>Ga0299915_10004298_pt1 | contig 10389 bp, 4 predicted proteins | sample RVTome_13_FD_200263 | JGI IMG/M metagenome (GOLD analysis project Ga0299915, IMG submission 200263) | Soil microbial communities from uranium-contaminated site in the Upper Colorado River Basin, Wyoming, United States - RVT92D227 (version 2) ... | reverse complement strand
CCCTTCCACAGGCGTCTGGCGAGACTGAAGACCAACGACCGGGCTCGTCCAGCTTCCGGAGTTCCCTCATCCCCCTCCAGCATGGCCACCAGCGCTCCGGGGAGAGAATAGTGGGGCACCAGCCCCGCGGCGCCGAAAGCTCTCCGGTAGTCGAGAAGGTCGTAGGTATGCTCGTTGATGCCAGCCTCGGTCTCGGCGTTGTCTACCCGCTTCTCCTTGAAGATGCTGATGCAAGGTTCACTGGTCAGCGCTAGCCTCCCCCCGGGCCTCAGCACGCGGGCGCATTGAGCCACGACCCGGTCGAGGTCCGGGCTGTGGTGGATGCTGGCGACCGAGAGTACCAGGTCGAAGGTCGCCGGACGGAAGGGCAGCACCTCCATGCTCGCCAGCACACGACAGAAGTACGGCGTCCCGTGCTGAAGGTAGACACTCCCCGTCTCCAGTCCTCCTGCGCCCTTGCCTTCCACTACATCGAGGGCCACGACTTGGCACCCCTGACGCGCAAGATAGGCGCTGGCCCAGCAGCGTCCGGCTCCCACCTCCAGCACCGCCTCATCTCCACGTAGGCCCAGGAGTCCCATCAGGCCAAAGAAGTTGTCTGCCTGCCTCTTCCAGTGGGCGATGCTCTGGGCGTTGGAGGTGACGGTGGCGTCCACTCTGGGCAGGGACAGAATCCACTCCTCGGCCAACTCTTCGGAGGCGCCCTGCAGGAACCTCCCCCACCCGGCCCGCTCCCGGAGGACCGACTCAGGGGGATCTGGCAACAGGTCGAGGATCCCGCCGTAGATGGCGTAGCGGGACTGGCAGGTGAGGCAGACCAGTTCTCCGCTCTGAACCATCCGGCCGCCCGTGAGTTCGGGGCTACGCATATCCCAAGTCCAGTGCCCGCAGCTGGTACAGATCAACGACTCCAGTAGTTGTTCTCTCATGCCCTGATTGTGCTGCGTCCTTCACTGTCCCAGCCGCTGATCAGCGCGGTCAAACCCCCGCCTGCCTATGGGACGCCCCTCATGTTGCGGCGCACGTCAAGATCTCCCAGCGAAGCCTCTAAGAGTGACAGCAAGCAGGTTAACCACCAGCAGGGCAACCAGCAAGCCAACGGTGAGCGCGCGAACCAGCTCGAGCCCGTTTCCATGCCTCGACACCATGACCGCCAGCGCCACTGCCGGGCCAACGAGGAGACCGTACAGCGGCCCGGTGTATCTGCTGGCCAGCAGGTAGTGAACCTCGAGGTAGAGGACCGACAGGATCAGCATGGCCACCGAGTAGAACAGGACCAGAGTGGCTGTCTCCGGAGATGCATATCTTGCCCCGAAGAGGATGGAGATCACCTGTCGGGGGAAGAGCCCGTAGACGAGAACGACTCCTCCGCTGGCGGCCAAGGTGGCCAGGAACGCTCCCGTGAGATACCGCTTCGTTGATCGCCCCGAGGCGCGAGCGCTCGCCACCTTCGGCACCACGATGATGATCAGGAAACCGGGTAGATAATAGGCGATCTTGCCCAAGAGAGCAGCGATGGCGTAGTGTGCGGACTCGGTGGCAGACAGATAGTGACGTGCCAGCATCACGTCAACGTTCATCAGCAGGACCACGCAGGCGTACGTGACCAGAGTCGGCCACGTATCCCTGGGATAGCTAGTTTCCGTACCAGCCGAAGCGTCGCTCTTCCGCTCCGCGCTACTGAAGCCGAAGGACACCAAGGTAAAGGCGAACAGCGCTGCTGCTATGTTGGCCAGAAGCAGCGCGGTCAGCCCGCCCTCCACACCCATCCCTATCATCACCAGGAATGCTCCCAGCCCCAACTTGCCGACGTATCTGGTGAGGATTGTTATCGCCAAGGACTGGAACCGCTGTAACCCCTGCAATACACCCTCGGCGAAGGGGAGGTAGAGCGCAGCCAGAGAGACGGCGCCCACCAGCCAGATAGGCAGGAGAGAGGAGTGGAAAAAAGAAGCCAAGAGAGGACTGACGACAAGATAGGCCCCGAGTCCTACGAGAATGATCGGTGTCGTGCGGCGCAGATCCGTGCGCAGGTACCTGCGCACTTGCGCGTAGCCTGAACTGACCACCGTTTCAGCGGTCTGACGAGCCACCGTGAGCTGGATGGTGTTCACAGGTATGACGAGGAGGAATGAGAAAGCCATGAGGCCATTCAACAGCCCGAATTCCGAGGCCGGCAGACTCCTGCTCATGACGAGCTGGAAGAGATAGCTCAGAAGTTGGCTGGCGAGCATCGCTGCGGCCAACGTCCAAGACTGCCCCACTTCAGCAGTGAGGTTCTTCCGCAAGCTCGCACTGATCCGAAGGTATAGGTCAGGCGCCATGATCCGGCCTGTCAATCAGGTCCCGCGCTTCAGCCGAGCGGCAGGTGCACCGTTCTCCTCTCCGCCTGCGCACGAGGCAAGCCGCCAGAGCAACGCACGAACCGGCGTACGCCAAGCCTGACAGCGAGAAGGCAAACCACTGATACCGTTGGCCCACGAACTCCAGGGTGAGATCGTACTCTCCCACCTTATCGATAGCATAGGCACTAACGAAGTAGTAGGCGGGCTCAGGGCTGAACTCTTCACCCTCGACCATGACACGCCAAAGCGGGTCATACGTATTCGAGAAGACCAGCGTGTAGGGTTCTGTGGCAGCGATTCGCAGATGGTGGAGCCATGGGCTCACCTGCTCCGATTCGAGGATTTCCGCCGGCTGGTCGCCGGACGCGGAGAGAAATGGTGCAACGGAGGCCGGGGTCTGGTCCGCGGGAGACAGCAGGAACGTCTTCATCCCCAGAGCAGAACTCAGGCGGTCTAGACTCGAGCTGTCTTTCACCACAGAAATGGTACCCAGCCCAACGCCTCCCCCCATATCCACGCCAGAAGTGTCAACAATCAACATCGAAACCTGATCCCAGCGCATGATGCCCGCAATGCCTTCGAGGTCGAAGAGAGGAATGCTGATGGTTTCCCACTGGGAGGATAGGTCCTCAAAGGAGTAGAACGCCGTACCGTAACCAGCGAAAGCGACCCGTAGGCGGACCTTCTCCCCACCACCCACTCCTTTGAAATCAAGATGTAGATAGGTCGCCTCACGCCAATCCTGAGCTTCCTCGAACTCGAGTTGCAGCAGGGGAGCGTACCCTTCCTCCGCGTAGGCCCGTCGCACAAGAAAGCGATGCCCAGGCAGGATTCGGATAGGTTCTAGCTCACCTCCGTAGAGAACCCGCCGTACGCCCGCGCCCCTGGGATCTTCAAGTCCGATTTCGAGCTGGCTGAACCTGGACAGCTCCGTGGACGAACCGGACGGCCGCCACAAGCGCTGCTGGTCCTGGAGAGAGACCACCGGTATTTGCGACTCCTTCACGATCGTCGCTAGCAGCTCTGTGGCCTCGTCAATGGCTCCAGTCCGCACTAGGGCGACCTCATCCAGACGCGCAGTAAACGCCCCGCCCGTTGCCAAAGCGGTGACCCGTATCTCATGAGTGCCCGACCCCAGCCTCACCGTGCCCACCCTCTGCCAGACAAAGCCCATCTCCTGCCTGGCCCTGGGTAGGACAGAGGCCACCTGCTGCCCGTCAACTTCGAAGCGGATCACGGGTGTGCTCGGCCCATAGTGAACCCTCGCCCACAACTCAAAATCCTCGACAGCGGAGGCCTGGTCGAGGTTCACCAGCAGCCTTACCTGCGCGTGGTTGTCAACCGTCCACAGGACGCTTCGCTCTTCAGTGAAATCAGAAGAGCAGTCTGCTAGGTACCACTGCGCCTTCGGATCCTTGGCCAGGGCACCAAGATCCACCCGCACCGAGTCGCTCATCATCATTGCCAGGTCGAGCAACTCGGAGTTGTTGAGGATCAGCAGGTCTGTGCCGCGCAGACCCTCGATCAGCCCCTGGTGCCCAAGCTCATTGAGCGTCCGCGACGCGAAGCGGACGTCCCAGTTCTGGAAGTTGAACTCCTCCCATTCTGAGATCGTGGCCAGCGACTCCACCCCCCCCACCACCAGCATCCGACCCTTCGGCACGAAAGCTCTGGGTAGCCAGTACTCGTTCTCGTACACGGCCGCCCGCCTCTCGGGTTCGAGAGGCCACATCCTGGGCCGCCGGCCCTGTTGGGTGAGTTCTCTCTCGTCTCTCTCGCCCACCAACAGCGTGTACTCAGGCTCTGGTCCGTCGAATACCTTTGTCAGGCCATCGAGTTTGTCGAAGTACTCGTGCTCGGAGTATTCCTGGACCACGGCGTTGGTGGAAGTGTCCGAATAGGCCAGTTCATGACGTACCAACGCGTTGCCCGAATAGCCCTGGATCACCACGTATCGGACATCGTAGGCACCCAGAATCTTTGCCAGGCTCTGCGCTCTCATCTCCACGAGGGCTTCCAGGCAGGCGAAGAAATCGTCCACAGGACCACCGAAATAGGGCCTGTCGAATGAGGGTCGGCCACCGAGCATGCCGCCAGTTACACCAAGATCATGTTGGAGCCAGCCTCCTGACACGAATCCTCTCTCCCCCTCGAACGGCACGCCCAGGAACCTGCCCTCGCCACCATTCTCTCCAAGCCACCGATGTGGCGCCAATTCCTCTTCGGGGACCTGCCAGGTCTGATAACCGTCGGTGAACACATAGGATACCCCGACGGTGGACCCCAGCAGCAGTAGAATCACCGCTGCCGATGATGCCACTCGAGGGAAAGGGGGACGGGCCACGGTGCGAAGTGCGTCGCCTAGGGCACCATACACTCTATCCAGCGTCAGTCCGGCCAGGAAAGCGTAGGCCAGCCAGGTGATCATCAACCACCGGTTAGGAACGTGCAGTTGATTGACGAAGGGCACGTATCGCCACAGGAAGCCATACACCTCACCCAGGGGCGGCAACGGCCCCTTGGCCAGGAACACGGAGATGACGGCCGCGATCAGAAAGAAGCTGACCCTTCTGTCGTGACGTAGCCGCACCTGTGCGAATGCCAGGGCCGGCGTCACCAGCATCACTGCTCCGTATACGAGAGGAGGTAAGAACTGATGGGTGTAATAGGCAGTACCGCCTCGCCAGAAAAGATAGCTGTAGATCAATGGCTGTCCCATGAGGCTGGGCCACAAACCGAGCGAATCATTGGCGATGACGGACAGGCCGAAACGTATGGTAGCATGCATGGTGCCTGTTCTAAGCAAGGGCAGCCACACATACGCGCTCAGAAGGCTCGCCAGGGCCACGGCAGGCACCAGGAGCAGAAGCGCGTTGATGGCCGCTCTTCTCCACTGCCGCCTGGCCATGATTACGTGCCAAAGAGCGAACAGAAAAACGAAGGGCAGTGTGTAAGCTATGGGGTCCATGCGCAGCGACGGAAGTAGACTCAACCCCAGTCCCAAACCCAACACCAGGGGCAGTGTCACCCGGTCAAGTCCTCGATCCACCAGCAGGAACAGTAGCGGCGTCAGGGCGTAGGCAAGGACCAGGAATCCATGACCGCTGGCGGTATGGGCCACAAGGCAGGGGCTCGTGGCGAAGATGATGCCGGAGGCCAAAGAGGCCAGGACCCTCCCGGTCGTCGCGAAGGTGTAGAGATACATCAGCAGTGCAGCGAGCAGGACAGTGAAAACGAGAACGGCTCTGGCGACGAGGGTGGGATTCCCCAGAACGTCGGCCACGAACGCGAGCAGGTGGAACAGCGTGATGGGGGTCACGTATCCAGCGCCGCTGTCCTCCCACAGGCTGAAGTAGGAGCCGATTCTGGCGAAGTAGGCGATGGGGTAGTTGATGGACGCCACGTCCCATCCACCGGGGAACTCGCCGGAGAAGATGAGATTACGACACATCACGACCGTCAGAGCGGTCAGGAGAGCCAAAGCCAGCCCGTGTTGTCTGGCCGCGGCGACCAGGCCAGTGAAATGCGTCCTACCCAGAGTGACTATGCGCGCCATGGTTGATGCTTTCTCGGGGATTCTCCCTTCGCCGCATGTCTAGCGAGGGAGGTGCACAAGGCGACGCTGAGAAGAGGGCCGGAGGTCAACACGCTGGGTCAACCACCCGGTCCCTCCAAGCCTGCGAGAGTACTTTCAAGATGGTGTCGGCCATCCTGGGCCAGCTGAACTGGAGAGCATGCGCTCGCGCTTTCCTCCCCATGTCCAGCCTTCGCTGTGGGTCCTGGAGTAGTGAGACCACTGCACTTGTGAGACGCTGGGGATGGCCCCTGGGCACCACCAGCCCTGTCTCCCCATCTACAACAGTCGTGATTCCTGGATGCTCGTAGGTCACTACCGGAGTGCCGCAGGCGCTGGCTTCCAGGGCAGTGAGAAGAAAACCCTCCTTGCCGGACGGGAAAACACCGACCCAACTTCGCTGATACAGATCTATCTTCTCGTCTTCCTCCACGTAGCCAACGAATTCCACGTTCTTTGACCCGGCCGCGCGCCTCCTCAGTTCTGCTTCTCTCCGCCCGCCGCCCGCTATCACCAGCCGGGCACCGGGCACCTGCTCCGCTATGTGCGGGAAGACGTCGATGAGATCCTCGACTCTCTTCCGGCGGTCGTCCAGCCTGCCCACAAAGCAGATCAGGGGCCGAGCGCTCTTGTGACCAGGCACGTATCTCTGCGTGTCAACCCCACAGGGCGCCACTACCACTCTGCCGTGCGGGACCCCGAGGCCCACAGCATCGGCGCGTGTCCCCTCGCTTATGGCTACCATCGTAGCCCCCCGATAGAAGCGGGGGATGGATCTTTCCGTGAGGTAGCCGAAAAGCGCCTTGGGGAACGGCAAGACCTCGAACCAGGAACGACCCATGACATGATGGATCAGAGCACAGGTCGGCCGGCGAGAGTAAAGCGGCACATAGAGTGGGTAGGCCAGGATACTCTCCAGTACGACATCCGCCCAGGGCCGGTGATCTTTCCTGTACCGCCAGGCCAGAGATGGCAGCGCTGAATGAAAACTGCCAGAGCGTACTACCTCAACACCCTGCACCGTCTCGCCACTGGGGAACTGCGGTCCTTCACGGGTGCATAGTACTCTGACGTGGTGGCCATCCTCGACCCAACACTTGCCAACCTGTGTCATGACCTCTTCGCCGCCACCAGCCCGCCAGTGATTGGAAGGGCCACGCAAAGCGATGATCAGTATGTTCAACCGCGATCTCTTCCCCAAGGCAAAAGTGCGACCCGTCTCTGAAACCTCTTGAGCAGCGGCACGCCACCCTGCCAGAGGCACCCACGCGGGATTCTCGCCCAGGTCAGTGGAGTCCGCAAGGTAATCGGCGGGCGGGAGCAGGGCTGAACCCCAGGTGCGCCCGCCAGAAGCGCCCCGCTGGCCCCAGGACGCCCACCGGTGCAATGAGAACCTGACCCGCTCTAGTCAAGGGCGGTAGCTCTCGATGAGGAGACGGCCCTCCTCATCGATAACATATTGGCCAGACTGTGCATCCAGCGTCACGCGGGTGCTTGGATCAGTCACCCGAATCTTGATGTCGATGGGCCCAGACAGTGGTAGGCCTTCCGAGTCCGTGGAAGGCAAGAGAGTGTAATCAGCGATGACCACCCCTGGTGCCCACCAGGAGGTATTGTAGCAGGCCACTTCCTCCCCCAGGGTGAACTGATAACCCAGGCTATGTGAGGTCGCAGCAAGTACTCTGCTCCGGTTGTGCCGGACGAGTTGGACATAGAGACCGTACTCCTCAGGCAGAGTAACTGTGGCCCGCCAGAACGTGACCAGAAAGGTGCAACTGCTCGTGCCGTCTGGGCACGAAATCGTTTTGACCAGCTTGTGATCGACGAGCCCCAGCTTCCCCTCAAAAGAGCCGCGAACCTGCGCTATACGCGGTAAGACCTCGTGGGCCACCAACCCGTCATCCTCGTAGAAGGGAGCACCCAACGAACGACTCAGAGACGCTCTCACTTCTCGATACTCTTCATCCGAGTAGGGCCCGGCAAAGGGCCCTGCCTGTCGCTGGACAACGACGTATCGGATGTCGTTGTACGCCAGGAGGTCGGCAAAGGAGGACTCAAAGGCAGCCCAGTTGTCGCTGTCGAACAGGGTCAGGGGGGGTGAGAGCAGGTCACCACGCAAGACCCAGTGAGGAAACAGCACCACGGGCAGAGGGTCACGTGACTGGTAGCCAATGGCCAGCTTGTTGTGGTGGCGGATCTGGTAGAACATGTACCAGCCCGCGCTCTCGGCCCGCCCTGGTCCAGATGGAAGCTGGAACAGGGCTCCTCCCTGACGTTCGGTCAGCACCTTTTCATAGAACACGGGCACTGCGGTAGAGGAAGACTGGTATGGGAACGAAAGAAGCGACTCGAAAGATCCCAGCAGGACCACTGTGGCTACCACAACAGTCCTGGTCACTGATCGGGCGCCAATCCTGCCAAGCAAGTCTCTGAGACCATAGCCGGCCAGAACCGAAATAGACAGCATCACGGTGATGCTGGCCCGACTGGGCGCTCGCAACGCCCCGAAGAGAGGCAGCTTCATCAACAGCACATAGGCAAGCGGAAAAAGCGCCTGGCCATTCACGCGCAAGACGGGTCCCAAAGACAAGACCAGGCCGAAAAGGGCCAGCATGGCCCACATCGACACGTCAACGCGTCTTCCACTCCTCAGCCCCCATGCGGCGAGAATGAGCGCCGTCCATCCCAGGAACACCGTCATCTCTGCCGGGTTTCCCCGGGCGCTGAAGTTGTCATAGATGGGGGCCACCACGCTGCCGAACAGGGGGTGACTAGCGGTCGGCAACACGAAAGCCAACAGATCCGCTGAGTACCTCTCCGTGTCCTTGGCAGAGGTGCTGATGGCAGCGGCCATCTCCTCCTGGGGGAAAACAACGTCGCCGTAGAAGAGCAACGTGCCCCCAGCCGCCACGCCCAGGGCCAGCGCCACAGCGCTCAGGAAGCGTGGGCTACGAACCGCTGATCGGTCTCTCCACAGGCAGCACAGGAAGAAGCACGCCAGGAGCGGGAGCAGGAAGTAGGCCCCAAAGTAAGGGAAGGTCAATACAACCAGTGACGTGGCAACGACGAACTGCAGAGCTCGGGGGAGATCGGGCCTAGCACGAAGCCGCAATAGACAGAGGGCACACAGCGGCAACCACTGTACGGAGAACAGATTCCAGTGGCCCAGTCCACGCGCATAGTGAAAGGCAGAGAACGAGAAGAGACTCCCGGCCGCAAAGGATGCCAGCTTGTCCCTGGAGAGATGCCGCACCAGGAGGTATCCAAACAACCCGGCGAGCACAAATGAGGAAAGGAAGAGCACGTTGTAGGTAGGCACAGGCCCGATGGCAATCGCCAGCGGCAGAGAGAGCAGGACGTTACCAGGGCTTGTCCATTGGGACGCCACGTCGGGAAGGGGGTAGAAGATCAAGTCGGTGGTGCTCAAAGGGACCTTAGGGTCGATGATCGCTCTGGTGAGGGCCCAGAGGTCCCAAAGCATAGTCGGCGCATCCCCTGAACCGGGCACGTGGGTCCTCAGCCTCGCCATCGTGGGGTAGGTCAAGATGGCGGTGAGGAGCAGGTATACGGCTGAGACCAGGATCAACTCGCGACCGCCAGAGAGGGGCTTGCGCCCCGAACCGACCATTGTGTCCCCGCTATGTGTCATCCGTGCTTGGTCTCGCTGGCAACTCCGTGCTTTCGAACAGAATGCGCCGTTGTCCCACAGACAACAGGCCTGCTGACGCACTTGCACCGCTCTCTTCCCTGAGCGGCAGGCACGCCCGATTCTCTCCTGCGCCAACCCAGTTCTCGGGGGAGGCGAAAGGGCGCCGGCCCGCCGCCTCGCCCGCTACGTCCACTCCGGCGCCCTAGTGCCGGGTCCAAGTATACATGTCGGACACGAAGCAGGTCAGGCGGAATGGCGCGCGTGTCCCTCGGGCCAAGAAACGCACTCCTCCATCGCTCAAGGGTGGTAGCTGTCGATGAGGAGACGGCCCTCCTCATCGATCGAGTAATAGTCAGACTGCGCACCCATCATCACCCCGATCCTTGGATCACTCACTCGTATCTTGATGTCCATTTGCCCGGACAATGGTAGACCTTCTGCGTCCGTGGAAGGCAAGAGAGCGTAGTCAGTGATAACAACCCCTGTTGCCCACCAGGGGGTATTGTAGCAGGCCACTTCCTCCCCCAGGGTGAACTGATAACCCAGGCTGTGTGAGGTCGCTGCAAGTACTCTGCTCCGGTTGTGCCGGATGAGTTGGACATGGAGACCGTACTCCTCAGGCAGCGGGACTGTGGCTCTCCAGAACGTGACCAGAAAGGTGCAACTGCTGGTGCCGTCTGGACACGAAGTCGTCTTGACCAGCTTGTGATCGAGAAGCTCCAGCTTCCCCTCAAAATCGCCACGAACCTCGGGTAAACGCGGCAAGACCTCGTGGGCCACCAACCCGTCATCCTCGTAGAAGGGAGCACCCAGCGAACGAG
>Ga0299915_10004297_pt1 | contig 10389 bp, 9 predicted proteins | sample RVTome_13_FD_200263 | JGI IMG/M metagenome (GOLD analysis project Ga0299915, IMG submission 200263) | Soil microbial communities from uranium-contaminated site in the Upper Colorado River Basin, Wyoming, United States - RVT92D227 (version 2) ... | reverse complement strand
CGATACGATTAACATGATGTCCTTGATCGGTCTGATCATGCTCATGGGACTCGTCACCAAAAATGCGATCCTACTCGTCGATTATACCAAGGTCATGCGTTCAAGGGGAATGGAACGGACAGAGGCTATCATCACAGCAGGCCGAACGAGACTCCGCCCCATCATGATGACCACGATGGCGATGATCTTTGGAATGATACCCCTTGCTTTAGCCCTTGGACAAGGAGCGGAAATGAGGGCCCCGATGGCCCGGGGGGTCATCGGAGGACTCATTACATCGACCTTTCTCACATTGCTCGTTGTTCCGGTAATGTACTCTATTCTTGATGATTTCGGTAGTTGGATTCACAGACGTTGGAAAGGAAAACCCCGCACCTTGTAAAACACGGAATTCTTCTTGAGATAAACCCTTCACTTGATCATCGGTGCGGGGTAAAAAGGAGGTTTAAATTTATGAACAGGATGAATACAATGTCAGGCTGGAGGAGTCTCATCTTCCTCATCATTCCCTTTTTGCTTATCGTCATGTCGGGCGCTCTTCCCTTCACCATGGCCTATGGAGAAGAAAAAGGAATAGAAGTCCTTACTCTTGAGGACGCCCTTCGGATTACGGCTGAAAAGAACCGCGACATCCTGAAGGCCCTTGAGTACCGAAACCAGGTGGAAGCCCTCTATGTTACAGAACGTGCAGCAACCCTGCCTCAGATCATCCTCAGCACTTATATCAATCTCGGAAGAGATGAGAGCCAGAGGGCTTTTGGCTCAAACTCCCCGATAGGCAGAAACACACGCTCTGCTGAAGTTGGACTCTCTCAAGCTCTCTATACCTGGGGACAGGTGGGAGCTGCCATACGCGCTGCAAAGGTAGGGATCGCCACGGCGGATGATCAGTTGCGAATCTTTCGTCAAGCTGCCGCTCGGGATGTGTCGGCTTCCTTTTATGACACGCTTCTTGCTAAAGAGCTTCAGACCATTGCAAAGCAAAATTTAGAGCAGAAGATCCGCCATTACGACAGGGCCCAGAAGAGGTATGCTGCAGGGGTGGCGACAGACTACGACGTCTTATCCGCAAAGGTGGACGTTGAGAACGCACAGCCTCCGATAATTCAGACAGAAAACCTCACCCGAATCTTAAGAGAAAGACTTCGATTTCTGCTGGGAACCAATGCAGAGGAGGTGGATGTCAAGGGCGCCTTAGAGACGCAGATCTTACCTTATCCCGAATATCGGGAGTCAGAAGAAATTGCAAAAAAAAACCGGCCTGAACTTTCCGATCTTAGCCACCGAATTCAGGTGGCAGAAGAACTGATCAAGATTGCCAATGCAGGAGACAAGCCTCGCCTGGACCTCAAGGCAGGATACGGCTGGCGAAATTTCGATTTGGGGAAGGACCTTCGGGAGACCGGCCAGGTTTGGTCAGCAGGTCTGTTTGTGACCTATCCCATTTTTGATGGTCTGCGAACCCGTGGACGGGTGGCTCAGGCCAAAAGCAATTTAACAAATCTTAAGATTGATGAATCCAAACTTCTCAATGCCATCCGATTAGAAGTCCGCAATGCAGTCAATGCCATCATAGAGGCTGGAGAGATCATCAAGGCTCTTTCGGAAACGGTTGCCCGGGCTGAGCGTCTCCTCGACATGGCTGAGAAGGGATACGAATATGGCGTCAAAACCAAGCTTGAAATAGATGATGCCGAATTAAACGTGGTACAGGCAAAAGGAAATCTTGCACGTGCAAAACGGGACTACTTGGTTGCCCGGGTGACCTATGAGTATGCCACGGGAACGCTCGGGAAAAAAGAAACCTTAGCCGATAGAATGAATCTTTAGAACTTCAGGCTATACATGACAACATAAATCTTATGCAGTTTGTCATTCCGGGCTTGACTAAGCCTGCCCCGTACTTGATACGGGGGAATCCAGTGCTCCTAAAATAATGGTTCCCTGCCTTCGCAGGGACGGGATCTGGATTCCTGCTGTAGTTTACCCCGTACTTGATACGGGGCAGGAATGACGGCCTTTGCTATGATTAATGTCGCTGTGTATAAAATCAATTGCTACCACTTATCAAGAGGAGCATATTGCAGTTTATATTAGCCCTGGTAGGTCATTGCGAGGAGTGTTAGCGACGTGGCAATCTCATGAGATTGCTTCACTTCGTTCGCAATGACACCACGCGAATGTCAACTTATCTATGACATTCACTATATTTATGCTCTCAGTAATAACAGGGAAATATTCACCTAACCCCTGACGCCTTGCACCTTACATTTTGTACTAAGGTTATATCCTTCCCATCGCTCGTTCCAACTGGGCCTTGGCGATATTGAAATCGGCCAAGGCGCTAAAATAGTTTGTTCTTGCCTGGGCCAACAAAGTTACCGCATCGAGAACATCGGTGGCTGTCGCTACTTGATACTTGTATCGTTCCTCACTCATCCGCAAGTTCTCCTCGGCCTGCTCAATTGACTTCGCGGCCACGTTGATATTCTTCTCCGCCGTCAACATATTCAGATAATTCTGCTTTACTTCTAAGGCAATATTATCCACTAATTCGTCTTTCGAATCTATCGCCTGGGTGACTTTGACCTTACTCTCTCCTACCTTGTAAGCCGTATTGCCCCAATTCCACAGAGTGATCGTAGCTAATGTCTGGAGCGTCCATCTTTCACTTGTGATATCACCTTGAAGCCCTACTGCGTCAGAAGATCGGCTATAGTTCCCCGCAAGAGTGATGGTCGGGAAAAATCCACTTCTCGCAATCTTGACCCCTTCCTTTGCTTGGTCAATGGTTATCTTAGCCGCTTTTATCTCGGACCTCTGCCGCAGTGCCTCTTCAAGACTTTCTTCGAAAAGAAGAGGAAAGGCTTTGTATTCAAGAATGTCAACTACATTGAAGGACATATTGATGTCTCTTCTGAGCAATGTATTAAATGAAGATTTCGCTACCGCTAAATCATTTTCTGCTCTCACCAGTCCTTGTCTTGCATTCGCAAGCCTTACCTCAGCCTGGAGAACATCATTTTTGGCAACAATCCCTACCTCAAAGAATGCCTTGGCCACCTCTAACTGGGCCTCAAACTGTTTGACGGTCTGTTCTGCCACATCTCGTAATTTGAGTGCCCGTAAGATACTAAAATAAATCTTTCTGACCTGAAGAACAATGTCTCCCTTCACTGTCTCTACAGTCGTTTTTGAGATATCGACTCCCAACTTTCCCAGATGATAGTTGGCAAGGTTCAATCCTCCCGTAAAAAGAGGTTCACCAACCGTGGTGGAGAGATTGAAGACATCCCGACTTCTATCACTCACCGCACTCCCGACAGTGACGGGACTGTTATACTGGGTATAACCGTACTGCCCAGTCCATGTAGGGAGAAAGCTGGTAACCGCCTCCTTACGTTTAAATTCAGAAACCACTATTCCTTCCTTAGCAGAATGAAGTCGCAGGTTCCTTTCAAGGGCAATCTTAATACTTTCTTCGAGGGTAAGGGGTTCTTGAGATGTCTGGGCTAAAACAGAACCTCCATAGAGAATCATGAGCAAGATTGACCCAACAACCCATTTCACTCTCATCGATCGATCTCCTCCTTTCCGTGCGTTGAGCCCCTTTCAAAAATATTTACAACCTAACATTCGTTTCTGAAGTGACGGGATCTCCTATCTTAAGAATATCTATGAATTTTGTGAATGCTAATTTTTAATACCAAAAAGGCGTATTGTCAATCCATTTTGGGTCATTCTTGATTAAAATTGGGAAAAGGAGTGCTAAGAGACGAGATTTTTCAGAGGAACATCCTTTCTCTATAAACCGTGAGCCTAAATTTCATTTCTAAAACAATTTCAACTGCTCTTTCGATTTTTCCCCTTCCCTTTTCTCAGGGAAAAGGGTGATCTTTCCATAAACGCCGTCATGGCCAGGAACGATCGAGACCTTTCCCTGTCTCATTCGGATGATTGCCTCCAGAATCTTGGGTGGGACAAAGGACGCCAACTCATCTGGAGTGGCGTTAAGGAGAATTCTAATTTCTGAACCCCCTCTTTCCACCAGCCTTTCATACTCTGCCTCGACTGCCTTCGCTCCAACCCGATAATTCATCGCCTCTGCAATGACCTCCTCCAAGGGAATGAGGTGAATGGAGGGAATGGCATTCTTCGGAATAAACCCTTCAGGGCGGTCAGCAAGTTCCTCAACGCGATGCATTACTCCTATCGTCAGTTTCTTTTGACATTTTGGACAGATGGATTGATGCGCCTTTGTTTGTGAGGGAGAGAAGATCACGCCACATTGGCGATGACCATCATAATGATACTTTCCCTCTTCTGGGAAGAATTCGATGGTGAAGAGGAATTTCTTTTGGTCTTTCTTCCGAAGGGTTTCGATGATCTCTCTGTAATCCAATTCACAATCGAAGGCATTGGCCTCTCTTCCCAGTCGGTTGGGCGAATGGGCATCAGAGTTGGAAATAAGTGTAATGGCATCGAGGGCTGAGAGTCTCCAGTTCATCTCCGGGTCAGAAGAAAGACCTGTCTCAATGGCATAAACATAAGTGGACATCTCTCCGAAACATTCCTCTATCGAGTCGAACCCGGAATTAGCCCCGAAGATCGAAAACCAAGGTGTCCAGGCGTGAGCAGGTACGATTAGGCAATCTAAGGAGATATCCAGGATCATCTTGATCAACTCTTGCGAAGTAAAACCAAAAATGGGCCTTCCATCTGAAGAAAGTTTCCCAAGGTTGCCAAATTTAGAACGAATGGCTTCGACGACTTCAAAGCTTGGAGCGAAAATGAGATTGTGAATTCGTCTTACCTTCCCATTTTGTGTATAGATATTGCAGACCTCTGTCGTCAAGATGTAATGGACTCCGTGATCTCCTTTCTTCAATTGAAGGAGACCATTGCCTAAGGGCTCTAATTTCGATCGAAGCTCCGCGAAATAGGTGGGATGGGTGAAGTCTCCTGTTCCCAGAAGTGTAATCCCTTTCTTCTTCCCCCATTGGGCGAGGGTTTCCACCTCCATGCCCTTGCTGGTGGCCCGACTATATTTGGAATGAAGATGAAAATCAGCAATAAACCTCATAACACCTATTAACAGCAGTGCGCATAGCGCTAAGCGCAGCCAAAAGCCTGAAACCAGAAAGGGTCAGAGAGCCGAAGAAGCATCTCTTCAACTCCATAGATATCAATGATGAAAAGAGTAATCTCCCTTGAAAGGGACTTCATCTTCTGAAAAAGCCACGAAGGTGCTTTGCCATAATGGAGTGGGAGGTGGGCAACTCCGGTTCTCATTTATTTTCCTATAGGCACGTTCAACGTGCCCCTGCCATCATCTGTAATCACAATAATGCTTTATAGATGTATCTCGAGGAGGGAATTCGACCAATTAAAATGATATTTTGAGTCAATGATGGCTCTTGCAATAAATGGTTGGATGCTCTCCTTGCCCGATCGGAGGCAGTCCTAACAGAGCGTAAGGATCTGTGAAAGGTGGGCTACCTCTTGCCCGCAGCCACTGCATTCCTGTTTTTCCTGTAACCCTTCTTTGGGGGGGAACCAGACTTTCACTCCACAACTTTATACACGATGTCGTTCTCCCTCACCCTCCCTTTCATTTTGATCCCAATATCTGCACCCGGACCGGCCTCCTGAACATTCTTATTCTCAATCTGCATTGATTCCACTGTTTCAGTGAGATCGGTGGTATGTCCGACAATGTGGAGGGTATCCCCAACCTTTAACGAACCCTCGGACAAACGGATGGCAGCAACACCAATCTTCCCAAAGAATTTGATGACCTCACCCACCTTCTTCTCTTCCATCTTCTTCCTCCTTTCGCAGGACTTACAACTTAACTCCCATTTTCTCCAATCCTTTTAAGACATCTCCGATCTCAATCCCTCTCAGACATTCTAAATGCTGGCACTGAAAGAATCTTTCCTGAGGACAAGGCGAACAAGGGATCTCCCTACGAACCACGAAGACCTTTTTCCCTCTCGGAGACCATACCCTCTGATCTGTGGGTCCAAAGATAGCGACGATGGGAAGTCCCAAGGCAGCAGCCATATGAGAGATGCCAGAATCGTTTCCAATGAAGAGCCGACATTCGGCCATTACCGAGGCCAGTTGCAAAAGAGAAAGCCCTTTCGCCAGAATGGGCGCGGTGTCACCCAACTCCCGTTCCATTCTTTCAAAAGTCTTCCTGATGTCTACCCCTTCAGCTGGACCGAGAACGATAAGCAATCTCGAATGCAAACGTTTCCGAAGATGGCCTACGAGATCGAGGAACCGCTCCAAGGGCCAAACCTTCCTCTTGCTCCCGCTGCCGGGGTGGAGGACAATGACCTCAGATCTCTCCTCCATAGTCAGGCCCTTTCCCTTCCAAAAATTCTTCCCATAATTTTGGTCCGATTCATTTAAATAGAGTTTTGGCATTGTCTCTGAAATTGAAAATCCGTATTGGGAGAGCTCTTTGAGGAGATGATTGGTGAGGTGAACCCTTTGATCCCACAGCGGAAAAGGATTGATGTGAAGAATCTGTCCGTGACAAACCCGTTTTAGATTTCCAATAAGGGTCCCCTCCCCGTCCTTTCCGAAGACGACGATGAGATCGAACTCGCTAAAGAATTGAGAAAGGGTTGTGTTCAACTCCCCTTCCCGAACGAAGAAAGTGGCCATTCCTTGCTGATCGATTGAAAGGATCTCCTCAGCGTAAAAATGGTGCTCAACTAATCCAAGAATTCTTGGATAGCCCATGATGACCGATCTTGCTTGGGGAAAGGTCTTCCGAAGGATCTCAAGGGCGGGTAACGCAAGAATGAAATCGCCCAAGGCACCCTGGTGAATCACCAGCATTGAATGAATCTTAGGTTTTTTGTCTGCAGAAGGAGGGGACATTCTATTTTCCTCTTCTTGTTAATCCTATTGTTGCAAAATATTCCTCAAAAAGGCCAGACAGTAGTTCCGGGAAAGCTCAATAATTGGATCCTTCCGGGTCTCCTAAAGACTTGATTAGATCACGAAATCTTCCTTTAAAATCTCTCTCTAATGGGTGAGGACCTCTGCACGCCGTGCTTCAAGAATCGGAAAGTTCTTCCTGCAATGCCCTCTTCACTGCATCCAATAACTCCTCCGGATCATAGGGCTTCGTAATAAAGAAACGAGCACCCAGTTCCATTGCCCTTCCCTCTGCTTCCCTCTCCGGACTCCCAGTCAGGAAGATGATGGGGATGGTCCAGGTATGGCTAGAGCGCTTCAACCTCTCTGCGACACTGAACCCATCTCCGGCTGGCATCCGAATATCAAGGATGATCAGATCCGGTTTCTCCTTGTGAGCCATAAAAACGCCCTGAGCACCGTCAAAGGCTGCAATGACTTCGTATCCACTCGACTGAAGTCGAATCACCAATACCTTCACAATATCCCGTTCGTCATCCACAATAAGAATCTTCTTTTTCTGACCCATATCCCCTTCCTTCTTTCTACCGCTTCACCCTCTCCAATCGTACGGAGAGAAGATTGGTCCGGTCTGGACACTCTATCTCGATAACATCAGGATTCCCAAAAGGATACTTTCCTCCAAACTGCATCACCGACAGTGTCGGGAAAAGATCGTGGTAGAAAAAGCCGCAGAGACCTCCTGGATGGTGACAACTGATCTCAAACCTTTCCCCCACGGTGTGGCCTGCGTTGCAAGTGCCTTTTAACCCAATGACGGTGGCAATGACCTTATTTCCAATACCCGGATCTTTAACCATCTTTCTTCGCCTTTCGGTTCACGATAATCATCTGTTTCCCTATCACCTTATTTATTCATTCAGCATTCATCTCCATATTGGCCGTCTCTATCCCACTTCCCTCAAATAAGCAGCGGCATCTTCAGGAGGAGTGGGGTTGACAAAGAAGCCAGTCCCCCATTCAAACCCTTCTCTCAATCCAATCCTTAGCCGGATCTCGATGTGCCAGTGGTATTCTGACCGATGGAAGCGATTCTGAACCGGCGAGGTATGAAAGGCTAAACTATAAGGAGGATCAGAAAGTAGTTTATGGAATCGAAGAAAGAGCGATTGGATGGCTGAAGAAAGATCTTCCAGCTCTTCTTTATTAATGCGATGAAAATCAGAGGAATGGGTTTTGGGGATAATCCAGGTTTCAAAGGGGTAACGGGATGCAAAGGGGGCAAAGACCAAAAAATGGACGGTCTCTGAGATGACTCTCTTCTTCACCGAAATCTCTTCTTTGATAATGTCGCAGAAGATACAGCGATCCTTCCGTTGATAGTAATCCAACGTCCCCCAGATCTCCTCATCAATCCCTCTGGGGATGACCGGCATGGCCATAATGTGGGAGTGTGGATGGCGATTGAATATTCCCGGATAATTTTTCAAAATAAGGAACTGCTCAAACCTTCGATCCTTCTCTAAATCGATGAGTCTTTCACGATAAGCGAAGAGAGTCCTCTCGATCTGAGAAGGTTCCATCATCGCAAGATTCTGATGATGTTCGGGTGCCTCGATCACGATCTCGTGGGCACCGATCGCATCCATCACATCGTACATCCCTTCGGGCCTTCGGTCGAATTCCCCCTCAATACGAAAGAAGGGAAATTTATTCGGAATCACACGGACAGACCATCCCTTACCCACCCCGCTCAGCGAAAAAGTCTCTTTAGGGGTCATCCCCTCATTGCCCGGGCAGAAAGGGCATGGACCCCCTGGCTCTTGAAGCTGATAAGGGGGTTTAAAGGGAAGATAATCCGATGGTCTCCTTACGTCATCTGTGGTGACCAGTACCCATCTTCTTGCAATCGGCTCTCTTCGAAGCTGTGCCATATCACCCTCTTACGATAGCAAGGACCGATAAACAAACTGTCTCCCTCGATGAGGATCGTCCTTGCCCACCGTCGGCCCTTCTAGTCTTGCAACGAGCCGTTTTTTATAGAGATTGAGAAGTCTTGTGCCGCTTGTGTTCATCCCAATCCTCTCTTCTTCTGACAATTGCCTCAAGGTCAGCCGTTTTCTCTTCATTACCTGGTTTAAGGTATGGATCAAATAATTGTTTAGCGAACCGATAATCTCCCACCCTTCTGGTCCAATGGTTAAAACCGCTAATCGTTTTCTTTCTAATGCCACATGGATGTTCTCGGCTTGAGAGGGAGTAAGGCCTTTCAAAAGAAGAAATTTCTCCCCATATTCACCACTCCATAACCGCGATACCATTTTAGCCACCACTTCATCAGCCCAAGAAAAATCGACAGCTCCAATCCCAGAAAAATCGAGAATGACCCGAAGCGTTCCCTTTGCCTCTCCCAACGCCTTTTCAATCGCCTCCCGGATCCGAACGCCACGGGAGCGACCTGTCATCTCCTTTGTTTCATTCTTCAAGAGGCCATTGCTTAATTTCTTTATAGAGAGGACTCTCTTATTCATTCTCTACCTTCAATTGATTCAGTTGAATTAATTATAAATCAAATATTCTTTTATTTGTCAAGGTATTTTATTGAGTTTTATTGAGTGTTTTTAAAGGCCCTGCTAAGTTACCGTTAGGGGAAGCTTTAGCCTTTTATTGATGGACGATTAAAGTCGCCCTTAATGAAGCCCCCCGCAGCAAGCTGCGGGGTATCTTGAGCGCAATTGCGCCGAAGCCCTACCTGCCTTCGCTCTCACGAGCTACGGCGCGGTCGCCTCGCCATTCCTCTCTGCAGCAAGCTGCAGAGTATCCTGGCGAAGGCGAATGAAGAGAGAGGCTACGAGATCACCGGAATGCCTCACTGAAGCGTGGGCTGAAACCACTTGGTCTGACCTCGCCACAAACGGGGCTTCCAAAAACTTTAGAAAGCGGTTTTATTGAAATTCTTATGTGAAATATGCCGTCTCGCATAATCGTCTTTCCAAAGCCCCTCTTCTCGATTTGGGTCAATCAGCGGTTGCCGCTCTAAAGTTTTTCTCAACCCCGCCTGTGTCGAGGTCGAATCGAGCGTAGAGCCTATAATGGAACTCCCCACGCTTCAGTGACGCATTACAGATCACCATTTAATTACTTGACAAATATATATATTTAGGATACAAATATTTTGAGTTCTAAATATTGGTATACATAATATGTTAAAAAGAATAACCCGCGCTGAAGCGATTTCAGAAACCATGCAGTCATTGCGCCGTATTATTAAGTCTCTTCAAGATTATTCTCAAACGGTATACAGCCATTTTGGAATTACTGGTCCTCAGCTTTGGGTTCTGAAAACCCTATACCAAAATGGCAGCTTATCTCTTGGGGAGCTAAGCAAAGGGATGTATCTAAATCCAAGTACGATAACAGGGGTTGTAGATAGACTGGAGAAAAGAGGTTTTGTTTTGAGGGGGCGCAACGAAATAGATCGAAGGGTCGTTA
>Ga0299915_10004296_pt1 | contig 10391 bp, 9 predicted proteins | sample RVTome_13_FD_200263 | JGI IMG/M metagenome (GOLD analysis project Ga0299915, IMG submission 200263) | Soil microbial communities from uranium-contaminated site in the Upper Colorado River Basin, Wyoming, United States - RVT92D227 (version 2) ... | reverse complement strand
CGGTTCCCCAGACACTATCGCCCAGGATAGCGCGTAGGCGCACCTCCATGGGCGCGATGAGCTCCTCTGCCTGAACTTGACTGGCTGCCTTGGCTGTGAGCCGCAGGTATATGCCGTCTTCTTTCGCGTATATGGCCAGAGTAGGGTTGGGGGAGGAAAGCAGGGGGCTGACCATCTCATCCACCATGGCCTCACCGATGCCAGTGGTTTTGAGTGTTCTGGAGTGGATTATGACTGCCCCTGTCCTTTGATGGAGCTGAGGGGCAACATACGTTTCCCACATGTATTGCATCTCGGCGGGAGGGCCGGGCATGGCCACTATTATCTTACCCTCTCGCTCTACCCACCAGCCCGGCGCGGTGCCTCGTGGGTTGGGGAGGGGACGGGCAGAGGGGATGAGGGTCACCTGCTTTATGTTGCGAGCCGGCATCTTAGCACCCCGGCGTTGGAAGAAAGACCGCAGCTCTTGCTCCAGGGCAGGGTCGACTCTCATCTCCTCGCCCAGCATCCTGGCGATAACCTCTCGGGTCAAATCATCCTCAGTGGGGCCCAGACCGCCGGTGGTGATGATGATATCGGAGCGATCCCAGGCGCGTTTGAGCGCCTCCACCAATCTCCCCAAATTGTCGCCTATTTGTGAGATCCAGTAGAGATCGATGCCTAAGCCAGGCAATTTCCCGGCGATATATGAAGAATTGGTGTCTGTTATCTCTCCCAGCAGTATCTCGGTGCCGACGGAAATGATCTCAGCCCTCATCACTAGCCTCCTCGGTTAACTCTGCCAATTTCCGACGGTGATAGGGGCAGAATTCATAGGGGCTTTCCAATTGGGACTGGATGACCTCTTCCTGCCAGTGGGCATTATACAGTCGGCAATTCTCGTCCTCACAGAAGGGGTCACCCCAAAAGTGGTAGGCTATGGCCTGCATCACATATCCCTTCATTACCTCGGTCAGCCTCTCGTCGTCATAATCAATGAAACGGCCTCTGAATCTACGCTCTAGTTCCACCACCATGGCATCCTGCATCCCCAAAGCGGTGTACTGCTGTTTGAGGAAGTAGTATTCTCGGGGCTTGGCGGGCGCTTCTACGATGCCGCTGGTGGATAGAAGGGTGGGGAAGGAATAGAAGCTTGCCCGAGCATGGTAGCGCCTGTCTCCCTCTTCCCAGGTTCCGAACAACTGGTTAGTGAAGACGATGTGGAGATGGGCAAGGTTCCGTTCCTCTCTAGGTATCAGATCGCGCAGGATGTAAGCCATCTTGAAGCCGTCGTAGAGGACGCCGAAGGCCTTGCTGTTTGAATCAGCGAGCCTTCTACTTTCATAGTCGATCTCTCCCCACAAGGGCCCGAACTCATCGTCATGCTGGGTGGGGTTTCTGACCTTCGCTTTGGCGAATGCCTCAGCCAGCTTACCCAGGGCCGCTTTTCTAGCCGACTCAGTGAGGGCCGACAAGTAGGACGTGCCGAGATCGCCCCTTACTTCCGTCTCGATGCAAGGGATGACCTCCGCTACATATGCTGAAAGCTCAACGAGGTCCAATGTGCGGGCGCAATGTTCAGGATATAGGTGAACATGAAGGCGCTTATTCATGTTTGGCTGAAGCGCTGGCGGTCAAGATACTGGCACCCCTTGGAGTAGACGCTGAGCCACCTCGGCCGCCCGCCTGCCGGACAGGAGCATAGCGCCAAAAGTAGGCCCCATGCGCGGTAGGCCGTAGACGGTGGAAACCGCCATCCCCGTAACTACTAGGCCGGGGTGTACCTCTCCGGTATGTTCCACGATGGCGTCCTCTGAGCGCTCCACCCACATAGCTCCCATCCCCACGGTGTGGATCAATCCTCGTGCCTCCAGCTTCTTAACCACCGTGGCATCGTGGCCGGTGGCATCGATGACCAACTTGCACTCCAGGGCTACCGGGTCAACGCAGGTTATCTCCCGGGGCAGCGCCGAGATGGGCGTCCAGTTTATGACGACGCCCGCCACCCGGTTGTTCTCCCTCAGGACGAGATCATCGAAGACGGTCATGTTGGCAAATTTGACCCCGGCATCGCAAGCGGCACCGATAAGCTTGGAGCAGGCGTGAGGGCCATCGGCCACATATAGCCCTTCTACTGCCTCTTCATAGGGGACTCCCAGCTCCTCTAGGACCTTCTGGGCAGGAGCTCTGAAGGTCACCTTGTTCATCAGGTAGCCGCCGATCCAGAAGCCACCGCCGATATAATTGTTTCGTTCCACAATGAGCACCTTAAGGCCATGGGCAGCTAACCCCTTGCCTGCCATAAGGCCACTGGGGCCACCGCCTACAATTACCACATCGCTATCGGCGTATTCTTCGAATTGGCGGAGGAAACTTCCTACAATAGCCCTTGTAATGTCCTTTTCATCTACTGGGTGGAATATAGGCATGGCTTTTCTCCTTTCTTGAATCTAATCTAGCACTTGGCGGGTGCTCCGCCGAGATATTTAGCTACTAATTCCATGGCGCAGAAGTCGCCGCACATGCTGCAAGCGGAGCTGGCGGTGGTATGCTGGGCGTGCCCCCGATAGAAGCGCGCGGGGTCGATAGCAAGCTCTGCTTGCCTCTTCCAGTCTAGGTTCTTGCGCGCTACGGACATCTCTCGATCTCGCTCCCATGCTCCTTTCACTCCTTTCGCGATGTCGGCGGCATGGCCGGCGATGCGAGTGGCGATAACACCCAATCGCACATCTTCGGGGTCGGGGAGGGAAAGGTGCTCTGCAGGCGTAACGTAGCAAAGATAATCGGCGCCGGCGGCAGCGGCGATGGCTCCGCCGATGGCGGCAGTTATGTGGTCATAGCCGGCGGCGATGTCCGTCACCAGCGGTCCCAAAACATAGAAGGGAGCGCCCTTGCAAAGGCGCTTCTGCAATTGGACGTTGGCCACGATCTGGTCGAGAGGAACGTGCCCCGGCCCTTCCACCATCACTTGAACCCCTGCCTCCCAGGCCCTCTCCACCAACTCCCCTAGCGTCAGGAGTTCCTCTATCTGGGCGCGGTCGGTGGCGTCGGCCAATCCACCTGGCCTCAATCCGTCGCCCAGACTCAAGGTTACATCGTACTCCCGCGCGATCTCCAGCAAGCGATCGTAATGCTCGTAGAGGGGGTTCTGACGATCGTTGTGGAGGATCCAGCCGGCCAGGAAGGCGCCCCCGCGGGATACGATATCCACCACACGTCCCTCTTGCTTGAGGCGGGCGATGGCTGCCTGGGTCACGCCGCAGTGAACGGTCATGAAATCCACGCCATCTTGGGCCTGTTTCTCTATGGTGGTGAAGATGGCTTCCTCTGTCATTTCCACTATGGAGCCTTGCCCCTCAATGGCCTCTACTGCCGCCTGGTAGATGGGCACTGTACCCAAGGGCAGGCGGGTGGACGACAGGATGGATCGGCGTATAGCATCAATTACCTCGCTGCCGCCACCGCAACTGAGGTCCATGATGGTATCGGTGCCTGCCTCCATCGCTATCCGCAGCTTCTCCAGCTCGGTGTTTACATCTCCGAAGTCAGGCGAGGTGCCGATATTGGCGTTGACTTTGGTGCGCAAGCCCTTCCCTATGCCGCAAGGCTCCAGGCCTTGATGGTGGGTATTGGCGGGTATGACGATGGTGCCCTCGGATAGACCTTGGCGAACGTACTCCGGCTCGAGGCTTTCCTTCTCCGCAACGGCCTGCATGGCCGGTGATATGATCCCACTGCGTGCCAATTCTACTTGGGTCATCTTGCCCTCCCTCGAACCAAAAAACCAAGAGCCTAGGTTTTTCGGTTCGAGACCCTTGGTCGTAACTGATACCGCTTCCCTACGCTAGCATTACCGAGATCAGGTTCAAAGGGTTGTCCCGATGCAATCGGGACTCTCAGCCTTTGTGCACCCCTAGCGGCTGGTTATTTAATTTATTTTAGAATACTATAAACTGTTGAGAAATGCAAGACTAGGCTTAATCTGACGGCGCAGTTACAGCAACTTCATATGGCGTTTTCAGATTATGCGCAAAGTGTGGCCTGATTTGATTGTAAACATAGAGATATTGAGCAAACCATTCTCTGAGCTCATCGTAATGAAGAGGAGCTCGCTTCATAAGGAGGAAGAATTCTTCTTCATCTGTTCTGAATGATCTTTTAACCAACGCATTCTCATTAGTGTTTTTCGTGATGTAATGATGTTTTAAGCCTAGATTTGTAGCCAATTGATGAAATCTTCCCTGAAATTTCAGTCCGTTGTCTGTTTGGACAAAGACTGGCTTAAAGGGCAGTTTTGGTAAGATTTCAAGCAGTGAAACCATAGCCCCATCTTGATCTAGCTGGTTTAAGATCGCTGCCTCTTTGTATCTGGAGTAGATGTCAAGGACAGCATATTCAAAGCAGGTCCACGGAAGACCAGAAAGCTCTGGTGTAATATACTTAACGTCCATCTGCAGATAGCCTACTTTGGTAGCGTCTTTAGCATGCATGTGAGTTATCTCTCAACATTTTGATTTAGGATATGCCATAGTCATCACCAAGCCCTAGCCTTAAACAATCTGTGAACAGTTAAGAATGAAACAAAAAGCTTAAGGATGCGTGCGATTGTATCAGCAGTTTATCTGTAGTCGCATATGTGATGGAATGATACATGAAGCCCGCTTCCCTCAGCCTTCCCCGCGTGAGAGGAAAGCTTTCACCCTGCGCTCAAAGATACGCCGCTCCAGGAGCACGCGGCGGTGGCATTTCAGGCACTTGATGCCGATGTCTGCCCCCAATCTAACTACCTGCCAATCGTAGCTGCCGCACGGGTGCATCTTCCGCAGTCGCACCACATCGCCCAGCCTTATTTCCATAACCATGGCTTGTCCCTCATATCCGCGACGTTAGAGGGCTTCGCGAAAGCGGTTGATTTCGTCTCTCAGCTCAAGTACTCCTTGGCGGGCGGCCTTAGCAAAGTCGCTGCCTTTGGATGTGTATAAGATAGAGCGGGATGAGCTGATGATGGCCTTCTCTTTATTAGCGTCCACCCCGTAGCGCACCGCCGAGGCTAAATCTCCTCCTTGAGCGCCGATGCCAGGGATGAGCAGGGGCATTTCGGGGCAAAGCTCGCGAATTCGCTTTAGTTGCTCCGGATAGGTAGCTCCCACTACCAGGCCGATATTTCCACGGGAGTTCCATGTTTTGGCCTTTATGGCCACCAGTTCATAGAGGGGAGAGGAGCTTGTTGGAGATTCCTGGTAAAGTAGTTCTTGAAAATCGGCGGCGCCGGGATTTGATGTCCGGCATAGAATAAGAATGCCTTTGTCCTCATAAATAAGAAAGGGCTCCAGCGAGTCATAGCCCAGGTAGGGGTTCACGGTGGCGGCATCGAAGCCGAAGACTTCAAAGAGGGCTTTGGCGTAAGCTCTCGCCGTGTTGCCAATATCGCCGCGCTTAGCGTCGGCGATAACCGGGATGTTTTTGGGGATATACTCGACTGTCTTTAGTAGGGCCTCCATTCCTTCGACACCCAGCGCCTCATAAAAGGCCAGATTGGGCTTATAGGCGCAGACTAAGTCGGAGGTGGCATCGATGATGGCTCGATTGAACTCATAGATGCCAACCTCGGGCATGAGGTCGGGGTCGGGATCAAGTCCCACGCAAACCAAACTGTTATTCGTTCGGGAAGCTCTGAGCAGCTTGTCTAGGAAGTTCACCTTTATCAGCTCTCTTGGGTGACCTGCAAGCGTATATCTAAGAGAGTCTCAATAAGATTCTCCGCCCGTGGGGCTCAGAATGACAAAAACGAAGATTGCTAAACACTCTCTATCTAAAGCCCGACAGTTACCTGTTGGGGACACAACATCCTTACTACCGCCATAAAACTTTCCTCATCACCACTGGCAAAGCAGTTGAGCTTTCCGGGTTGCTGGCTATCGGTAGCCAGATCGTTGGCTTCGATCACCCGCACCACTTGTTTGGCCACAGGGAGGCCCGTATCTATCACGTTGACCCCGTTACCCACCACGCTTTCAATAGCGGTGCGTAGAAAGGGATAATGGGTGCATCCCAAAACGAGGACATCGATGCCCTCGGCCAGCATAGGGTCGAGGTAAAGGTGCAGTAAGCGTTTAATCTCAAGCGAGTCGGTCTCGCCCTTTTCCACCAGTTCCGTTAGGCCGGGGCAGGGCTTGACGAATACCCTAACGCCTTGGGCGAACTCGGCAACAAGCTCGGCGAAGACCTCTGCTTGAAATGTGGCCTCAGTAGCGATGATCCCTACCTTGCCATTGCGGGTAGCAGCGCTAGCGGGCTTAATGGCGGGCACCATGCCCACAAAGGGTAGAGGGAATTGCTGGCGCAAGGTGGATAGGGCGGCGCTAGAGGCGGTATTGCAGGCAACGACCACCAGCTTTGCCCCTTTGCTGATGAGGAAGCGGGTCGCCCCAGCCGCCAAACGGCATAGCTCGGCTATGGACTTTTCGCCGTAGGGGAAATTCGCGGTGTCAGCGTAGTAGACGATGTCCTCGCAGGGTAAAAGCTGCTTTATTTCCTCCACCACCGTGAGCCCCCCCACGCCGGAATCGAATACACCTATGGGGTTGCGGTTCACAAATATCCCACCACTGCCGTCTAACGCTTTTTTTGCATATTAGATAATATGATACTGTAGGACATCACCTCTTGGCCTACCCCCACCGCCACATCGAGGGTGGCATTCCCCTGACTGGAGAACCAGGTCACGCGCTCGTGGACCATATCCCACTTCAGGGTGTAGTTGCCCGCTTGGCTGGGGGTGTTCAGAAGGGCATCCACGATGACGCTTTCGCCGGGGGGTACATCGTGGGGAAGGGGGGTATGATACTCCAAGGAAGGCTGTTGGGTGTATTCTTCACCCGTGCTCTTATACCAGTGAAAACCCAAGCGGTATGGATTAGGGCTGGAGGCATCGCAAAGCCAGGTGGCAGTGCCGCTATTGCGCAAGTTAACCCTTACTGTAATTGAGGTGGCCGGATTCATCCTTTGCGGCGTTTCGTGGCTCACCCAGGCTTCGCCATAGTAGGGCAGCCTGCCCCAGACCTGCGAACGGATCGAGGGGAGCTGATTGTATAGGTTATCGCCGGGACATTGGGTATTGTTGACATCGCGATGGCCCATGATATTAGCTACATACTTATCTACGAAGGTGCTGTAACCTAGCGGGTTGATGCCGTGCTTGTAGCACTCCCAGGTCAGAAGCGAGACCAGGGACTGCTCTAGTTGGGGGGAGATGTTGACCGAGGAATAGGTGCCCATAGCGGCGATGCCGACGCTTCCCTCATTATAGCCGTAGGCGTGGCCCGCCACCACATTATCTCCGCCGTAGCGGCCTTCGTAGATGTTTCCGAAGCGATCGACGAGGTAATTGTAGCCAATGTCCCCCCAGCCCAAGGTCACGGCGTGATAATAGTAGATGGCTCGCATGGTTGCGGCAGGATCGGGGTCGTCATTGCTTGTGACCGTATGGTGTACAATGGCCTTTAGCGTGTAGGCGTAGGTCGGTGGCCATCGTTCCTGGCCGCCGGAGTAGCGCAAGCTTTCATCAGCCCCCCAACCAGCCCGAGAGATAATGGAGGGTTGGCTCACGCCAGCCAAACTGGATGCCTCCATCATGACTGAAGCCGAAGCAGTAGCCTGAGCCAAGGTAGGCCCGCCTGTGGAGTCGATGTAGGTGAAGGTGACGTCTTTGAGACGGGGCATAAGGGAGGTGTCGATAGTCTTCAGGGTTACCCGATATTGGAGATAATTGCCGGAACAGAGCACGAGTTCGCTGGCCGGCCCCCCCCTCTCCACGGTTATGTCCATCTCCTCCATGGGCAACCACTGTGACCAGTTCTTTCCGTCCTGGCTGCTCCTAATATCGAAGTCTATGGTTGTTCCGTGCGGCAGATGGGCCTTCCATCTGGCGGCTACCGCGTTGAAGGGGAAATCCGCCTTTTTGGTCGCAGAGTGGTAAGACCCTGAAGCCGCTGCCGAGGCTAGAACCAGCTCACCATCGTCTGCCACCTCAATGGCGAGGCTAGATAGGCGGCCAGCCCCAAAGTCGGCGTTGGTAGTTTGCATCCATATACCCGCCCGGATCGGCTGGGCCACTGGAACCCCTCCCCCCTTAGGAAGGAGGCTCAGCACGAAGGGCAGAATAGCCAATGCGATCAACTTTGCCATCAGTTACCCTTCTTGAATCGTTTGCATGATAATAGCACCCGTTTTGCCAAGCGTCAAGCCTGCGAAGTTCTGGGCTCGGTTCTCCTTGGGCTGGGACAGCTTTGGCAGGTGGTGAGAAGCGGAATCTGGCCAGTGCACTATTCTTGTATCCTCTGCCAGTCTTGCCTGAGCTCTCGCAATTCTTCATTAGTGGGAGGATACTGGCCATAACGAGCTCTGGTAAAAGCCAGGGTGATCCTTGCCACCTCAAGGGAGGGCAAGATATTCTCTAGTCCCACTTGCAGCTCGATGGGTGTTTGCCAGTCCTTCCTCTTAAAACCTCGGGAGATGGCAAGGCTGAGGAGATCGAGGTAGAGCCGGTAAATGGCTCTGACATTGTCCAAGGCCTCTCCTGTCAATGTAGCAAAAGAGGGCACTAGGGAAGCACCTTTCCCCCTTTTGAAGCGGGAAAGGATCCCCTTAATCAGGCTGTCCAAATCTTGGCGCAAAGCTTCCTTGCTGAATACCGATTCTCTGACCTCGCCTCTTGCCTGGCGGCCTCTGGTGAAGGAAGCTCCAAAGGTGCCGGCTAACCATCTCACAATCCAGCCGACGATGAGGACGATGAAAGTCCATTTCAGGGCTTGCCCTACCCAAGCTGGCAGAGCCCTATTGTATTTGCGTGCCTCTGTAAGCAAATCCTCCAGGCTGCTCTCGGCCTCGGCGCCTTCCGTCATGGCCTCGGGGAATCTGATATGGCTTAAGAGCCAGTGAAACAACTGAGCTATATAGCCGAAGGGCCTCATGATGAAGACGATGGCGCGATTCAAGAAGTCGCCAACGCCACCCAAGGCAGGCAAGGATACCCCCCCTATTTCCCCGGACACCAACAAAGGAAACAACGACCCGCAGACTACCACCGCGACAATGGTAGCTATCAAGATGCCGAACCAGCGCCCCTGAAGCATCGAGGGTTGGTCTTTACCCACGCGCGTCCAATGGCCTAGAGCCAACCCTAGAAGGCCAAAAGCGAAGAACGGAAGAGCTGCGCCTGCCGCTCTCCTTGGCCCGGGAAGGATATATTCCAGGGCCACGCTGAAAACCAGGGCTAAGATACCGATTCGGAAGGAGGTGAGGACGCTATCGAAAGATATTTCCTTCTGGGCCAGGCGCGCTCCCCGCCACCACAACATCACCCCGATGAGGGCGGCCATAAGCTGCCCTCGTATCAACAAGCTCCCGTGCAGGCCGGCGCCGCCGGCGAATAGGACACGCAAGATAATGAATATGCACAGTCCTCCGAGGCCCACTCCGATTCCGCGCAGGGTGGCTAATGGTAGATCGAAGTGTTGAAGGAATCTGGCGAGGTAAAAGGCGGCCAAGAGAAGGAACAAGATGGCTAGGAAAGGGAAGGCGAGCCCGGGAGATTCTATCACGGCAAGGGTTATGGCAAGGGAGGAGAGGGCGTAAAGCCAGCAGGCTTCCATCGCCAGCATCGTCAGTTCGAAGCTCACTGCTCGCCAGTTCACCGTAGTTCCCTCCCCAAAGAGCTTATAAATTGGCCCACTTTGTAAGTGGTTATGCCCTCTATTTTCGGCTCCATCGCCTCATCAGCCACTGAGAGGAGCGCCACGGCGTGTCCTGCTTCTCTCAGCTTTGTCAGCGCAGCAAGGAGGGGGGGGTTGACAATGGCAGTGACCATAACCAAGGTGGAACCAAAGGGCAGTCGATGGCCCTCTCTGTCCAAAAGCTTTTCCATGGATAGCTCGGCGGCGGGCATGACCATGGCCAACGCCTCGAGGATGTGGGTTAGCTGTGCCGGGTCCCGGCCGGGGAGAATCCGGAGGGGCTGGTCCGATTCAGGGATACTGGCGTTGGCTAATAACCCCACCGCACACCGTTCATCGAAGGCGTATTTAGCGATCGAGGCGGCAACGGTAATGGCTCTCTCCAGCAGCACTGGGTCGTAGCCTTGCAGGGGAGCCTCAAAAGTGCAGATATTGAGTAGTACCATGATATGAGTGGCCACGGTAGGGTCGAAAACCCTTACTTGGAGGGCTTGCCGGCGAGCTGTTGCCTTCCAATCTATCCTCTTTAGGGGATCGCTGGGGCGATAATCGCGCAGTCCTAAGAAACGGCTGGGGTCCTCGAAGATGCGTTCCCCCCCCTTTATCTCGCCAAAAGGCCGTCGATCGGGCAATCCCAACTGGTCTAGGGGCACTACGCGAGGATATACCACCAGGTGG
>Ga0299915_10004295_pt1 | contig 10392 bp, 9 predicted proteins | sample RVTome_13_FD_200263 | JGI IMG/M metagenome (GOLD analysis project Ga0299915, IMG submission 200263) | Soil microbial communities from uranium-contaminated site in the Upper Colorado River Basin, Wyoming, United States - RVT92D227 (version 2) ... | reverse complement strand
CTGATGATCATAACCGACTATGGGCCCACCTACGCGGAGCAAATGGAGGCCGTAGCCATCTCAACGGCGCAACAGGATGTACCGGTCCCGCTTGGCCTCGAGCGCGCGGCGGGGGGAGGCTTCCCCGACTATGAAGGTATGGCGGCGCTTTCTGACCTCGGCCTTCCCGACCTGCCTGACGTTGAGGACTGGCCGGCGGAGGCGAAGGAGCAGGATGGAGAGCCACCGGAGTTCACCAGCGGAACCGCCAGCGCAACACTGAACGTCGCCGGCCACACCGTGACCTTCGATGGCGGCGACTGCGTAGTTGCGGACAACGAATGGCTGACCGTTTCGATCTACCAGGTCGTAGCGGACAAGTTCTTCATACTCGATGCCGGAAAGAGCCCGGCCCTGGAACATGCCCGCTCCGCGCAGGGCGGCGGTGAGTTCGTAGAAGGGGACTTCTTGGCGTCGTGGGCCAGCGAGGGGTCCTACGGCTCGCTCCGCGAAGGTACCTTGACCTTGGCGTCGGACCTCACCTCGGGCGAGTTCAAAGGCATCGATGACGCTGGCGAGGAGGTCACAGGCTCGTTCGCCTGCGACTAGCGAAACCCTTGAATATGAGAAACCTTGGAACGGGACCGTTGACGCCGGCCCCATAGCGTCGCCGGCTCACTCCAGCCGGATGATCCCCTTTTGCAGCGCCGTGGTCACCGCTTCCGTGCGGTCGTTGACGTCGAGCTTCTGGAAGATGCTAACGCCCCCGACTATGCGTCGATCTCCACGACGAGGCTGTCGCCGGCGTGCAGCGTGACCGGCCGCGCCAACTCCACCGTCAGCTTCTCGCCGTCGACTGCCAAGCGTCCCTCGAGGTCCCGTTCGGCCGCGGAAAGGCGGCGGAGCGCAAGGCCCGCCTCCGCAGCCAACCGCGGCAGCTCCAGGCGCTGGAGGGCCAGGCTGCCGCAGCGAAGATCGACCACGTGGCTCTGCCCCGACCGGTCGCTGCGCTGAGCGTAGCTGCCCCAGGCCTCGCCGGCGGTGAAGAAGCACCGGAAGTCCTCGGGCCGCAGGCGCGGCGCGAAGCCGAGCGATTGCCTCGGCGCGCTGTAGCGGTACCCGCTCAGGGCCAGCAGCAGCGACCACGACGACATCGCGCGGGCGTAGTGGTGGCCGCACTCCATCTCGTCCCAGGGGTTGCGCCTTTCGCCGTCGTAGCGCTCGCGGGCCGACCGCACCAGCGTCAGCCCCTCTTCGATGAGCCCCTCATAGATGAGTAGCGCAGCCACCTCGTACTCGACGCCCGTCCACACCTCGTGGGCATAGGGAAAGGGGTAGCGGGGCCGGCCGCCGTGGGGCCAGGAGCAGACCACGAGGCCGGCTTCGTCGTTCAGGGCGTACACCCTCTGCGGGTTGGCGTGGCCGGCCAGGCCGGAGCGGTAGTTGTAGCGATAGATGGAGGCCAGCGTTTCCCGGACGCGTTCCGGCGGCAGCAGGTGGCCCAGCCCGAGGATCGAGGCGAGCCACTGGCCGAGAAGCTGGTCCGAGAGGCAGCCGTCGCCGAACTGATAACGGTGCTTGTCGATGTCGTCGAGGCGCTGGACGTAGTACTCGCCGTTCCAGAGCACCTCCTCCATGCGCCGACGGCCGCTCTCGTACACTCGGCGGTACTCCGCGGCCGCCTGCTCCTCGCCGAGGGCGCGCGCCATCTCCTCTCCGGCCCGCAGGGCGCCGAGGTAGAGGAGGCTGGTCATGGGGTTGGGGCCGTAGAACTCGATGTCGTAGGTGTTGTGCTGCTCGCCCTCCATCAGCCCGTCGCGGTCCCGGTCCCAGGCCTCCCAGGCGAACTCGAGGGCGCGCCTGGCATGGGGCCAGAGCTTCTGCAGGAAGGACTCGTCGCCGCTGATCTGCCACTCCCGGTACAGCCTGAGGATGGTGCCCATCTGGCCGTCGGCGGCCGGCGGATGGGCCCACAGCTCACCGACGAGTGGGACGAGCGTACGGAAGGCCATGTCTCCGCCCAGGCGCGTGTTGGAGGCGAAGTCGGTGCGGCGCGCGCCTCGCTCGAGCTGCGGGAAGAGGAACGCCGGGGACTGCGCGTAGTTCCAGACGTGTGTGCAATCCAGAGGGCAGCAGCCGGAGCTGTCGGCGCAGCCCTCAAAGGCGTGGAAGCGGCCGTCCTCGGTCCGCAGGCAGGTGGTCGTGCGGATGGTCGACATCTGGCTGGAGACGGCGTCCAGGACGTAGTCGGGGAGGGTGCTCTCGAAGAAAGTGTCGTGGAAGAGGCGGGTCTGCGACTCGAGACGCTCCATGTTCTCGAACGTGTAGCGGGCCGCGTCCCAGGCGTCGGCGAAGCGCATGGCGTACTCGTTACCCAGACGCTTGCCTCTCACCGGTTCCTCAAAGTTCCAGTAGTTCTCCAGGTTTGGGAAGTGCCAGGCCAGGACGATCGGCAGCCGCACCGTTTCGCCGGGTGCCAAAGACGCCACGAGGCCGAGCGTGCCGATGTCGGTCTCGTTGTCGGGCGTGGGGCTCTCGTCGGAGGGGTCCAGGCGGCCGTCGTCCGAGAAGTCCTCCCAGAAGCGCTGGATGTCGTCGAACCAGGCGGCGCGCTTCCAGTGGGCGCAGGCCGTGACGTCGGGCCAGGTGGTCGCGACGGCCATCGTTCCGAAGCGCGCGTCCTGCCGGTCGTACTTGGCGCTGGACATGCGCAGCCCGCGAAGGGGGCCCTCTGCCACCACCTGGTTCAGGTTCTGGCCGTACAGGTGCCCGCGACGGCTGAACAGGGAGGCCACGCCGTCATAACCGACTGCGTTCATCAGGCTGAAGGCGACCGTGGCCCGCACGGCGTGCGGCTGCCCATTGGCCAGCGTCCAGAGGAACACGGCGACGGGTATGCCGGAGTCCTCAGGGTTGCCGGGGATGAAGGGGTTGAAGGCCTCGAGGCTCACCCGCAGCGGAAGCGCCTCATCCTCGAACTCGATGCGGGCGAAGGGATAGGCGCCGGTGAAGCGGGCGGAGGCCAGCCGGGGGAGCCCCGCTGCCGGGACGGGCACCCCGAAGACACCGCCGTAGGGAGGCTGGAAGCGCCCCTCCAGCACGCGCGCCAGGGGCGGGCCTCCTTCGCGCTGGGCCCAGAGGCTGAAGAAGGTGAGGGGAAGGTTCTTGCCCTTCCCGGGACGGTTGAATATCTCCCAGTCGCGGAGCTGGCCGCGGCCGCCGAGGGACACGGTGCCCGTGCCGATCCCGCCGATCGGGAAGGCGACCTCCCGCAGGCCGGCGCCCTGGAACGTGCGCTGCGACCCAATCCTGAACAGCGGGCCCTCCGGCTGTGGGGCGTGTGCTGGGGCAGGCATGGCGGCCCTCCGAGTTGAGGCTATCGACGAGCATCGTACCCGTTCGGGCAGGCGGGGACAACGTCCAGCCGATCCCGGCAGTGCGCACCTGGCGCGTGGCTGCATGAGGTCTTCGGGCGGCAACTCCACGCCAATCGGCCCTTGCTGCCATGGCGGACGCGTGGCAACATGTCGGCTGTCGCGTTCCTCGAAGGTCTGATGAGGGACGCGGCTGACACCCAATGCCTTGGCCAGTTCACTGCCACAGAAGGGGGAGCCGTATGACCTTGAACGCCGGAGACGACCTGGAACGGCGAATGCAGGAGCTGAAACAGACGAGGGACATGATCTCGGCCGGCTATGGCGCCGTTTACGCCGGCACGCCGAAGAGCCCCACCCTGCGCCGCCTGTGGCACGAGCATGCGGAGGGCCTCGATTTCCCGGAGGAGTTCGGGCATATCAGCTTCACTACGCTTCGGGAGCTGAGGCGCATGGCCTCGGAGCTTCGTCTCAGTCCTGGTAGCACACTGGTCGACCTGGGCTGCGGCATGGCCGGCCCCGCCCTCTGGATGGCCCGGGAGACGGGAGCGCACCTCATTGGAGTCGACCTATCCGCTGCCGCTGTCGAGCAGGCCGGCCTTCGGGCGGCGGAGCTCGGGCTTGCGGAACGGGCGCGGTTCGTCGTTGGCTCCTTCGCGGAAAGCGGGCTGGAAGCCGGTTCGGTCGACGGGGTGATGAGCGAAGACGCCCTGCAATACGCACCCGACAAGCAAGCAGCCATGGCCGAGGCGGCCCGTATCCTGCGCCGGGGCGGGCGGCTGGTTTGCTCTAGCTACGAACTCGACGCGAAACAGGCCTCCGGCATGCCCATCCTCGGTCTCGATCCGGTTGAGGACTACCGCCCCGCTCTGGCGAAGGCCGGGTTCAAAGTCGAGAGCTATGAAGAAGTGCCCGGCTGGCCGGAGCCGATGAACACCGCGTACTCGACCATTCTCAAGGCTGGGGAGGCGCTAACTGCGGAAATGGGCGAAGCGGCCGTCGCGGCCCTGTTCCTGGAGATGACGATGACTCTTCAGAAGCAGCCGTACCGGCGCCGCGTGCTGCTCGCGGCAACAAGAGAGTGAGGCGCGACATGACCTTTACGCCGAGCGACGACAAAGAAGGACTGGTCCGCTACCTCGAACGGGCGAGGAACGAGCTGCGGGCCAGCTTCCGCGGGCTGTCGGCCGAGCAGATGACCCAGGCCGGAGTGGTGGGAGATTGGTCGGTGAAGGACGTGCTGTCGCACGTGGCGTCGTGGGAGGAGCAGGTGCTGCCGGACCTGGCACGACTCGCCCGAGGAGACACGGCGCTCCTGGCAAGCGTGGACCTCTATGCCACCAACTACGACCCCTTCAACGCGATGATCATGTCCCTCAGACGCGGTCTGGGACTCGATCAGGTCCTCCGCGAGCTCGACATCTTTCGCGCCGACTTCATGGCGGCGGTGGCCCGCCTGCCGGACGCTGTTCTGCCGGAAGGGCAGTTCGGCCATGTGCTCTTGAAGATAACCGCCGAACACGATGAGGAGCATGCCGGACAGATCTCGGAGTGGCGGCAGAAGCAAGGGCTGTGACGAGCCGGCTGGAGACAGCGTGACAGACGACAGGGCTGTTGAAATGATCGCCGACTTGCCACGATAAGGGGGTATGCAGATGCGCGCTGAAGTCGTAGGGCTCGCGGCCGCGACGATCGTCGCCTGGGGAACGTGGGGTGTCTTCAGCAAGCTGGCCGTGGAACGGATCGACCAGCAGGTGCTGGTGTGGGGCAGCCTCATCGTCGTGCCCGCGATCTTCCTCGTCTATCTCGTCGCCAGCGGCCAGCTTATGCCGCTGAAGATGAACGCGCCCGGCATCACCTTTGCCATGCTGGGCGGCGTCGGCGCGGCCCTTGGCACCGTCTGCTTCTACCTGCTGCTGGCGCGAGAGCGCGCCTCACTGACCGTGCCCATGACCTCTCTCTATCCGGGGCTCACGGTCCTGCTCTCAGTCCTGTTCCTGAAGGAGGAGCTGAACGGCCTCCACCTGCTCGGCATAGTCTTCGCGCTGGCGGCGGTGGCTCTCCTCAGCCGGTGAGAGCCCCTATGGACAACTCACGGAGCGCCGCGTACGATCGCGGGTAGTGCGCTCCGCCTGTGGGCGTGAAAGGAGGCCACCCATGGCTGCCAACTACCCGGTGTCCTTCGACGTCACCCGTCCGGAGAAGTTCGAACGTCCTCAACTGGGCCTTCGCATTGTGGTCCTCATCATTGCCTTGATCCTGAGCGAGCTTCTCAGCCTCCTGTATCTGGTGTTCCCCGCCCTCGCAGCAGTATTCATATCCCAGAAAGGCCCTGAGAGGTTCCTGGCGGAGGACGGGCCGCGGATGACCGGCTGGCTGCGCTGGGTCCTGGCGCTCTACGCGTACATCGGCATTCTCACCGACCGCGTTCCCTCGGAGAAGCCGGAGGAGATCGTCCACTTTGAGGTCCAGACCGGCGGGAGCCCAACTGTGGGTTCCGCTCTGCTGCGACTCATCTACAGCATTCCCAGCGCCTTCGTGCTCGCTCTGCTGGGCTTCGTCGCCGGCATCGTCTGGATCATCGCCGCCGTCATGGTCCTCGTGCAGGAGAACTACGCCGACGGCCTGTTCGATTTCCTGCGCGGCGTTCTTCGCTGGGAGGCACGGCTCCTCGCCTACCACTCATCCCTCGTGGAGCAATACCCGCCCTTCGCTCTCGACACGGGAGCGGAGTCCTCCTCAGGGATGTAAGGACGTCGCCGGAAAGAACCGGCGCTGGCCCTTCGACAAGCCCGCCTGCCGGCAGGCTTTAGCCGCCGTCCCCTTCAGCCAGCACCGCTCGCAACTGCTCCAGGGCGATGTTGGCGCCGGTGAGAACGAGCACCACCCTCTTGCCATGGAGGCGCGCGCCCATCTTCAGGGCGGCGGCGAGAGGCGCCGCGCCCGACGGCTCTACCAGCATGTGCGCGCCGTCCAACAGGGTAACGACGGCGCGCCGCATCTCCTCTTCACTGACCAGCACGATGTCGTCGATCCGGTCCTTGATGATAGAGAATGGGAGCTCGAAGGCCACCCGCGTGGCCAGTCCCTCGGCGAACGTGTCTGAGGACTCCGTCTCCCTTAGCCTGCCCTCCTTCCACGACAGGTAGACAGCAGGCGCCCGCTCCGCCTGCACGCCGATGAGCTCGACGTCAGGCTTGATCGCTTTCGCCACGATGGAGTGTGCGGCGCAGCCGCTTCCACCGCCGATCGGGTTGATGATGACGTCCGCGTTGGGCAGCTCTTCCATGATCTCCAGGCTCATCGTGCCGACTCCGGCGATGAGCATGGGCTCGTTGGCGACGTGCACGTAGCGGTAGCCCTCGCGGGAGGCCTCCTGCTCCGCCCACAGGCGCGACTCGTCGAAGTCCTTGCCTACCAGGGCTACCCGCGCTCCCAGACGCTCCATTGCCCGCCGTTTGTAGGGGTTGCAGTTCTCGGGGGCGGCGATGACGGCGCGCACCCCGAAGAGGCGCGCGGCGTAGGCAATGGACTGACCGTGATTCCCCGTGGAGGCGGTGATTAGACCCCTGCTCCGCTCCTCCTCGCTCAGGGAGGCGCCGAGGTTGATGCCGCCTCGCACCTTGAACACCCCGATCGGCTGGACGTTCTCGCACTTCAGGTAGGCGTCGCAACTCAAGAGTTCGGAGAGGGAGTCTGAGCGCAGCAGCGGCGTCGGCCGCAGGTATGGCGCGATGACTTGTCGCGCCCGATACACGTCCTGGAGGGTGGGAGTATCCATGGCAGACCCGCGATAGCCGCCGGCCGCGGCCTCACTCTTCGAGCCTACTCGATGGCGCCCGAAACGTCCACAGCCGGAGGACGGCGGTCCGGCAGAGGCGCAGCGCGCTTTACTTTCGCCGCGCCCGTCTCTACACTCTGCGACATGAGACTGCGCAGCTTCGGGGCTACATCCCTCAACGTCTCAGAGCTGTGCCTGGGCACGATGCAGTTCGGCTGGACGGCGGACGAACGCTCCTCGTTCACGGTCATGGACGCCTTCGTGGAGGCGGGCGGCAACTTCATCGACACGGCCGATGTCTACAGCCGCTGGTCGCCCGGCAACCCGGGCGGCGTATCGGAGGAGATCATCGGGCGCTGGATGAAGGAGCGCGGCAACCGCGAACGACTGGTCGTCGCGACGAAGGTACGCGGTGCCATGTGGGACGGCCCCGACGGCGAGGGGCTCGGCCGCGCGCACGTCGAGCGAGCCGTGGAGGACAGCCTGCGCCGCCTTCAGATCGAGACCATCGACCTGTACCAGTGCCACTTCCCCGATTCGAACGCGCCGATCGAAGAGACGCTGTCCGTCTTCAGCGATCTCATCGACTCCGGCAAGGTGCGCTACGTGGGCTGCTCCAACTACTCGCCCGAGCTCTTGGAGGCGGCGCTCAAGGCGGCGGACGAGAAGAAGCTGGCCCGCTTCGTGTCGTTGCAGCCGCACTACAACCTGGTGCACCGCGGGGAGTTCGAGAGCGCGCTGGCGGTGCTATGTGAGCGCGAGGGTCTGGCCGTTATCCCGTACAGCCCGCTGGCCGCCGGATTCCTCACGGGCAAGTACCGCCCGGAACAGCCGCTGCCGGAGAGCCAGCGCGCCGAGCGAGCGAAGGGCCATATGACCGAGCAGGGATTCAGCGTCCTCGCCGCGTTGGATGCCGTCGCGGAGGCGCACCGGACGGCCGTGGCCGCCGTCGCCCTGGCGTGGCTCATGGCGAAACCCGTCGTCACAGCGCCCATCATCGGTGCAAACACGCCTCAGCAACTGGCGGAGCTCCTGCCGGCAGCGGACCTCGTCCTCAGCGCCGACGTCCTCAGCGCACTCGACGTGGCAAGCGCGGGGATGTAGGTCGGGGAACCAGGGACCAGTCCTGTCAACGGATGGGCAACGGATTAGCGGATAGCGCCTGGAGAGGTATCCGTTAATCCGTTCCGTATTCGTTGACAGATGGGCAGAGGAGAGCCAGCCGATGAGCTCAGTGCTGTACGACAAGCGCGACCGCATCGCCTACATGACCATCAACCGCCCGGAGGCCATGAATGCCTACAACGACGAGGTAAGGCGAGGCCTGGCGGAGGCCTTCGACGACTTCCGTCATGATCCCGAGACGTGGGTGGCCATTCTGACCGGCGCCGGAGAGCGGGCGTTCTCGGCCGGGGCCGATCTGAAAGAGATGAGCCAGCGCTCCCAGTCCGCGGGAGGTCGTGACGACTTCTGGTCGCCCACACCTCCCATGCTCGTGCGGGGGATGGAGGTCTGGAAGCCGATCATCGCCGCCGTCAACGGCTACTGTCTGGCCGGCGGCCTGGAGATGGCTCTCGCCTGCGACATCCGGATCGCCGCCGAACACGCCACGTTCGCTCTCACGGAGGTGACGCGAGGCATCATCCCCGGCAGCGGCGGCACGCAGCGCCTTCCGCGAACGGTCCCCTTTGGCATTGCCCTGGAGATGCTCTTCACCGGCGACCAGATCGACGCTCGTGAAGCCTGGCGCATCGGCCTCGTCAACCGGGTAGTGCCGGCGACGGAGCTCATGGCCACCGCTGAGGCGCTGGCCCGCCGTATCTGCCAAAACGCGCCCCTCTCGGTCCGGGCCGTCAAGGAGCTGGCCTACCGGGGACGGAACCTCGCCCTCGAAGAAGGCCTGCGCGAGGAACTGCTGATGGCCCGCGTCATCCGGACCACGGAGGACAGCAAGGAGGGGCCGCTCGCCTTCGCCGAGAAGCGCGAACCCCGGTGGAAGGGGCGGTAGAGACGAAGCGCCCGGTGGGAGGCGCCACACCTGTAACCTGCGGAGAGGCCACCATATGAGCTGCCTGTTCCAGTCGATCACCATTGACGGCGTCGAGGTCCGCAATCGCTTCCTGCGCTCCGCAACCTGGGACAGGACCGGCACCGACGATGGGGCGGTGACAGACGCCTCAATGGGGATCATCGAAGACCTGGCTCGCGGCGGCGTCGGGCTGATCGTCACCGGCTATGCATTTGTCTCGGAGCAGGGGAAGGCCGCCGTTCGCCAGTTGGGCATCTCCCACGACCGGCACGTCAAGGGGCTGAGCCGCCTGGCGAGGGCCGCCCACGACCACGGCGCGAGGATAGCGGTGCAGATCGCCCACGGAGGGGTCAACCTGGGCCTCCTGGGGCGAGCGGGGCGCGTGGCGCTGGCGCCTTCGAGGATCGAGGGGCACCCGCAGTCGCACCGGGAGGCGACCTCGGACGAAATCCGCCGGACCGTGCGCGACTTCGCGGCCGCCGCCGCCCGGGGCCGCGAGGCCGGGTTCGACGCTATTCAGCTCCATGGGGCGCACGGCTATCTGCTGAGCCAGTTCCTGTCGCCGCGGACCAACTACAGGACGGACGAGTGGGGCGGGTCGCCTGAGCGGAGGCGGCGCTTCCTGGTGGAGGTGGTGCGCGCCGTGCGCCGTGCGGTGGGCGAGGGCTACCCAGTCTGGATGAAGATGGGCCTCCGGGACTACTCCGACGAAGGGCTGGAGCTCGATGAGGGGCTGGAGGCCTTGAAGGCGCTGATTGCGGAGGGCCTCTCCGCCGTGGAGGTGAGCTCCGGCTTCGGCGCCAGGTCGGCCCGAACGGCGCGGCCGGGCGACGAGGAGGACCCCTACTTTCGGGCCGAGAGCGCGGCCGCGAAAGGCGCCGTCGATGTCCCTGTCATGCTCGTGGGCGGTATCCGAAGCCTGGGCATGGCTGAAGACATCCTCAACAGCGGGCACGCGGACATGATATCGATGTGCAGGCCGCTGATACGCGAGCCAGACCTCATCGCGCGCTGGCAGGGCGGCGACACCGCGCCCTCGAAGTGCATAAGCTGCAACAAGTGCCTGGCCGCCGGCGTCAAGGGCGAGCCGCTGAGGTGCGAAGAGGAGCGCCTGCTCCGCGAGGAGGCCGCGGCACGCTGAGGCCGCCGGCCGCGCCCGTTACCCCGCTCCCGTGTCCTCGATCAGCTCGATGATGACTCCACCGGTCTCCCGAGTGTCCAAGTAGGCG
>Ga0299915_10004294_pt1 | contig 10393 bp, 6 predicted proteins | sample RVTome_13_FD_200263 | JGI IMG/M metagenome (GOLD analysis project Ga0299915, IMG submission 200263) | Soil microbial communities from uranium-contaminated site in the Upper Colorado River Basin, Wyoming, United States - RVT92D227 (version 2) ... | reverse complement strand
ACCAACGTTGAGAAAATGCATCACCATATTGATATTCTCAAAGACAAGGTCGATGCTATTAATGTCACCGACCACCAGAGCTCTGTTATGCGCTTTCCCTCCATTGGCGGCTGCTTAGCCATAGAAGAACGAGGGGGCGAGCCTATTCTGCAAATGACTTGCCGAGACCGTAATCGTCTCGCCCTCCAAGCTGAACTCCTATTTGCCTATACCAGAGGAATTGGGAACATTCTCTGCCTAACGGGCGACGCTGTCCCCGTCGGCGATCATAAAGAAGCCAGAGGTGTATTTGACCTGGACTCGGTTCAACTGCTCAGAGCAATACGGATAATGGAGTCAGGAAAAGATCTCGGCGGGAGTGACTTAGATGGCAATGTGGAATTCTGTGCCGGTGCTATTGTTACCCCGGAAGCAAACCCTATCGAACCGCAATTGATCAAATTCGAAAAGAAAGTCGAGGCCGGAGCCGAATTCTTCCAAACGCAGGCGGTCTACGATTTGGACAAATTCGCCAAGTTTATGCAGTTCGCCCGCAGATTTCCTGTGAAAGTTCTGGCAGGGATTGTCTTATTATCATCAGCTAGGATGGCGAAATACATGACTGAGAATGTGCCCGGCATTTTTGTACCTCAGCATTTGATTGATGAACTGACAAATGCCCCAAAAGGAACAGCGCTTAATAAAGGAATAGAGATAGCCGGAAGAATGATAGCCACCTTAAAGAAAGAGTCTATCTGCGATGGTGTTCACATCATGGCTATAGGGAAAGAGGAGGTCGTCCCAGATATATTAACTGTAGCCGACAATTTCCAGCGAGTAGTTGCAAACGGTTAGCTAACTTTGTCAAACTCGTGCGCCGTGAATATGTACTGCACATTCCTGACTTCTATCTAATCTCGCCTCAATGATAGCTGTTACCCTCAACATATTCTATGGCACCAAATAAAATTGATTATCCTGTTAATCTGACTTCAAACCAGGGTGCCTCAACAAAGCAAATTATAGTATTATTACGAGAAAGATACAGGAGGACGAAATGAAACCGATCGGACCATTGATGAGAGAACACCGACTTATTGAGCGTATGGTCGCTTTGTTAAACGCGGGCTTGAGACAAATGAGTGAAAGAAACAAGGCGAATGTTGAGTTATTGACGGTTGCCGTCGACTTCTTTCGGACCTATGCCGACAGGACGCATCACGGTAAAGAAGAAGATATTCTTTTTAAAGAGCTGGCCAAGAAACAGCTTTCTCGAGAGCACGAACGCATCATGAATGAGTTAGTGCAAGAGCATGTTCGTGGTCGGAAGATGGTTTCAAACTTAGTCAGCGCCAAGAAGGCTTATACTGGTGGTAGTACGGAATCACTAAAGGATATAATCGCCTGCGTAACAGAGCTGGTTAGGTTCTATCCAGCACATATTGAAAAGGAAGACAAGCACTTCTTTTATCCGGCTCTCGACTATTTAAGTAAAGAAGAACAAAATAATATGCTGGAAGATTTTTGGGATTTTGACAGAAAGCTCATACATGAGAAGTATCAAGGAATGGTGGAGGAGTTGGAAACAAGGAAGGAATAGTCAGTTTACTTTTTCTTATAAACCCTTACTACCACTATGGGAATAATGCCTAAGAAAACCATGATAGCCATTGCCATAAAGCTACACCAGTAATTCCCGGTAACGTCTCGACACATGCCGGCGATAGCCGGACCCAATGCATTACCTGCACCCAAGCAGGTTAATATGATGCCGAAGCCGATGCCACGAACCCGTTCAGGAAGCATATCTGCAGGTATGGCAAACGATGCCGGAGTAAACATAGCTATGAATATGCCCATAGAAATAGTTAATAGAGCGGCATAGTTTGTAAACTGAGGAATCAGAAATAGCATGAGGGATACTCCGGCTAAGCCGATTAATGCGAACAGCCATTTCTTGCCTACTCGATCAATCAGTATGCCTATCAGCGCCGCAAGTGCAATGGACCCAAACATGGGAGCGCTGGCAATGAAACCAGCCTGAGCAACGTCTTCACCACTGCTGATAAAGTAGTCCGGTGCATAGGTGAAGTATGCAAGTGTGCCTGCACCAAACAACGCCCATGCTATACCAACAAGCCATATTTTCCATCCGGCTTCCTTTATGGTGCTAAGCAGCTTGCTCGATTTTAATGCTTCCGATTGCTCGCTTTTTGCTTCTCTGATAAAAATAATAAACAGCAACAAAGCAACGGCACACAAAACAGCAGTGCCCCAGATCGGCACCTGCCATCCCAAGCTATAGGCTAAAATTCCAGCCAAGTTTAATGCCAGCACAGTGCCCAATGGATAAGCGGTGTGATAAACCCCCATTGCCAGCCCTATCTCACGCCCAGCAAACCAGTTAGTGATTATCTTCGGCAATACTACCACTATAACAGACGAACCCAATCCAATTATCAGACGACCAAGACCCAACATCCAGTAGTTATTTCCCATAGCAACTATGACTGTCCCCAATATCGTAATTGCTAATGAATAAATGCCAGTTATCCTGACACCGAAGCGGTCCGCCAGCAAACCACTGGGCAAAGAAAGTATAATCCCAGGAAATAAAGCCAGGCTCATAAGCACACCAGCCTGGGTATGAGAAATGTGAAAAGTATCAATCATAATTCCCAAAATAGGCGGGATATTCTGGATTACAATGGCATAAATCAAATAACAAAAAGCAGCTGCCGCTATTATTTTCCAACGATATTTAGCAGTAAGTTCCATTAGAATTACCGAACACCATTTTGCGGATATGTATCATAAAATGGACGACGAGAACAAACAAGCATTATAACCCCTGCCGGCATTTTATTCAATTTCCGGCTAGCAAATGTGGATGGCTCCCGAACTTCCGATTGAAAAGAATAAACTTACCCAAGCTTTGGCAATTACTTTGCAGAGTCACACGTGCGCAGGTGACTCTTAGAAACTAACCGGTCAGCCATTTGTATACACTTTCTGAAGCACCTTTTTCAGCACATCCTGCCAACTACTGCCCAAGAGTTTTATGCCAAGTTTTATCCGGCTGCTGCCTGCCTTAACTCCGTACCTAAAATCCTGTGCCAAAGACAGTCTGTCTATTTCTCTCTTCTCATCGAAATATAAAACGACTTGTCTATCTTCTGTAGAAATAGATTTCACCATCGCCGCAGTAGCAAGCTGTTTTATTTCCACTACGTAAAGTAGGTTGTTGACTGCCTGTGGCATTGGTCCGAACCTGTCGCTGAGTTCCACAGCTATGTCTTCTATCTCCTGGACTCGTTTAACCGTAGCCAAACGCTGATAGAAATCCAATCTTGTGTTCAGGTCAAGAATATATTCTTCCGGAATATAAGCAGTCAAAGGCAAGGCTACAACAGGCGCCGGAGGTTGGATTATCGTTCTCCCTCTTTCTAATGCCAGTCCCTGTTTTAAGTCCTCTACCGCCTCAGCTAAAAGCCGGCTGTAAAGGTCAAAACCAACAGCCGCAATATAGCCGCTCTGTTCCTCCCCCAACAGGTTGCCAGCTCCCCGAATCTCCAGGTCTTTCATAGCAACAGCAAATCCAGCACCCAGTTCAGTAGCTTCGGAAATAGTTCTGAGACGCTTCCGAGCCTCACTGGTCAGTTGTTTACCTCTGTCAAAGAAGAAATATGCATAGGCATTGTTGACACCACGCCCAACACGACCCCGCAATTGATAAAGCTGCGTTAAGCCTAACTTATCCGCCTGGTCAACGATTAAGGTGTTGACATTAGGCATATCAAGCCCGGACTCGATAATTGTGGTAGTAACCAGAATATCGCTTTTATGATTAACAAAATCCGTCATCACCTTTTCCAGTTCCTCTTCAGGCATCTGCCCATGGGCGATGCATATCCTGCCCTCCGGGACCAAACTGCTTAGCCGATTAGCAACTATAGCAATGCTGTGGACTCTATTATGCACAAAAAATATCTGCCCATTTCGTTCCAACTCCCGCAGTATCGCCTCACGGACATGCCTCTCATCATAAGCACCGACATATGTCTTAATGGGCAAACGCTCCTCGGGCGGCGTTTCAATTGTGCTCATATCTCTAATACCAGCCAGCGACATGTGAAGAGTGCGCGGAATGGGAGTGGCACTTAGTGTAAGAGTATCTAATTCTCGCCTGAACTTCTTAAAGTGCTCCTTATGTATCACCCCAAAGCGTTGCTCCTCATCTATTATCATCAACCCCAAGTCTTTAAACACTATATCCTTTTGCAATAAGCGATGAGTGCCGATGCAGATATCCACCGTACTTGCTGCCAGGCCTTCGATTATTCTAGCCTGCTCTCTTTCCGTACAAAAACGGCTCAACATCTCGACTCTTACCGGAAAAGCCTGTAGCCTCTCACGAAAAGTGGTAAAGTGCTGCTGTGCCAGAACCGTCGTCGGTACCAGCAAGGCTACCTGCTTGCCGTCCATCACTGCCTTAAAGGCAGCTCGAAGAGCCACCTCGGTCTTACCATAACCTACATCACCGCAAACAAGGCGGTCCATTGGTTTTGGTTGCTCCATATCGCTTTTGACAGCCTGAACAGCCTCCAACTGGCCAGGGGTTTCCATATAAGGAAAGGAGGACTCGAGTTCTTGCTGCCACAGGTTATCCATAGAGAAAGCAAAGCCAGGAACTATCTCTCTCACCGCATAAAGATTCAGAAGCTCACGGGCGATGTTAGCCACAGATTCCTTAATTCGCTGCTTGGTACGCGCCCATTCCTGGGTTCCCAGGCGGCTTAAAGTCGGCAACCGGTCACTGGCACCAACATAAGGACTGACACAATCGACCTGGTCAGTGGGCACATAAAGCCTGTCATTGGCAGCATACTCCAGAACAAGATATTCCCGTTCAACATCGTCAGTAAGCATCTTGGTCAGCCCGGCAAACCTGGCAATACCATGTTCGATGTGGACTACATAATCACCAGGCGTCAATCTGGAAATAAACCAGTGATGGCGTATCGGCCTCTTTTTGAATAAACGTCGCTGCTTGACGAAACCAAAAATCTCATTATCCGTAAACAAAGTGAACAAGTCATTCATCGCCCAACCTTCAGCTAGCGACCCTTGAACTAAAGTAATTGACTTTAAAGGCGGCACCTGCTCTATCTGCGAAACCGCACTGGCTGCAATATCCCGCTCTTGAAGCAGTTCAGCGAGACGGTTTGTTTGCTGGCTGACAACGACAATGCGGCGGTTTTCCTCAAGCATTTCCCTCAGCCCTTCGGAAAAAGCCCCGAGCCTGCCTCCATAGCTTGGTACGGGAGACGAAGGTAATGATTGAAGATAGGCTTTGTCAGAGTCCTCTATATTCCATGAGCGCAACGCTATACACGGCTCGATTCTCTCTACCCTTGCCTCGAACTGTGACCAGGACAAGATAGGCAAATCCGGTGCCCGCTCGCCACGTTCTACCTTAGTCTGGCGAAACTCTTCGGCCTCGGAGTCCAGCTTATCTATGACAGCCTCGAGTTCGTCTAGATCGTCTGTAATTAGCAGCGCTTTTCCCGGCAGATAATCCAGGATAGTGTCACCATTAAGATGCTGCCGGCTCTCTTTAGCTGGACCTATAGTCACTGAGGTTACCAACTTCAAGGAACGCTGTGTTTTCGGGTCGAATAGTCTGAGGCTTTCTATCCGATTGCCCACGAACTCTATTCTGGCAGGAGACTCGCTATCGGGAGAGAAAACGTCAACAATGCCACCCCGGCGACTCATTGTCCCGGGCACTTCGACAACGACCTCCAATTCATAACCCGTAGTCTGCCATTCCTTTATCAGTTGGAGCGGGTCGACATTCATACCAACATTCAAGGCACGACAAGATGCAATGAAGTCAGCTCGAGGCACAGTTCTACTGACCGCAGCCAAAGCAGAACTTATAATCAGAGGATTTCGATTATCTGTCGACATATCACGGCAAAGAGTTAATGCCGAAAGCGTTCGCAGCCTCTCCGTTATCGCAGCATCAGATGCTGAGTATTCACCAGCCAGAAAATCAGTTTCAGGAAAAGACTGAAGCAAAGTTGAACTGGGACACCAGGCCTGGAGTTCATCGTAGAGCCGCTTAGCATTTTCAGGCTGAGCTACTATCACCAGAACAGGCAAGTTCAGCTCCTTGTGCAGGGCGGCAATAATAAAAGCTTTGGCAGCATCAGATACCACCAGCTTGATATCCTTCCCCCAAGACTCAAACAGCTCACCTTTTAGCTGTTTGTAGCCTGAAACCTGTTCGGCTAGAGAAAGGAGACGAGATAAATTCATTTCCAAGCACCTCACCCAATCTGTCATTCTGAGCGTAGCGAAGAACCCTAGACCCTTCGCTTATCGCTCAGGGTGACAGAAGAGGAAACACCTATAGGGCTAGCCGAAGCCTCAAGGGTGGTTCGGACTAGCCCTGACGGAATTTTAGCACAGGCACGTTCGCTCAAACAATCGAGGCTGAAGGTAAAATCACAAGTTATCCCGGATAAACTTGGAAAGGTAGTATTCAGATAGTCTTAAGCCAAAACCCAGCTCAGCGACTTATATTATGCCGGCGCCTCAATAACTACCATCGTGCCCTCACCAGGGCTGGACTTCATTTTCAGACTGCCCCTTACCAACTGAATGCGTTCCTGCATCCCAGCCAAGCCCAGCCTGCCCCGCTTCACCAAATCACCGGTCGTTTCTGGAAGGTCAAAGCCCTCACCGTTGTCCTTAATGGTTATTCTAATTTTCCTGTCACCAAACTCCACGATGACATCAGTTTTAGTTGCCTGAGCATGTCTCCAGGCATTCCTCAATGCTTCCTGGGCAACACGAAAAAGCACAAGTTCTACCTCGGGAGAAAAACGCCGGCTAACACCGTGTATCCTAACCCCGACATTTATTCCTGAGCGTTTGCCAATGTCTGAGGCTAACCACTCCAGCGCAGGCACCAGACCCAAACGGTCTAATGCCGGCGGACGCAAATCTTGACTCAATTGCCTCACATTTGCCATTATATCGTCAGCCTGCTTCCGCAGATTCTCCAGCAGGCGCCTCTTATCAAAAGACAGGTCGCTGCTGACTGAGATGATGTCCTCCAACTGGCGAGCCAGCACAACCAAAGCTTGAATGGTCTCATCATGAAGCTCTCGGGCAATGCGCTTTCTTTCCTCCTCCTGAGCCATAGTGATCTGCCCTAAATAAAAGCGTAAGCTCTCCTGCATCCGCTTCTCCTGGGTAACATCCCTGGCAATATGCTGGAAGCCAACGGGTTTTCCATCAACCCCAACCACAGTGGTAGTTAATTTTAAAATAGCTTCAGCCCCTTCCTTTGTGATTAACTTCTGCTCATAAGGCTGAACGACAGGCTCACCTTGAAGCAGCTTAGCCCGAATTCCTTTTGCCAATTTCAAACTTCCCCCGGAGAGAAATGATTTAACATTCATACGGCACAACTCATCCACTCCGTATCCCGTAAGCCTGGTGGCTGCAGCATTAGCTGAGACAATACCTCCATCCATGTCGTGAATCCAGATAGCTTCACGAGCGTTTTGGAATAGCTCTCGATACCTTTCCTCAGATGACCGCAATTGCTCAGCAATTTTATGCTCCTGCTCATAAAGACGGGCATTCTCTACGGCAACACCAATCTGATTGCCAATGGCGGCAAGTAATTCCACTTCGTCCGGACGAAATTGGCGGTAGCGGCGCATTGCCACAGAAAGAGTCCCCATAATTCTCCCCTTGGACTTCAAGGGAACGATGATTTGAGACCGGATGCCTTCTTCTTTCACAGACTTTTTCGTAAGCCTCGGGTCTTTTGAGGCATCCTTTATATATGCTGGCTCACCGGTCTGGGCGACCATGCCATTTAAGCCTTCCCCCAGCTTGAGACTGCCAACACTGTGGACAAACGAATCCGAAACTCCTTCATAGGCATGAAGAGTAAGCTTGCCAGCTTCCTCATCTACGAGAAATATCAATACAACATCGACATTCATTACATCCGTAATGCTAGCAATGCTGCTGTTCAGAATGTGTTTCAACTCCAAGGACTGAGAGACGACGCCTGAGATACGGTTTAGAGCCGCCAGTCGTACACGGTGTTCGCGCTCCCGCCGTAACGACTCAAAGCCAAATGCTATGAGATTCCCTAATATGAATACAGCGCTCGTTTCAAGAAGGGCATCCCTGGGTGATGACGATATGAAAATGGCTCTGGGCAACATACACGCCAGTGCTACAACCGAAACAGCAACAGCCCCCCTCCATCCGAATAGAAACCCGGCCAAAATAATAGGGACTAAATAAGCAATCCTCTCGAAGGCGTGTCTATCTAAGTCTATATTGGCTAATACGTCGGTGAATAAAGAAGGTCGCCCAACAACTTCCCAGTAGTGGGGAATTGTTATAAGCACTAATATCGCTATAATAAGCCAAAAACCTAGCCTCAGGATAACCACCTTCAGCCAGTCAAACTTAAATCGCTGCACAATGCTATATCCCAGCCATCCAGAGGGTACAACCCTCAGGACACGTCATCGAGAGTGACCCAACCTTCTTTTAAGGCATGTACCACAGCTTCGGTACGCGAACTAACCCGCAGCTTATTAAAGATATTTGCCAGGTGTCCCTGTACAGTGCGGACGCTCAAGCTAAGCCCATCAGCAATATCCTTGTTGCTCAAACCCTTGGTCACCAGCCTCAACACCTCCATCTCTCGGTCGGTGAGCAATTCCAACGGCTTCTTTCGTTGCGCTCTGCTGGAAACACTGGCAAAGCGGTTCAGAACTTTACGTGCAACCGAGGGATGCAGTACCGATTCGCCGGCATCTACCGCCCGAATGGCATCAACTATCTCATGACCGCGAACGCTCTTCAGCAGATAACCGGCAGCCCCTGCTTCCAGTAAACCAAAGACAAATTGATCATCGTCATAAGCACTGAGCACCAGAACTGCTACAGCGGGACACAAAGCCTTTATCCGTCGCGTAGCTTCAATGCCATCCAGTTTGGGCATGGCGACATCAATTATGGCAACATCCGGCTTTAAGTCGGAGGCAAGTCTCACTGCCTCCTCGCCATCACCAGCCTCAGCAACTACTTCCAAATCCGGCTCCTGCTCCAGAATCCGGCGCGTGCCCTCACGTACGAATGCATGGTCATCAGCAATAAGAATCTTAATCTTTTTCAAATAGTCTTTCCCCTACGTACATTATAACAGACCGATGCCTAGATTATAACCAATAAAAGATGAATTTGCCTAATCTCTCGCCGTACCGGTCAAGTATAAATGCTCGCCCATAGTTCAGTTTTTCAAGTGTTCTGCACAAACAAAAATGAGTATTATAGCGGAAGCTAATTTGCGAGCAAATGTAGTAAGCTCTTACCACAATCGGAGGTAAGAGAAAAACAAATCATAAGTCAGGAATCGACAGCAAGGATTGACTACAGCAGCAAAGACCGACCCAGCAGCTCTGGGTCTCTTGCCTCCGATTTAATTTAATACATGAACGGCTTGTGGCTTGACCAAAGTCTGAGCCGGAAGGATATATAAACAATGCAATGGGAATTCATTGCAGCGTTAGTCCTGGCGATACCCATTATCCTATTCCCCATAGCGTTCATCTGGTACATCAACTCAGGCAAGACCTACCATATCATTCGTCAGCCACGGAAGAAACGTGAAAAGGAGTTTTCTGAAAATAAATAAGCGACAACGTCAATACTTTACTGGGAAAGAATTATAATTAGGCAAAGGTAGGTATAGAATGACGACGAAAGTGCACGGTGTTAATAGCTTTATCCAGGAAATCTCGTCTATGCCGGGCGGCGAGAAAATCAATCTGTGTATTCAATGCGGTACCTGCTCTGCATCATGCCCCAATGCCAACAAAATGGACTACACACCTCGTGAACTCATCGCCATGGCACGGGCTGGAATGCGAGAGGAAGTCCTATCCAGCAACTCTATGTGGCTTTGTTTATCCTGCTATATGTGCACGGTGCGCTGTCCCAGAGGAATTGTGCCAACCTATATTATGCATGCGCTAGAACATCTAGCTATGCTCCGCGGTCTGAGCAGCAAACGGACACGCACGCCAATCCTGTACAAGGTGTTCAGCGATACTGTCTATAGTTCCGGGCATATCCCGCGCTTAGGCTGCATGACCCGGTTTTATCTACAAGTGAATCCGTTTAGCGCCCTGAAAAACATCCCTGTAGCGCTCGCCTTGTTCAGACACGGGCGCATGCCGATTAAACCCACTAGACTAAAACCCGAGACACTAGGGCAGTTCAGGGCTATTCTGGACAAAGCCAGGGCATTGGAGGCGCATCATGAGATATTATAACTACTTTCCTGGCTGCTGCATGCACGAAGACA
>Ga0299915_10004293_pt1 | contig 10393 bp, 9 predicted proteins | sample RVTome_13_FD_200263 | JGI IMG/M metagenome (GOLD analysis project Ga0299915, IMG submission 200263) | Soil microbial communities from uranium-contaminated site in the Upper Colorado River Basin, Wyoming, United States - RVT92D227 (version 2) ... | reverse complement strand
GACGAAAACGGTGTTTACGCCGACCGAGCGCCAGTCTGCGAAAAGCTCGGGAAGGGCTTCTTCGTGCGCGTAAATCTTGACCCCGATCATCAGGTCCTTGCCGTTTTCCGGGTCAAGGCTCCGGGGTGAAGCGTCACCGAAAGGCGGCACATGCAGGACAGCCCAGAGCAAGAGGGCAACGATTCCGTTCTTCTTCATGGCCTGCTCCCGATGAGTCTCCCCGCCGGAATCTCCGCTATCGTTGGGTTATTCCGGCAAAAGCTTGAAAACATCTCTCAGGCTGAAATCGACCCAGATGATCCCGCAGCTCTGCTTAACCCTTTGGGCGATCGCCCGGCCGATCGTCTGAGGAGGATTGTCCAGGTTCTGCCACCACGGCTTGTCTGAATTGTAGCCGATCTGGAAGAAGACCGGGCTGGGATAGAAATGGTCGGCCCAGCGGTTCTGGAACGCGTCCAGAAGCTCATCCAGGCTCTTCACCTCCTGGCCGTCGTCGATGAAAACGATGTCCCCGCGGTATGTTTTGGGCATCCAGTTCAGTTCCCAGTGTTTCAAAAAGAGCCGGTAAGTCGGGTTGTGCTCCTTGACCCGGGCTTCCCATTGCCGGGCCGTCTCATCATCGACCGGGATTCCCCATCCCGGCCTGTCGGACTCCCGGTACCATTCGACATCCACGCCGAACCCGATGACGCAGGGATGATGCTTGTACCGGCCGAGCACCAGGTCGATGAGGGTCGGAAGGTCGGCCTGGGCCGGCTCCACTTGGAGGAAAACTTTGGTGCCGGTCTTATCGAAGTGGCTCAGGAACTCCTCGTGCTTGTCGGTCTCGGAGAACTCCACGTTGGGATAGGCCTTGCCGTCGGAGGGGAAGAAGAGCCGGCAGGTCGTCGGCCGCTTGAGCTCTCCGACGATCCAGATCGCGCCGCTGGTTGCGCCCGGAAAACGGCTCTTCATGGCATCAATTGCCTTCTGCCAGGCAACGGGTTCCGGGAACGGCTTGATCCCGTAGTTGGATGACCGGACGCCCGCAAAAACGACGTTCTTGGGGCCCTCCGGGGCTTCCGGCGGCTGGACCTCGGTCCTCTTCCGGCACCCTTCGGCCAGTAGCGCAGATCCTAGTACCAGGATCACGGCAAGCGCTTTCTTCTTCATAGACACTCTCCTTAGCTAAAAGAAAGGTCCATTATCCTTCAAACCCATGGCCCCCCGTCAATCATTTCTTGATCGAGGCGTCCGGCGGCAAACGCAATTGCTTGTAGAGATCCCGCCGGCCGGCCTTGTCTTTTTCTATGACTTCGCGGGCGAAAGCGGCCACAATACGGGCTTGGCTGCGCGGGACGACGATGACTCCGTCTCCATCCGCAACCACAACATCCCCGGGCATGACCAGCACGCCGCCGACGGCGACCGGCCGGTTGACGGACTCAATCTCGTTCCGCCCGGGCCGGATGCCACGACCTCGCCGGCGCAGATAGAGCGGGACTCTCTCCACGACGATCTCGTCCGTGTCCCGCGCCGCGGCATCCGTGACCACACCGACGCAGCCTCGCCCCTTCCAATCCATGATGTTGTAGGAGCCGATGCTGCCGATGTCGGCCTCCTCGACATCATCAATCACCAGCGCGGTGCCCGAGCGGATCAAGTCGGCGTAAGGCTCCGAGGAATACTGGCTGTAAAATTCGTCTTCCCACTTATCGAACTCCTCGGGGATCCTCTTTCCCGCATGCGGCTTCTGGGTGGGGACATAGCGCGCGGTCACCGCGATGCCGGCAAAGCGATGGCTGAAATTCTTCAGGTCGGTCCACAGCGGCAAGATCGACGGGTTCACCAGCCCGACCCCGGGGAGTCCGGCTTTGTCCATACCGTCCGAGACATCCGCAACCCTCAGGCCGGCGAAGAACTTCAACAGTTCCTGGTCCTCCTCCGCAGTATAAACAGAGACGGAGAGGAAGTCCTTCCCGGAACGCGGGTCTTCCGGCGCGGGCTCTCTGGAGTTGGGTCTCATCCCGATCGTCATGAGCCCGGCCAGAGCGATCAAGAAAAGAATTTGTCGTTTTTTCATCGGCTCTCTGCCTCCTCGCTGGTTTTACTATAGACAATAGGAGTCCTTTTTACAAAAAGAAAAAAGATGCCGAGACGCCTCCTTTCATAAAGAAATCCGGGGGGGGGAAGCCGATCAGGCCGAAGGCCCGATAGACATCCCGTAGGGTAAACGCTAAAATAGAAGTAAGGAGACCGCGATGAAACCTATCAAGTTCGTTTTGGCGGTGACGTTTGTTCTCGGAGCTGCATATCCCCAGACCATCGACCTGGGTCAGAATCTCTTCTTCAACAATGAAAATGATATCGTCGTCTGCATCGATGCCGCTCTGGCGGTACGCAAGCTGGACAGCCCCTACGTCATGTTTATGGCGTTCATGGGGTCCAAGTCCCAAGGCGGCATCTCGGTCCATAGGGACGATGTCGTCATGGTCTACAAGGGACAGGAATACCAGATGCCTTCGATGGAAGAATGGCGGAAGGAATACCGGGGCGCCAACCATGACTCTGACCTCTACCAGCGCCTGGGCAAAGATGCGCTGGCCCTCTCTCAGATGAGGTTCTGGCAATACCCCTGGGACTACGATTTCTTCCCCGTGCTGGGCAAGGGGTCGCTTCCATCCGATCAAATCTCCATGAGCGGCACCCTCGGCGCCAGGACCAAGTTCTATTTCAAGAACCCCGGATTCCAGAAGGGAGATGAGCTGGTCATTAAGGTCAAAGACCACAAGAATCCCGAAATAATCGGTTTCTGCGCCGTGGTGCTCGATCCGAAATAGCCCCCCTTACTTGACCTTCCTTCCGGGCAGCTTCTGGCCGCCCTGGATAAGGATGAGTCCGGTGACTTTCCCGTTCTCGCTCTTGACAAACTCGACCTGCCCGTCGACGACCTTGAGGAAGAACTTCGTCTCCGCTTCGGGATAGAGCTCGACCTTGGGCTGCCCGGTGGCCTGCCCCATGAGCTTTCCTTCCTCCTTGGTGATGACGACGGCAAAACCGGGGGCGAGCTCGTATTCACCCACATACTGGTCATAGAGAGCAGGGTCGAGCTTGATCTCCTTGCGCTCGGCCGGCAGCGGTTTGTCGGTTTTCGTGTATGACTGGACGGGCCCGATTCGAGCGACAACCTTAAGCCCAGTGACTGCGCCCTTCCCATCCTTCAGGAAATGAACCCGGGCGGGAGCATCGGTGAAGAAGAATTCCGTGGCCGAGACCGGTCTGATCTCCGACTTGCCTTCTCCGGCGGGCTGGGAGAACAGCTTGTTTCCCTGCCGCGTGATATAGAGCTCTTCTCCCAGGGCGTTGGTATAGACTCCGGTCATAGGCTCCAGGTCTTTCTCGGAAAGGGATACCGGGATAGGTTCCTTATAAGGTTTCCCCAGCGCCAGACAGCCGACCCGAAAGGCCAACGGTTCCGGCTGAAGCTCCCTGATCGTGCTGTTTGTCAGCAGGGCGACGAAGACCTGGTCTTCTGGAAAGAAAAGGGCATAGGATAAGAAACCATGGATCCCGCCGCCGTGTTCAATGAGACGATGGCCTTCGTAGTCGGAGATGCACCAGCCGTAGCCATAGCCTGAATCCAAGCCGTCCTTCAGCTTATAGGCGGTGAAGGCCCGCTCGAGCGTTTCTCTCTTGATCAGCTTCCCGGCAAGGAGTGTCTCAGTCCAGGTCGCCAGGTCGTCAACCGAGGAGGCCAGTGATCCCGCCGCATACGGCTGCGACATGCTCAGGTAAGGCGCGTTCTCGAACCCGGAGTTTCCTTTGGCGTATCCGGGAACCCGCCGTGGGATGATCCGGGAAGTGCTGTCATAGCAGGAACTCTTCAGGCCGAGGGGGCCGAGAATACGGTCCTCGAGGAAATCAGCGTATGTCTTGCCGGAGGCCTTTTCGATGATCGCCCCGAGCAGGATATAGCCCGAATTGCTGTATTTCCACCTCTCTCCGGGAGCGAATTCCATGGGCTGGTTCTTGAAGAGGTCGATGATTTCCCCGACGGTCATGTCCTTGCGCTGGAGCGGCAGCCATTCCGGCAGGTCGGTGTAGCTCTTGACTCCTGAGGTATGGGTGAGCAAGTGTTCGACGGTGATCTTTTTGCCCTGGGTCGGGTAGTCGGGGAGGAACTTGGTGATCTCGTCCTGAAGCGAAAGCTTCCCCTCCTCGGCCAGCATCAGGATGGCGACGGCGGTGAACTGCTTGGTGATCGATCCGAGGCGGAAGATCATGTCCGGCTCGATGGGGACGTTAAGCTCGAGGTTGGCGAGGCCGTACCCTTTGCGCCAGATGACCTTCCCCTGTTTCTTGACGAGGACAGCCGCGCCGGGCTGGCCGGGTTTATAAACATCGGACAGGAGCTTATCGATCTTGGCGGTCAGGTCTTTCTCTGAAACCTGGCCGGCGTCCTGGGCCGAGCCGGCCTGTACCAGCAAAAGGCCCAGCAAAACCAGCGGAATCAGGCGTTTGCAAACTCGCGACATCTGTACCTCCAGATTAATTCGTAACGAATATCTATACGGCCTTGACCGCAAGAAGGTTCAATATATCCGGAATCGAGCTTCGTGTAAATCGTGCGCAATAGCGTCCTGATTATGTGATCTTCGGCCTCGGATCCTGATAATATTCGGTTCAATCTCACGTTGATTCTGGTAAAATAGTGGTCCTCAAGGAATTGGCAATGGCCACACCGCTGGAAAAATGGGTCGATGAGCAGGCCCGGCTGTTTGAGCCGAAACATATTTACTGGTGCGACGGGTCGGAGGGCGAGGCCCGTCGTCTCATCGAGATGGGGATGAAGGAAGAGCGGATCGGCCGGCACGACATCTTCCGCGAGCTCAACCACACGCTCTGGCCTGAGGCTTACCTCCACCGCAGCCATCCGACCGATGTCGCCCGGACCGAGCACCTGACTTTCGTCTGCCATTCGGACCGCGAAGCCACCGGGCCCAATAACAACTGGATGGACCCGAAAGAGGCCCGGGAGCTGATGACGAAACTTTCCAAGGGCGCCATGCACGGAAAGACGATGTACGTCCTGCCCTACATGATGGGACACCCGGACTCGCCCTACGCCAAGGCCTGCGTCCAGGTCACGGATGTATCCTACGTGGCGATCAGCATGCGCATCATGACCAGGCTGGGAAAGCGCATCGTCAACAAGATCGGCAAGAGCGACAATTTCGTTAAGGGCATCCACTCGGTCGGCGACTTCGACCCCAACAAGCGCTACATCATGCACTTCCCCGAGGAAGGCCTGGTCTGGAGCATCGGCTCCGGCTACGGCGGCAATGCCCTCCTCGGGAAGAAGTGTTTCTCTCTCAGAATCGCCTCCTGGCTCGGCTACAAGCAGGGCTGGCTGGCCGAGCACATGGTCATCATCGGAGTCGAAGACCTGCGCGGCAACATCACCTATATCACCGCGGCCATGCCCTCGGCCTGCGGCAAGACAAACCTGGCCATGCTCGAGTCCGCCCTTCCCGAATACAAGGTCACCACCATCGGAGATGACATCGCCTGGCTGAACATCGGGCCCGACGGCCGGCTGTGGGCTATCAACCCGGAGTCGGGATTTTTCGGCGTCGCCCCGGGGACCTCGATGAAGACCAACCCCAACATGATCCGGACACTCAAGAATTCAAATTTCTACCCGACGATCTTCACCAACGTCGGCCTGAACACAGATACCAACGAGCCGTGGTGGGAGGGGTTGGACGGGCCGGTGCCCGAGCACATGGTGGACTGGCAGGGGCAGCCCTGGGACAAGGCCAAGATGACCAAAGCCGCCCATCCGAACTCCCGGTTCACAGTGTCGCTCACCAACTGCCCGACGCTCTCCAAGGAGTACGACAACCCGAAGGGAGTGCCCATCTCGGCGATCATCCTGGGCGGCCGCCGGTCCCAACTCATTCCCCTCATCACCGAGGCCTTCAACTGGGAACACGGCGTGTTTCTGGGGGCGCGGATGGGATCGGAAACGACGGCCGCGGCGGCCGGCAAGGTCGGTGTGCTGCGGCGGGATCCGATGGCCATGCTGCCCTTCTGTGGCTACAACATGGGCCTTTACTTCCGGCACTGGATCAACATGGGCCGGCTGATGACACGACCACCCCGGATCTATGCCATCAACGCCTTCCGTGTGGACGAGAAGGGACGCTTCCTCTGGCCGGGGTTCGGGGAGAATATCCGCATCCTCAAATGGATTATCGATAGAGTGAGTGGGAAAGCCGAAGCAAAGGAAACGCCGTTGGGGCTCGTGCCCGATATCAACACTTTCCCCGTGGACGGAGCCGATGTGCCCAGGAGCAACCTGCAGAAGCTCTTCGAAGTCCGGCCGGGCGAGTGGCAGGCTGAGGTCCAGGACATCAAGGGCTTCCTCGACCGGTTCGGAAACCACCTTCCCTACGAGATCCGGAACGATTTCAACCGGATGTCGGCCCGGCTCCAGAAGTCAACGGGGATTTAGGCGGAATCTCTGAGTTAAGTAGCGTGTCCCCAGAATACCCTAGAACTTGAAGTTCAGGCCGGCCTGGAGGCTCACGCCTGTGAGGTCGAGCACGGCCTGCTTGGTGGTGACGCCGGCCGGCGGTCCTCCGGGAAATATACCCAGTCGCGGGTGCTTTTCTCCCTCTACATATAAGAGTGTTCCATTCTGTACCGTGTTGAAGACCGGGCCTCCAATGACCCTGTAAATTTCCTCTTTTCCTTCGAACCCAGAAATTTTCGCGTACCGTCCCTGAGCCTCGAGGATAAAGGCAAGCCTCTGGTTCATCCTGATCTCCAGGCCGATCCCTCCCTCGAGCCCCCAATCCCTGGCTTTCACTTTCTGGAGAATGGAATCCGTGTCGGTCGACGTCTGGAAGCTCCTTCCGAACTGGAAATCAGCGAAGTAATAGGCGGGACCGGCATTGAGACAGAGAGCCAGGAGACGGTTGAGAGGAAGCATATAAAAGAGACCCAGCCGGAGAGAGAGGATGTCCATCTTCGGCGCACCCATCATCGTATAGTTCACCATGGCCCCGGGTTCGCAAAAGCGGAAGAGGCTGGTCCGACGCGTCCGGAGCCAGCCGCCGCCGATTCCCAGGCCGAGCTTCGGGGTGAAGTAATAGACGATGTCTCCGGTGAATTCAGACCCCGAGCGTAACGATTTTTTTTCGCTGGAAACACGCTCAAAGCCTGAATCGATGATATCAGCGGCCGCCTGGTCATACATTCCCGCAGTCCCCCTTTCCAAGTCGCCGCCCGAGAACGTAACCCAGGCTCCCCTGAGCTTCAAGTGGATCCCCACTCCTTTGAATTCTTCCTCTTCCTCTTCCTGCGCCCGGCCCGGAAGACAGATGAGGAATAATCCCAGAAAGAGAAGAAGCAGAATCGCCTTATGAAGTCCTGGGGTCTCTGGCATTTTTACAGCCTTCTGATGTCTCGGCATTCGACCCCTCCTCGTCTATTTATCTCCAAGTCAAATCGCGATTTCAGTATATCGCCAGAAAAGGAGAGAAGTCAACGCGAGCTTTCCATGCCGTACATGCACAATGGAAAATTCGCTACCCTGGGAAAGGCCCTCTCTCATTATGAAGAGCTGGCCAAAGGGATCATTCATCTCGGGGCGGGCGGCGGGAGTGCGGACGATCTGAAAAACGTCGTCGAGTTCCTCAAGGCCCTGACCGGGACCCAGGTCCAGAGCCCGGCGGCCGGAGTGGCCCCGCCGGCGCTGAAATAGGTGGTCTGCACAAGCATGAAGGCGAGCTGTAGCCGAGCTCGAGCCTCTCCAATCTCATCATCATGGGGATCTGTCTTGACTTCTCTTCTCACCGGAGCATATGATTTTGGCCGGTGGCAGTTTGATAGAATTCCGTAAGCTTCTTGGCCTGGCCATCCTGATCCTGACTCTGCTCCCCCCCCTCATCCTAGTTGTCAATGTCGCCAAGTATCACGTCGATGTCCCCTTCTGGGACCAATGGAACTTTGTGCCGCTCCTCGGGAAGTCCTACCAAGAGGGGGTCACTTTCCAGGATCTCTGGGGCCAACACAACGAACATCGGTTGCTATTCCCTCGGCTCATCATGCTCGGGTTGGCCCACGCCAGCCGCTACAACATCGTCTGGGAACTGGTCGTCATCATCATCCTGGCAGCGGCCATTTTCGTTCTCCTATGGCATCAGTTTTCTAAGACAATCAGGGCCTTGGGATATTCCGGTTTCCCCTGGGTGGTGCCTCTTTTTTCTCTGCTCGTTTTTTCCCTCGGTCAATCCGAAAACTGGCTCTGGGGCTGGCAGATCCAGATTTTTTTGAATGTTCTGGCCGCGATTGCCGGCTTTGTTCTTCTCGGAGGCCGCACGTTTCGGTGGGGAAAATTCTGGTGGGCTCTGGGGTTCGGGATCGTGGCGACCTATTCTTTCGCCAACGGGCTCATCTTCTGGCCTCTGGGGTTTCTCGCGATCATCCTCGCTCCCCCAAGGAGCAAACAACCAAAGGCGCTGGCGCTATCCGCATGGGCTGTGGCTACAATCGGTGTTGCCGCTTCCTACATTTACCAATTCCGGTACGAGTCGCCTTCCGGAAAGCCCTGGACCCAATTCCTGAATCAGCCGGGAGAATACCTTCAATATCTTTTTAAATATCTGGGCCGGCCGGTCATCAATTATGAAGAGTATGCGCTGGCGCTGGGCATTATCGGCCTTCTCCTCTTTGGGTTCTCGTCTCTCTCTTTTTTCTTTAAGAAACGCGGCAAAGTCCAAGCGATCCTGCCTTTCTTTCTCTTCGGCCTCTACTCCATAGGCTGCGGCCTATTGACGGGAATCGGCCGGGTCGGGTTTGGCAGCGCCCAGGCTATGAGCGGCCGGTATGTCCCTTTTTCCGCCCTGATCTGGGTTTCGAATTGCGCTTTTCTCTACATCCTTTCTCAAGAGATCCGGGCGAGAATGCGGGCACTGCCGCCAAGGATCCTCAGCTTTGCGGGGATAGGCGTCCTTTCTTTTATCATCCTCTTCGGAATCGCCCGCACATCCTACCGGGTCGGGCACAGAGTCTTTAAGTCTTATCACTCCCGGATGTTGCCGGCCAGGTCCGAACTTTTGCGGGGAGAAGATGAACAGTTGCTCCTGCGTCTTTATATTGACGCCGACTATGTCCGCCGGGGCATCGAGGTATTGAAGAAACACGGTTTATCTGTTTTCAGATAAGAAAAACGGAAGCCCATAGATCTATTGACAGCGTTCGCTTCCTCGCCTATAGCGGGCCCAGGCGCTGCAGAAAATCCTGATCAGAAATGGGCAGGTTTGTGCGTCTGCAAGAAAGCTTTCTTTTTCATTTCCGGAAGAGGAGGAAAAGCATGTCAAGCCATAGAGTAATGGGAAACGTTCTCGTAGTTTTTCTCATTCTGCTCTTGGCGAGCCCGATCTTCGCCCAACTGATCGACATCGGCAAGTTCAAGGGAGTCGAAGTTCCTTTCCGATTGAAGTTCCAGGACATCGTGATAGAGAAAGGCAGCTATAATCTGGAGGTGTTGAAAAATCCGAATACACCGTCGTGCTACCTTCGGATCAAAAAAGGCACCAAGATACTGTGTCTCATCGAGGGGGAGCGGCTGGAATATGAAACCTATGGCTTTGAGAAGATGACGGATCCCAGCATCCCTCAGAAACCGAGATTAAAGATGAAACGAAACGCCGAGGAAAAAGTCGTGTATTTCACGGTCGAAACAGGCAGGGATAGTCTTTTCCCCTATCTTTGGCTGAGATTCAAGATGGGCTATGAGGAATAGTCCCCGAATCATCACCCTCAGGAACTTAGGAAGATCTTATTCCAGGACGAAGATGTTGTGCTTCGCGCAGATCTCCTTGAGCTCCTTGGGCCAGACGGAAACAGTCACTTCACCCAGGTGAGCGGTCCGGAGAAAGTACATGAAGGTCCTCGACTGTCCGATCCCGCCCCCGATGCTCAAGGGAATCTTGTCGTTCATGATCGCCTGGTGGTAGGGCAGCTTGAGGTTTTCCATGAGGTTCGACATCTCCAGCTGCTTCACCAGGGTCTCCTTGGTCACCCGGATTCCCATCGACGTCAGCTCGTGGCGCCGTCGCGTAACCGGGTTCCAGACCAGGATGTCGCCGTTGAGGCCGTGGGTGGGCTTCCCGGTCAGGTGCGAAGTGTCGGTGATCCAGTCGTCGTAGTCAGCCGCTCTCATTTCGTGAGGGTACCCGTCTTTGAGCGGATAGCCCACCCCGATGATGAAGACGGCCGGGTACTTCTGCAGGATCTGGGTCTCGCGCTGTTTGCGCGGCAGGTCCGGGAACATGTCCAGGATTTCCTCGGCCTGGATAAAAGTCAGCTCATCGGGGAAGTCGGGGTATTTTTTCGTTTTAAG
>Ga0299915_10004290_pt1 | contig 10396 bp, 6 predicted proteins | sample RVTome_13_FD_200263 | JGI IMG/M metagenome (GOLD analysis project Ga0299915, IMG submission 200263) | Soil microbial communities from uranium-contaminated site in the Upper Colorado River Basin, Wyoming, United States - RVT92D227 (version 2) ... | reverse complement strand
GGCAGCCCTGGAGGTCGAGCCAGGTCAGGCGGCTCAGGCCGGTGAGGGGAGAGAGGTCGGTGAGGCTCGAGCATCCGGGCAGCGCGAGGACGCTGAGGCGGCTCAGGCTGGCCAGCGGGCCGAGGTTCGCCAGGGCCTCCGCGCCGTCCACGGTGAGCGACTGGAGGCTTCTGAGTCCGCTCAGGGGCGAGAGGTCCGCCAGGCTCCGGCCGCATCTCAGGTGGAGCACTTTCAGGCGGGCGAGCGAGCCGAGCGCCCGCAGGTCGGAGGCGCTCGGGCACGAGAGCCAGAGCGATTCGAGGCGCGTGAAGGCGGCGAGGGGCGAGAGGTCCGTCACCTCGGAGGTGCAGGAGAGCTTCAGGGCAGTCGCGGCGCGGAACTTCGCCAGCGGCGCGAGGCTGGTCAGGCCGTCCACCGAGAGGGCGTAGTGGCGGCCGCTCGGCAGCGGCGGGATGTCCTGGAGCCCCTCCGCGTGGCACCAGATCGTCAGGGGGCCGACGCCTGCCCTGATGGCGGCGCGGGCCTCGGAGCGGCCCGTGGCCGAGCCCACCCGCACCCCCACCAGTTGCTCCTCTCCGCGGGGGCTCAGGAGGAAGAAACGGCAGCCGTCGTGCCTCACGAACGTCAGGGTGGTCTGGCCGGCGAACAGGTGGGGGGTCCAGAGCGCCTGGCGCGACGACAGGAGCAACCACTCGCCGGGCATCACGTGGAACTGTCTCGGCCACTTGCTGACGGCGTAGATGGTCAGCTCGGCCCGCGCGGGCGGAGCGGCCGCAACGTCGTCCGTCCCAGCGGCATGGACCGACCCAGTGAGGCACACCGCGACCAACGCCATGCCTCCCAAGCATCCTTGCTGGAACATGGACCATCCTTCGGGATGAGCGGGGATTGCGGTGGAGGCACAGCGCTTTCGGGGAGGAACAACGTCAGGAGGCTCGCAGTATTGTCGCGGGACCGGCCCGCCATGTCAAGCGTTTTTCTTCAGCCGGCGCGGATTCTGTGGTACAGTGGGGTCCCCGGGAGCGGGACCTCTTCGCGGCCTGGCTGAGCAGGAGGCGCACCTCAGGCGGCTCCGGGCCTTGACACGACGGCCACGAGAGGGATAGGATGCTGCCTCTTCGGTGGCTTGGATTCTCCACAAGGGGGATGAGGCGATGATCCGATTCGGTGGACCGCTCTTCGGAGTCGATATGAAGGACCCCGACGCCGTGGCGGCGGAGTGCGCCCGGCTGGGTTACGGGGCCATCTACTGCCCCGACCTCGACCCCGACGACGAACAGGCCTGCGTCGACTACGGCAACGCCATCCGCGGCCGCGGCCTGATGATCGCCGAGGCAGGCATCTGGATCCGCCTGGTCGGCCCAGACGGCGAGGAATCGCGGCGCAACGTGGAGAAGGCCATCCGCCGCATGCGAGTGGCCGACCTGGCGGGCGCCCAGTGCTGCGTCGACATTGCGGGCTCGTTCCACCCCCAGAGCTGGCACGGCGCCCACCCCGACAACGTCTCCGAAGAGATGTTCGAGTCGGCCGTCGTCGTCGCGCGGGCGATCATCGACGCCGTCCAGCCGCGGCGGGCGAAATTCACCTACGAGATGATGCAGTGGACCCTCCCCGACAGCGCCGACTCCTACCTCGAGCTCATCCAGGCGGTCGACCGCAAGGAGTTCGGCGTCCACCTCGACCCGACGAACCTGATCAACTCGCCGCGCCGCTTCTACGATACGAGCGCCGTCATCCGCGAGTGCGTCGAGAAGCTCGGGCCGCACATCGCCTCCTGCCACGCCAAGGATGTGGCGCTCAACCTCACCGATGCCATCGTGCACCTGAGCGAGACGCGGATCGGGACGGGGAACCTGGACTACGCGACCTACCTGGAGTGCCTGGATTCCCTGGGGCGCGACGTGCCGCTGATGCTCGAGCACCTGAGGACGCCCGAGGAGTACCAGGCGGCGGTCGACGAGGTGCGCCGCGTGGCGCTCAGGATGGGGATCGACCTGGGGTGAAGCCGGCCCTCTACCGGTGCCCTGACGGAGGGGGCTGCTATCGTCCTCGTCGTCGTCGTCCTCGTCGTCGAGTCCGTGCTCGAAGGCCAGACCGAGGGGTGGACGACGAGGACGAGGGCAAATAGGAGCGGGCGAAGGCAGACAAACCCGCAGGCTCGCGGCTGGAGTCTCGCGCGAGCTTTTGGGCTTGATCGGATCTGGGCAATATATTATGATCGGGTTTGGCGCCAGGCGCGCTGGTGAGCGCAGGGAAGGGGAAGGTTTGTGCGCCTGCGGGCCATGTGAAAAAAGTCACAAGGCCCCGGCAGCCCCCTTCAGGCGGGGTGCGGGGCGCCAAGCCTGAGCCATCGACCAGACCCAGTATCGGGGGGAGCCGCAACGGGCCGGGGGGACGACGTGTGAAACTCGCGATCAGTGGTAAAGGCGGCGTCGGGAAGACGACCCTCGCGGCAGCGCTCGCCCGGCTCTTCGCCGCCGATGGTCAGTCCGTCATCGCCATCGACGCCGATCTCGACTCCAATCTCGCCTCCGCCCTCGGAGTGAGCGGCGCAGACCGCCTCCAGCCGATCGCCGAGATGAAGGACCTGATCGCCGAGCGAACCGAATCGGGGCCACAGGGCTACGGAAAGTTCTTCAAGCTCAATCCCACGGTGAGCGATATTCCTGAGAAATACAGCATCGTTCACAAAGGCGTCCGCCTCATGGTGTTGGGCGCGCCCAAGCGGGGCGGCTCGGGCTGCGCCTGCCCCGAGAACGTCTTCCTCCGCTCGCTCCTGGCCCACCTGGTCCTCCAGCGCGACGAGACGCTGATCGTGGACCTCGAGGCCGGCATCGAGCACCTCGGCCGCGCCACCTGCGGGGCCATCGACGCCATGATCGTGGTCGTCGAGCCCGGCCTCCGCAGCGCCCAGACGGCGCGCAGCGTCCAGCGGATGGCCGGCGAAATCGGGGTTCGGCGCGTCTTCCTCGTGGCCAACAAGATCCGCTCGGCGAAGGACCTCGAGGCCCTCCAGGCCAACCTCCCGGCCGAGCTGCCCCTCCTGGGCGCCATCCGCTTCGACGAGCGCCTGATGACCGCCGACCTCGAGGGGAAGGCCGTCGACGAGGCGGGCGGCCAGCTCATGGCCGAAGTGAAAGCGATCCGCGACGAGTTGCTCCGCCAACTCGCGGCGCGGGCGTAGACTGTGTGGCACGGCTGGCCCTGGCCCGAGCGTAGCCGAGGGCTCGCCCAGCCGTGAGAAGACCGGGAGCCAAGCAAGGGAGCACCGGATGACAACGCCCGGGATGCTGATAGTGAACGTCCAGCGCTGCGTCGCCTGCAAGCGCTGCATGATCGAGTGCGCCGTCGCCCACTCGAAGTCGAAGGATCTGGTCACCGCGATGCAGGAGAGCCCCAAGCCGCAGTCGCGCGTCCAGGTGAGGCCGCTCGGCGAGTTCTCGGCCCCCTACCAGTGCCGCCACTGCGAGACGCCGCCCTGCGTGCCCGTGTGCCCCAACAACGCGCTGAGGAAGGACGCGGAGACCTCCCTGGTGCTCTTCGACTTCGCGGCCTGCACCGGCGCCGGCAAGTGCGTGAAGAAGTGCCCCTTCCTGGGCATCGTGATGGACCGGGAGGGCACCCACGCCCTCAAGTGCGACCTGTGCGCCGAGCGGCTGGAGCGCGGCGAAATCCCCGCCTGCGCCGAGGCATGTCCCACGGGCGCAATCACTTACAAGAAGGCCGAGGAGCTCTCCGAGGCCGAGCGCGCCTACTACACAGGCCGCCCCGGGGCGGCCCTGGTCCGCCGCGAAGGCGTCCGCTACGTGATCGACGCCGAGAAGTGCATCGCCTGCCGCAAGTGCGCCCTCGTCTGCCCCGCCGAGGCCATCGAGGGAGCCAAGAAAACCCCGCACAAGATCCTCCAGGAACGCTGCGTGACCTGCGGCGCGTGCTTCCTGAACTGCCCGGTGGACGCGATCATGGCCCTGGCGCCCGGCGCCGTGGCCGAGCGGGCGAGCGGCGCCGCCGCGGCCCTCCGCGTGCCCGAGCCGACGCCCGAGATGGTGGCCGCAGCCGCCGAGGTGCTCGCCGCGTCGGAAACGGCCGTGGCCGTCGCCGAGGCACCGGCGGAAGAGCCAGCGGAAACCCCCAAGGCTGCCGCCCAGCCGAAGGCCAGAGTCAGCAAGGCCTTGCGGCGAATCGAGCGGAAGATCAAACGGCGAGCCAAGAAGGCCAAGGGCAAGAACAAGCCCAACCCTCAAGGAGAATCTTGATGCCAGAGGAGAAGAAGTACAGCGACGAGATGTCGCTTGCGATCCTTCAGGACATGGCGAGCTGCGGCCTGGAGACGACCTGGGACCGCTACGAGGCCCAGCTCCCCCAGTGCGGCTTCGGCAAGAGCGGCCTGTGCTGCCGCCACTGCAACATGGGCCCGTGCAACATTGATCCGTTCGGCGACGGGCCGCAGACGGGCGTGTGCGGGGCCGACGCGGACACGATCGTGGCCCGCGGCTTCCTGCGCACGATCGCGGGGGGCGCGGCGGCCCACTCGGACCACGGCCGCGGCGTGTGCGAGCTGGTCGTCGCCACCGGCAAGGGAGAGGCCCCCGGCTATGCGATCAAGGATGAGAAGAAGCTCCGCTTCGTGGCCAAAACCATGGGCATCGAGGCCGACGGCAAGAGCAAGGAGGACCTCGCCATCGCGGTTGGCCAGGCGGCCCTCGCCGAGTTCGGCAAGGCCCACGGCACCCAGCTCCAGGCGAAGCGCGCGCCCGAGAAGCGCCAGCAGGTCTGGGCGAAGCTGGGCATCACGCCCCGCGCGATCGACCGCGAGATCGTCGAGGCCATGCACCGCACCTCGATGGGCGTCGACCAGGACTACCACCACCTGCTCCTCCATGGCCAGCGCATGGCCCTGGCCGACGGCTGGGGCGGATCGATGCTCGGCACCGAGCTTCAGGACATCCTCTTCGGCACGCCGAAGCCCGTCCTGGGCGAGATCAACCTCGGCGTGCTCAAGGCCGACAAGGTCAACGTGATCGTCCACGGCCACGAGCCGATCCTCTCGGAGATGATCGCCCTGGCCTCGCAGGACCCCGAGCTCCTCAAGGAAGCCGAGGCCGTCGGAGCGAAGGGCATCGTGGTCGCCGGCATCTGCTGCACGGCCAACGAACTCCTCATCCGCCACGGCATCCCCGTCGCCGGCAACATGAAGATGCAGGAGCTGGCCATCGCCACGGGCGCGGTCGACGCGATGATCGTGGACGTCCAGTGCATCATGCAGGGCGACGTGGCGCTCGCCCGCCGCTTCCACACCCGCTGCATCACCACCTCGCCCAAGGCCCGCATCGCCGGCGCCACCCACATCGAGTTCGAGGAGCACCACGCCCTCGATACCGCGAAGAAGATCATCCGCGAGGGCATCCAGGCCTACACGAAGCGCGATAAGGACCGGGTGAAGATCCCCGACGAGAAGTCGCCCGCCATCGTGGGCTTCAGCCACGAGGCCATCAAGTACATGCTCGGCGGCCGCTTCCGCGCGTCCTACCGCCCGCTCAACGAGAACATCATCAACGGCCGCATCCGCGGCGTGGCCGGCGTCGTCGGCTGCGTGCAGCCGAAGGTGCCGAAGGGCGAGATCCCCTATGCCGACCTCGTCAAGGAGCTGGTGGCGAACGACGTGCTGGTGGTGCAGACGGGCTGCGCGGCGCTCGACTGCGGCCGCAGCGGCTTCATGCTCCCCGAGTTCCAGGACGCGGCCGGCCCTGGGCTTCGCGAGGTGTGCGAGGCGGTGGGCATTCCGCCCGTCCTCCACGCCGGCTCGTGCGTGGACAACTCCCGCATCCTCATCGCCTGCACCGAGATGGTGCACGAGGGCGGCCTAGGCGACGACATCAGCGACCTGCCCGTCGCCGGCGCCTGCTTCGAGTGGATGCACGAGAAGGCCATCTCGATCGGCCAGTACTTCGTCTCCTCGGGCGTCTTCACCGCCTTCGGCATCACCCTGCCGGTCTACGGCAGCCCGAACGTCGTGAAATACCTCACCGACGAGATCGAGCGCGAGGTCGGCGGCAAGTGGGCCTTTGGCCTCAGCCCCAGCGAGATGGCCGCCGCCATGATCGACCACATCAACGCCAAGCGCGTCGCCCTCGGCATCGACAAGCAGGGCGAGCGGGTGCTCTACGACATGGAGGCACGCCGGCAACTGAAGTTCTAGGCCCCCTCCGGAGTGAGGGGCGTAATGAGAGTTCGTAATCCGTAGTCCGTAATGCGTAACCAGAGAAGAGGGGCAAGCCTTCCTCGTCCTGTTACGAATTACGGATTACGGATGCTCCAGGCAAGGGCGCGGCTCCTGAGAGCGCCCTCGACGTCAAGCAATAGGAGGCTCGTATGTCCCGTATCATTGCCGGGGCGGCCATCAACGGCGCCTACACACTCGTGGAAAAGGCCGAGCAGGCCCTTGAGGCTGCCCTGGGCTCCCACAGCGAGGATGCGGCCGTCGAGCTGCCCAACACCGGCTACTACCTCCCCGTCATCTACGGTACCACGGGCGAAGAGGTGAAGACCCTCGCCGGCTGCCGCAAGGTGCTCAAGATGGCCCGCGGCCTCCTGCCGCCGCGCGTCTTGCAGGAGCACTGGGTGCCCTACCTCGGCCACACCCTCGACGCCGGCATGGCCACGCTGTGGGCCGAGGAGATCTACGAGACCCTCAAGTACCTGGGCGACGCCTGCCCCTACACGAAGACGGCGGCCCCGCTCGACGGCAATCTCTGGCTGGGCGCGGCCGACGACGTGATCATGCGCGAGCGCGGCATCGAGTTCGTCGACGGCACGGCCCCCGGCTTCGCAGCCATCGTGGGCGCCGCGCCCGACAGCAAGACCGCCGTCAGCATCGCCCGCGAGCTCCAGGAGAACAACCTCTACGTCTTCATGTCCGCCGAATCGGGCGGCAAGCGCTTCGCCGAACAGCTCGCCGAGGAAGGCGTGCAGATGGGCTGGGAGACCCGCCTGGTGCCCTTCGGCCCCGAGATCTCCTCCGCCGTCTTCTCCCTCGGCTTCGCCGCCCGCGCCGCCCTGTCGTTCGGCGGCGTGCAGCCCGGCGACTACCGCCGCATGCTCCTCTACAACAAGTACCGCGTCTTCGCCTTCGTCCTCGCCCTCGGCCCCGTCGACGAGGAGAAGTACGCCACGGCGGCGGGCGCCATCAACTACGGCTTCCCCACGATCGCCGACACCGACATCCCGCCCATCCTGCCCACCGGCGTGTGCCTCTACGAGCACGTCGTCCCCAGCGTCAAGCACGAGGAGATGGTCAAGCGGGCGATCTACGTGCGCGGCCTCAAGACCGTCCCCTCCTCGGTCGACATCCCGGTGCGCTTCGGCCCCGCCTTCGAGGGCGAGCGCATCCGCAAGGAAGACATGCAGATCGAGGCCGGCAACCCCAAGTTCGGCATCCCCGCCTTCGAGTTCTGCCGCACCCTGCCCGCCGACCAGGTGGAGGACGGCAAGATCGAGGTCATCGGCCCCGAGATCGACCAGCTCCAGGAAGGCGCCTGCGTGCCGCTCGGCATTCTGGCCGAGGTCTCCGGCGCCAAGATGCAGCACGACTTCGAGCCCATCCTCGAGCGCCAGATCCACACCTTCCTCAACTGCGCCCAGGGCCTCTTCCACATGGGCCAGCGCGACTCGAACTGGCTGCGCTACTCGAAGGAGGCCTTCCAGGCCGGCCTGCGCTTCAGGCACATCGGCAGCATCCTCCACGCCAAGCTCCGCGAGGCATACAGCGCCATCGTCGACAAGTGCCAGGTCACCGTCTTCACGATCCGCGAGGACGTCGAGCGCGTCCTCGCCGAGGCCCGAGCCGCCTACGCCGAGCGCGACGCCCGCATGGCCGGCATGACCGACGAGAGCGTGGACATCTTCTACTCCTGCCTCCTCTGCCAGAGCTTCGCGCCCAACCACGTCTGCATCATCACGCCCGAGCACCCCGGCCTGTGCGGGGCCTACAACTGGCTCGACGGCCGCGCCGCCTACGAGATCGTCCCCACCGGCCCCAACCAGCCCGTGACCAAGGAGAACCTCGTCGACGCCAAGCTCGGCCAGTGGGAGAGCGTCAACAAGTTCGTCTTCGAGCGCTCGAACCGCACCCTCGAGCGCTTCAGCGCCTACTCGATGCTGATCGACCCCATGACGAGCTGCGGCTGCTTCGAGTGCATCTCGGCCATCCTGCCCATGGCCAACGGCATCATGATCGTCGACCGCGACCACCCCGACATGACCCCCTGCGGGATGAAGTTCTCCACCCTCGCCGGCTCGGTCGGCGGCGGCAACCAGACCCCAGGCTTCCTCGGCCACTCGAAGATGTACATCAGCTCCAGGAAGTTCATCTCGGCCGACGGCGGCTTCCGGCGCATCGTCTGGATGCCCAAGCGCCTCAAGGACCAGGTGCGCGAGAAGCTCGACGCCCGCGCCAAGGACGAAGGCATCGAGAGCTTCACCGACATGATCCCCGACGAGACGGTCGCCACGACCGAAGAGCAGGTGCTCGAGCACCTCCAGAAGACCGGCCACCCGGCCCTCGCCATGGACCCGATGCTCTAGGAGCGTCCAAGAGAATGGACCAGGTGGCAGACTCAGGTCAGGGCTAGGGTTTGTAGTGCGGCCTTCAGGCCGTATCCGGCGCGTACGGGCTGAAGCCCGCACTACGAACTTCCTCATTCTTTTGGACGCTCTGAGAGCGCGCGGAGACGGCATTCTGCTGACATGGCGGCTGGTGCGAGCGCTGAGGCATTTGCGATTTCTGATTTGCGATCTGCGGTTGAAATCGAGGGCCAGAACGTACAGAATAACTCCTCAGGTCGGACAGGCGTGGGCCTGAAATCGTCAATCGGAAATCCGAAACCGAAAGTCCACAAACGAAGCCGGGAACCTGAGTCCAACCCCCGGCCGCCGGATTGCCCCCGTGCCCTGTTTAGGAGCTCCCCATGGCTCTGACGGCGATGGACATCTTCAAGCTGCTCCCGCGGACCAACTGCCGCGAGTGCGGCCAGGCCACCTGCCTCGCTTTCGCCATGCTCATCGCACAGAAGAAGGCGAAGCTCGATGACTGCCCCCAGGTGAGCGACGAGGCCAAGGCCAAGCTCGGCGCCGCCGCCGCCCCGCCCATCCAGCTCGTCACCATCGGCACGGGCCCCAAGCAGCTCCAGGTCGGCAACGAGACCCAGCTCTTCCGCCACGACGAGAAATTCCATCACCCCTGCGGCCTCGCCGTCCGCGTCTCCGACACCCTCGACGACGCCGCCCTCGCCGCCAAGATCGACAAGACCAACGCCCTCCAGTTCGACCGCGTCGGCCAGCACATCAAGATCGACCTCCTGGCCCTCGAGAACGAAAGCGGCGACGCCGCCGCGTTCGCCAAGGCGGCCAAGGCCATCGCCGACAGTAGCCAGTACGCGCTCATCCTGATGACCAGGTCGCCAGCGGCCATGAAGGCCGCGGCCGCGCCCATCGCGGCCCAGAAGCCGCTCCTCTACGCGGCCGACGCGGCCAACGCCGAGGCCATGGCCGCCGTGGCCAAGGAGCTCAAGTGCCCGCTCGCCGTCGTGGGCGACGGCCTCGAGGCCCTCGCCGACCTCGTCGAGAAGGTCAAGAAGGCCGGCGCCGACCAGATCGTCATCGACCCGGGCGCCCGCGGCCTCAAGGGCACCCTCCAGGCCCTCACCCTGTCGCGCCGCGCCGCCCTCAAGCGCCAGTTCCGCCCCCTCGGCCATCCGCCCATCGCCTTCGCCGAGGCCGCCGACCCCTTCGACGAGATGATGCTCGCCACCACCTTCCTCCTCAAGTATGCGGGCATCGTCGTCCTCCGCAACGACGAGGTCTGGGCCGCCCTCCCGCTCCTGACGGCGCGGATGAACATCTACACCGACCCGCAGAAGCCCATCCAGGTCGAGCCCAAGCTCTACGCCATCGGCGAGCCGGGCGAGAACGCCCCAGTGATGTTCACCACCAACTTCTCCCTCACCTTCTACACCGTCCAGGCCGACGTCGAGGCCAGCCGCGTCCCCTCATACCTCCTCGCCGTGAGCACCGAGGGCCTCTCGGTCCTCACCGCCTACAGCGGCGACAAGCTCACCGAGAAGACCGTCAAGGACGCCATCGAGAAGTCGGGCGTCGACAAGCTCGTCAAGCACCGCAAGCTCATCATCCCCGGCTACGTCGCCGTCCTCTCGGGCAAGATCGAGGAGGCCACCGGCTGGCAGGTGCTCGTCGGGCCGAAGGAGTCCTCGTTCATCCCCAAGTTCCTCCAGCAGGTCTGGAGCGCGCAGTAGCGCCTCGCGCCCGTTCCCACGCTCCGCGTGGGAACGAAGAAGATGGGACCTATGGGACCTATCGGACCCATGGGACAGGAGGATCT
>Ga0299915_10004289_pt1 | contig 10396 bp, 13 predicted proteins | sample RVTome_13_FD_200263 | JGI IMG/M metagenome (GOLD analysis project Ga0299915, IMG submission 200263) | Soil microbial communities from uranium-contaminated site in the Upper Colorado River Basin, Wyoming, United States - RVT92D227 (version 2) ... | reverse complement strand
ATCCCTTTTTCATTATAGACCTTGACCCGTTCCATGCCGCTACTGGGAGAATCGCTTTTAAAAATGAAACCACAAAGATCCTCTTCCTCAATTTCAACAACACGTCTCTTGGCCCAGCTAACCATGCACTCCGTCATATCCCGGTTTGTCCTTGAAGTGATCAATCGGGGAGAGTCTGGATCTCCCTCCAGGTGCATCGATTCTCTTGGAACACCGAGACCGCATTCCACCTCAGGGCAGACAGGGACGTATTCAACATATTGTCCAAGGGTATCCGTAAGAAACCGGTCCAGCTTATGACCCCCGTCATAACGAACATTCTCACCCAGTAAGCAGGTGCTCACACCCAATTTAATCTTTTTCATTGTTGTCTCTCTGTTGTTGTTTTACTATAACTAATCCAAACGCGTTAAACAAAAGTATATCACTCCCACCCTCACCTTCCCCCCTTGAGGGGGAGGGGCGGGTGGGGGGGTATGTAGGTGAGGGAGATTCCATGCTTGAAAAGATGAAGGGACTCGTTAAAGGAAATGATCTTTGCGTTTTGGCTACCGTTTCTGAAGGGAAACCCCATTGTTCTCTCATGTCCTATATTTCAGATGAGGAAGGTCATGAGATTTATTTGATTTCCCACAAGAAGACGAAGAAATATACCAATTTAATGGAAAACCCCACGGTCAGCCTTCTCATTGATTCTCGGGAAGAGGAGAAGGGTCAAAGACGGATTGATGTAAAAGCTCTGACTGTCAGTGGAGAGTTTCAAACGATAAACGACCCTGTGAAAAAAGGTCTCATCCGGGAAAAGTTCTTAAAAAGGCGCTCCCATTTAATAGATTTCCTAAATGATTCTGGCGCTGAAATTTTTTCTATCAAGATAAAATCATTCCAGTTATTAGAAGGGGTGAAAGACGCCTTTTTCGAGACAATAGATTAAGTTTCATTCAAGTTGGGTGAGCCACTGGTTTTGCCATTGCGCCTTGCAGAGGTTTGACCGTTGAAGGATAAAGTCCTCCTCTGGCTTGCCGATGCTTGTTTACAGAATCGCTAAAGGGTTCCGAGCACAGGAGAGGGGAATGAAGACTCCTTCGTCAAGTAAAACTTGAGGGCCTCTTCTCCTTGAAGCCTTCTCGGCGGAGAGTATGAAGAAATTTCTGTTTGGCCTCAATAAACCATTACACTCAAGTCTTAGAGTTTTGGAAACAAGATTGAGAAAGTCTCTGCAACTTTCTTCCGGTCGAACTGAAAAGTAAGGTCAAACCGATCGTTTCTCAAGCCAAAGGATACGGGTTCTTTTCCCTTTGCTTCGTCAATATGGGTGATGGATCGAGCAATGGAGATGATTCGATCGGCCACCTGGACGCTGGGCGGAGGAAGCTGATATTTTCCTGTGGACTCCACTGAGAATAGGACCTTTCCCTCCTTTGACCGCTCAAAGGAAATCTTTTTGGCTTTCTCAGCAGCCCCATAAAAGATTCCAAGTCCAAGAAACTTAAGGGCTAATTCGTCGAGATCTCCACCGGGATCACCTGAAATCCCCCGGGCCGCCTTCTCTAACTCCTTTTTAGGGTCGGTCTCCAAATAACAATCACAGAACTCCTGCAGTCGCTGATGGTAGTTTCTGTCGTCTTTGATCATATTTTTGCCCTCCTTCCTGGTATTTGAATTAAAAGTAATTATCCAGGGTATCAAATTCAAGAGGAAATCTTTCACCCCGACCGTCACTCCCCTCCATCCTCGGTAGCAGGCCGCTGAGGGTTTACACCTGCCCGTCGTCACAGGGGCTTGGGGAGGTGGGGCTTTGGCGGCGAAGTGCTTCCACAGATAAGGGGTGGCAAATTGAGTCTGCCCCCCGCAGGGAGAGATTCAAAAATCTGAAATTGGAAATTAGAATGATTTGAACCTTGGGATCTATTTCTGCTTTATTTTCTGGGCCACTTGGAGGATCGTTTCTCCATAGGGTTTGCTGCGGTTGTAATACCAGAGGATCTGTTTCTTCTTTTCAATCGGCAAGCCCTTTCTCCAACCATGGGATTTTAAGTAATTCCCGATACTGAAGATGGCAGCTTCTTTGCTGAGAAGCCAATTCTCAAAACTTTCTTGGTGGAGGGCGTAGGAGAGATAACTCGAAGGGATGAACTGGGCCATGCCCACGGCGCCAGCATAAGAGCCATAGACTTCTAAAGGATCGATCTTCTCATACCGAATGATGTTTAAGAAACATTTCAGTTCACGATAGGCCCAATTCGCCTTCCTCTTCGCTAAGCTTTCCATCCATTCATAGGAGAGATCCGGGTCCTTTTCCCGAAGGACCAGATAATTCTTTTGGAGATGGTCTGGCGAATCCATAAGGGCGATGCTTGCCAGGGTAGGGATGAGCCGGTATTTACCGATATTCTCACCAAATCTCGACTCCACCAGGAGAATGGCAACAATCACCTCCTTCTCCACATAGAACCTATTTTCCGCTTTCCTGAGACTCTTTAGGTTCTGACGAAGAAATTTTTTGGAAAGGAGGGTCGCCTCTTGAGTTTGAAATTGAGCATAAAGATCCGCCGTTTCCCGTGATTCAAAAGAGATGATCATTAAAGAAAGGTTTAACTCTGCCCGAGCATCCATGAGTAAATTCGACAAAAATTCAGAATCGAACCCGTCTTGTAAGAGCCGATGGGTCAGGGACTGAAAAGGAGAGGACGCTTCATTAGATTCACTAGTAGAGATCATGGAGAAGAAGGAGAGGAGAAGGGTAAGGATCAAGAATCGGATCTCACGATTTGGAATTCGTTTCTTCATTGGGTTAAGCTTAGCAGCATCTCCCTAATTTTTCAACGCATCCATCAAAATGTGATATATAATGACTTGAGAAGGGAGACTTCTTTAGAAAATGAAACATGTATTGATTTCCCTCGGTTTGATTCTCATTTTTGCCCAACTTCCCTTTGGAGACTTCAAACCGAAGGCACCCGAGGAAAAGAAGACACCGGTCAAGGGTTGGTGGATGGTCTCCTACTTTGCTGTCGCTCCGACTCGATATTCCAAGGCTGGGAAAGGGATCATCAAAGCCGAGAGTCTGGGCAGCCGATCTTCCCTTTATAGAGAGGTGGGAGAAAAAGAGAAGGATCTCCCTTTCCTCTCCTGGAGATGGAAGATCTCAAATGTGGTCCGCTCCGCCATTGAGACAAAAAAGGATAGATTTGATGCAGCCGCCCGGGTGATAGCGGTCTTTGGAAGAGATAAGGGTTTTAAAGTTATGGAAGGAACAGAACCTTCAGGGTTTAGAATCGAATATATCTGGGCGAGCCAACTGCCCCAAGGTCGCACCTTTGACCATCCGGGGGAGAAAAACTGCAAAGTTTTTGTCTTGGAGTCCGGCGAAAGGAAAGCAGGAGAGTGGGTCTCTGAGAGAAGAAACCTTCATGAGGATTACAAAAAAGCATTTGGAACAGACCCGGGTGGAGTGTTCGCTATCGGGATTCAAACGGATACGGATCATAGCAATGAAATGGTCACTGCCTATTATTCGGATCCCATCCTAAAGAAAAAATAAGGCGGAGTCTTTGACACCCTTCCTCCACTTCTCTTATCCTCTCGATCCAGCCCCCTCATCCCGCTTTATGAATAGACCGGAACCGACTGGCCGGACCTCCTCTTACCCTCAGCAAGTCCAAAAATCCTTTTGGCGATATACTCTGGAGCTAATAATTCCGAGGAAGCCATCCCGAGATCGAGATCCCAATTCAATTTTGTGTTCACCGCTCCGGGCAAAACCGCATAAATACGAAGGCCCGTGTCGGCCGTCTCATCGGCGACCGATTGGGTCAAGCCAATTACGCCAAACTTCGAAGCACAGTAGGCTGAAAAGTTGGCTTCTCCTGAAACACCCAGACCTGAAGAGATGTTGATGATGACCCCCTTTCCTTGCTTTCTCATAAGGGGAACGACCTGTCGCATAAAAAGGAAACACCCCTTCAGATTCGTATCCAAAATATCATTCCACTCTTTCTGGGTGACCTCCTCAATTCCTTTATAAGCTGCGATGCCGGCATTGTTAATCAGGATATCGATTCTGCCAAAATGTTTCAGACATCGGGTTACGATCTTTCTCACATCCCCTTCTCTTCGAACGTCTCCAACGAGGCCCAAGATATTCTGCCGCTCACCATGGCCCGCCAATTGGCTTGTTGCCTTCATCACATGTTTCTTATGGCGGCAGAGGATAACCACCCGGTCTCCGCCTTTTAAGAATTCGACTGCTGTCGAAAAACCAATCCCACGAGTCGATCCGGTAATCAAAACGATACGGTTCATCTGCCTTCACCTCCAATACCATTGTATCACAAATCCCTCAAGGTCGGACATCCGTTCCAAGACGATATTTGCTGTTTAGATGACAATTGACGGCATCTTCATTGAGACGAACCCTAATTGAAAGCCTTATTCTCACAGATAAATTGCTATTCATTTTAATAAGTTATCTTTATCCCCTCAAATTTAGCTCACTTGGCAAGGGAATTGCTGCTAAAACTTTCTCAGAAATCAATACGGTTGGGAGTGGAAAAGGTTTGAAAAATTTTGATCAGTGGATGGAAGAGTTATCCAAACAGATCGTTGTTCGAAGCGATGAAGAAGATAGGAAGGCTCTTTGGAAAGCCGATGAGACTTTGGTTGATGAGGATTTTGAGGAAGAAGAGTAGTTACAAAAAATAGTATCCTAAATAGAGAAGGGCAGGAAGGGTCGAGAGAAAAAAAGATGGTGAAGACAAAAGTTCTCGTCGTCGATGATGAGGAAGATTTTGCCAAGGCATTGAAAGTTCGGTTGAACGCCAACGGGTACGATGTTGTCTCGGCCCATGACAGTATCCAGGCCATCATGATGGCCAACCAAGAGAAACCAGACCTGATCATTCTGGATATTATGATACCGGGAGAAGATGGGTTCATTGTCACAGAGCAATTGAAACAGTCTCAGGCGACGCACCCTATTCCCATCGTCTTCCTCACCGGGATCCCGGGGGGCGAGAGAAGGGCTTATAAGTTAGGAGCTTGTGGTTACATCATGAAACCTTATCACCCGGAAGAGCTGCTGGAGACCATTCATAAGGTATTGGAAGTAAAGGGAGCACAGGCCGGGCAAAACGTCGAGGAGACGATAGGCACAGCCTTCTAAAGGGCCCGCTTCCCGCCATTTAAGTTCCACATCATCCAAACATCCGTATTCCACCCTTTCTTAATCGCAGCTGATTTTTGCAGAGAATTAAACTTTACGCTATACTGAAGGTATGTCATATAAACTCTCATCGTAAGGATATTGAGAGCGGGGACACCCCCCATTTGAACCGTCCGGGTGAGAAAAGCGTTAATTAGATGGTTGTCAATCATAGGATTCGACAATTCTTTTTTCCCTCTTTAACACCACTGTTCCTGATCAGGGTCTTCTTGGTCTCGGTCTTCGCCTATCTTTTTTTCGGTTATCTCTGTATTCCTTTCAGGATTCAGGGGATCAGTATGGAGCCAACCTATCCCAACGGAGGAGTCAATGTCTGTTGGAGGTTGCGATATCTTTTTTCAGAACCCAAAAGGCATGATGTGGTGGCAGTGCGTTTTGCCGGGAGCCAGGTCATGCTTCTAAAACGTGTGGTCGCTCGGGAGGGCGAACAAGTTGAATTTCGTGCCGGGAGGCTTTATGTTGACGGCAAGGAGGTAGAGGAGCCATATGTCCGCTTTCCATGCGACTGGAATCTTCCCTCTCGACGGGTTGAAAAAGGTTGTGTCTATGTGGTAGGAGATAACCGGGGTATGCCAATAGAAGGTCATCATTTTGGACAGACTTCAAAGATTCGGATCATGGGGGTACCCTTATGGTGAAAATAAAATATCTCCTCATGGGTGTCCTGATGGTGATCATCGGGATCGTTCTTGTCGTCACTCTTCTTCCGAGTGAAGAGAAGAGAGTCAAGAAACGGGTTCATCTGCTTTCGGAATGGGTTTCAAAGTCTCCGGAAGAAAATCCCATCACCATGCTGCAGAAAATGAAAGATATCGGCAGTCTATTTCTGGAGCACTGTGAGCTGAAAGCTCCGAACGAATCCCTTTCAGGAAGTTATACCCGGCAAGAGATATCCGCTTATGCAGGCAGCGCTCGTTCACATTTCTCCCGAATCGATTTTAGATTCTATGACCTCCATGTCGTCTTCCCGGAAAAGGAAGTAGCTAAAGTTACTTTAACCGCCAGGCTGATTGGAAAATCCACGACGGGAGAGCAGGTGGATGAAATACGTGAACTCGAATGCCTCCTGAAGAAAATTGATAGGAAATGGTTTTTCAATCAAATCGAAGTGATCGAAGTCCTAAAAAAGTAACGGACTCCTGGAGAATCAGGTCACGATAAATATCCTGTCCTTCTTTTTTGGAATGTTTTTATACAACTGTAAGGTTTTTTCAAACATAGCCATGATCGATGGAGAATGGCTCCGACCCTGGTTATAAGAGTAAGATGAAAGACCGAAGAAAAGAAAGCTTAACAATGAGAGCAGTGTCTTCCTTTCTTTCAATCTCCAGTATGCTGATTTGTCTGGCAGTCGTTTCCTCCGATGCGATGTCCGAGAATGGTCCTTGGAGAAAGGTGGAGGATGGGCTCTTTCTCGGACAGTTTGATCCCCTTTATGAAACTCCTGTCAAGGATTCGAAGGTCGTCATCTTAAAGATCAACCCAGCTTATTACTCTTTTAAGTTGCTTTGTGCTTCAGAGCTTGGGAAGACAAGGTTGACACCCAAGGAATGGTGTAAAAAGTACAATCTCACCGCTGCCATTAATGCCGGGATGTATCAGCAGGATGGGCTGACGAACGTTGGCTACATGAAGAATTATTCCCATCTCAATAATCCCAGGCTGAATTCTGCCTATAAAGCTGTTCTAGCCTTTAACCGATTGGAGGTCAGTGTTCCGGAGATTCAGATCATTGATTTGAAGTGTCAGGACTTTGAGACGCTGAGGCCCAAGTACCAGACGTTTATACAGGGTATTCGGATGATCAGTTGCAATCAGGAGAATGTTTGGTCTAAACAAGACCGGAGATGGAGCTTGGCCGTTTTGGGTGTGGATAAAGGGGGAAATATCCTCTTTATTCTTTCAGAGGCACCCTATTCTGGACATGATTTCAATAATGTGTTGTTATCCCTGCCCCTCTCCATTTTCAATGCCACGTATCTGGAGGGAGGGCCCGAGGCTAGCCTTTATTTTTCCGCAACGGGGAATGAACTGGAAAAGGTTGGAATTTATGGAACGGGGCTGAATGGGAGTGTCGTTCGTTCTGGCGCCTATCCGATTCCGAATGTCATTGGGATCGTGAAAAAGACAAAATGAAATCGGGACATTTACATTTGACTTGACAGTATCAAATTGAACCGTTGTTATCCTCTTCTTGCAAGCCTCTCTCTTCAAATACGCTTTAATTAATCCTCGGGCCGCAGCCATATTTTGATTTCGGGCAGGGGATCGTAACGTTGGCTCATGTGGCTTAAGAACCATTGAGGAAGGGCTTTCTCTGAAGTCTTCACAAGACAGACAGGGCGAGACGGAATTCTCTGGCCATCGGGTAACCGGAGGGGAAAAGATTCCCTTGGGTCAGGCCATTTCCAGAGAAGCCCTTGATGGCGGCTGAAGATTAGGAAATTTCGATAGGGCGTATGGGGAACCGTATAATCCCGATCCAGGAGATGTTGCCGTTGTTCCCGGGCGAACTGCCAAAAGGGTTCGAGTTCTTCAGGGAAAACATCATAGGGCACTTCAACGGAAAGCAAAGTAAAAGGATTTTCTTTCATGTATTCACGTAAAGAGGAAAGCCATCTTGTTGGCTCGCTCAGTACCTCTCGAGACAGGCTTAGGGTGAGAGCATAGGCAAAGGAATGGTTGAGCCGCGAGGGAGGATGCACTTGATCAGGTGTGTGCCAGTGGATCACATTGCATAATTCCCCGGGCAGAGAATTCGTTTTTGAGGTAGAGTCTAATGCAGGTGGAACCTCGAGAGGAGAAATCTCTTCCTCGATCCGGTTTTCATAATGAAGAAAGGCCTGACAAATCTCCGGAGCGGCTATTTCGTTATTTCGTGTCACGAAATAGGGAGGGTAAGGCATGGCCTTGATTTTAAACTCATGAGAACGCTGGTGCAGCTCTGTTCCTGAAATAAGGCTCAGAGGATAAAGCATCAAAAGATCGCAGACCTCATGCTCGAGCACCCAGTCGAGGCTTCGGCAGATATCAGAGAAGTGGTCCCCGGGGAGTCCGGCAATGAGATCGACCATCACTTCGATGCCATTGTCCCGCAGGAGATGAACTCCCCTCTGAAAGCCTTCTACTTCGAAATCTCGACGAATGTGTCTGAGCGTACTCCTCTTGGTACTCTGGAGGCCGACTTCCATTCGAGTGAACCCAACCCGTCCCATCATCTCAGCCATCCATGGATCAATCGCTTCAGCATTGGCTTCAGCATGAATTTTTAAGAGGCGGTCATGATTGACATTTTCCATTTCTTTCAGGAGTACTTCAAGTTGAGGATGTCTGGTAAAACAGGGATCAAGAAAGACAATCTCCTCAAAACCTTTATCCCGCGCTCGACGCACCTCCATCACAATGCGTTCAAGAGAAAAAGCCCTGAGGCCACTCGTTTGCTTGTGATAATAGCAGTAGGCGCACCGGTGAACACAACCGCGTACGGTCTCCAGCCACAGGAGGCCCTGGAGATGGCCATCCAGTTTTCCCGAGAGAAAAGGAGACGTCCAATGATCGAGGGTTGAGTGAGAAAGCTTCGTTCCAGTGAAATGCCATTCCCCATCTTCTTCCTGCAGGAGGAGCCCCGGGATTCGAGGAATCTTAGGATGAGATTGAAGTATAACGTTCCATCCCTCCTCCCCTTCGCCAACGACGCCGACATCGAAATCCTTATGCCGCAAGAGGAATTCGTTATCGGGGTTGATCTCAGGTCCACCCATCACGATCCTACAGGTGGGTAAATGGCGCTTGAGCTGCCGGGCGAGAAATAGGCTTCGTTCCACATTCCACAAATAACAACTCATCGCAACCATGTCCGGTTGGGAATCTACCAAAAACCGGAGAATGACTTGATCGCTCCCGTAAGACATTAGCAGATTTGGCAACAGCTCAGCGTCGAATCCTTGGGCTTCTGCAATTCCTTGGAGATAGGAAGCGGCGAGAGGAATATTCTCTTTGCTAAAGAAGAAATCGTGTCCCTGAATGGGAAGTTGTAATAAAAACAATTTCATAAGCTTCTTATTTACTTATAATGCCCCACTCCCCCCGTCAAGGATTGCATCACTTTTTCATCTGCCGGCATTGAAATTCAAGAGACTGATGCATATATTATTGTAAATTAAAGGAGGTGACTTCAATGAAATGTGACCGTTGCGGAGGTTCGATGTCTTACGAAAAATTCTATGGTCAGGCCGAGGATTATTTCGGATGGAGATGCATTCTTTGTGGGGAGATCGTTGACCGGGTCATCCTGGAGAACCGACTTCAAAGGAGACGTTAACCCTGTTGTTGCATTAAATTCGGCCTTGGAATCGTAAAACCTTTGCCGGCAGGAGGCGAGCATTCAATCTTAATTCAAATGGATATTTTTGCAACAACAGGGTTAACCGGTCACACTTATTCTTCCCAGATCATAAGCTTTCTCCTTGATCTCCTCATTCTTGGAAACCTCTCCTTTTGTGGAAGCTGAGGCCTGAACCACTCCGAGGAACTTGAGTCCGCTGAATTGGCAAGTGCTTTTGAAACTGTGAACTATGGGGTCAGCGGTTGAGACATTTGAGTCTCCGCAGACCGTAATCAGGCCAATCCCTTTCCCCTTCATCTTTGGACGGTAGTCCTTCTGCCATTGCCACTCCGCATCAAAAAAAACGCACCAGCGATCCAAGTAGGCTTTCATCTGTGAAGTCATGGCCCAGAAATAGACGGGCACGCTATGGATGATGGCATCTGCCTCGAGGATCTTTTTGTGTATCTCCAGCATGTCATCTTTGATGACGCAGATCCCTGTTTCATTGCATTTTCCACAATCCAGGCATCCGGAAATCTTTTTCTTGGACAGGACAATCTTCTCCACTTCTGCCCCTGCATTCTTGGCCCCAGCCAGTGCTTGTTCTAAAAGGATGTCGCTGTTTCCTCCGACCCGGGGGCTTCCCAGAATTCCCAAGACTTTCATTTTACTCCTCCTCCCTACGATAGGTTTACGCTTTCTAAACTTAAGCTTTTTAAAAAGATTTGGCAATAAAGGATTCGACCTAGTAAGCATCTCTTTTCCCATGACAACCATGAAATGCGCCCCTCATCTCGGTTGCGAGTCGAAGCGACCTCCCCTCTCCCCTTGCGGGAGAGGGATAG
>Ga0299915_10004287_pt1 | contig 10398 bp, 6 predicted proteins | sample RVTome_13_FD_200263 | JGI IMG/M metagenome (GOLD analysis project Ga0299915, IMG submission 200263) | Soil microbial communities from uranium-contaminated site in the Upper Colorado River Basin, Wyoming, United States - RVT92D227 (version 2) ... | reverse complement strand
TTTCCGCCATCAGCCTGTGCAACAAGCCGGGCCGAAAAACGCATATGCGCCCCACCCTTACCGGATTCAGGACTTTCCTTGTCCATCACCTGGCCGGTCATTTCAAGGGTGTTATCAACTGCACTGACCTCGGCATCAGCCGGACGCGACAGTTTGAGCCGGGTGTTGATCCTTCCTCCTTCGGATTCCACACGGATGACAATAACATTATCAGGAGCCGAAGCAAAGACTTCCCTGGAATACCTGATACCCTTATAAACATAAGATGTTCGGGCGATTCCTGTTCTCATGTCAAGTTCCCGGTGATAACCGCTGATTCCTGAATCCTCCAGTCCAAAGTCCAGGGTCAGGTCTCCAAGTGTCTGGTAAGATCGGATACGCGGAGGTGTTCCCAGTAAATACTTGTTGGAAAGTTCCAGCGCCCGGGAGATATTACCGCCGAGCAGGAGCTGCCTGATCTCAGGCAGATGTGCCAGTGCTTCAGGATTGTTGTTGTTGATTTTTGAACCGGCCCATAAACTCTCTTCATTCAACTGAATGACTTCTTTTCCGGTAAGGCCGTAAACCATCGCACCGAGCCTTCCGTTACCCACCGGCAGGGCACCGGTCCATTCTTTGGCAGGTTGAGTGTACCAGAGTTTGAGGGGATGAAGGGTTGATATCTTATCAGAACAGGTTGTTGGGATCACCATGATTATCAACAACGGAATGATAAGCACTAATTTACGGGACAGGCTCATTTTGAACGGATTTTATCAAAATTAAACATTTTAGCTTATCCCTGGAAAAAAACTGCAACCCGGAAAAGATGGCCCGTAATACAGCAATAGGTTTTCCGTCACAAAAAGCAGTGCCATAAACCATTAATGTTCTCAAGGCTGATTTATGGCACTACATTCAAAGTTCAGTGAATTCAGCATAGTCCCCGGAAATCCGGGCGCTGACTGCCAGCTTACGGCCTAGTTCCAGCCGCTGAAATATAAACTGTTTGTCATTGATTTGTTCAGATCCATCTCCTGAACCGGAATAGGCAGCTTATAATGCTTTTCCTGAACAGGATTCGAGTATCCGGAAGCATTCTTTTCAGGATTCAGTGTTTCAAGCAGGATACCCCATCTCACCAGATCAAAATACCGCTCCTGTTCACCCCAGAGTTCGATCTGACGTTCATGCCTGATGATTTCTGTGGCATCGGTCTGGTTGGCAATATCACCGAGCACGTATTCTTCGGCACTCACTCTTCTGCGAACCCTGTTGATCAGTTCAAGTGTGGCAGCATCCAGCTTGTTCTGCTGAATGCGTGCCTCAGCGTGCCAAAGCAACACATCGGCGTAACGGATCACACGGGTATTGATATCACTTTCCGGCTGACCTTCCTGCTCCCTGATCTCATACCGGTTGTATTTGCGCGACCGGTAGCCCTTGTCCACATATGGATAAGGCTTGGTATTATCGGGGCAGGCTTCACAATAGGCTGTTGTATCTCCGCCGCTGGCTGCATCTCCATAGAAGGTATAGTATGCCCGTGGATCAACATAAGTACTGCTGTGCAGTGTATAGGTGTAAGCTTCTACTGCGGCATCGGAGACGAACGGATTGGCCCAGTCGTTCCAGCCATACTCCATGGCACGGCCTGTAATAGCCTGTGAGGGGCCCCACGATTCCTGTCCGCCGAACATATACCATACCGACCAGGGAACCGTGTTCAGGTTGTAAGCGTGCTGCACTTCGAAGACGGATTCCTCGTTGTTCTCGTTGTCTGCCGTGAAGTTGTCGTCATAATTGGCCACCAGATCATATTCATAGGGAGGATCCTCCAGTGTGGCAAAATCAGCTTCGGCACCTGCCCAGTCTTCTAAGTATAGCTTCACCTGACCCCTCAGGGCTATGGCAGATCCTTTGGTCGCTCTTCCAACATCTTTGGGATCATCATACACCACAGGCAGATTGGTGATAGCCGTTTCAAGATTTTCCATCACAAAATCGTACACCTCCTGTTCTGTTGCTGCCCGTGCGAAGTTAGCTATCTTGAAATCAGCAAATGTCCTGCGAATGGGAACTGTTCCCCAGAACCTCACCAGGGTGAAATAGGCCCAGGCCTTCAGGAAAGATGCCTGGCCGATGGCCTGGGTCTTGAATTCAGCTTCATCATCGGTAGCGGTTACCCATTCACCGGTCTTCTCGATGGTGAGTGATGCCCGCAATGCCATCCGGTATAAGCTTCGCCAAAGTTCAAGGATTACATCGTTGGTTCCATCGTAATTGAAAGCGGGGAAATTCCCCACACCGCCTGTACCGACCATGGCCGGGGCTGACTCAATGTCATTGCCCAGTCCGTCACCAATGAAATACCATTCACGTGCCATCAGGCCGTTGAAATAGAAAGTGGCATAAGTGGCTGTGAGTGCCTGTGAGACCTGTTCCTGTGTCTGGAAATAACTGGCCTCGGAATAGCTGTTGGGATTGTCTATTTCCAGAAAATCCTGGTTACAGCTCAGGGATAGTAATATTATACTAACCCAACTGATCATAATTTTATAATAGCTTTTCATGGTTCAGACAGTTTTAGAAATTAACATTGATTCCAAAAAGGAAGGTGCGCGGATGAGGAACTTGCAAAGCATCAATGTTCCTGGTGAGATTGTAGCCACCTCCACTCTGGTTGAGTGCTGACTGCTCCGCATCATATCCTTTCTTGAACTTGGTGAAAGTCAATAAGTTTTGTCCGGAGAAATAGACCCTTATTCCCGAACCTGCAAGGCCCAGCGTGTTGAACCATGCCTTGGGGAGGGTATATCCGATTGTCAGGTTACGAAGTTTCAGGTAAGAACCGTCCACAATGTAACGGTCGGAAGTCCGCAGGTTGCCGTTGGGATCCCCGCTGACGGCCCTGGGGAGGGCATTGTCGCCGCTCTGCTGCCAGCGATTCAGGGCTTCAACGCCGGCATTACCGGTTTCTCTCATGCCTTCCATATACCAGGTATACCAGTATGAAAATACATCAACCTTGGCAACACCCGAGAAATTCACACCAATGTCAAAGTTCTTGTAGGAACCGTTGACGGAAAATCCATAAACATATTTGGGAATGGGATTTCCGATGTAGGTACGGTCCTGATCAGTAAGTTCTCCGTCACCATTCAGGTCTTTGAACCGGATATCACCGGGAGCTGCTGCCGGCTGGTACCTTGTACCATTATCGAGCGTATCGGCGTCAATTTCAGGCTGTGATTGATAGATCCCCTCCACCACATACCCATAGAATGCCCCGATCGGATGACCGGCTTCTGTACGTGTGGCAGCGGCCTGCCCGTAAATATATACTCCGTCCGAGATCGGATCGGTACGGTCGGCACCCAGACTGATCACTTCATTTTTCAACACGGTAAAATTAGCGGAAATATCATACTTGAATTCTCCGATCTGGTCGTTGAAGCTGGCGCTCAGCTCAAATCCCTTGTTCTTAACACTGGCTGCATTCTGAACCTGGCGTCCGTCATTACCGCTTGATAAACCTAAACCGGCCGAAGGAGGAAGTGCCAGATCAATCAGGATATCAGAGGTTTCTTTGTAAAAATAGTCCGCGGTCAGCAACAGCTTGTTCCTCATAAGACCTACATCCAAACCCACATTGGTGGATGTGGCCGTTTCCCATTTGATATTAGGCGAAGCAAGCCTGATGATGGTTGTACCGGTATAGAAGCCCTGGTTACTTCCCGAACCAAAGGGATAAATAATACCATTTGAATGCAGGTAGGATTCATACAGATAGTTACCAATATTGTCATTGCCTACCTTGCCCCAGCCGGCTCGCAGTTTAAGTGTGGAAACAAAAGGTATGGCATTAACGATGAAATCCTCTTCGTGTAGCTTCCAGGCAGCTGAAAATGACGGGAAATATCCCCAACGTTTGCTGGGTGAGAAGTTCGAGGATGCATCAGCACGGAAGATTGCTGTGAGCAGGTATTTATTCATAAAAGCGTAATTCAGTCGCGTAAAATATGAAAGGCTGGCACCCTTCGATATGTTATCGTTTACCACACTCCTTTCCTGGGCCACCATGATGTTCTGAATGGATTCATTCGGGAACTTTCCGCCTGATAATCCGGAACTGCGTCCCGATCCACCTCTGGACATCGACATTCCACCCAGCAGGATCACGCTGTGCTTTCCGATTTCCTTTGAAAAAGTAAGGGTTTGTTCAAACAACGGCCATAAGCCGTAACCGTAATATTCTTCAAGGAAATTGTCGGCAACCTCATTGCTGTTCACACTGGCCTTGTTGAAAGTCTTGCTGTGATAATTGCTGTAGTCGATCCCCAGACTTGCCTTATATTGAAGGCTTTTGAGAATGTCCACCGTACCATAGATATTGCCGAAAAGCTTGATGGACTTGTTCAGGTTATCGCGCATTTCAACCGAATTTATTGGATTGTCGGCATTACTGTTGTCATTCACATTATTTACGTTGCCATATCCCCACCAATTGTTCTCGTCATACACCGGGGCATAGGGAGCCATGCGCAGCGCACCCTGAACCACACCGGTCCTGTCGGGCAAGTTGACCGTGTTGGTATATCCGAAGTTAAGGTTCTGACCGATCTTTATCCATTTCCCGATATTAAAATCTGAAGCAAGCCGGAGGGTATAGCGGTTGAAATTGTAATCACGCACAATACCGTCCTGGTCGGTGTAGCCGAGCGACAGAATGTAAGTTGAATTCTGACTGCCGCCTGTAACACTCAGATTGTAATCCTGAATCTTTGCCGTACGGAAGATTTCATCCTGCCAGTCGGTCCGGTCCACACTCGAATAACCTGCATCCCTGATCACTGGTCCGAGTATTTCCTCATCTGTCTTGCCCGGATTTGCGGCCCGCTGCATGTCGATCAGCAGGTCACGGTAATCAGATGCATTAAGAACATCCAGTTTTTTTGGAACAACGGCGAATCCGGCCTTTGCCTCGAAGGTTACCTTTGGTGCACCTACCTTACCACGTTTGGTAGTAACAAGGATTACCCCATTGGCACCTCTGGTTCCATAGATGGCTGAAGCTGCTGCGTCCTTCAGGATTTCAATGCGCTCAATATCACTGGGATTGAGCATGTTCATGGGATTATCAAAGGCGTCCCCGCTGTTGGTAAACTGAACCCCGTCAATCACATAAAGAGGCTCTGAGTTACCCATGGTGCTTACGCCGCGGATCTTGATGGAGGTTCCTGAACCGGGAAGCCCGCTGGAGGAAACAATGTCCACACCGGGAGCCCGTCCAATAAGCATGTTGTCGATTGAAGTGGATGCACTGGCTCCCAGATCTGAAGTACTTATCGAGGCAATGGCTGTTGTCAGGTCGCTCTTTTTGGAGGTACCGTATCCGATGACCACTACCTCATCCAGTCTCTGGATATCCGGAGCTAAAACCACATCAATAACAGACCTGCCCCCTAATTCAACTCTTTCAGTCTGAAATCCCACATAAGAGAAAACAAGCACCGACTGTGGATTAGGCACCTCAATGGAATAACTGCCATCAACACCAGATACCACTCCCTGCATGGTGCCTTCAATCAGGATGTTAACGCCTGGAAGTGCTTCTCCCGTGGAGGCATCTGTAACCTTTCCGGTAATTTTGGCCTGCTGTAACTTTGAATTGAATGACTTGGGTGCTATCACCACCAGTTTGTCATCCAGCATCTGGTAGGTAATCTCCGACTCATTGAAAGCAAGTGAAAGAAGATCCTCGAGTGACACTTCCTCAGCATCCACGGTTATTATTCTGTCATTGAGGAATTCCGACCGGTAAAGGAATTTGTAATTGCTTTCCGATTCCACTTTGTCAAGAAGTTCTCTGATCTGAACTTTCTCTCCTTTGAAGGTGAACCGTTCATCCTGTGAATAAACGGAAGCACTGATCTGGAGAAAATTTAGCAGGATCAATAAGGTAGTTAGTTTCATAATCAGGATTGTTTTTTTCAGGTAATGTTTTTCATTACCCGGAATAAAAGTTAAGCGTTTTTTCATAGATTTGAAGGTTGAAGTTCAACAAAAGTTCTTACCATTAGTGTCAGGCGGGGAATGCTGACATCATTTCCCGCTTTTTTCAGGTTCATGCGGATCTGGTATTATTTCATAGGCAAATCATTTAGTTAATTATCGGTCTATCTGGTTATTATAATTCTGTTCTTGTTCATTCTGTATTCAAAAGGAGTTGCCAGTTTCATGGCATTCAGTGCCTGTTCGATGGTTTCGCGGACAAAGATACCGGAGAACAGCGCCCCAGCTAGCTCTTCATCCTGAATCTCGATTTCAACATCATACCATCTTTCCAGTTTTCTGGATAGATCTGCAAAGCTCTCATCTCTGAATATCAACCGGTTATCCTTCCATGAGATAATGGGACCCACATCGATTTTCTGCTGGATCAGCAGGGATTTAATAGGTTTCAGTTTATGATTTTCTTTCTCTTCATTTGCTCTGGAAACAGCCAGTTGTCCTGTTTGCTTTTCAAAAATTACCTGCTGATTGGGCTTTAAAACGAGAATGCGTGATGCGTTAGTGTTCACTTCCTGATTGGCATATATTTCGATTGTACCAGAAACCAGGGTAGTCTCAACAAAATCATCATCGGAATAAGACTTGATATTGAAACTTGTTCCCAGCACTTTGATGGTGATTTCCGGAGTGTTCACATAAAATGGAACCTTGCTGTTCCGTTTCACATCGAAAAAGGCCTCTCCTTCAATAAAGACTTTTCTTTCCCTTTGATCAAAGCTGGCAGGATAATGGAGAACGCTGCCGGAATTCAGGTTTACTACCGACCCGTCAGGTAGCACAATTCTGGATTTCGATCCGTAGGAAACCGATACTTCACTATATTGGCCCTCAGAAGATACAGCTGGTAAAGATTTTATGTTTTCACTGAAAAGACTTTGTACGGCCCAGGTAATCCCGGCTGTGATAATAACCAACACCGCATAACGATAAAGCGGCCGGATCCTGATAAGTCTGGTGCCAAATATTTCCCGTACACGCCTATTTTCTGTTTCACGGGTAAGTGATCTTAACCTGATCAGCATACGTTCAGAGGGTATGCCTACAGCTGGCTTTTCCGATGATACCCATGCCTCTGTCATTAAATCCTTCACTTCGGCATTATCGTCCCCGAATTTTATCAAAGAAGTCAGCTCTCTGGCTTCGTCGGGCGAGAGTTCACCTTCCCTGAATTTCTCCAGCAGGCTATTTAGCTTGTTCAACTGATATAATTGATTTGGTTATATAATCGGGTGTCTTTCGGGAAGAATTACCGTGAAGCCGTCAGGTAAAAAAATCAACCTGCAGTTTCCCGCGCAGGTAATTCAGTGCATGCCGGATTTGTGTGTCAACTGTGTTCTCACTGATGCATAGCTTTTGTGAAATTTCCCTGAAACTCATTCCATTCACCCTGCTAAGAATGAAGATCTCACGCCTGCGTTCCGGAAGCTCAAGGATTAGCCTGTCCACCTTTTCTTTCAGTTCATTAAAGGCAACTGTTTCTTCCGTGACAAAGGTATATTCATGATTCAGTTCAAGGTTATAATTAATGAAGGCCTCATGACGGATTTTCTGCCTTATTAAGCTGTATACCTTGTGCCGGGCAATGCCAAACAAGTATGAAATGAAGGAGGATGAAACTTGCAATGATTTTCGCTGGTTCCAGAGGGCTTCAAATACCTGCTGCACGATCTCCTCAGCATCAAATGGGGAGGCAAGCAGGTTTAATGCAAAGGTATATACACGCCTGTGATATCTTAAGTATAGGTTTTCAAATGCGTCCCGACTGTCCTTCTGCAACTGAATCAATAATGTATTATCATCTTGGCTATCCATGTTCATGATAATCCTTGCTAAAATAGCATTTTTACCATTCTCTAATCCATTCAAAAGTCACGGTTGGTAAAATATATGTTGCAGAGGGCCGGCCAAACCAGTGGCTTGCATATCCGATTTTGAAGTTAGTATTTTAATTCATAGATTTGATAGCCATCACACAGAAATATAACAAAATACTGAATGAATTCCTTTCAAATCATCTAATATCAAAAGGCTATGAAACCAAAGGTCAGCATTATTCTGGCATTCATGATGTTCCTCCAGTATTATATCTGGGGTTCATGGTATGTGACCATGGGTACCTATATGACTGTTTATTTGAAATCAACCGGTATACAGATTGGTGCAATTTACAGTGCCCTTGCCATAGCTACAATGATCTCACCTTTTTTCATTGGCATGGTGGCCGATCGGTTTTTTGCCGCACAAAGACTGATGGGTGTTTTACATCTGATCGGAGGCCTCTTACTTTTCATGGCTTCAAAAATCGGGAGCAATACTGGTTTCTACTGGGTGATCCTGCTCTACTCTCTTGTGTATATGCCAACCATAGCTCTCTCAAACAGTGTGGCTTTCAGACAAATGTCAGATCCGGGCAAACAGTTTCCGGTGGTAAGGGTGTTCGGAACCATTGGCTGGGTAGTGGCCGGCTTTATGATTGCCAGACTCGGTATTGAAAAAACTCCCTCGACCTTTTATATGGCGGCCATAATTTCTGCAGCTCTGGGCCTGTTCAGCTTCCTCTTGCCGAATACACCGCCACTGGCCAAAGTTCAATCCTCTGCCAAGACCATCCTGGGTATCGATGCCCTTATCCTTTTCAAAGACCGGCCCTACCTGATTTTTTTTATTGCGGCTATTTTTGTATGTATTCCCCTTTCTTTTTACTTCGGATTTGCCAACCTTTTTCTCAATCAGACAGGTATGAAGAATGCCGCTGGTAATATGGTGCTCGGACAGGTTTCTGAAGCAGTTTTCATCCTTGCCATTCCTTTCTTGTTCAACAGTATCGGTGTTAAAAAGATGCTTATCATTGGCATGACGGCGTGGATGCTCCGGTACATCTGTTTTGCTTTTGGCAATATGGATGCCAACATCTGGATGCTTTATGCCGGGATTATTCTGCACGGGGTTTGTTATGACTTCTTCTTTGTCACCGGTTACATGTATACCGAAAAGAAATCCGGCGAGCGGATCAAGAATGCATCTCAGGGTTTGTTTACCTTTGTCACTTACGGCCTGGGCATGTTTATCGGAACATGGTTCTCAGGATTTGTGACTTCCTATTATACCGTGAACCAGGATTACCAGTGGAGAAGCATCTGGTATATACCCACTTATATCTCACTGGCTGTGCTGATCTGTTTCATTTTCTTCTTCAGGGAGAAGAAACAGATTGAGGTGGCTGGGGGTAATAATTAAAACCGGCTTCGACTCCGCTCAGCCTGACAGGATTCACTAATGTCACACTGAGCGATTCATTAATGTCACACTGAGCGATTCATTAATGTCACACTGAGCGATTCATTAATGTCACACTGAGCGGAGTCGAAGTGTGACAGAAAAGATAGAATCTATTAAAATGTTCCCGTAATTAAATAAAAAATGAAAACCTATAGTTCTTTTCTTCTTTTACTGCTGGTTGTACTCAAAAGCAACAGCATCTTCAGTCAGCCTTCTTACGAATACCCCTTCCGGAATCCCGCATTACCGGTTGACGAGCGGGTGCACGACCTTGTTTCACGGATGACCCTCCAGGAAAAGGTAACCCAGTTCTTTAACCATGCCGAGGCAATACCCCGCCTGGGTGTTCCGGCATACGACTGGTGGAATGAATGCCTTCACGGAGTGGCCCGGGCAGGTAAGGCCACTGTTTTTCCACAGGCCATTGGTCTTGCCGCCACTTTCGATGAGGACCTGATGTTCCGTGTTGCAACAGTTATATCCGATGAGGCCCGGGCCAAGCACCATAACTTTGTCCGGAACAATGTCCGCAGCATTTATACCGGTTTGACATTCTGGTCGCCCAACATTAATATTTTCCGTGATCCCCGCTGGGGCCGCGGACAGGAAACCTACGGTGAAGATCCTTATCTCACCGGAAGAATGGCTGTTAATTTTATCAAAGGATTACAGGGCAATGATCCAAAATACCTGAAAACCATTGCTACGGCCAAACACTATGCGGTACACAGCGGACCAGAATATACCCGGCATGTGGACAATATTTTTGTGAACGACCGTGACCTGTATGAGACCTATTTGCCCGCATTTAAAGCGGCTGTGAAAGAGGCCAATGTTCAGTCGGTCATGTGCGCCTATAATCGCTTCCGCGATAAACCATGCTGTGGTTCAGATATTCTGCTCAGCAACATTTTGCGTGATCAGTTTGGCTTCACGGGATATGTGGTTTCCGACTGCGGGGCCATCAGTGATTTTTTTAACAGAAATGCCCACCACGTGGTTGAAACACCCTCGCAAGCCTGGGGCTGGTCGGTTTCAACAGGAACAGACATCAACTGCGAAATG
>Ga0299915_10004286_pt1 | contig 10398 bp, 10 predicted proteins | sample RVTome_13_FD_200263 | JGI IMG/M metagenome (GOLD analysis project Ga0299915, IMG submission 200263) | Soil microbial communities from uranium-contaminated site in the Upper Colorado River Basin, Wyoming, United States - RVT92D227 (version 2) ... | reverse complement strand
CTTTTCGTCGTTCCCGTCACTTACACATTGCTCGATGATCTTCAGGAAAAAATAAAAATTCTGTTGAAAGGGAAAAAGAAGTAACACCCTACGGGCACAACAGCAGGTTTGGAGATCTCTACAGATGGTTATGAGGTGTAATATGCAAATAAATGACAGGGTCAAACGAATTCTTACCTTGGGTGGACTTGTCTTGGGACTAATAACGCCCGGTTGCGGATCACAGCAGGCTGCTCCCCCGCCTGCCATCCCCGAGGTTACCATCGTAACAGTCAACCCGGAACGAGTCGTGCTCACCACCGAATTGCCAGGTCGAACATCTGCCTACCTGGTTGCGGAGATCCGTCCGCAAGTGAATGGTATTGTCCAAGAACGTCTATTCAACGAAGGTTCTGATGTGAAAGCCGGCAGCGCACTTTATAAGATTGATCCGGCGCCCTATCAGGCAGCCTACAACAATGCCGTTGCTGCCCTTGCGAGGAGCGAAGCCAATCTCCCGCCCATCCGATTGAAAGCCGAGCGTTTCAAGGAGTTGGTTGCCGTTAAAGCGATCAGCCAGCAGGATTTCGATAATGCGGCCGCTGCCCTCAAACAGGCTGAGGCCGATATTGAGTACTCTAAAGCCACGGTTGAATCCGCCCGTATCAACTTGGGATACACCCGTATTATCGCGCCGATTACCGGGCGTATCGGGAAATCCAATGTGACCATAGGTGCGCTTGTGACGGCCCTTCAGGGCAGCCCTCTTGCTGTCGTTCAACAACTTGATCCCATCTATGTGGACGCAACACAGTCAAGTGCCACTCTGCTGCGGCTGAAACGCAACATCGCAAGTGGTCTGCTCAAGGGGAACGGCCCCAACCAGACCCGGGTGAAGCTGCTTCTCGAAGACGGCACACCCTATCCGCTGGAAGGCAGCGTGAAGTTTTCCGATGTAACCGTTGATCCCAGTAGCGGATCATTCATCCTGCGCATGGTCTTTCCGAACCCGAAACAGATTCTCCTGCCCGGGATGTACGTACGTGCGATTGTACAAGAAGGGGAAATGGATCGTGCAATTCTTGTCCCCCAGCAGGGGGTCTCCCGCGACCCAAAGGGGAATCCCATCGCGCTGATCGTGGATAGCTCTGACAAAGTCCAACAGCGGATGCTCACGCTGGATCAAGCCATCGGCGACCGATGGCTCGTTACCTCAGGTCTTACGCCGGGTGAGCGCGTGATCGTGGAGGGTGCCCAAAAAGTGCGGCCCGGCGCCTCCGCGAAGGTTGTTCCGTTTCAGGAGCGTGGGGGGAGTGGTACGACACTTCAAAAGACGGCCCCGCCTGCCCAAAAATCGAACTAACGGAGGAGCGCGATGTTATCGAGATTTTTCCTGAATCGTCCGGTCTTCGCCTGGGTGATCGCTATCATCCTGATGGTGGCGGGCGCCCTGGCGATCTATAAGCTGCCCATATCGCAATATCCTCCCATCGCGCCGCCGTCTATCGCCATCACCGCCTTTTATCCGGGGGCGTCGGCGGAGACGGTTGAAAACAGCGTGACGCAGATCATTGAGCAGAAGATGACCGGCTTTGACAAGATGCTGTATCTCTCCGCCAGCAGTGATTCGGCCGGTGCTTCCCGCGTTGAGCTGACCTTTGCCCCGGGGACCGATCCGGACCTCGCCTGGGCCCAGGTGCAGAATAAGCTCCAGCTCGCCATGGCGAGCCTGCCGGAGGTGGTACAGCGCCAAGGCATCAAGGTGAGCAAGTCCACCCGAAACTACCTGTTGCTCGTGGGTCTGATCTCGGAGGACGGGAGCATGGACGGGAATGACTTGCAAGACTACGCCCAATCCAACCTGGAGAAGGTGCTTTCGCGGGTGCCGGGGGTGGGTGAGGTGGAGATTTTCGGCAGCCAGTATGCCATGCGAATATGGCTGAACCCCAACAAATTGACCGATTACCAGATGACGGTTCAAGATGTAATCACGGCGCTGCGGGCTTACAACGTGGAGGTGTCCGCTGGGCAGTTTGGCGGGGCGCCGGCAATGAAAGGCCAGCGCCTGAATGCCAGCATCATTGTCCAGAGCCTGCTCAAGACACCCGAGGAGTTTGCCGCGATCCCCCTCCGCACCAACCCGGATGGCTCCATCGTGCGGGTCAACGATGTAGGGCGGACGGAACTCGGAACCGAATTTTACGATATCAAATCCTATTTTAACGGCAAGCCCGCCGCCGCGCTGGCCATCCGGCAGGCGGCCAGCGCCAATGCCCTGGATACGGCGAAGGCCATCAAGGCCAAGATGGAAGAGATGAGCCATTTTTTCCCCACCAGCATGAAGGTCATTTATCCCTTTGACACCACCCCCTTCGTCAGAGTGGCTATCAATGAGGTGGTTAAGACCCTTTTTGAGGCGATCCTGCTGGTTTTCCTGGTGATGTACCTATTCATGGGAAACATGCGGGCGACCTTAATCCCAACCATCGCAGTGCCGGTGGTGATTCTGGGAACGTTCGCCGTGTTGGGACTTTTCGGGTTCTCTATCAATATGCTGACTATGTTCGCAATGGTCCTGGCAATCGGCCTCCTGGTAGACGATGCCATCGTGGTGGTGGAGAACGTGGAACGAATCATGAGCGAGGAAGGACTTTCTCCCAGAGAGGCCACCCGCAAGTCCATGGACCAGATCACCAGCGCCCTGATCGGTATCGGACTGGTGCTCTCGGCGGTTTTCGGCCCCATGGCGTTTTTCGCCGGATCCACGGGAGTCATCTACCGTCAGTTCTCGGTAACTATCATCGCCTCTATGCTTCTTTCGGTGATAGTAGCCCTGATCCTGACGCCGGTCCTATGCGCCTCACTTCTCAAACCGGTGCCCAAGGGGCATGAACCGGCGGAGGGGGGAGTCTGGTTCTTGCGACCGTTCTTCAGATGGTTTGACCGCATTTTTTTTCGGGCCAGAGACCAGTATCTGCAACTGGTGGGCCAGTCCCTTTCTAAAAAGATCCGCTACGTGCTTATATTTCTTTTGATTGTGGCGGCGATGGGCTTTCTGTTTCAGCGGATGCCCACCGCCTATCTCCCGGATGAAGATCAAGGAATCCTGATGGTGCTGGCTTTGCTTCCGGCGAACTCGACCCTGGAGCAGACCGAAAAGGTAATGGAAGGGGTCAAAGACTATTTTCTGGAGCACGAGAAAGACGCGGTGGAATCCGTCATGACGATTTCCGGCAGCAACTTCTCCGCCCGGGGACAGAATGCTGGCATGGCATTCGCCAAGCTCAAGGATTGGAAACTCCGCGATCGAAATTTCTTCATCAGGTTCAAGGACTGGATACTCCGTAAAAATCGGAAGGACCTGAGGGTGACTGCCGTGGCTGGAAGAGCCATGGGGGAATTTTCCAAGATCCGCAATGCCATGGTGTTTGCCTTTCCGCCGCCAGCGGTCTTTGAACTGGGCATGGCGAGGGGTTTTGATTTTCAGTTGCTGGACCGGGGCGGTCTGGGCCACGCCGAGCTGATGGCAGCCCGCAACCAGCTCCTCGAGATGGCGGCAAAGGAACCGGTATTGACGAAGGTCCGGCCCAACGGTCTGGAAGACGTGCCTGAGTACCGGATTGACGTGGATTGGGAGAAAGCAGGCGCCTTGGGAGTGCCCATCACCTCGATCCACAATACGATCTCGGCGGCCTTCGGCAGCGCCTATATCAATGACTTCATTCAAGGCGGACGTGTGAAGAGGGTGTATGCCCAGGCCGACGCTCCTTACCGCATGTTGCCCAATGATCTGGAAAGACTCCATGTGCGCAACAACGCGGGCAAGATGGTTCCCTTTTCTTCCTTTGCGTCCAGCCACTGGACTTCCGGTTCTCCGAAGCTGGAGCGCTTCAACGGCTTTCCGTCTATAAACATTTTGGGCGAGTCGGCGCCACGGAGGAGTTCCGGTGAGGCGATGCAGGCTATGGAAGGGTTTGTCAGGAAATTGCCGCAGGGAATCGGTTATGACTGGACCGGGCTTTCCTATCAGGAGCGGCAGGCCGGTTCCCAGACGGCTCCTCTTTACGCCTTTTCCATTCTGGTAATCTTCCTGTGCCTGGCAGCCCTGTACGAGAGCTGGCCCATCCCCATCTCAATTCTGCTGGCCCTGCCCTTGGGGGCCATCGGCGGCGTGATCGGCTCAACATTCCTGGGGTTGCCCAATGACGTCTATTTCCAGATCGGGCTGTTGACCACCCTTGGCCTGACCACCAAGAACGCCATCCTGATTGTCCAGTTCGCCAAGGCCCGGGTGGAGGAAGGAATGGGACTGATCGAGGCGACACTGGAAGCGGCGAAACTGAGGATGCGTCCCATCATCATGACCTCGCTGGCTTTCGGATTCGGCGTTCTGCCAATGGCGTTTGCCAGCGGGGCGGGCGCAGGCGCACAAAAGGCCATCGGCACCGCAGTGCTGGGAGGGGTGGTTACCTCCACCTTCCTGGTGACCCTATTTGCTCCGCTCTTCTATGTGTTGATCTTCCGGATCTTCAAGGGAAAAGAACCACATCATCAAACACCTGAGCATCGTCCGGATTCCGCCCCTTCTCCGGAGCCAAATAAAGTCGTCTGAAGCTGTACAGCAAAATGGGTTAGATCCTGTTTGATGGGAAATATGGGATTTCAGAGGTCTCCTGAGATCGGATTTGCGGGGTTCTAAAAAGGGAGTGATTCATCGATGTTCAAGAAAATCTTATTTTGCATCGATTCCTCCGAAAATTCTGACCATGCCTTTTTTCATATGCCTTCAATCTCGAAACAGCCTATGGTGCAACGCTTTTAATTCTCCATGTCATCGTTGAACCGGTTTGTTACCATTGGTCCATACCAGAAGGACAGAGAGAACTGATCGCCAAACAGACTGAGCGGGTGGAGCAGGAAATAAAGACCCATTATCTGCAGAAGCTTGGGGAATTCAAGAATTACGAGATTTTTGTGAGAGAGACAGGTGAAGGGAGGGCAACTAACCGGCATAAAGATTGCATTATTTTATAAAGGCCAATTTAATATAGGTTTATAAAACCCTTTTATTTCGTGAAGTTAGAAACTTTACGTATCACTTAGGAATTGAAATTTATTGAAAGAAGTGACAAATTATGGTAGTTTTCCTGCCAATATTGATAAAGGGGATTGATATTTAATGAAATACATGGTCACTATAGTGATATTTTTTTGTTTATTTTTACTCGCAACTCCTTCCTCAGCCGGGATCTATCGATATGTAGATGAGAGGGGAGTCATTCATTTCACCAATTGCCCGAGAGACGCCAAATTTAAACTCTACATCCGTGAGAGCAGGGAAGATGTTGGGGGCGTAAGTAGATCCTTTATAAGGGATTCAAATCAATACGACTCTTTGATTTCTGAGTTTTCAAAAAAATATCAGGTGGATTTTGCCTTGATCAAGGCGATGATTCGGGCGGAGTCCGGATTCAATCCTTTTGCCGTTTCAAGAAAAGGGGCAAAGGGGTTGATGCAATTAATGCCAGAAACTGCTTCTCGGATGAATGTTTCGAACATCTTGAACCCGAGAGAGAATATTGAGGGAGGGGTACGTTATTTTAAGTATCTCCTTTCCCTTTTCGATAATGATATCCGACTCTCCTTAGCCGCCTATAATGCGGGCGAGAACCTCGTTGGGGAGTTACGTTCAATCCCTCCTTATCGGGAAACAGTGGACTATGTCAGAAAAGTGTTGAGCTATTATCAATCCTATAGGCCTTAATTTTTTAAAGCTTGCCGAGAAATCAATCAGATAGTATAATCCCTTCTGTGGAGAAACTCAATCGCCAACAGATACTGAGTTTGCCCAATGGAGTAACGATCCTTAGGATTGTAGCGATTCCTCTTATCCTCTTTCTCCTTTTTTACATGGGTCGGGGATATCAACTCCTCACCGCACTGCTCTTTCTCGGAGCCGCCATTACCGATACGTTCGACGGGTATCTCGCAAGACGCCGTGGCATGGTGACCACCCTGGGAAAATTTCTTGATCCCCTTGCGGACAAGCTCTTAATCGTCACGGCTCTCATCGCACTCATCCCAGCAAGAGAGATTCCTGTCTGGATGGTCATTGTCATTGTTGGGAGGGAAATTGCCATTACAGGGTTGAGAGGAATTGCCGTTTCTCAGGGCATCATTATTGCTGCGAGCGCTTTGGGAAAGTATAAAACGGTTTTCGAGGCAGCTTCCATCTTTTTCTTAATCCTCAATGGGAGCTATTCTTTCCTCAATTTTCGTTCGATTGGGATGTTTTTTCTATGGGTGGCCTTAGGGGTTGCCGTCATCTCCGGGGTCGACTATTTCAAAAAATATCTGAAGTCCATCATCGTCTAAATCAGCTTCTTTCCTCCGAACTCCTAACTCTGAACTCCGAACTGTTCTTTGAGATTGGCTATTGACATCGCATCTTAAATCTTGTAATTTTTTATAGCATGCGGGAATAACTCAGCGGTAGAGTGCAACCTTGCCAAGGTTGAAGTCGCGGGTTCAAATCCCGTTTCCCGCTCCAAGGGCGGCATAGCCAAGTGGTAAGGCGACGGTCTGCAAAACCGTTATTCACCGGTTCAAATCCGGTTGCCGCCTCCAAGAAAGATTAAAGGGTTAAGCAACAAGGCTTAGCCCTTTTTAATTTTTGCTACCTCTTGATGAATCGGGAGGTTGAAGAGAGGTTCAGTTGAGGTATTCGGCTCTGATTTTTGTAAAGAAGAATCTTGGCAAATGGTCAAAAAGTAATCGCCAGGGCAATGGAGCCGAATATTTCGCCCCTTATCTGCCCGTCAAATTCTTTCGTCCGATAAACATGAGCATAACTGAGCTTCAAACGTTTGTACACAATTGCCAAGCCCGCGGCCATGTCAGCGACCAATGGCTTTCTATGAACGCTGTGGCTCTCTTTCCAGGTATTACCGTCTAAGAAAATGTTCCGTGCCACTGCCCGGCCTTCGACGTCAGCGAATAGATGGAAACCAAAGTTTTTATGACGACGAAGCCGCGGATCATTTTTATCCACAGGCGCTTCGATGCCGCTTCCTGATCGGATGAAGGAGGTGCCGAAGTCGAAAGGGAGATTGTAGCCGATGCGTATCTCTCCACCCATGTTGGCAAAGATCGCCACGTTGCCAACAACCCCGCCGATATGGGGAATGAAATCGAAGCCAATGCCTCTACCCATGCCTGCACTGAACAGCCGCCAGTTACGTTGCCAACCAACGATGAGGCCCAATTCATTCCTCAGTTGATTGTCCCATCCTTTCGGATCTTCATTGTCAAGCCATCTATGGATGGTTCTCTGTGTTTCTTCTGCCAACGATGATGGTCCGACGATTCCAGCCGTAACTTCGAAGACATCCAGCTGAGCCAAGTTTTTGACGTGAAAGGTAAGGGAGAGATAGCTCCACCCCGCATAAGGACGGTCGTCTTTGATAAGGCTGCTTCTGGAGATATCTTCAGGAGTATAGATGTTCTGGCCCACAGAGAGACCGACATTGCGCTGAAAGCCAGGCCGATTGATCAAAGGAATTTTACGGATGAGAGGCAATCCCCAGCGGGGAAGCCTCGTATCTTCATCGTATTCCGTCAGGTCCGGTGAGAGCCATGTGAGCCGGAATGCATTCGTATAATGTCTATCGGTCCCACCGAAGGAATCATTCTCAAAATAGAGAAAAAAAGTGTGATGTTTTTCTGTTTGATCGGTCTGAGCTGCCGAAAAGGAGCAGAACAAGAGAGTCAAACAGGTGACGACAACCAGGATGGTTATCCTCTTAAGAACCTTCCTTCGGCCAAGTATTCCCCAATTGTCGAAAGCCATTCGTCAGCCTCCTTCGTCGATTATCATAGTTTGTCGGTAAGTATTTTTGATCAACCCCGTGGAGCAGCTTAAGGCCCGTCCCTCCGCGAATTTACTTGGGAATCTCGGGAAGGTCAATAGGGTAAATCATTTATTTTGGAAAGTAAAGGCCTGTATTCTAATGCTTAGCTTTTTTGATGACCGGACAGATTATTCGGTATATAGCGATTCACCAGTTCAAATCCGGTGACCGCCTCCAGAAATAGTGAAGGGGGCTACAAATTGAATCAATAACTTGTAGCCCCTTATATTTTATCGGTGATGCGATGGCCTACAGATCGAATCCATACGATTTTCCAAAAAAGGGAAAATATTTTTTCAAAAAGAGTAAAACGTTTCTCTTTTTTCGAGAAGTTAGTTTTCGCAAAGTTTTTTTTGCAATGTTCTAACTCTTCGAAGTGGCGGGTTATTTTATGAATTTTCGGATCAACCATGAAGCCGGTATATATTTTGCTACGATATTTCTTGCTTTTCGCAAACGGAATGATGTCATCCAGGATAGATTATGAAGACAGTCGATCAGCTTGTGTCAGAATGGACTGAAGAAGAAAGAGAAAAGTTAAAAGATCTCATCGAAGAATGTCGTGAAAGGGAGAAAAACATATCAGAAAATTCGAAGAGGAGCCGTGAGAGCTTAGCCAAAATTAACGAATCCCTTCAATCTTTTTTGGGAAGTTTGTACGAAATTAAAGAGAGAACCGAAAAATTGGCAGATGACCTATTAGGGATTTACCTGCATTTCCATCATAACAAGATGGCTTCTGCATAACTTACGATACATCCGCTTTTTCTTTTCCCCCGCCGGTCTGCCCCAAGAAGTCAATCCACTCAACCTTTCGGGGAAAAGCCTAATCAACGCGCATCCATTCAGGGTTACAGGTACGAGTTTTTTGACCGGACCGTGTGTCCCGTAAATCCTGCGTTGCGGGTGGGGAGTTTTGTCTTCCAATGCTCATTGACACCCTGCTTAAAATTTAATACACTCGAAATCAGGAGTAGAAATGGAGTCAGTAGCCAAAGTGAGAAATGTTGGAAAAGGAGAGGCGATATTTCGTTTCTTCACAGGAGTTATTCTGATCATCCTGGCTTTTTTTATTTCAGGAGTTTTTCGATGGGTTATCGGATTGGTCGGAGTGGTCGTTATCCTTACCGCACTATTTGGATACTGACCCTGAAAAGGATTGATGCTGAAGGTCTTCAGCAAAGAAAATGAAAAGAAATAGACATTTAAAAAGAGGAGTCCATGAAACGAATAACTGCTTTCTTTGCCATTCTCACCGCAATCCTCAGTACAATTCTATTTCCTCGCTTGATCCTATCCAAAGATGATTCATGGAAGAAAATTGACGAAGGATTGTATGTTGGGGAGTTTGCGTTCCCGGGGAAATCAAAGCTCAACGCTTCAGGAATCACGATTGTAAAGATCGACCCCAAGGGTTATTCGTTCAAGCTTCTATGCGCTTCGGAGCGTGATAAAATAAAGATGACACCGAAGAAATGGTGTCAAAAGCACGGTCTCATCACTGCCACCAATGCAGGAATGTATCAGGAGGATGGAATAAGAAACGTTGGCTACATGAAGAACTTTCACCACATTAACAATCCAAGACTTAATGTTGTTTACAAAGCTGTTTTGGCGTTTAACCCCATCGAACCCACCCTCCCAGAGGTTCAGATTATTGATCTGAAATGCCAAGATTTTGAAAAGCTAAGGTTCAAGTATCAGACGCTTGTCCAGAATATTAGAATGATTAGCTGCCAGCAGGAGAATGTCTGGAGCAAACAGGATAAGATGTGGAGCATGGCTGTTTTCGGCATAGACCAAAACGGGAATGCGTTGTTCATCTTTACGAAGACTCCTTGCTCAGGGTATGAGTTTGCCAATATCTTATTGTCCATTCCTATTTCGATTCATAATGCTATGTATTTGGAGGGAGGACAAGAAGCCAGCCTATATTTTTCAGCGAATGATGTCGAGTTCGAAAGGATCGGTTTCCCAGCAAGTCTTAATGAAAATGATCATATATCCGTCGCTCGGCCTGTTCCAAATGTAATCGGGATAGTGAAAAAATGAAGCTGCCCGCCCACAGGCGGGGCTTCCCGGCATTGTAATATCATTTATATTGTGCCCCTTAACCCCGCCTAGCCCGCTTAGGCGGGACGGGGCACGTTCCGGCCAAGATGAAACATTTGTTAGAAACCTCAATATAGGATAGAACTCCTCCTGTTCCAGACAGTCCGGTAAGAACCACTTGCCAGAGTGCTTGTGAGCAGGGGAGTATTCGCCAATGAAAGGGGAAAAGAAATGACCGAGAAAGAAGAAGCAGCAGTGGGTTATTACACCGAAGATGGAGATATTTACTGTGTAGAGTGCATAAATAAAAATATTAAAATGATGAAGGAGGTTGACCGTGCTATCTCAGCAGATGATTTGGAAGGAAATTCATATGTTTGTAAGGGATGTAAAGAGGAAATCAAATAAATCAACAGAAAGGATGAGTTTATCATACGATGGGGTTGCTTATGGCTTT
>Ga0299915_10004285_pt1 | contig 10399 bp, 9 predicted proteins | sample RVTome_13_FD_200263 | JGI IMG/M metagenome (GOLD analysis project Ga0299915, IMG submission 200263) | Soil microbial communities from uranium-contaminated site in the Upper Colorado River Basin, Wyoming, United States - RVT92D227 (version 2) ... | reverse complement strand
GAAATGGCGGTTTTCGGGCAAATTTGACGACGTTCCGATGCGCCGTCAGTCGAGATTGTATCATGACAACAGGCTCCATGTCCGGAGGTCTGGACTCTTTCAAGAAGTCAGCACAACATCCTCGAGCAGGGCGATAATGGTGCGAAAGGGGGGAGTTGAACCCCCACCCCTTGCGGGACTGGATCCTAAGTCCAGCGCGTCTGCCAGTTCCGCCACTTTCGCAACAGTCCAACCTCGGGGCGCCATTCCGGGCTTGCCCGTGGAGTCCTGGAGGCTGTCGAGGCGGGAAAGAACGGGCGAAGCAACTGCAATTAACATATCCCTAAGCCCGCGCGCAATTTAGCAAAGCCCCTGAAGGAAGTCAACTGCCGCCGAACGCCCGAGTTTAGCGTGCCACGAGCGAAGGCCTTCGCCGTCGCTGCCCCGATTCCATGGGGATTATTCGCGCCCGTGATCAGCGCGTGTTTTCCGTTGAGGCCTGGATCAATCATGAGAGTCTCCGGGTTCGCCGCAGCGCGCTGTTGGGCCGCACTCGAACCACTCGCCGTTCATGGCCAACGACTTGCCACTCCCCTGAGCCCGACATGCGCCTGACCACGTGCCCCTCCCGCCGCAGATGCCAAGCCTGGCGACCCGGTCCAGGCGGGGTCTTCGGGTTCAGCGTCCCCCTCTCATCGATCACACGCCAGTACGGCGCCACCGGACGCTTGCCTGCGGCAAGCTGCTCTTCTGCAGCGCCCGCCACGATGTGCAGGAGTATGCCCATCGTGAGCGGGCAGGTCTGGTCGGCGCCGAACCGGGCCGCCAGCCGCTCGCGTAGCTCGGCCGGGGTGACCAACCGCCCCCGTCGGACCCGTCGTACTTCTTCGGCAACGAGCAGCGGCGTGGGGACCAGCATCGTGCCGCGCCCCCTGGGATTGGCCACTACCTTGGGTTTCAGCTCTGGCCGGAGCTTGGTCACCCAGGGGACTCGAGTTCGCCACTTGGATTTCATCATCGAAGACCTCGCCGACTGCGGCCACGTAGATGATGAGCACGCGTCGCCATACCGGCAGTGCGCCTGCTGCATGGGGGTGAGACGGGAGTTGGGGACGGAATGGGCACGATATCACCGATCCTTTGAATCATGATTCGATGGTCCGTGTTATGCGGAGGGCATGTCCGCCTGAGCGCTTTCCTCTCCCGAGAGAACGGCTGCGAGCACATCGGCGATGTGGCGCGCCCTGCGGCCCGTCCCGTGCAGGATCTGCTGCCGGCACGAGATGCCGGCGGCCACGACTTCAGCCTGCGGCGGCGCCCGGCGTATGGCGGGAAACAGGGATAGCTCGCCGATTTGCATGGAGATATCGTAGTGTTCTTTTTCGAAGCCGAACGCCCCCGCCATTCCGCAACAGCCGCTCTCGATTTCCGTCACTTGAAATCCGTGCGGCAGCCGCAGCAGCCGGAGTGAAGGCGACGTGCCGACCAGGCTTTTCTGATGGCAGTGGCCGTGGAGAAACACCGAACGTTCGGTCGCTGCAAACCTGGGCCGCCATTCGCCGGCGTCGAGCTGCCGGACAAGATATTCTTCCAGCAGCAGGACGCTTCCGGCAATCCTTCGGGCGTCCTCTGTTTTCACCAGGTCCGGGTATTCATCGCGGAGCGTGAGCTGACAGCTCGGCTCGCACCCAACGATGACGGCGCCATCCTCCACGTACGGCTTGAGAACGGCGATGTTCCGCTGCGCATTTGCTCTGGCCTGTTCCAGCAATCCCTTCGAAATCATCGGCCTGCCGCAGCACACATGCTCGGGGACGATGATTTCCGCACCGGTGCTTTTCAGCAGCCGGATTGCCGATTTCGCCGTTTCCGGCTCACTATAGTTGGCGAATGTGTCGGTGAAAAAGACGACCTTGAGCCCCGGCCGGCGACCCGGCGGCGGCGGATTTTCCTTCAACCAGCGTCGGAAGGGCACGCGGGCGAAGGGCGGCAGGGTCCTGCGGGCGTCGATGCCCAGCGCGCGCTGGATGGTATGCCGGAACAGCGAAGAGCGCACGATCCAGTTTGATATGGGAGACAGGGCCGAGCCCAGCCGGCTGATCGCGGCGATATGCGCGAACATGCGCGCGCGGAGCGGCGTTCCGTGCCGGGCGTTGTAATGGGCCAGGAATTCGAATTTGAGCTTGGCCAGGTCCACGTTGGCCGGGCATTCGGTCTTGCAGGCCTTGCATTCCAGGCAGAGGTCGAGCGCCTCAAACATGCGCCGGCCCGTTAAATCCTCGTGCGGCAGGCATCCGGAAAGCGCCGCGCGCAGCGCGTTGGCCCGCCCGCGGGTGGAATGCTCTTCATTGCGCGTGGCCATGTAGGACGGGCACATGGTCCCCATCCCGGTCTTGCGGCAGGCGCCCATGCCGTTGCATTGCTCGACGGCGCGTGCGAGTCCTCCCTCGCGGGAAAAGTCGAGGAAAGCCGGGGGTTCTCTTACGGAATAAGTCGGCCCGGTGCGCAGGTGGGAGGTCCACGGGGGCGCATCGACGATCTTGCCCGGATTCATGATGCCCGCCGGGTCGAAGGTCGCCTTCAGCTGCTGGAATGCGGCGTAGAGCTGATCGCCGAACAGCTCGCGGTTCCAATGACTGCGGAGGATGCCGTCGCCGTGCTCGGCGCTCATGGCTCCCCCGTACTCCACTACCATATCTTTGACCGCAGTCGCGATCTCGACCATCTGACGGACGCCCGATTCCTCCTTGAGGTTGACCAGCGGGCGGATGTGCAGGCAGCCGACGGATGCGTGGCCGTAAAAGCCGGCACGCGTGCCGTGCCGCGCCAATACTTCCAGGAAGCGGGCCACATACCGGCCCAGGTCCCGCGTGGGGACGGCCGTGTCCTCGACGAATGCAATGGGCTTGGCATCGCCGCGCACGCTTGAAAGGAGCCCCAGGCCGGCCTTGCGGATCGCCCAGACGTTCGCCTGGGCTTCAGCCGACTCGGCGTGGATGAAAGCCCGGCCCATGCCGTGGGCGCGCAAAGTCTCGTCCAGCCGGAGGAGCTTGCCGCGGATTTCTTGCGGAGAGTCGCCGTAATACTCCACAATCAGGATTGCCGCCGGATCGCCCTCGATGAAGGTCATTTTGCGCGCGAAGGCCGGCTGCAGCCGCGTAAGATCGAGCATCATCTTGTCCGCCAGCTCGATTGCGGCAGGCTCGAGCGGCAGAATCACTTCGACCGCTTCCATGGCAGCGACGAGGTCGTGGAAGTGGACGATGTCCAAGGCCTTGTATTTGGGAGCGGGGACCAGGTTCAGAAGCGATTCAGTATAGGCGGAGAGCGTACCCTCGCTGCCGACGATCAGGCGGCAGAGATTCTTGCGGCCGCCGTCGACGAAGCTGTCCAGGTTATAGCCGCCCACGCGGCGCATGATTTTCGGGAAGCGCGCGATAATCTCGTTACGGTTTTCGCTCGTAAGGCGGTCGATGGTGCGATAGATGTGTCCTTCGAGTCCGTTATGGGCCGCCCTGGCCGCCCACTGGTCGGCGCTGAGATCGGCGGAGCGGGCTTCCGTCCCGTCGGAGAGCAACAGGCGCAGTTCCTTTACGTGATCGATCGTCTTGCCGTAGAGGATCGAACGCGCGCCGCAGGAGTTGTTGCCGATCATCCCGCCCAACGTCGCCCGATTGCTGGTCGATACATCGGGGCCGAACATGAGGCCGGTTCCCTTCAGGTGAGCGTTCAGCTGGTCAAGCACGACCCCCGGCTCGACTCGGGCCCAGCGCTCCTCGATGTTGACCTCCAGGATGCGGTTCATGTGCCTGGAGCAATCGATCACCAGGGCGGCGCCCACGGTTTGGCCGGCAAGGCTCGTTCCGCCGCCCCGCGGGAGTATCGGCAGGCTGTGCCGCGCGGCCAGGCTGACCGTGGCTGCCATGTCATCGTGATTGCGGGGAATGAGCACGCCCAGCGGCTCAATCTGATAGATGCTGGCGTCGGTGCTGTATAGAAGGCGGGTGAAGCGGTCCAGGTGAATCTCACCCGCAAAGTCGCGGCGAAGCTCCTCCGCATACTGGCGCAGCGTTTCGTCCGATGGACTCATGGACCTAACGTTTATCACAAACGCCCGATCGAATCCACCGGGCGCCTGGGGGCCGGGCGGCGCGCCGGCTCTGGCGATAAGAAGAACCAGCCACGGATTGCCTGGAGCAGCATAGCCGCAACCACAGAAAAAGCAAACCGCAGCGGCGCAGAGCGCGCCGAGAAAACACAGAGATTCGGGACACGGAAAAACGCGGGTGGATGGCACGAGCTTTTGCTGCCCCAGAAGGGTGCCCCGCTGCGCGGGGCGGTCTTTGCCTGAGCCTCCCCGGGCAAGCGCGCCTTGTTGCGGCCTATCCATCCGATGCAACGGGTTCATCAGGCGCGTTTGCCCGGGGAGGCTCAGGCAAAGACAGCAGCAAAAGCTCGTGCAATCCACTCGCCGACCTTGCGGCACCAGCAGAGTCCGCGTTCCTCGATGTTCTTCCGCGTCCCGATTTCCTCGGTGCGCTCCGTGAAACTGCGTTTGGCGGTGAAAAAATCCTTTCCCAGCGGGCAAGGATTTTGACTGTTAGTAGTACGGATTGCGGGGCAGCAAATGTCCGTGCCCGCTCGACCTAATCCGTGAAATCCATGGCTTCTGTTTTTCTTCTCAATATTGCAGCCTCCGCGTGCGCAGCGTCTTGGCGGTGAGGTTCTTTTTTGCTGCGGCTATGCCGCTCCAGGAAATTCGTGGCTGGCTTTTTCTGCGAGCTTTCCCAGGAGGGCTATCAGTCACATGCGTGAGTTGCAGGGCCGGGCATGCGCCATCTGCCCTGATTTCGGCACTGCAGCGTGGCCGGCAAACTTCCCTGCCCATGGTTTCTTGTTTCAGCCGTGCAGGCTGCGGCATATAATAGTCCGCAAACTGCTGCATTTTGGTTGGCAGTTCAAGCCAGAGCTAAAGGCCCGCGGCTGCATGAATACTTCGCGAACGCCGCCGGCGAGAACCGAGTCGACCTGACCGGGCTGCGCGAACGGTACATCGCCCGGCTCGCCCGCGGCGAGAATCCCGATGGCCTGTGTCGCGCGACGAGCGAAGCGGCGATGGCAAGGATTGCGCGACGGAGCATGACATCGCCGGAGATCCTGAAGATCTCGGCCGGTCAATGCATCCCGGGCGCCCGATGCCATGTGACGCCCGATGGGATGCTGCATGCGTGCAAGCGCGTCGATTCCTGCCTCCCAATCGGTCATGTCGCCACGGGGTATGATGAACGGAAGATTGAGGCGTTGCTGAAGCGCTTCGCGAAGCTCGTCCAGGCGCAGTGCCGCGATTGTTGGGCGCTCAGGCTCTGCCGCAAGTGCCTCGCCGACATCGCGGAAGGCCCGCACCTCTCACGGGACCGGTTGTCCGCGATCTGCGCCGGCCGCCTGCGCGAAGTGGAACGCGACCTCGTCGATTACTGCCGCGCGCGGTCGCAAAACGACCACTGCTTCGACAGCCTGCTGGCTCATCCGGGGTCAGCCACCCAAATCCCCTAGCCCGCATGCAGCGGGCCGACCTTATCATCTTTAATAGAGCTGCCGAGGTCTGATCTCGATCGGCTTGCCGTCCGATTATTTGGCTTTGCCAGGCACGTAGCTGACCGTGACGGGAGACTGCAGGCTGAACTCGATCATGGTCTCCGCCGGCACCTTGATCTGCTGGCCGCGGGTGAATACCTGCACGGCGGTGGCGCCGCCGCCGCCGACTGCAGCACCGATGGCGGCGCCCTTGCCTCCGCCGGCGATAGCCCCGATGGCTGCGCCGACACCCGTGGCGATCCCGATGCGAGTGGCGGACTGTTTTCCTCGAGACTGCCCTTTTTCCTGGTAGGAACTGCTGACCAGCGGGTATCGGGTCCCTTGGAATTCCATCCGGCTCAACTGCAGCTCCAGCTCGCTCTGACCGCTGACCCTCCCGGCGCTTTTGGCTTCCGCAAGCCTGACATACACCACGGTGCCTTCCGGAATGACATCGTCACCACGCAAGGGCAGCGGCGCATCCAGCAATGCCAGAAAAACCTCGCCGGTTTTGTTCTTTGAAGAATCGATGGGGTCGGCCATACGCACCGTGAGCCGCGTACCCGCCGGAAGCTCGACCGTAACCGGCCACGGCTCCGGGGCGGCTTTGGGCTCCTCGACTGCGGCAGCAACCGCCGCCGGGGCAGCTGCCGGCGCGGGGGCGGTTTCAACTGCCTGCCGGGGCGCGACCGGTGTCGGCATCGGCGCCGCAACAGGCTTGGATGCCGCGCCCCTGGTCGGGCTCGGTGCTGGAGCGGGCTGGGCCGGCAGCGGTTCAGGCGGCGCCGTTGCGGCGGGCTGAGCCTCCGCCACCTCCTGGCCGGGGAGCCGAACCTGGTCGTCGACTCTCTGGATCCCCGCGGTCCCTTCTGCCAGCTTGAGGAACTTAAGCTTCAGTTCGGCCGTGGGCAACTCGCCGGTGAGCGTCGCCACGCCGCCCGTGACGGCGACGTCGACGTTCGCGCCTTTCAGCTCCGAATCAGAAAATATTTTCGCCTTGATCTCATTCGCGATGACGGTGTCGTCGGGCGCCTTCGTGCACGCGGCCGCCAGGGCCAGCGCCATCACCGACACAACAATTAAAGTCCTCTGCTTCATACAGCCTCCTTCTCACTTTGCCAGGTGTGTTTGCGGTCGATTATCCTCCGCTCCTCCACAAAGCGTAGCGCATGACGGTGGCGAAGGCAACCCGCCCCCTGCGCCAACCAATTGCCGGCCGGCGCCAATACCGTTCACTTAAGCTCTTGAACCTCAGGCTCAGCTCAAAATACCCGCCACGAATTGCACGAATTCGGCCGAATAATTTGTGTAATTCGTACTACTAACGCGCAAATCCTTGCCCGCTGGGAAAGGATTTTTCCACCGCCAAGACGCAGTTTCACGGAGCGCAGCGGGGCGCCCTTCGGGAGCAGCAAAAGCTCGTGCAATCCACCCGCGCTTTTCCGTGTCCCAAATCTCTGCGTTTTCTCTGCGCGCTCTGCGCCGCTGCGGTTTGCTTTTTCTTTGGTTGCGGCCATGCCGCTCCAGGAAATTCGTGGCTGCCTTTCTTGCACCTTCTCCATAGGTGAAGAGTATTGGGGCTAGCGCAGGAGGCGGCTGAGGATGTCGGGGCCGGGTATTTGGGATTGTGAGGCGGCGAGGTTCTCGCGCTTGATGGCTTCGTAGACCTCGTGGCGGTGAACGGAAATATGGCGGGGCGCCGTGATACCGACCTTGACGCTGCCGCCGCCGACATTGAGGATGGACACCTCAATCTCGTTGCCGATTATCAGGCTCTCGCCCTTCTTGCGCGTGAATACCAACAACCGGGTTACGCTCCCTTATGCATCGGCTCAGGCTTCGCGGCCGCCGCCCATGAGCGGATGGCGCATCGGATAATCGCCCTCGAGCAGGACCACCTGCTTGCCGATCCTCTGCTTTGGGTTGATCAAGACCGGCGCCATCAAGTTGATGGTGGCTTCAGCCGGGTTCTCCGGAATGGTAGCGACCGCGAACACAATTACATCCTCAGGCCGTTCCGCTTCCAGTTCTTCCATCTGCAGCGGCGACAGGTCGAACTTGTAGGCGGCGGCAAAGAGAAATGGATTCACCACCAGGAGAGCGATGGGAGGGGCGCCCAGCGACTGGAGGTACTGGAAGGGCTTGATGTTCTCCAGTTCCACCATGGCGAACTCCCGAGCGCTCTCAAACCCGGGTATTCCCTCCCGGAAGCGGATGACATTCTCCTCGGGAACTTCAAGTTCACCGAGATTTGCGGTCTTGACGGTGCGCGTTGTTGAGCTGGTGGTCATAATATTCCAGTAAATCCGTGCCCTGTTCCGGCGCCGAAAAGTGCGGCCGCCGTCCGATCCGCCGCGGGAGAGATTCTACCTTTGGTGCGGAGGGGCTGTCCACGTGCTATTTCACGGGTCAGCCGAGATAATCGAACAGATTGCGCTGGCGCACGAGAGCGCCGGCTTTGAGCGTCGCCTCCAGAGCGGTCCGAGCCTGATTCAACCGCGTGATCGCCTCCGCCATATCGGCATCTTCGATATGCGCCTTGCGCGTCAGGATATCGGTCCGCTGAACCTGAAGCTGCAGCTCCGAGTCCTGCAGTTTGCCGAGGTCCACTCCCAGGCGCGTGCGTACCTGACCGAGCGCGCTGAAGGTCGCACCGAAGCTGTTCAACGCGGTCCGGATGGCAGCCGGGTCGCCGCCGCCGATGGCGGACAGCAGCTCCTCGATCCGGGCAAAGAGGTCTCCGAATGCGGTATCACCCGTTATGTTCTGCCGCACTTCCAGGCCGTCGGCAATCCGGATTGTATTAACGAGGCCGTCGCCCTGGTAGCTGACCGTGTCGCCCGCAACGGCAAATGCCGGAGATGTCACGCGCGAGCCGGCGAAGATATGGCGGCCGCGGACCTGTGTGTTGGCCAGCGAAAGCATTTCGTCCCGCAGCGAGCGGATCTCAGCCGCCAGGGTCTGGAGCACGCCGGCATCATTGAAGCTGTTGGCGGCGGCGCTTCCTCTCTCAAAGACGGTGGTCGCCAGGTTATGGACCATGTCAAGCGCCGATTCGGTCACGCGCAGGAAAAATCCGCCGTTGTCCACGTTGCTCCGGTACTGATCGATCTGATCCATCCGGGCGGCCAGCCTGACGACTTCCGCACTCTCCGACGGCGAATCCTGCGGGCGGGTCAGGCGCTTGCCGCTCGATACTTCACGCGCCGCCTGCTCGAGCCGCTCGTTGAGCATATTCAGGCTGTCCAGTAGGCTTCGGTAACCTGTGGCATCTGCAACGCGCATGATCACCCTCCTATGAGTCGCAACAGTTCTTCGGTCAAGCCGTCCACCAGCTGGATGAAGCGCGCGTTCGCTTCGTATGCTTTCTGATAGCGCAGCAGGTCGATGGCTTCCTCGTCCAGGTTCACGCCGGAGATCGCATCTCTTTGGTTCTGCACCTGAGTCAGGATCTGCTCCTGGGTCCGAAGGCTTTCCCGGCAAGATCCGGCATCCATGCCAATCCGGAACAGGAGGTTGGCATAATACTGATGGATGGTGGCATTGCCGCCTGCCATCAGGAGTTCATCCTGGATGCGGCCCAGGCCAAGGGCATTGGCGTTATCGCCCGGTCCTCCGCCGGCGCCCGCGGCGGCAATCCGGTCTATTTCGGTAATTGCGACGCTCATGTTGCGCGCGGCGCCCGCATTGGCTCCCGGGGCGATCGGCGCAAAGAAATATCCGCCGGCAAGCCCGTCGAGGTCCGTTCCCTGGGCGTGCTGTTCGTTGACGCGCGCCACGATGGCGGCCGCCATCTCATCCAGGCTGGCCAGGTAGCCGGGGATGCGGACGCCGTGCATCTCCAGCAGGGCGCCCAGCTTGCCCGCATCGATCCTGGAAGTGACATCGACGCCGTCGACCTCGATCCTGACCGTATCGGCTGCGGTCGACGCGGCGCTCCATGGGTGGCTTTCTTTTCCCACCGCCAGCAGGGCGCCCTGCCGGGTCATGACCGTGAGCGTCCCCGACTCGCTCTCAAAATAGGCGATATCGACCAGCTGAGCAAGCCGGTCAAGCTGCTGCTGGCGCTGGTCGCGCAAGGTATTCTCATTGCCGCCGGCCCCGCGAAACGCCGCGATTTCGCCATTCAGTCTGGCGATTCCCGCCGACAGCGTGTTGATTTCCTGGACGGTGTCGGTGATTGCCAGTTCCTGCATTCTCTGCACCGACTGCAGCTGCTCATAGACTGTGCGGAACTGCAAGGCCATGTGCTCGGCGCGTGCCAGGACCTGCTGCCGCAGCGAGGCATCCTCCGGCGCATTGGCTAGGGCGGTGAAACTGTTGAAGAAGGCGGAGATGACCGACTGAAGCCCCGCGCCCGCATGTTCATTCACTACCGACTCGATCTGTTCGAGGGAGGCCGCTGCATAAGAAAGCTCGCCGAAACGCTGCAGTTCCTGGTTCAGCCGGTAGTCCACCAGCCGGTCTCGATAGGAAATGATCGAGTCCAGCCGTACGCCCATGCCCGACTGGTATGTGAAGTTGGCGACCGCATCCCCGGGCACGAGATCAGCCCGCTGCCTGGTATATCCGGGGGTGTTGACGTTCGAGATGTTATTCTGCGTCACATTCAGCCCCGTCTGCTGGGCAATCAGGGCTTCGCGCGCAATACCGAGGCTGGCAAACAACGAAGTCATGTCGGATCTCTCGATTTTTTTCCTGCGGCAGAACGGATCCGCCGGAGGAGCTTAGGGTCTGCGCATGAATAACATGTGCATTTTGGCGCGAGCGCCGGGCGGGCAGATGCAAGGCGCCGCGACGCAGGCGATGTGGCGACATCGTCGAGGAGCGGCAACGCCGCAGATGC
>Ga0299915_10004283_pt1 | contig 10402 bp, 8 predicted proteins | sample RVTome_13_FD_200263 | JGI IMG/M metagenome (GOLD analysis project Ga0299915, IMG submission 200263) | Soil microbial communities from uranium-contaminated site in the Upper Colorado River Basin, Wyoming, United States - RVT92D227 (version 2) ... | reverse complement strand
CATTAAGGGCCGTTGCCGCAAAGGTCGGCGTGGAGCTTATAGAACTCTCCGACTGGAACTGCTGCGGTGCATCTTCGGCCCACGCGGTCGATCCCGTATTAGGTGTCGCCCTTCCGGCCCGCAACCTCATGATCGCCGAAGACATGGGATTGGATATCGCTGTACCCTGTGCTGCCTGCTTTCTCCGTTTTATGGAAGCCAAGAAGCACCTGAAGGAAGACTCCTCCATGAGGAAAGAGATAGAAGAGATCCTGGGGAAAAAGTACAAGGGCACTGCTCATGTCTATCATCCCATCACCGTCTTTGCCAAACCGGAGATAAAGAAAAAGATCAAGCAGGAGATCGTCAATAACCTCAAGGGAATAAAGGTCGTCTGCTATTACGGTTGTTATCTGGTGAGGCCGCCAGAGACAACGCATTTTGATGACCCTGAAAATCCGCAGATCATGGATGAGTTGATAGCGCTGACCGGGGCGGAGGTCATTGATTGGTCATGGAAGGTGGACTGTTGCGGAGCCGGTCATGCCCTGCTGCGCCCCGAGCTGGTCGAGCAACTTGTCGGTGAGATCACGGAAGGAGCGCGCAAGGCCGGCGCCCACGGCGTCGTCGCTGCGTGCCCGCTCTGCCAGGCCAACCTGGAGACACAACAGAAGGGCCCGAACGCCTTGCCCATATTCTATTTTTCCGAGCTTCTCGGCCTCGCCATGGGCCTGAACAAGGAGGCCGAGGGCTGGTGGAAGAAGCACCTGATATCGCCAAAGACAGCAATCGCGCAGCAACGGTGAGAGGGTCGACCTGTCCCGTATGCTCTTGCCCATGTTGCGCTGACTTTGCTCGCTAAAAAACCCTCTCCACAGACAATTCCCCCCTTAAAATAGCATAGGGCGTTAATGGCTATGCAAGTCGTGTCCTATTTTGAAAATTAGCACAAGACGACGAAGTAGATTTCTTGCTAGGCGCAACGTAAAAAACAGCCGGAGCACAGCTATCGGCTGGACTGACCGGTTATACAATTTTTTACAATTTGCTCTTCTCAAATTGCCGAGATAGCAGGTCTCGCCATTCCTTGGGTGAATGCGATTGCATTTGACTTTTCCAAACTCTTGCTATGCCAATATCATATCCATAAGAGACTGTTACTACGAAAGTATCTTTACCTTTTATTGGCGGATAATTATCTAAAACGATCTTAGCGATTTTATTGATTGGCATGACATAATCAGATGGCTTCTTTTTCAAAACCGCGTTTATCGCGACATGGGTAATTTCCCCTTTGCTATCTCTATTTGTTCCGGCTTTCATCCTAAAGCTTTTACCAGTAGATACTTTGACACTATGAACAAGACCGGAGCTCATAATTTTATTTTGGACAATAAGTAACTCCTTGAAAAATTCGGTTTGAGAAAGTTTCGGGACGACTATAGTGATAGTAATAAGTACGACTACGAATATCGTACTTAATACTACCAAATGCCCTCTCCATAGGGCTTTGGGATGGAATGATAATTTTTTAGTGATCGGCGAATTTATTACATAGGTGCCAACTACCAAGTCATGAAGAGATTGCCTGGTATTCCTGTTAAAGATGTAGAGATAGATGATCCCGGCTAGACCGAAAAAAATTATTAATCCTAACAAGAGAGATAGGAAATAATTGTTCATTAAATTTGGCGGAAGAAGCACACCATTGAGAAAGTATGGTGGTCCTAAAATCATAAACCGGGCAAAAGAGCGCTGCAGAGAAATGTTTTTTGCTTTATTGTCCACCACCTTAATTTTTAAAATTCGCTTACCTATTGTTTGACCGTAGCAAACGGAACTATTCTGGACGCCAAAATATAGTAAAGCAATGGCAAAACCTATTAAGAGCCCAAGCCCACCAATTTCAGCAAAAAAATCAAAAAACAATGTACCTATAGCTAAACCCAAAAGCCCTAGAATGATGCCATCAATAATGAAAGCTAATAGCCTTTTCCAAAAGCCACAAATTAGTTGCGAGGACTTACCCCCATCTGGATCACGAGATTTAATAATATTAGAATTATTGTCCGCTTTCATGTTTACCTCCCGCGATAACGAAAATCGTGGTGACGTAATTCAAAATTATCAAAACTTTTGCATAATCGAAAATGAAAGCTTTGAACAACGTCTCCCCATTACTCTGGACAACTTTGGGGGTCTGGTCTTGAAATATCATTTTTAACGTCCCTCTCGGTCCTCCCCCCGACGGACAAGGCGTGTAACATGTCTCTGTAGTCTTCGTTCAGCATCGTGCTTTTTGCTCAAGGACGCGATCTCTCGGGTCAGCGGCCAGACGAGACTCAGGCGGTCCGCCGGCGTGCCGGGAACGAGGTCGTCTTTCCGACGCTCCGACATTCGGGATATGGCTGTGTGTTTCCTGTCCATGCTTTCAGGTTACCATTTTTACCGAGCGATATCAACCCGATAGTTTCTCCGAACGTCAGGAGCGCTGGCGGAGCCGACGTCCCTCTTCACGCCCGGCCAATCTGGAAACCCGCCAGAAAGGCAAGAACGCCCTGCCTATATTCTATTTTTCCGAGCTCCTCGGCCTTGCCATGGGCCTGGAAAAGGAGGCCGAGGGCTGGTGGAAGAAACATCTGATATCGCCCAAGGCAACAATAGCGCAGCAAAGGTGAAAGGAGCGATCTAGATCCGCTGCACTTGCCCCTGTTGCGCTGAAACTGCTCGCTAAAAAATCCTATCCCTAGATTATTCCCCCACTTAAATAGCATCATGTGGCGTTGACGGCTATGCAAGTCATGTCCTATTTTGAAAATTAGCACAAGATGGCGAAGTAGATTTCTTGGTAGGCCTAACGCTGCTGCCGTGGGGAGCGCAGTCTTTTCGCGCTTTCCTACCAGCAGCATGTTAAATATTGTCTTTATTGTAACTATGTATCATATCTATCAGATCAGTACTTTTTTTGTGATCTAGCAGAATAGTTCTTTATTGTATCTCGTAACCTAGTGGCATCATCATAACTAGAAAGGCTTGAGATAACAACTTCATCACCGCTAATTTTTTTTGTAATAATAGGTGCAATAAGTAATCTGCCTTCAAATATGATGGCAAGTCTTCGCATTATATTGTTTGCAGTCAGTTTCATGAATTTTTCCTGACCTTTTTTATTTAGAATAATTGTAACGTTGTAAGAAGGTTCAAGTGAAAATGAAGTATTTGGGTGCGTCTTTGAAAGAGCTTCAATTTCTTTTTTTGATGGTGGGGTTATTACCTGGAGCTTGGCATCTTTCATGTCGGTGATATCTAATTCAATTTTTTTACTTACCCAATAGTTCTTCTTTTCAAGTTCAAAATATTCATAATCTTTTTTATCAATCTTTACTTCGGAGGGCTGTAGAAATGATATCCTATCGTGATCAGGATGAACTAACCTTAAAGTCAATATTGTATCATCTGAATAGCTATTTGTGACCGAGAGTCCTGCCAACAAAATTGGGACTAAGAGGATGGCATAAAGTTTAGTCATTTGTCTCCTTTTAATATTTAACGATGAAGTCACCTCCAGGTGTGAAGTGGCAGCGGAACACCTGTCAGCTGAACTGAAAGGTTCGGACCGGGCAATTTGGGGTCGAGGCAAGCTAACCGAAAGACGCCTGTCCGGACCTTATAAGCCCTCCTCGCTGGATTGCGCATTGATCTTTTCCATAAAATCATACAGATCCCTGATTTCCGGCAGAAGGTCCCATTCCTCCGGCTTAGTTGAAATCTTGTCGCCAGCATTTAAGAATCTGTAAAAATGAACTGTACAGCCTCTGTATTCTTTTTCGTTGCCCGCCCACCGGGTGAAATTGCCGGGAAAAATACCGGCGATTTTCCAGCCCATCCGCTTAAACCAGATATATTGCGTGATATTGTGCCATGTTTCGCAGAACACGGTCACATATTCGGCACCTGAACCCTCCAGCCATTTGTAAAATGAGGCCAGGTTGGACCAGATACTGGCGGCCATCGAGCCTTTCCTATAGTCCGGATGGATCGCGATAAAGCTCGCTTCAACCTGAAGATTTTTATCCCATTTTGTGTATATGCTAGACATCACGATTTTTTCTGATTGCAGATCTTCGCCGACTATTACGGTATGCGGCCGAGTGACGGAATGTTCGTCCCAGTTTTCAGCAAACGCGACCCTTTTTTCATATTCATCCGGATCCAAAATCCATTCATGAACGGAGCCGTATACTTCCGGGTAGGAGGCCCGCCAAAGCTCCGCCACCGCCTCTATATCCTTCCGGGTAATGGCCCTGAGCCGAAAATTTGGCTCGTTCGGATCCATATAGTTGATCAACGGCCAAACGATTCTTTTATTCATTATTTTCCGTAACGCACAGGACTTGCCCATCTGCTTGTAGGGTTGATAAGGGGTCATATCGATTTGTTTCATGTGGTTTTTCCTTTACAGGGATTTAACGACGTGTTCACACCGCGAAACGGTCGGCGTGGAAAGATTTGTTAGCGTTTTATTTTGGCCTTTATGGGTGTTTTTACAAAATAGTTGGTCGGAAATTCAACAGAAGTACAGCCACTATCCCATTTTGGTTCACCAAATGCACAACCTGGAGCATCAGTGTTAAAGCCCTCGCCTCTGCTACTCTCAATTGCCCGTTTAAAAATTAGCTGTTTGGTTCGCATATCATAAACATAGGCGTTCAAGACGTGATCCTTGAATGCCCAATAAGCAATAAATGAATCGCAATGTTCGTCGCATGAAATGGCGCTGTAGTTCGGAATATTTAACTTCTTTAATTTCCACTTCGACCCTGCACGTTTCAGCGTGAAAGATTCAGGCCTCACCCAACCAGGTATGGCATTTTGGGGAGCACCGTGAAATTTTGATATATCTTGATCAGTCTTCTCGCACTTATAAAAAAGAATCGAGGCTTTCGTTTTAATTGCGCCATAAATCCAATCTATCTGCTGTCCATTAATTATTAATGGATAACAAGTATTCGATCCGTCCATTTCACTATAAAAAGTGGATGGTTTCGCAAGACGTGCATTTTTTATGTACGGGAATGCGCCCACTTTTAGGGGAATCATCTTCTCATGAACAGGGTCTCCTGTCGATTCACCTGAAGCGTTAGTGATCAAGCAAAAGACGATTATTAAGGTAAGTAATATCGATTTCTGCATTTATTTATAAAAAAGCTAGCATCTTTTGTCCGAGCATGTCAAGTTTCATATAGGAGACTATCGCTATGCAAGCCTTATTGACACCCCGGCAAGCCCATGTTATCTCTTTTGCAGCTGTTCAATAATTCCTTATGCGAGAGGGGATCGGCATGAAAAGGTTGTTCTTGGTATTGTGTGTCGTGAGCGTCTTGCTCGGTTATAGCTGCGCATCGGAAAATGAGTATTATTCGTACGACTATTTAAAGAATGATTATGAACAGGTTGCCGTTGTCGCCTCCGTGGATGTCCGGGAGGTCAAGGCAGTCGGCAGCATCGGCGACAAGGAGGCGGGATATGTGCGCTACCTTATTCACTGCCAGGTCATCGAGCCTTTCAAGGGGGATATAAAGGGCAATCAGGTGCTCGAGTATTACTCCGTTGCCGAGAAGGGATATGATCCCGAGGGCTTTCACGGCAATAGGCTCGTCTTTCTCAACAGTCTATTCGATAAACATAAAGGGTGGTTTCTCAGTGAATTAGAGAATTCCCCCCGCCCTGCCTCAAAGGCGATAATCAAAAAGATGAGAAGGATCAAGAAGCAAGCCGTAAGTAAATAAACTGTCCCGCTAAAGGCGGGTCAGTTTGAGGGGTCAAGGATGCGAGGATTCAAGGGTTCGAGTGAAAGCAATCAAATGACCAAAGGGGCACCTCCGGCATGTTAGAAATAATAAGAATAGATAAAAGAATAAAGAACTGATATAATTTGCCTATGATTAGTGAGAGAGATAAAAAAACTATACAGAAAATTTCGAAAAAGTACCACGTCAGGCGCGTGTTGCTATTCGGCTCCGGTGCATCCGCTGAGACGGAAAGTCGCGATATCGATATTGCTGTTGAAGGGGTTGCCACGGAGCAGTTTTACGACTTTTATGGCGAGCTGATGCTTGCTGTATCAAAGCCTATTGATGTTATCGATCTCTCAGGAACATCTATGTTTGTAGAAATGATCCGGCAAGAGGGCATCGTTCTCTATGGCTGATTACCGAAAAAGAATTGAAGCAGAATATGAGGCCATAGAGAAAACGCTTCGCGCATTACCATCCCTTCCTCTAACAAAGCTCTCGGAATTGGAACTTGCTGGTGTAGCTGCGTTACTGCACAATTTTTACAATGGCATCGAGAATGTGATCAAACAGATATTCCTTGCAAAAGGCCTTAAAATCCCAAAGGGGGTGTCATGGCATCGTGACTTATTGGTTAAAGTCGTAGACGAAAATTTAATTTCTTCTTCTCTGGGAGACAGCCTCAAGCGTTTTCTCGCCTTTAGACATTTTTTCAGCCATGGGTATGCCCTTGAGCTACATCCGGAACGCCTTGAGCCACTCATTGCCACGGCCTCTGAAGTATTTGGAACTTTTAAATCTGAAATTGAAAAATTACATTTCTAAGTGGTTGCTGGAGCTAATCTGAGAGCGCTGTTTATTTCAGGTCAGCTCAATTTTTAGTTTAGAGGAAATTGCTCCCCTCTTACCTCAGCATCACGCGCGCATCCACTACCCAATATCCTTCTCCTTTGCCCATCACCTTGACCGGGTTGAGGTCGAGCTCGGCGATCTGGGTGATATCCTCGACAAGGGCCGAGAGCCGCAGCAATAGATCTTCTAAAGCCGGGGTATCGCTCGGCGCCGCGCCCCTGAACCCCGCAAACACCTTGGCCATCTTGATCGCGCCTATCAGCTCGCGCGCATCCACATCGGTGAGCGGCTGCAGCTTAACAGCCACGTCTTTTAACAACTCGGCATATACGCCTCCGAGCCCGAACATGATTAGGGGGCCGAAGGATGGGTCCTGGGTCACCCCGACAATCACCTCTTGCCCCCCTGCAACCATGCGCTGCACAATGACCCCCTCCATCTCTGCCTCGCGGCCCATGCCGGCGAGCCGGGCTTTTATATCGTTGAAGGCATCCTCGACGGCCTTCTCCGACATGAGGTCAAGGGCTACCCCGCCGACATCGGTCTTGTGCACGAGGGTGGCAGATGCGAGCTTGACGGCAACGGGAAAGCCGAGCTTTGCAGCCGCGGCAGCAGCCTCCGCCGACGTCTTTGCCATCCTGGTCTCGGTGATGCGTATGCCGTAGCATGCGAGAAGATCGGCTATGGCCCCGGCTGAGAGCCACAAGGGCCGCTGGGGGCTGCTGGTCAGGGCCGACTCGATCAACTCCTGCGCCTTCTCGCGCTTCAACCCCTGAATCTTGGGTATGGACCCCTTGGGCCTTTTCAGCCATTCGCCGTATTCGGCAGTCCTGGCCAAGGCCTCAACTGCCTCTTCGGGAAAGGGGTAGCAGGGGACGAATTTGCCGCTGGTCCCCAGTTTGGCCTTGAAACCCCGTTGTCCCATAAAACAGGCAAGCAAGGGCTTTTTGTTGCGCTGGAATACGGGGGCTACCCTGCGCATGGCCTCTTCAACCCCGCTTTGATCCACGATCGTCGGCGGTATAAATATGGCGAGAGCGGCATCAAAACCCTTGTCATCAGCCAATATCTTCAACACCCCCTCGAACTCCTCGCCGGTGGCACCGGCGGTCAGGTCCAGGGGATTGCGGAATGCGATTTCCCGCTTGACCAGAGGCTTCACCCGCTCGATCGCCTCAGGGGAGAGCTCCGGCAAAGCCAATCCATGCTGCTCGCAGGCGTCGGCAGCGATGATGCCCGGTCCGCCTCCGTTGGTCACGATGGCCACCCTCCGGCCCGCAGGCACCGGCTGGTTGGAGAGGAGGGTGGCGACGTTAAAAAGCCCCTCGAGGGTGCCGACCCTGATAATCCCGACCTGGCGAAAGAGGGCGTCGGATGCGATCTGCGGCGTGGCTAGGGCGCCGGTGTGCGACGAGGCGGCGCGCGAGCCTGCCATGCTGCTGCCCCCCTTGACAGCCACGATGGGTTTAACCGCCGATGTCCTCCTGGCAATACGGGCGAAATTTCTGGGATTGCCAAAGGATTCCAGATAGAGCAGGATAACCTTGGTCGCTGCGTCTTGCCCCCAGTATAGCAGCAGGTCATTGGGCGAGACGTCGGCGCGGTTGCCCACGCTCACAAAGGTGGAGATGCCCATATTGAGGTTGCTGGCATACTCGAGGATGGATAGTCCGAGAGCGCCGCTCTGGGAGAGAAAGGCAACATTGCCTTGCGGCGGATAGACCTGAGAAAAGCTGGCATTTAAATTAACGGCGGGGTCCGTGTTGATGACCCCCATGCAGTTGGGGCCGACGATCCGCATACCGTGGCCGAGCGCGATATCGCGCAACTCCTGCTCGCGCTGCACCCCCTCGCCTCCCCTCTCGCTGAACCCATCGGAGATGACCACGATGCTATGCACCCCTTTGCGGCCGCACTCGTCGGTTATCTGGGCTACCAGCGGGGCCGGCACGGCGATCACCGCCATATCGACAGGGCCGGGGATATCGAGGACCGAGGGATAGCTCTTAACCGACATGATTGCCTCGGCATGGGGGTTCACCGGGTAGACGACGCCGGAAAACCCGCTCTGCATGATGCACCTGAAGAGGAGCTGCCCGATGGTAGCCGGTTCCCGGGAGGCGCCGATCACCGCTACCGATTGCGGATACAGGAGGGAGCGCATAGATGTCACGGTAGAGGCGCGCTCCCTCTCCTCCTCTTTCTTGGTCACGAGTTTAGTCCGTGCTATGGGGAAGGTGACCCGGTAGACGTTTCCTTCGTATTCGCTGCTGACGTGGAAGCCGTAGTCCTTGAACACGCCCATCATCCCCTTGTTTTCGGCAAGCACCGAGGCCTCAAAGGTAGTGATACCCCTGTCGCGGGCCACGTTGGCGAGCCACTCGACGAGCTTGGTACCGATACCCTTGCCCTGATAGGCATCCTCGATAGCGAAGGCCACCTCTGCTGATCGTTTATTGGGTATACGGTAATAGCGCCCGATGGCAATGATCTCGCGCTGCTGGCCCCTCAGTATTTCGGCCACAAAGGCAAAGGCATTGTCATAGTCAATGCAGCAGAAGCGAATGGCGTCATCGCGCCCCAGTCGCGGCACGTAATGGAAGCGCAAATACAGGGTGCGCTGGCTGAGCCTCGAGATAAAATCCTGCCAGCGATCGACGTCTGCACGCTTGATGGGCCTCAGCAGGATCCTCGACCCGTCCTTTAAAAGGACCTCGGTCTCATACTGCGCCGGATATGAGGCATCATCCTTTTCAGCCATTGCTACCTCTCTCTCTTCTGTACGCATTTACACGATATATTATAGGTCATAAACAGGGAAATTAAAATGCCAAAAATTTCCCTTTGCGCTCAAGGGAAATTGCCGACTGTGTATATTCTTGATTTTACCTCGCATTATTATTATAATAGACCGTTTCGTTATGTGTCCCGTAGGACGGGACAATCTATGAGGAGGGGATCGATGTATGCCTTGAAATATGATGAACAGAAATGCCTAAGCTGCAAGACACAAGCATGCCTCGTCAAGTGCCAGTACATAGGCATCGATAGAGAAGGCGCCAAACGAGAGATACTGAAAATAGCGCATGGTGAAGATTCCTTCGTATTGCACGATTGCGTTACCTGCTACGCCTGCGAAGAATACTGCCCTGTTAACAACCATCCCTACTACCTCATCGTAGAGAAGCAGGAAGAGCTTAATATCCCGCCGCTGCCCAGACCTATTATCCAGCGAGGAATCAATGTAGGCATTCCATTTCGAGGAGAACCCAAGATTGAGCGGATCAGCGGAAGGGCCCTCCTGATGGGGGTCTTTTCCGATCTCATGTTTCTCATACAGGGAAGGCTGTTCGAGGGCCTGCCTGTAATCTCAACGGACCCCCGCAAGATGTTCCATTACTTCTGTCAGCTCATGTACCTCCACTTTGCCAGGAGCTCCGTCATAAAGGAGCGACTGCCCAAGATCATTAAGACCATTGCCGAGCACCAGGTTTCCGAGGTTATCTGCTTCCATGACGAATGTTATGGCACCTATGCCTCTTACTGTCCGGCAGTCGGCATCGAGGTTCCGTTCAAGCCTGTTCACTTATTTGAATATCTCTACAATCGGCTCCAGGAACTCAAGGCCGACATACGGCCGGTGAAGCTCAAGGTAGCGTATCAGCGTCCCTGCTCGTCCCGGTTGTCCCCGGATAAACATCGCTTCGTGCAGGCGATCTTTGACCTGATAGGGGCGGAAGCGGTGAAGCGTGAATATGTCGACGAGAACGCCCTGT
>Ga0299915_10004280_pt1 | contig 10403 bp, 9 predicted proteins | sample RVTome_13_FD_200263 | JGI IMG/M metagenome (GOLD analysis project Ga0299915, IMG submission 200263) | Soil microbial communities from uranium-contaminated site in the Upper Colorado River Basin, Wyoming, United States - RVT92D227 (version 2) ... | reverse complement strand
GGGCTTTCCCTGCATCTGGAGCAGCACCCCGATGACGCCAAGGCAATCATAGATAAATGCCTGGTCTCGGCTAAAGCCAGAGAGGCAGCCCGAAAGGCTCGCGACCTTATCTTCAAGAGAAGCGGCTTGGAAGCCGGCACGCTGCCCGGAAAGCTAGCCGGCTGTTCAGATAATGACCCGCGCGAGTGTGAGCTTTATCTGGTCGAGGGTGACTCAGCCGGAGGTTCAGCCAAGCAGGGGCGGGACCGCCGTTTCCAAGCCATTCTACCGCTGCGAGGTAAAATCCTTAATGTGGAAAAAGCCCCTAAAGACAAGATCCTGGAACATGAAGAGATCCGGGCCATCATCACCGCGGTTGGAGCCGGCATCGGCGACCAGCTCGACTTCTCCAAACTGCGCTATCACCGCATAATCATAATGACTGATGCCGATGTAGACGGCTCCCATATCCGGACGCTGCTTCTTACCTTCTTCTACCGCAACATGGTAGAGCTGATAAGCCAGGGCCACCTGTTCATCGCCCAGCCGCCCCTCTTCCGCATTCAAGCGGGAAAGGAACTGACCTGGATTTATTCGGACAAAGAAAGGGATGCCAAGCTCAAGGAGCTTAAAGGTAAAAAAGTAGAAATCCAGCGCTATAAGGGACTGGGAGAAATGAGCGCCACACAGCTATGGGATACTACCATGAACCCGGAATCGCGAACTCTGCTCAAGGTGGAAATAGAAGACGCCATGGCTGCCGATAGGGTATTTCATATGCTCATGGGCAGCGAAGTCCCGCCGCGAAAGTCCTTCATCCAGGCTCACGCCAAAAGCGTCAGGAATCTGGATATCTAAGCCAACAAGATTTTGTTCCCGCTGCCGTACAGCTTGTGTTCCTTTATATAAGCCTCCACCTCACCGGGCACCAGACCGCGAACAGGTAATCCCTGAGCCACTCTTTTTCGTATGTCCGTGGAACTGATGTCAATCGGCGGTATATCCAGCCAGACCACGCTCTGAGTTACTCCGGGAACAGATGATTCCAGAGCCTTCAAATCAGGACGGTTGAAACCCGGCCTGGTGACAGCCACCAGCTTACATAGCCGGATCAGCCTTTTCGGCTCCTTCCATTGAGGCAGCTCAGCCAGGCTGTCCCAGCCGACCAGGAAAAAGAGCTTTGCTCCCGCACCCAGCTGCTTCTGTAAAATATCTACGGTCTCCACGCTCAAAGAAGGGCCCGGTCGGCCTATCTCCACAGTCGAAAGCTCAAAATGAGGGTTGTCGGCAATCGCCAGCTTCACCATCTCCACGCGGTCAGCCGCCGGGGCGATTTTTCTGCCTGTCTTAAGCCGCGGCTGCCCTACGGGGACAAAAAGGACTCTGGCCAGCCTGAGCTTCAGCCTGGCTTTCTCGGCTATAATGAGATGCCCCGAATGTATGGGGTCGAAGGTTCCGCCTAATACGCCTATCTTCATTTCTTAACCTGCCTGCTCAATAACCCCTCGGCAAGGGCCGGACGTGGTTGCCGTACTGGGATTGCCACGTCCCGATGTAATCGGGACTCGCAATGACAAAGAGAAGATCATCTACCTCTCCTCACCCTGGGCTTGGGTCGAAAAACAGCCATCGGCGCCTCCGAGCCGGCGTCCTTCTCCTGAATCTCATCCAGTATTCTAGCCGTTTCCGACAACAGCTCAGATACGCCCTGCCCGGTAATTGCAGAAACAAAGAAAACCTTTACCCCCAGGGAGCTGAAGAGCCGCCCCATCTCCGGCAGCCGGGCTCTGACCTCCGGCAAATCTATCTTGTTCACCACCACGAGCTGAGGCTTTTGAGCCATCTCAGCCTTATATAAAGCCAGCTCACTGTTCAGCTTGTTCATATCATCAATTATAGACTGAGCGCTGCCGTCAAGTACATGAAGCAGCACTTTGGTCCTCTCGGCATGGCGCAGGAACTCATGCCCCAGCCCCCTGCCCAGATGAGCGCCGTCTATAAGCCCGGGAATCTCCGCCAGAACAAACGTCTTCATCCCTACCTCAACCACGCCCAGCGCCGGCTCACGTGTGGTAAAAGGGTAATCGGCTATCTTCGGCCTGGCTTTAGACACCGCTGCCAGAAGCGTGGACTTACCTACATTGGGATAGCCTATAATGCCCACATCGGCAATCAGTTTAAGGTCGAGTACAACATTATGCTCCTCGCCGGGCTTGCCCTTGGTAGCCTTTCTGGGAGCCTGGTTTGTAGACGTGGCAAAGTGTACATTCCCCAGCCCGCCCCTGCCCCCTTTAGCCGCCAGTACTTTTTGTCCCTGCTGACTCAAATCAGCCAGCAGCACCTCCAGTTTATCCTCTTTAAGAAACACCACAGTCCCCAAAGGCACCTTAATTACCAGGTCGTCACCCCTGGCACCGTGTTTCTTCTGCTTACCTCCGTTCTTCCCGGACGTCGCCTTAAAGCGCCTCTTATGTCGAAAGTAATTCAGTGTAGTGACGCTTCTATCTGCCGCAATATAGACATTGCCGCCCTCCCCGCCATCCCCACCATCTGGTCCACCAAGCGGCACAAACTTCTCATGCCGGAAGCTAACCACACCGTTACCGCCATTACCACCCCCTATCCCAATTTCAACTCTATCTAATGTCATTACAACCTATGTTTAATATAGTACCTATCTAATTTAAGGATATCTGGTTTATTAATAGTAAGTATAAGATAAGTCACTTGACACACTGGATATATTATGGGGGGAACGAAGTAATATTTCAATAAAGAGCGGACTTGTGAGCAAGTTATGAGCATTTTGGGGGAAGTTATGAGCAAGCCTGTGAGCAAGCGGTCAGGGGCAGGCGCAACATTTGCGGTTTTTGGCTGGATTAAGATGCGGACTGGGTTCTTCCGGGCAGCAGCTTACGGCGAATCTCTTCGACTGAGCTGCGAATCTGGGGGTTAACATCTATTTCCGAAGCTATCTTTTCGGAACCGTGTAGTATCGTTCTATGCCCTCTGCCGCCGAGCAACTCGCCGATTTCTGCCAGGCTACAGTGGTTGTACTGACGCAGCAGGTACATGGTGACCTGCCGGGCTAGAACGGTTTTCTTATCTCTCCCTTTATCTGCCAGCCCTTTAAGGCTGATGCCGTAGTAGTTAGCCACGGTGGTCATTATGAGCTTCGGTGCAAGTGTAGCTTCCTGCTTATTGTCTTTGGGAATGATGTCCGCCAGTGCCTGCCTGGTTAAGCGCATATCCAGTTTTCCGCCGCTCATCCTGGAGTAGGTGAGCAATCTGTTTAAGGCGCCTTCTAATTCTCGAATATTATGCTGGAACTGTGTGGCCAGAAACTTTTGTACTTCCGGTGAAATTGACACGTCTAGCTGCTTCGCCTTATCTTTGAGTATGGCCAGGCGTGTTTCCAGGTCCGGCAGCCCTAAATCAGCCACCAGTCCCCATTCCAGCCGGGACTTTAATTTCTTGGTTACCGAGGCTATTGCTTTCGGCGGCCGGTCGCTGGTAACTATAATCTGGCAGTTATTTTCATACAGGTCGTTGAAAATATATAACAGGCATTCCTGGGTCTGTGCTTTGCCGCTCAGGAATTGGATGTCGTCGACCAGCAGGAAATCTACGCTTCTGAACTTGCGGTGGAAATCATCGATCCTGTTGTTTTTCAGTGCGATTACGAATTGGTTGGTGAACTGCTCGGCGCTGGCCAGCAGTACGCGACAGCCCCTGGCTTTAACCGTGTGCCCGATGGCATGCAGTAGATGTGTTTTGCCGGTGCCGGTGTCGCCGTAGATAAAGAGCGGATTGTACTTGTTTCCCGGGTCTTCGGAAACATCCAGAGCTGCTGCATAAGCCATGCGGTTGCATTCTCCGACTACGAAGCTATCGAAGGTATATTTTGCATTTAGCCTGAATGCTGGTATTGGCGGATCCTTAAGCCTGGCGCTGGTACCGCCGTCAGCCTGGTAGGCGGCTACCGGGGAGGTCTCCTGGCTCGGAGCCCGAACGGCAAACTGGATGTCAACGGTCTTGCCGGTAATGCCGGTCAACGTCCTTTTAATCAGGGAGTGGAGGCGGCTTCTTAGCCATTCGGCGATGAAGACGTTGGGGACACCGATAACAAAGGTATCTTCTTTATAGCTTATACCGGTGGTGTCTTTCAGCCAGGTCTCATAATTCGGCTTACTGACTTGAAGTTGAAGTTCTCCCAGGGCGGCCTCCCATATTTCTTGTGCTGACTTCAACTTTCCCCCTTAGAAATTTAGTTGGGCAGCCCCGGCAAATGAAACAAAAACCCCCACCCTAAGGTCTGTTTCTTTGTGTTTTCAAAAATTTTTTAGCTTGTTTTGAGCTGCAATTTTGTGATGAAAAAATAAAGAGAATATACCGGAGACCACACCACAAACAGCCCTTATATTAACACAGTGGTACTTTCGGGGTGTCAAGGGGGTTTTTGACATAATAACAAAAATTGGTAAAATTTATCTGCCATGTCGAAACGCGTCGTTTTTATGGGCACGCCGGAGTTCGCTGTTCCCAGCTTGCAGGCTTTGATTGGCAGCGCTTACGAGCTGGTTGCCGTGTATACCCAACCGGACAGGAAGGCCGGCCGTGGGCAGAACGTTGCCTTCTCTCCTGTAAGGCAGCTGGCTTTATCTCAGGGGCTCGAGGTGGTCCAGCCGGACAGCTTGAAAGCCACCGGCACAGTTGACAAGCTGGCTGGTTTGGCTCCGGACGTTATTGTGGTAGCGGCTTTCGGGCAGCTACTGCCGCCGGAGGTACTGGCTTCGCCGAAGTTTGGTTGCCTTAATGTCCACCCCTCTCTTCTGCCTAAATATCGGGGCGCCTCACCCATAGCTACGGCGATTTTGCAGGGAGATAAAGTTACCGGCGTCACCATTATGCTGCTGGATGCCGGCATGGATACCGGCCCTGTTTTGAGCCGTAAGGAAGTTCCCGTATCCGATGATGATACTACCGGTTCGCTCGCCGCAAACTTAGCCCGGGTGGGAGCGCAATTGCTTATGGAGACATTGCCCCTGTGGATTGACGGGCGAATCAAGCCGCAGCCTCAGGAGGAAAGCCGTGCCACTTATAGTAAGGTAATAACCAAAGCCGATGGAGAGATGGACTGGCGGCTTCCGGCTCCGGACTTATGGCGGCGCGTCCGCGCCTTCGACCCCTGGCCGGGATGTTTCACTCTGTGGCGGGGCAAGCGCTTAAAGCTTATTAAGGTAGTGCCTCTGCCCGGCGGCAGGTCCGGCAAGCCCGGCAAGGTGATAGCCCTGTCTCCGCCGGCGACTGCGGCGGTTGGGGTTGAAACTGGAGACGGAGTTCTGGGGCTGCTCAGCGTCCAGTTGGAGGGCAAGCGGGAGATGTCGGCGGATGAGTTTGTGCGCGGGCAGCGGGATTTTGTCGGCAGCAGTCTGCTTTGACTTTAGTTCCTGTTTTTGACTAGAATTAAGTTTCACCTGAGGAGTGATGTAGATGTTTTTCTTTGACCCCGTCTGGTTTCTGGTTATGATACCCCCCTTTATCTTCATGATTTATGCCCAGATAAAGGTGAGTTCAGCCTTTAACAAATATTCCAAGATGGCTAATTCGCAGCGGCTCACCGGTGCCGAAGCAGCCGAAAGACTGCTCCGGGCTAACGACCTGAGCAATATCAAAGTCGAAGGGGTGAAAAGCAGGCTGGGCGACCACTACGACCCGGGCAAAAAGGTGTTACGTCTATCCCCGGCGGTAGCCAATACCCCGTCTGTTGCCGCGCTTGGAATCGTGGCTCACGAGGTAGGGCATGCCGTTCAAGATAAGACCGGCTATGCCTTTCTTAGAGTTCGCACTTCCCTGGTGCCGGCAGCCAGCGTGGGCAGCACTATGGGCTACATCTTCGTTATCCTTGGCTTATTATTGATGATGTTCGGCACCACGTTCGGCATGACTGTTGTCTGGGTGGGCGTTTTTCTCTTCTCCCTGGCGGTGATTTTCAGCCTGATTACGTTACCTGTCGAGTTCAATGCCAGCAATCGCGCCAGGCAGATGTTACGCAGCACCGGAATGGTCTCTACTGATGAATATAACGGAGCCAGCGCTGTCCTGTCGGCTGCCGCCCTCACCTATGTGGCGGCTACGCTTCAGGCGGTGGCTCAGCTTTTCTACTTTGTCATGATTGCCCTGGGCGGCCGCAGGTAATCGAGCCAAAGAATCTGACCCTTTCCCCTTGTCCTCTCTCCCCTGGAGGGAGAGAGTTAGAGTGAGGGGGAAAACATGTAGCCACGTCCCGCTTTGCGGGATAGCCTCGTGACCTCGACCTTAAAAGGTCGAGGCTACATGGTAGATGTCATTGCGAGTCCCCCCGATACAATCGGGATAATCGGGACGAAGAATCCCGTATTGCCAATTCACCTGCTCCCCTACTATAATGCCCCTATTGCGGAGGTTACCCTTTGCCTAAAGACAAAAAACCTGCCACCTTTGCTGCGCTCAAGAAAATCATTGCCCGGCTGCGTGGCCCTGCCGGCTGCCCCTGGGACAAAAAGCAGACGCACGCCTCGTTGAAACCTTACTTAATCGAGGAGTGCTACGAGGTCCTGCAAGCTCTGGATGAGGGCGCTCCGCAAAAAATCTGCGAGGAATTAGGCGACCTCCTGCTTCAGATTATGCTTCATGCCCAGATTGCCGCCGAGGCGGGGCAATTCAACATCGATGATGTTGTCGGTGGTATAAGCGGCAAGCTGATTCATCGCCATCCCCATGTCTTCGGTGGCAGGAAAGTACGTGATGCCGGGGAGGTAGAGGCAAACTGGGAAGCTTTGAAGCAGGAAGAGCGTGAGGAAGGAGAATCGCTTTTAGCCGGCGTACCCGAGCAAATGCCGGCGCTGGCCTACAGCCAATCTATTCAGCGGCGGGTAGCCAGAGTTGGTTTTGACTGGGAGAAAGTGGAGGAAATAATAGACAAGCTGGCTGAAGAGGTAGCTGAGCTTAAACAGGCGCCCGACCAGCAGGAAAAAGCCAAAGAGTTCGGCGATTTACTTTTCACGCTGGCTAATGTAGCTCGCCGGCTGGATATAGACCCCGAGATGGCGCTCCGCTCGGCGAATCAGCGCTTCTATCGTCGCTTCGCCTGCATGGAAAAACTCTGCCGTGAGCGCGGTATTGACTTCGGCAGCCTGTCTCTGGACGAGCAGAACGTTTTGTGGGAAGAAGCCAAACGCGTCTGTCCTTAAGGCTGCACGTTCTGTCGAGCTTAGCCACTTGTCTAATATAGCTTTCAGTGAAAGTAAGAGCCGCTATTTTGTTTAGTCTGTTTGAATCCAGTACACAGCAACCCATCTTTTCTCAGTCTACCAATGACCAATTCTGGAGATTACGGGTCAAGGAGCGTCAGGGCCTTCTACTGGCATCTCTACTGAAGCCATGTCCTGACAAGTTGCACCTGCCTATTTTGTTCTTGATTAAAGGATGGTAGAATAATCTGGTTCAGGGCATCAATATACTAAGTAGAGATAAGCACATGACAAAGCAAGAACCCGTTCGTGGATTCTTTTTTGCATGCACCGACAAGTCGGAAGCCGAATGTCTATCTGGGCTTGTATTTGGAACCGAGAAATTTTACGGCCCCGTTGTAATCAGAATCAGGAAAGGCGATCTGATATTCCTAAACAATATCACGACAAATAAAATATTCGGTATATTCCAGGCAATTACCAACGGCGGCATCAATCTTCGACTCAATGCTTTCAACGGGAAATATCCCTATCAAGTTGAAGTAAAGCCAGTGGGGGATATTATTGAAAAAACTGAGGCAGAAAAGCTCTTGTATAAACATGCTATTAAACGCAATAGGCCACTTATTGGCAAGTATCTTATCAAGTTTATGGAAGACTTTGCATCTATTGACGAACAATTGAAACTTGCAACAGTACACGAAGGTGATAAGTCCAACAAGTCGATATTGAAACAAATTGATATCTTGCGCGAAGGAAATATGAAAATTGATATTGAAGAGGAAATCCCACTTATTGAATCGACAACTTTCTGGGACTTTCCAAAACAAAGTTACGGCCTAACCCCGAAAGGTGACAATAAGTATCCGGGGGTCACACCAGCTTTGATCGTCTATAATCTTATTTGGAGGTATACCCAACCTGGAGATCTCGTTGTAGATCCAATGTGCGGAAGTGGTACCACAATTGACGTCTGTAAGTCGGAGCAAAGAAGGGTGAAAGGATTCGATATATCACCCACACGACCAGATATCATCCAGAATGATGCAAGGAATATTCCCCTAGAGGACAATTCGGTAGATATGATTTTTATTGATTCTCCGTACGGAGACAACGTTAAATATAATACGCATCCAGATAATATAGGAAATATTTCAAGTGAGTCTACTGAATTTTACGATGAACTTGAAAAGGTAATGGTTGAATGCAAACGGATACTCAGAGATGGTAAAGTGCTAGGATGGTTAATAGGCGACCAGTGGGTAAAGAAAAAATTTACTCCTGTCGGGTTCAAGATATATGAGGAACTAACTAGGCATTTCGAACCCGTTGACATTATATGTGTCAGTAGGAGAGGGCAATCTTCTAATACGGGAGTCTGGCACAATCGCGCTAGGAGATTCAATTTCTTTCTACGAGGCTTCAAGTATTTAATCATCGTAAAGAAATCTGCAAAAATATCGGGATCGACTAAACGCGGTAAGATACAATGGGCATCATATAATAGGCGCAGAGAAGATAATAAACCAAATAATTCTGAGGTAATAATATGAAATACACACCCAATTTCACCAATATTCTTCTTCCCATCCTCGAAAAATATCTAAAAAAATATGGTAGAGCAGAAATTCACAAATATTTCTTTGAAGTTCTGGATGAAACAAAAACAATTTTCCAGCGGATAAATAACGATATAAATGGTCAGAAATGGAGAAATGAGAGTGGCACGATGCTAGAACAACTAGTTATCTATTTTCTCCATAAGGAAATTATGAAAATGGGTTATGACATCACAACCGATGACGAAATTAATAGTAGTAATTATGGAATTTTAGAAAAAGTCTGGCATAATATAGTCCTTAAATACGGGAAATATTCTATTCTTCCTGATAGCGATATTGTAATTTATAATCCGAATACAGCTGAAGTAAAAGCTATTATTTCTTGCAAATCATCTGTCAGAGAGAGGTTTGCTCAATCTCTATATTGGAAGGTTAAACTATCCACTAACGACAGAACTAAAAATATCAAAATGTATTTTATTACAGTTGACAAAGAATACAATGAACGTAAGACTGGTTTTAAAAAACCGTCGCTAGATATAGAAGGAAACAAGGATCCGACCAAACCACGAATATTGCTTGAGTATGAGATGGACGGTGTTTACGTAACCAGGAATATGAAAAACGAAAGTTCTAAGGTTAAAATGTTCGACAAATTTACTACCGACTTTAAGACTCTGGCATTACATTAATATCGTTTATTTTATTCTATCTCGGAAGCCTTGGCTAATTGTACTGCTTCCATTAGAACTTGATACTCTCTTACAGGTCTTAATTGTTCCGGCGTATTGACATTTGTATTTAGACATAGTGTACTGAGTTTACATAGTAAACATATCTTAATCGCATCAGCATCTTGACATCAGATATTGAGAGTAGTATACTGAGTATACATAGTACACTGGGTTTACATAGTAAATAGAGTAAACAGAGTATACTTAGTAAACATAGTAAACGAAGTAAACAATAAGGAGGTATTTATTGAGAATAATATCTTTCACCAATGAAAAGGGCGGGGTGGGAAAAACGACATGTACTTTGAACCTGGGAGCTGCACTGGTTAGCCTGGGTAAGAAGTGTCTTTTATTCGACCTGGACCAGCAAATGGCTTTGACTTATAGCTTCGGTATACCACCTGACCAGGTAAAAGACAGCATTTATGAGGTCTTGCGCGGGGAGGCTAAGCTGGAAACCGCTATGTGGCAGCGCCAAAGTACCAACTTATTTGTCGTGCCCGCAAGCCCTAAACTGGCTGGCTTCGACGTGGAAATGGCTAACGAAGTAGGTAGCCAGGTGTTATTAAAGGAGATTGTGTCCGGCGTCAATGGCTTCGACTATGTACTGTTCGACTGTCCTCCAAGCCTGGGTATGATAGTGGTTAATGCACTTACTGCTGCCAGGGAGGTTTTTGTACCTATGCAGGCTGAATTTTTAAGCATGCAGGGCATGGCGCGACTGCTGGAGATTGTAGAACGTGTTAAAAAGCGACTTAATAGCAACCTGGAAATAACGGGGATTATAGGTACAATGTACGACCAGAGGCGTATTTTGAACAGAGAGGTTATTGAGAAAGTGGAGGAGCATTTCCCGGGCAAAGTTCTAGGCATAATTCGGGATTGAATAAACATAG
>Ga0299915_10004279_pt1 | contig 10403 bp, 10 predicted proteins | sample RVTome_13_FD_200263 | JGI IMG/M metagenome (GOLD analysis project Ga0299915, IMG submission 200263) | Soil microbial communities from uranium-contaminated site in the Upper Colorado River Basin, Wyoming, United States - RVT92D227 (version 2) ... | reverse complement strand
CTGCTCTGTCTCTCGGTGATCGGAAGTCTATAAACCGCTTCGAAATTCAATGCCACCAGCGTGGTGACCTCACCAAACGCGAACTCGGCGTTGGGTCGAAGGAAAACGTCCCGATGGAAAAACGGGCCCAGCCTCGCGTGTACTCCAGCCGTGATCACTTCCGGATCGAGCCCGACTCCGGTACGAACGCCCGCGCGGAAGCGCCGAACTTGCCGCTCAACCTGACGCTCTAATTGCCGAACCCCTGGCGGAATGGGGTCGGTAGATTGGGTGGACGTTCCCTCCTCCGGCTTCGGGGCCGTGGCCGTCACATTCACGTGGCTCGCAACCTGGATCCCTTCTTGGTCAGGCCGGGATACTACAGTGACACTTGACCCCGCCGGGATCGTTCGGGGTCTGACTGTATCCCGCTCAAACACAAACAATACATACTGACCACTCCCAGTCCTCACAACCATCGTGCGTGCAGTCGAGGAGACCACAGTCCCGGTTGTTACACTCGCATCCTGCTGTGGCGTGGGCGTCCTCGCCGGCTGCGAGAAGGCAGGGGCGCAGACGAGAATCCCACCTATTACTAATATCCGCAATATGGCAAGCGATTTCGATAGCTTTATTGTCTCCATTGATCATCCTCCTAGCCAGTATTTATAGTCGAACGAGCGCGGCACGGTCTATCGAGCATGGAACTGATTTCTCGTGCCTGGGCGGCACATAACGGGGTGTCGTTCGGTCAGCCCGGATCTATTTGGACGCAAAACCCATTATGAGCGGCAGCAGAATTGCACCTGCCATGCCGATCATTGCCCATAACACAAACATGGCTAAAATCCGTTGCATGGTAATCTCTTCTCCCGGATGAACCCTCAGGATTTTCCTCCCCAACGCCGGCAGAACTTGTCTGAGTTGGTTTTGTGTCGCGCCGCGCGGTGTAAACCTGCCCCGGCGGTCGGTCGCTTCCAGTCGATTTGTTGAATTACCTTACACACAGCAAACGCAGATCACTTGCCTTTCTTGCCCCTGCCGCAGAACCTATGCCACAGCCGCCTCCCGAATCGCCCGCCTGTGAGAAGGCATCAACCCGTGCCCGCTCCCTTATAAGGCAACATTCCCCGCATGGGAACTAGGCAGGTGCCCAGTTAGCGTGGGGAAAATCCCTAGGATTTCCCGGCCAAAAGCGCAATTTGGATGAAGCGGCGGGCGTTTGACTCGGGCGTTTCCTGCCCGAACACGCGCTTCGATTGACTCGGCGCCCGGACGGGATAAATAATGTGGAATGTTCTGGCAGACCGCAAAAACGCTTTTGCGCAGGTGGGGAGCGCGGCACTGATGGCACAGAGCGAACGCGCGACGCGGCGAACGCGGATCTCATCTCCGCGAATGAAGAGATCCAGTCGAGTAACGAGGTGGCGCTATGCCCTCAAAGATCATGATAGATGCCGATTTCATACGAATGTCTCTTATAGAGCTTGAGAGATTCAGTGCCGAAGACGACAGGGTCACAATGAGCTATAAGGCGATAATGGGGAGCGCTGTTGAAGCTGAACTTGAGAAGGGGTCCAAAAAAGAAATCATTAAGCTCCTGCTTGCAATGGGCAATCTCAACAAACTTTATTTCATAGTGCGATCAGGGATAATGACTCTGATAAGCGGCTTGGCCTTCCTAACTGCCACGATCCTGCTAGGGACGATAGGCGCACTCCAGGTTGTAATCATAGGTCTTCTATGCTTTATAGTCTCCCTCTTCATTTCAAGGCTGACGGATCGGCTGATAAACAGGGGAACGAACCTGATCATAAGGTTCCTGGATAAACACGAAAGGCTGAAAGAAAATATCCTTAGGAACTTGTAGGCCGACAACCTCGAGCATAAGATTGAGGAAGTCGACACGGTGATTCTCTCGGGGCAGGTTACGCGGCCTACCCTCAAGAGCGATGCGGAGAATGGAAAGTGTTTAGCCCCTGGGGATCATGGGCCTCACCTCCAAAGCTCTAAGGACTCAAGGAATCTCAAAAAGCTGTGGCCGCCAGACTTTCAGGCGGGCAACCGAATTAGCCGCAAGTTAGTATTCGAGATTCTTTGAGCTCTTTGAGCCTTGGAGGTGGCATTCTTCCATGTTTTGCGCCACTGGCTAAACAGTCCTACGGAGAATGTCGTAAAGCGTCTCGAGGGCGTCCGCAAGGTGGTCAACAACATCGAGGTGTTGCCGCTTTCAACCGCCGATGACAATATCCGGCTCGCGGTTTACCGGGCGATCTACTCGAAGCAGGGACTGGATCGGTATGCGCTGCAGGCGGTGCCGCCGATCCACATCATCGTCAAGAACGGTCACATCAATCTCATGGGTGTTGTGGGCAGCGAGATGGACAGGAACCTGGCCGAGATTACGGCCAAGGGGATCCCTGGCGCCTTCAGTATGACGAACAAGCTCCGGGTGGAGCGGTAGCATCCGCCTTGGGAAAACCCTGGACGAATAGGAGTTCGCTTTTCCGGGCAGGAGCATCATAGCGGCGCTTGGGGAGGAAATCACCCGGAATTGTCCCCCCGGGCAGGTGACGCAGGGCCTTTTACCGACCGCGCCAAGCCCGACTGTGGTTGCCAGAAAATCGGTCCGCGGACTGGTAATATTGCACTTACAGGATTCGGTTGCTGGCCTTCGTGCCTGTGAATGGTGTGCTGGTTTCGTGGCGGTTTTGGCAGTGGTTGGTATTCTTGACGCCCATAGTACAGCCGGGTCTAAGCAGTTGCGTGGAGTATGCCCTTCTCCCAGATCCACCGCGCTATCTCGATTACCTCGCCGTCAGCGAGTCTTCTTGTCTGCACGGGCCGGGATACCGTCTTCGGTTCACCTTACCTCAATGGACGTGATCTTGTTGTTGAAATTCCCCAGATTCGACACATCACCGGCAAGAGTCCTGCTCGCACCGCCAAAGTTCTCATGCTCGTAGACAATGACTTGGGCTCTGCCGAACATCCGGATAGATGAAATCTTATCGTTAAAGCGGTCTTCCACATTCCGCAGGTTCTCGCCGGCATTCATGCAGAAGCTGTCGCCTCGGTGGTCTGCGTCCAGGTAGAAACACGCCCGATTGCGAGGTTCGTAACCACTGGCCCGGGCTCCATACTGGCCTGCGTACTGTCCTCCGTATTGGCCTCCGGTGACCTGGAAGGAGGTAATTCTGTCGTTCCAGTCGCGCAGATCGCGCAGATTCGGCACGTCCTGGCGGAAAGTCCGGCGCGAGCCGTTGAAGTTCTCATCGTCGTAGACTGTTACCTCGGCCCTTCCAAAGATCCGGATGGAGGAGATCCTGTCATTGTAACGCTCTCCGAGATTCTGTTGACTCTCATCGCTATTGACACAGAATTTCTCTCCGCGGTAGTCCGCGTCCACGTAAAAACAGGCGCCATTTTGAGGTTCATTGCCACTGCCGCTGAATCCTATCCGGCCGTACTGAACCTGGATGGCGGTGATTTTATCCTTCCAGTCCTGCGGATTCGACACATCATCGGCAAAAGTCCTGCTCGCACCGCCGAAGTTCTCATGCTCGTAAACAATGACTTGGGCTCTGCCGAAGACCCGGATAGATGAAATCTTGTCGTTAAAGCGGTCTTCCAATTTCCGCAGGTTCTCGCCGGCGTTCATGCAGAAGCTGTTGCCGCGGTAGTCCGCGTCCACGTAAAAACAGGCGCCGTTTTGAGGTTCATTGCCGCTGCCGCTGAATCCTATCCGGTCGTACCGAACCTGGATGGCAGTGATTTTATCCTTCCAGTCCCGCAGATTCGACACATCACCGGTAAAAGTTCCGCTCGCACCGCCGAAGTCCTCATGCTCGTAGACAATGACATGGGCTCTGCCGAAGACCCGGATAGATGAAATCTTGTCGTTAAAGCCTTTTCCCAAATTCCGCAGGTCCTCGCCGGCGTTCATGCAGAAGCTGTCTCCGCGGTAGTCCGCGTCCACGTAAAAACACGCCCCGTCTCGAAGCTGATTGCTGCTGTTACGGATGCGGTTCTGGGCCTCCAGCCGGGGACTGAGTGTGTGAATCAAGCCCAAAACTAAAAGGGCCAGATAGGCGAATCCAAGCGCTCGTTTCATAGTTATCTCTCCTTCGCTGTTGCGGATGCGATGATCTCTCTCAGCGAGATGAGTGCGGCATCCGGGATTGTTGTTTAGGCACCCCGTTTAATGGTTATACGCCTCACCGGATCCTGCTTGGCAAGCAAAGCCACTATATCATTGGAGTAATTCGGCGACAGTTCAATACCGCTCATACCTGTGGTCAGAATTGCTCGTTGCCAAAAAAAGGGGTGTCCACATCGAGGCTGCACGGAGAGAACTCCTCGAGCTTGGGATCGAAATGTCGCAGGCGACCATCGCGAAGTACATGGTGAGGCGCCGCAAGCCGCCTTCGCAGACGTTTCAGGAGAACCATGTCAAGCAGTTGGTATCTGCGGACTTCTTCGTGGTGCCGACCGTGACTTTCCGGATCCTGTACGTGTTCCTCGTCCTGGCTCATGATCGCGGGCGCGTGGTGCAATTCAACGTGAGGGAACATCCGATTGCCGCATGGACGGCAACGCAGCTCGTGCAGGCATTCCCGTGGGACACGGCGCCGCGTTACTTGCTCCAGGACCGTGACCGCAACTGGAGATCGGAGAGATGCGCCGGGTCATGACGCCTTGGGCCGGATCAGCTCCTGAATCTGCTCGACAGCCTGCGCCAGGCTCGTGAGCAATCGATCTGGTTGGGTTCGTTCGAAACGCGCCTTGACCTTCTCCATATCGCCGCTGAACCCCCAGACTCCGATTACAAGCTTGAGTTTGGGGAAGCGTTCCCGAATCAGTTTGCACATCGTCCGCGCGGGTGGAAAGGCATAAGGCGGCAGTGCGGAGATGCAGATGACGTCGTCTTGTCTTTTCTCAATCAACGCCAGCAACTCCGCGGGGGAAGCGTGGGCGATCGGAAGAGACAGAGCCGTGTGGCCCGCCTGCTCCAGGAGCTGCGCCAGCATAGCGGCCGTGACCTCATCGGCCCGATCATTTGCGGGAAGGCAGAGTATGCTGCCGCTGAGACGCTCCGCCGGGCCTGATTCCGACGCGGCATCTTCGGCTTGGGATGAATCGTGCGCCAGTTGGTACTCCGAAAGCTCGGTAATCATTTCGTTGAGGCTGAGAAAGAGAAACTCCTCCCTGGTTGTGTCAATCGCCCCTTTGTGGCGATCCTGCTCGGCCAGGCTCAAAGCAGGTATGAGCACCGAATCGTATAACTCCACCAGGCGTTTTTCTCTCAAGAACCGGTCCACAATAGCGTGCGCCTCCGGTTGGTCCATCGCCAGCAAGCGCTGGTAGATCCGAGCTTCCGCCCCCAGAACTACTTCATCCCCCAGCAGGACATCAAGAAAAGAGAGTTGAGGAACGTAGCGGCCCAACACAACGACGCAAACCGTGAGAGGCGTAGACAGGATGAGACCGGCGGGCCCCCACAGAATAGTCCAAAAGACAGCCGCCACCAGCAGCGCCAACGAAGAGATTCCCGTGTTCGCCCCGTAAAGCAACGGCTCGACGAAGTTGGCAATGATCAGTTCGAGGCCGGCAAACAGCAGGAACACCAGCAGCGGCGGCAGCCAGCTGTCAAAAGCTGCCAACGAGAGTGCGATCGGCAGCGCGGCGGCAACCATCGTGCCGACATACGGCACCATGCGCAGGAGGCCGGCGACGACTCCCCATAGCACGGGACTGGGCACGCCAATGCAGTACAGACCGAATCCGAACAGAGCTCCAAAGCCGGCATTGACCAGGACCTGCATCAACAGGTATCGGCTGACACGTTGCGCCGCGTCGTCGAGCGCTTGCGTCATGATGTTGATCTGACCGAGTCCAACCAGCCGGAGAAGACGATGTGTCAAGTCGAATCTCTTGGCCAGCATGAAGACCGTGAAGATGAGAACAAGTCCTGTCAGTGCCAGAGGCCGAAGAACGGGCTGGACCAGATCACGAAGGTAGTCCAATCCACTTGCCGGCTGTTGCACGATCTGCACGGGCAGAGGAAGCCCGGGAGTACTCGGCGCAGTGCGCTGCTTCCGATCCTGCACCGGAGGACTTGGATCCGGAGAGGGTGCCACCGGGCTGGAAAGTTCGCGCGCAATTTCCCTCAAGCTGTTGGCCGCAAGACCTAACGGTCCCGTCGTGGGAATGCGAAGCGCTTCCATCTTGGCGTGAATGTTCTTGCGGTACCTGGGAAGCTCCTGGGCAACGTCAACGAGCTGAATTGCGATGATCCAGCCAACGCAGCCGGCCACCGCCATCGTTACCAGAACGGTCACAGCGACGGACGGTACGCGGCCGATGCGTAATCTTTGCAGGAGTGCGACCACAGGGGTCAAAACCAACGTCAGAATGAGAGCAAATGCCAGGGGGATCAGAATTTCGCGGGCATAGTACAGCGCCGCGATTGTACCAAACAGCACAACTATTGCCCATCTATTGGAGCTTGGAAGGTAGCGGTGTGATGCGCTGATGGCCACCGGCACTGAAGCACTGCGCAAGTCAACCGCGCTTGTCGCGGAACCCCTCTCGCGGGGCCTGTGAAAGAACGGTCGGTTCCCGAAGAAAGCCATGTTAGAGACCGTTGAGGCGTTTACGCCGCGAAAGGGTCCTGAACTCTTCGATTCGGCCCAAGCCGATGCCGACGAGCCAGCCCAGAGGAGATACCGCACGCCAGTAACCACAAACGAGAGCTCCCGGCGCAGTGCTCGCCAAGGGGTCGCCAGCCCACGAAGCCAGTTCTGCTGCAAGGAGGCTGACCCGGTAAATTCCGGCACCTGCCGCCTACTATGTATGAGCAGTTTCTGCGGCGCATAGTAAAGACAAGCTGCGTTGGCGCGCAGCCTCCCTGGGATGCGTGCCTCCAGCTTCTGATACAGGGTGTGATGTCTCCTTCAGCCCGTCTTCCGCGACTCCCCGGAGTCCAAAGCCGATTACAGAGGGGATTTTACCCCAAAACGCTGTTGCAAGATAAGGAATCCCTACACACTTCTCCCTACACGGCGGATTTATTTATCCTGCTCACGAAAGGTGAATTTCGTCTATGTCGCGATCCGGTAGGGCGCGGGCAATCGGAGGTGGCATGCAGGGAGGCCGGGGGCACGGCTCTCGCTGCGCCGCCGGAGCAGGTCCGTGAGAGCCCCCCGGTGTGTGTCGCCAAAACTTCGTGAGGCGGCAAATTCAAGCAATTAGTGCGGGCGCTGGGATGGACCTGTCTGGTGGAAACTCTGCCGGCTGAGCCGTCGTCAGGGGGCGTTCGCGTCGTTTGCAGCCTTGCCGAAGGGACACAGACGATCATGTTCAAGCCCAATCTGGTGGCGCCTGTTCCTGGCGCGACTACGAACCGTGAAATGATATTAGCCTGGCCAAGCATCCGAGATCTTTAGGGGGCAAAGGAGATTTCCTGACGCCGGCCTGATTGTCGGCGCCCGTCCGCCAGCGGGATGGCAGATACTCGATCCGGGATCCCATGGGAGACTGCTCGCAGCGCGGGCGTTCGCGATTCCCGGGCAGGTCCCCGGCATGAGCAATATTGACCAGACTGGTGAGCAATGTGGAACAGACATGCAATTGAGCCCTCAGGCAGAATTGCGTCGAATGCCCGGGTGTATTCAACGGCGGAATGGGCAAGATGCGGACCGATCGCTGTGTAATCCTGGAAATCCGGGGCTGTCGTGAAGCAGGACCGGATTGGTGCCGTGATGATCATCTTCCCACGTTCCTGAAGACGCAATACTTGTCGGGGCTTGGGAATGGAATCAGCAGCGCCTGGCTGAAACACAGCGGCGCAGGCAGGATGCTGACGCAATCGGACAAAGTCCGGGCGCTTGGTCTCCCCTCGTGTGCCAAAGCTGTTTCGGGGCGCTTGGCGGCGATCTCGGTGAACATGGGATAATAGCGCGTGGAAGCCGAACGAAAACGCGGCGCCGTTATCATGCGGCCCCTCCAGGAAACCACCGAGGGCAGGCGTGTCGAATGGCGGTGGAGGTGTGCGGGGCAGGGTCTGAGAGAAGAGCGTGAGCGCTTCGAGAGCGCTTTCAGCAACGCGCCGATCGGCATGGCGCTCATGGGCATGGATGGCCGCTGGTTTCAGGTCAACAGCGCGCTCTGCCGGATCACCGGCTGTTCGGAAGATGAACTGAAGGCGACAAAACTCCGGTCGCTCATTCATCCTGAAGACGTCGATCTTGATCTGCAATTGCTTCAACAGGTACTCGACGGCCAGATTCCCAGCTACCAGACGGAAAAGCGCTGTCGCCACGCCTGGGGCCATTTCGTCTGGGTGTTGATGACGGTCTCGCTTGTCCGCAGCCACAAGGGGCAGGCGCGCTACCTCATCACGCAGTTTCAGGATATTTCCGAGCGCAAGGAGCTGTCGCGGCGCCTGGAGTTTCTGGTTGATCACGATTTTCTCACCGGCCTGTTCAACCGCAGGCACTTTGAACAGGAACTCGCGCAGGAGATGGAACGATCGGCGCGCTACGGTTTCTCCGGAGCAGTGCTCTTGATCGATCTCGACAATTTCAAGGACGTGAACGACACGTTCGGCCACATGGCCGGGGATGACCTGCTCAGGGGAATTGGGGGATTGATGAGGCACCGCCTGCGCCGAACCGACACGCTCGCACGGGTCGGCGGAGACGAGTTCGCGGTGCTGCTTCCGCAAACGGACGGGGACCAGGCGCGGGTCTTGGCCGATGAATTCGTGAAAGCACTGAGCCGGCAGACAGCCGTGCACGCTAATCAGTCGATCCGCATTACGGTAAGCGTAGGGGTCGCCATGTTCGATAACAACGGCAATGCGGAGGCGATGGCGTGCGCGGATCTGGCGATGTATGAGGCCAAGCAGGCGGGACGGAATCGCTTCGTCGTTTACGAGCCGGGATCAATCGGAGGGGGGCCGGACTCGGTGCGGCGTGGCGAGGTCGGGCGCATCCATCGGGCAGTCGAGGAGGATCGCCTCCTTCTCTACTGTCAGCCGATCATCGACCTCAAGCGGATGGAGGTCAGCCAATACGAGCTCCTGCTGCGGCTTCCGGGATGTGATGGTATCTATAAGCGTTTCTATCCAGGAGCGCAAGGGAAAAGCGGGAGGACAAGGGAGAAATTCCGGGGAGAACTCGGGGCAGGCAGCGAATGGCCGGGTGGGAATCGGTTTCTGAGCGGCCAACAGCCCGGCAATTCGCTGCCTGCCCCGAAGCGGGCTGTTGGCCCGCTCCGATATGGGCTGGCGCTCGGGCACACCTCGGCCGGACGGGCGCCTGGCCGGCATCCGGACGGCATGCTTGTGACGCTGAGCAATATCATCGTTTGCGGGACGAGGTGTGCGGCTGCGGCGGAGCGCGGGGCTCGAATGGATTCTGCGACCTGCAGCGCTCGCTTTGGCGATGGCGCAGGATGCGGTCGACGACCCGTGGGTCTGTGATGAAGGAGACGATACGCATGCGGGTGCCACAGGTGCAGAGCAGGGGGTCCGCCTCGAAGATTTTCCTCAGCAGGCGCGCCCACGTGCTCCGGGCTTCCCTGGAGAGGTCGGAATGGTCCTTCGCTGCGCCAGGGTCGGCTGCCGAACCGGCGCAGTCGCCAATGGCGGATGAAGTGGTGACTCGGGCCCGGTTGCTATAGGCGCCGTAAAAGCGTTGGCAATGGCGCCCCGCATCGGGAATGTGGGCGGTGATGCGGTGAATGCACTCGAGCGGATCCAGCGTAACGACGGTCGCGCCGGTCCTTGGATCCGGTGGTGTTTCCAAGGCGAGGTTGCCGTCCTGCAGTTGTTGCAGGGCATCCATGGCCAGGGCGGGGCGGGTGACATAGCGGGCCTGTGACTCGAGCGAGGTCAAGGCATCGGCTTCGACCGGTGGCCCCGCAAAGGTGGAGAAGCCCGGATGCACCCAGGAAAGCAGATTATGCATGAAACTCTCCGAGAGACGTTGGGCCTGGTGCAAACGCAGGAGCAGCAAGTGGCGGAAGACTTCCATGACGGCAGTGGTATCGAGCGCCGGCAGGGGAAGGAACTCTCCTTCGGGAGTGAAAACTCCGTCGGAAACGATCGCGTGGGCGTGCGGATTCCAGTTCCCCGCATAGCCGCCGAAGGTTTGCAGAGAGACGACACAGCCGGGGCGGACATCGGTGCGGTCAAATAATGCCTGGAAGGTTTTCAGGATGGCAGCATAAGCCGTTTGAGACAGCAGGCCAAGCAGCTTGCGGTCGCGCTCGAACAACCCGCGCAGGACGCGCGGGATGGAAAAGGTCCAGTGCCGGTGGGGCACGGGAGCCAGAATTCGCGTAGTGAGTTTTTCGGCAAAGAGCACGGAGCGCTTGGCCTGGCAACTGGAGCAGAAATTCCTGGTGCGGCATGAAAA
>Ga0299915_10004278_pt1 | contig 10407 bp, 7 predicted proteins | sample RVTome_13_FD_200263 | JGI IMG/M metagenome (GOLD analysis project Ga0299915, IMG submission 200263) | Soil microbial communities from uranium-contaminated site in the Upper Colorado River Basin, Wyoming, United States - RVT92D227 (version 2) ... | reverse complement strand
CCTACGCCGAGCCCAACAAGATCATCTACATCGAGCGCGAGACGCTGGCCCGGATCTTGGCGCTCGCGGCGACACGCGAGGGCCTCGATCTCAAGGAACTCGTCGTCCCCATCTTCAAGGACCCAGCCCTGGCCACGTCCTCGCATTCCCTCCATTTCCTGAGGGCCTACCACCTCGTCGACGTCATCCGCCAAACGAACCAGGAGGACGTGGAATTCACTCTCCTGAACTCGCCGGAATTCGCCAAGTCCGATAAGAAAAAGGGCGTCTTCACGTATCATGAGCCCTACGTCCCGAAAGAGGAGGCGCCGCTCGAGGCCGCTTTCCCCGAAACCTACGCCGAACCCGAGGCCGAAGCCATCACGCCCGAGGAAGCGGCTCTCGAAGCCGTGGCCGAAGAGCTGCGGGGAGCCGTGGCCGCCAGGGAAGAAGCCCCCCGGGAACGCCCGACGGCGCTCGCTCTCCCCCCCGAGCCCGGCGCCCCCCTGAAGAAGGAAAAGGTCTTCAAGAAAAAGAAGCTTATGTCCGAGGGGGAGAAGGGCCAGGGCCCGAAGAAAAGCGAACGCCGGGTCATCGAAGAGAAGCTCGTCGAGGAAGAATCGGTCCAGGAAGCCCTGGCCGCCGTCAAGGAAAAAGCGGAAGAAGGCCTCGAACAGCGGGCCAAGGAAAAGAAAGAGGAGTTCAAGCCGGCTCCGAAAGAGCAGCCCAAGTTCGGCATCTTCGGCGACTTGCTCAAGACCGCCCTCAAGAAAAAGGACGACAAGCCGCCCGAAGACGAGACGAAGTAATGAGGTTCATCTCCCGTTTCCGGGTAACTCCCCTATTCGGCTAGGCGACGGATATCGCCCCTAGCGGCGGGGAGCGGAAGCTTCGGAGCGACCGATAGAAGGGCGGCGGAGAAGCTCGGAGCCGCACTTCTAGGAAATATCTGGATCAAGTCTTAAAGAATATCCCGGACAGAGCCCTTGCGGCGCGTAACCCCCATACTGCCCTAATCCTCGCCAACGGACGAGGATTAGGACTGCATGGGGATCAAAGCATGTCTCTTTCAGAACCTTTTCGTCTCGTTATCCCCATGCTGTCTAGCAGTTCGAGGAGAGGGATGCTGCCCTCATCCTCATGAAAACATGAGGATGAGGACTGCTTCGCTGCCCTTCTTTTCATTAGACGAGGATTAGGACTGCATCCCATCCGGAACAAAACTCATGCGACCGACGTGTATTAAAGAATATCCCGGACTGAACCCTTCCTACGGGTCACTCCCATACTATCCTAATCCTCATTAAGAAATGAGGCTTAGGACTGCATGGGGATCAAAGTATGTCTCTCACAGAACCTTTTCGTTTCGTCACGCCCATGCTGTCTAGCAGTTCGAGGAGAGGGATGCTGTACTTTCGCGACAGGCCGGTTATCACCTTGAAATCGGCGACGGTCAATTCCCGCTTCCCTGATTCCCGGATCTTGCGGACGATCTCGTCGAGCCAGCGGGAATGGAGGATGAACCCGTCCAGGCCCTCGACGATCTTCTTCCGCTCGGCGAGGACGGCGAGGAGCGTATGAAGCTTCCCCTGGGTGAGCTTGAATTCGGCCTGGATGTCGTCCAGGGTTACGCTCCCGAGCTGGCCGCTGAGGACCATCCGTTCGAGCGCGGCCAAGGTCTCTTCGTCTGCGGCCGTGAGGGGGATCCGGAAATCGGGAAGCCGGACGATCCCCCCCTCCTCGATGATCCGCACCTCCTTGGCTAGCAGCCGGAGGGCCAGGACGAGGACCGTCCGAGGGGCGTCGAAGCGCTTCTCGAGCTTCTCGAGGGGGGCTCCTCTCTGGGAGGGGTGTTTCTTGTGGTACTGGGTAACGAAGGAAACGACCCGGCCGCGGAGAAAATCCAGGGTGCCCTGGGAGACGAGGAACAGGGGCGAAAACGCGAGGATGCGGGCCTTCCCTTCCTCTTCGAGGAGGTGAGCCAGGGCCTCGACGCGGGACCTAGGCAGGCGGCAGAAAACGTCGAGGTTCTCACCCTTCAGCCCTTTCAGGCCTCCCGCCTCCGCGAGGGCCAGGATCATTTCTTTTTCCCCGAGCGAGAGCCGCGTCAGGAGGGCCTTTCGCCTCGAAAGCTTGAGCTCGTCGGGCGACGGCGAGCCCGGATAAAGACAGGTGCCGCACCCGAGGCTGTCGCCGGCCGCCGTCCGGACTTCGAACGGGTCCCCCCACTTGACGTCGACGGGACCGACGGCCAGGGCCCGGACGAACGGGGCGCCCTTCCGGCCGGGGACCGGATACTCGGTGAAACGGGCGGCGACGGCGCCGTCGAGGAAGACGGCCTCGGCCGGCGCGTCTTGACCGAGTTTCCCCAGCGGGAAATCGAGGACGGCGTCGAATGCGGGCGCTTTCATGGACGGCTTTCCTCCGGGTCCACCGCCGGGACGAAGCTCATGCGGCGCAGGGCCGGGTCGCAGGAGACAAGGATTACACGAACTTCGTCCCCCAAGTCAAACGTTTTCCGGAGCCGGCGCGGCCGGAGCCGGCGGGCCGCCGGCTTCGGTTCGTAGTCCCCCCTCAGGGAATCGAAGGGCAGGAGGCCGGAGACGAAGTACTCTTCGATCTCGACGATGAGGCCGACCTTGATGACGTCGACGACCATCCCGCTGAACTCGTCGCCCAGGCGGTCCTTGAGAAGGCGGAAGATCCGCCATTCGAGGAGCGCCTGCTCGGCCTCGGCGGCGTTCCGCTCCCGCTCGGAGGACTTGGCGGCGATCGCATCGAGGTCAAGCCGGCCCGGCTCCTCCCGGGCGAGGAGGCCCTTGAGGATGCGATGGACGACGAGGTCGGGATAGCGGCGGATGGGCGAGGTGAAATGCGTGTAGTGGTCCTGGGCCAGGCCGTAGTGGCCGACGTTCCCGGTCGAATAAACGGCGAGCTTCATGGCCCGCAGGACCTGCCGGCCGACGAACTTCTCGCCGGGGAGGCCCTCGGCCTTTTTGAGAACGCGCTGGAGGTCATTCGACCGGACCTTGGCCGGCTCCGGCAGGGTCAAGCCGAAATTGAGGATAAGGTCGCGCAATTTTTCGAGGTCGCCGACGTCCGGCGGGGGGTGGACCCGGTAGACGGCTGGGATCTTCTTCTCCGAAAAGGCCGTGGCCGCGGCGACGTTGGCGGTGACCATGAATTCTTCGATCAGGCGATGGGCCTCGTTCCTTTCCGTGGCCGCGACGGCAAGGAGCTTCCCCTTCTCATAGACGAGCTCGGGCTCGACGAGATCGAAGTCTAGACTCCCCTCGGCCAGGCGCCGTTCCCGAAGGGCCCGGGCCAGCTCCCGCATCAGCAGGAGGTCGGGGACGACATCGGCGTAGGCTTTCGCTTCCGCGGCGTCCCCCTCTAAGATCTTGAACACCGAAGCGTAAGTCATCCGGTGGGCCGTACGGATGATGGAAGGAGCGAACTCGGTCCGGCCAACACGGCCGTCGTCGCCGATGTCCATCAAGGCCGAAACGGTTAGCCGCGGCTCTCTCGGCCGCAGACTGCAGAGGTCGTTGGATAGCTTTTCGGGGAGCATCGGCAGGGTCAGGTCGGGGAAATAGACGCTCGTCCCCCGTTCGAAAGCTTCGCCGTCGAGCGGGCTCGTGGGCCGGACGTAGTGGGAGACGTCGGCGATATGGACGCCGAGGAGCCAGCCCCCGGCGGGGAGCCGGCGGATGCTGACGGCGTCGTCGAAATCCTGGGCCTTCTCCCCGTCGATGGTCACGGACGGCCAGTCGCGGAAGTCGCGCCGCCCTTCGATCGTACCGGCGGATAGAACGTCCGGAATCCCGGCGGCCTCGCCCAGGACCTCCTCCGGGAACTGCTGCCGAAGCCCATACCGCCGGATGACCACGTGGGCGTCGACGCCCGGGTCTTCGGGCATGCCGAAAACCCGCGTGACGGCCAGGGTGGCCCGGTCGGCCTCGACGATCATCCCCGGGGCCGGCCCGAGTTTGCCGCGGGACTTGAGGGGGACATCGTCCTGCGACGGCGAGTCGAACGGCTGAAGGAAGGGGGCGCCCCCCCGTTCGCGGTAGACGCCGAGGAGCGCCGTCCGTCCCTTCTTGAGGATGCGCTCGACTTTCCCTTCGGGCTTGCCGAACTTGCCCCGCTCGTTGACGACGACCGTCACCTCGTCGCCCGGAAGGGCCCCCTGCGCATGGCGGGCGGGGATGAAGATGTCCTTGCCGCCGCCTTCCGGCGTGACGAACCCGAAGCCGGGACGGGCGGTGACGAATCGGCCGCGGACGAGGTCCGTCTTCTCGGCCAGGAGGAAGCGGCTGCGGAGGTAACGGACCTGCCCCCGGGCTTCGAGCTTCCGGATCTCCTCGAGCGCCTTGGCCCTGTCCCGGCGCTTGACGCCGAGCTCGATCAGGATCTCGTCGAAGGGCAGTCCTTCCTTGTATCTCTTGAGCAGGGCGAGGATCTTGAGGGCGGTCATGGGGATTTTCTCTCAGTAATAATAGAGGGAGACGTGGGGGATCTTGCGGCCGGCCCGCAACTCCTTGACGACCTGACGGCGGATCATGGCTTCGATCCCTTCGGGCCGCCGGCCTCGGAGCCCTTTGCGGGCCTCGGCCTCGGCCGCGCCCTTCTCCGACCCCGTCGCCCGGCCCCAGAGGAGCTCTTCGACCTCGGAGTCTATCCTCTCTAGCGCGGCTTCGTCCGGCTTCGGCGCATCCAGGATCTCAAGGGCCGCCTCGAGCAGGCGGGCGATCTCCCGGTCGTCCGGGGCCAGGCCGTGAAGCCCTTTCTCTACCTCCCGGCGGGCCCGGTCCTTTTTCCGGGGCCGCGGACCGGCTGTATTTCGCCGGCCGGCCGACCGGTCCAGGTGCTGGGCCAAGGCGTCGTCGACCTGCCTGTCGCAATGGGCGAGCGATATCCCCTTCGTCCCCCTGCCCCTCGTTTTGAGGCCATCGAAGGCCCGGCCGATACCCTCGAGAACGACTCGGAGTGGGACTCGCCTGGATTCCCAGGAGGCGATCGCGGATTGGTCTCTCGGCGACAGGAAGAACGGCGCGCCGCGGCGGGCGAGGAACTCCCGGGCAATCGTTTGGTAGTACCCGCTCTGTCCCTTGTCTTCGGTGTCCATGGTCGTCCGGCCGGGGCGCGGTCTAGGGCTTGGCGTTGCGGTTCCTCTCGTGGATGATCCTCAAGCCCTCGAGGACGAGGTCCGGCTCGTAGGCCTCGATCACCGGAAGCTCCGCCGCGATCTGGCTGCCGAAACCGCCCGTGGCCACGACCCGGACGCTCCTGCCGAGCTCCTTGCGCATCTCCTCGATCGTGTTCATGACCAGGCCGACGTAGCCGAAGTAGAGCCCCGACTGCATGCTGGACACAGTCGTCCGGCCGATGGCCCGCTTCGGCTTCTTGATCTCGATCCGCGGGAGGCGGGCCGTTTTGAGATAGAGGGCCTCGGCGGCGATCCGGATACCGGGCGCGATGGCCCCGCCCAAATATTCGCCCTTGGCCGAGACGGCGTCGAACGTCGTCGCCGTGCCGAAGTCGACGACGATGGCCGGACCGCCGTACTTCTCGAACGCGGCGACCGCGGCCGTGATCCGGTCCGCCCCGACTTCGAGGGGGTTCTCGTAGAGGATGGGCATGCCGGTCTTGAGGCCGGGGCCGACAACCGAAGCCGTCGTCCCGAAATACGCGCGGCACACGTCCTCGATGACGGGCGTCAGCGGAGGGACGACGCTCGAGATGATGGCGCTCGATATCGTCTTGGCCTGCAGCCCGGCCACTTGGATCAGGTTGAGCAGGGTGGCCCCGTATTCGTCGGACGTTGTGTCGCTATCCGTCTTGATCGTCCAGCTTTTGACCAGCTTCTTGCCGCGGAAAAGGCCGACGGCGATCGTCGTGTTCCCGACATCGAAAGCCAAGAGCATCTCGATCCTCCTTATCACGCCCCGTCGAGTCCGAGGACGGCGTCGAGGGCGACCGTGCCCGCCGCGCCGGCGCGCTCGACCACGAGCCGGCCGTCCTCGTCGAGGCCGCGGCAGATGCCGGTGAACGTCCCGGCGGCCGTCGTGACCCGGATAGGCCGTCCGGAAGGGAAGGCCAGCCGCGCTTCGAACGTCCTGATGACCGACCCCTTGTCTCCCCGGGCGAGGGCATTATACCAGCAGTCGAGGGCCCGGCAAAGGCCGTCGAAAACGGATCCGATCGTCACCGCCCGGCCGCCGATGATCCGGAGGGAGGTCGACGACGCGCGAAGGTCGGCCGGGAAGTCCCCCGGAACGTGATCGACGTTAATGCCCACCCCGACGACGGCGAAATCCCCGGCCGGGCCGCCGGAGACACCTTCGGACAAGATACCGCCGAGCTTTTTCCCGTCATAGACGAGGTCGTTCGGCCACTTGAGCCGGACGGCAACGCCGGCCCCAGCTAGGACCGCGTCCGAAGCGGCCAAACCCGCGGCGAGGGGCAGAAGGTGAAGGAAAGGAACCGGGCCCGCCCCGGGACCGCGAAGGATGAATGACGCGTAGAGCCCCAGGCCGGGCGGCGAATGCCAGACCCTGCCTTTGGTGCCCCGGCCCCGGGTCTGTTCCCCGGCGACGACGGCCGTGCCGTGGTCGGCCCCGGCCAAAGCCAGCTCCCGGGCGTTCGTCGAGTCGACGCGGTCTCTCCGGTAGACGATCGTTCCGACGGGCATGGGTCCCCGCTTCCTACTTCAGGACGCGGCGGCGACCTTGGCCAGGTTCTGGCCGAGTTTCTCACGGCGGGCCCGCAACTCTTCGAGCCGGGTCCGGTTTTCCTCGACCACGGCCGCCGGCGCCTTGGCCACGAATTCGGTGTTCTCGAGCTTGCGTTCGATCTTGGCCATTTCCGCTTCGACCTTGGCGATCTCCCTCTGCAGCCGCTCTTTTTCCTGGCCCAGGTCGGCCGGTTTTTCCAGGATGATGGCGACCTCGAACGGTCCGGCGACGCCCTTGAGGACGCTCGGCCCCTCGGGCAGGGCGGCCGTGAACTCGAGCGCCGTGAGACCGGCCAACGCCCGGACCGATGCCGCCTGGGATTCCAGGGCCGCGGTTTCCTCGCGGCCGGCGGTCTTGACGAGGAGGCGCAGCTTTTCCTTGGGCGCGATCTTGTTCTCGGCCCGGACCGTCCGCGTTTCGACGATGACGGCCTGGACGAGGGTCATGGCCTGGACGGCCCGCCCGTCCTTCCAGCCCGCTTCGGGAACCGGGTAGGGCGCGACGGTGATCGACTTGCCCGCCCCGGGCAGGTGCTGCCAGAGCTCTTCGGTGATGAAGGGCATGAACGGGTGGAGGAGGCGCAGGATGCGGTCGAAGGCGTCGGCCAGCACGGCCTCTGTCGTCCGGTTGCCTTCCCGGAGCCCGACCTTGGCGAACTCGATGTACCAGTCGCAGAACTCGTGCCAGATGAAATGGTAGACGAGGTCGGCCGCTTCATAGAATTTGTATTGCTCCAGACTCGTTGACAGCTCCGCCGTGACGTCGGCCAGGCGGCTCCGGATCCAGCGGTCGGCGAGCGTCAATTCCGCCTCCCGGACGGCGGGACGGTCCTGGCCCAGGTTCATCAGGACGAACCGCGAAGCGTTCCAGATCTTGTTGGCGAAGGCCTGGTAGCCGGCCATGCGTTCCTCGGACAGGGCCAGGTCCATGCCGGGCACGGCCAGCGCGGCCAGGGTGAAGCGCAGGGCGTCGGTGCCGTATTTATCGATCATCTCCAGCGGGTCGATGATGTTGCCCTCGGACTTGCTCATCTTGCGCCGCTTGAGGTCCCGGACCAGGCCGTTGATGAAGACGTGGCGGAAGGGGATCCGGCCCCGGAACTTGAGGCCCATCATGATCATGCGTGCGACCCAGAAGAAGATGATGTCGAAGCCGGTGGACATGAGGTCGGTCGGGTAGAAGGCCTCGAGGTCCTCTGTCGCGTCGGGCCAGCCGAGCGTCCCGAAGGGCCACAGGGCGGACGAGAACCAGGTGTCGAGGACGTCTTCGTCCTGGTCGAGTGCGCCGCCGCACTTATCGCATTGCGCCGGCGCCTCCATGGCCACCATGATGCGGCCGCAGTCCCGGCAGTACCAGGCTGGGATGCGATGCCCCCACCAGAGCTGGCGGGAAATGCACCAGTCATGGATGTTGTACATCCACTCGAAATACGTCTTGGTCCAGTTCGCCGGGATGAACTCGATCGAGCCATCCTCGACGACGCGGATGGCCTCGTCGGCCAGCGGCTTGATGCGGACGAACCACTGCCAGGATAAGTGCGGTTCGATGACGTTCTTGCAGCGGTAGCAGTGGCCGACGGCGTGTTCGTGGGCCTCGACCTTGACCAGGAGGCCCTGCTCGCTCAGCTTTTCGACGACCTTGGCCCGGCAGGCGAAGCGGTCGAGTCCGGCGAAGTCCGGGCCCGCCGCCTCGGTCATCCGGCCCGAGCCGTCGATGACGATGACCTGCTCCAGGCCGTGTTTTTTTCCGAGCTCGAAGTCGACGGGGTCGTGGGCCGGGGTGACCTTGACCGCGCCCGTGCCGAACTCCCGCTCGACCCGCTCATCGGTGATGACCGGAATGGGCCGGTTCTGGAGCGGCAGGATGACGCGCTTGCCGTGAAGATGCGTGTAGCGCTCGTCGTCGGGGTGGACGGCCAGGGCCGTGTCGCCGAGCATGGTCTCCGGCCGTGTCGTCGCCACAACCACGGACTCGGCCGATCCTTCTACGGCGTAGCGGATGTGCCAGAGCTTGCCGTGGAGGTCCTTGTGCTCGATCTCGATGTCGGAGAGAACCGTCCGGCAATGCGGGCAGCGGTTGACCAGGAAATAGTCGCGGTAGATCAGCCCTTCATCATAGAGAGAAACGAAAACCTGTTTCACGGCCCGGCTGAAGCCCGGGTCCATGGTGAAGCGTTCCCGCGACCAGTCGAGCGAGGCGCCGAGCTTCTTGAGCTGACCGGTTATGGCCCCGCCGTACTTCGCCTTCCAGTCCCAGGCGATGCGGAGGAATTCCTCGCGGCCGACCTTCTCCCGGGTCAAGCCCTTTTCGGCCAGGCTCTTCTCGATGACGTTGTGGACGGCGATCGAGGCGTGGTCCGTGCCCGGGAGCCAGAGGCAGTTGTAGCCCTGCATCCGCTTCCAGCGGGTGATGATGTCGGGCAGGGTGAAGCAGAGGGCGTGGCCCATGTGCAGGATGCCGGTGACATTCGGCGGCGGCAGGACCATCGAGAACTTGGCCTTCGGGGACTTCGGGTCGGCGACGAAGAGCCCTTCGTCCAGCCAGAAATTTCCCCACTTCTCCTCGACGGGTTTGGGGTCGTAGGCTTTGGCCAACTCGTCTTTGGTGTTCATGGTTTCGACATCCATTCTTTGAGGTCCGCGACGACGCGCGCCCGGACCCGCTTCTCGATCTCCCGCTCCATGCCGACCATTTCCTCGCGGACCCAGTCCTTGAGATCCCGGTCCGCGGCGAGCGCCGGCGTCCCGGGATCGCCTCCGGCCGCGGGCCGGAGCGGCTCTTCGGGCAGCGACGATGGCCCGGTTTTCCGGGCGATGAGCTCGCGGACGGCGGCCGCCAGGCGTTCCGAGTCGAAGGGCTTCTGGACGATCTCGTCGTATTCGGGGGGCGCGTTCCTGTCCGCGTCCAGGGACTCGAAAGTCCCCTTCAGCCCGATGAGCGGGACGTTTTCGAGCTCTTTCCGGCTCCTCAGCGTCCGGCCGACTTCATAACCGTCCCGCCCGGGGAGCGTGAGGCTGACCAGCAGCGCGTCCGGCCGGACCTCCGCGACCGATTCGAGGAGCGACGCGCCGTCCTCGAACGGGTAGACCTTGAACTCCGGCTCGGCGAAGACGAGCAGGGCGGTCTTCTGGACCGAAGGGCTGGGGTCGGCCACGATAATCCTGTAGGGCACGTCAATCCTCAGAAAATCAACAGAATAATCAACTTAATCTACCCTTTTCGCCCCGGCCCGTCAATAATCGACCGAGACCGACTTCTCGCCGAGCAGGGCCTCGACTTTCTTGATGAGGGTCTCCGAAGGCGCGACCTTCTGGACCTCGGCGCTCTGGGCCGTCAAGCGGTAGGATCGAGGGGTCTCGAGCTCGAAGTAGACGGGGCACTTCCCTTCGTGGGCGTCCAGGATCTCCTTGAGCTCGGAGAGCGTCGCCTCCTCGAGACCCGGCAGGAAGATGCGGACGACGACGCGCTTGGCCTGCTTTTCGAAGGCCTCTGCGAGCGGCATGGCCTGGCTCAGGCTGATGCGGCGGTTGTCCTCTTCGCCCATGTACTTGCCCTTGACCCAGACAAGTTGGCCTTCCCGCAGGTACGTTCCATGCCTGGCGTAGCAATCGGGAAAAGCGACGACCTCGATCTTGCCGGTCAGGTCCTCGAGGACGAAGGTGGCCATGCGCTCGTCCTTTTTCGTCTTGAG
>Ga0299915_10004277_pt1 | contig 10409 bp, 6 predicted proteins | sample RVTome_13_FD_200263 | JGI IMG/M metagenome (GOLD analysis project Ga0299915, IMG submission 200263) | Soil microbial communities from uranium-contaminated site in the Upper Colorado River Basin, Wyoming, United States - RVT92D227 (version 2) ... | reverse complement strand
TTCTGGGCACTGGCATAAACCCGGGCTTTCTTATGGACACACTCGTGATAACGTTAACCGCGCCTTGCCAAAGAATAGAGAGAATCGAAGCAACAAGAGTCATGAATGCTGGCACGAGACGGCTACCGTTCCAGAAGAAGGTGGGCGCAGGCCTAACGGTCAAAGAATTCATGCGGAAAATGGAGAAGAAAGAAATCACCGGTCACGTTGGACTTGAACAATCCATTGCGATGATTGCAGATTCACTGAAATGGAAGCTCCACAAGATAGCGACGGAACCAGTAGAGCCAGTGGTGGCGAGGAAAGATGTGGAAAGCAACGACATAAAGGTCAAGGCAGGAAATGTCGCTGGTTTGAGACAGAAAGCAAGAGGATTCCTGAAAGCAAAGGAAGCTATCATTTTGGACTTTCAAGCGTACATAGGCGCAGAAGAAGAATACGATGCAATAACCATCAAAGGAGTGCCGCCCATAAACCAAAGAATATCCCCCTGTGTGCACGGTGACATAGGCACAATAGCAATGGCCGTGAACGCGATACCCAGAGTGATTAACGCTCCCGCAGGCCTATTTACCATGAAGGACTTGCCAGTTCCATCTGCTGCTGTTGAAGATATGAGGGAATACATTTTAACCTAGCGTCACCATCCCCTGCGCGGAAGATCAAGTTGAAACCCCAAATCGACTTAAACTGCGATCTAGGCGAAAGCTACGGCGCTTTCAAGATCGGAAATGACCAGGAAGTAATGCCTCACATAACTTCAGCAAACATAGCATGTGGCTTTCACGGAGGCGATCCTATCACAATCGCTCAGACGATTGGCTTGGGAAAAAAGCTCAATGTTGCTATTGGCGCGCATCCCAGTTTTCCGGATCTCATGGGTTTCGGTCGAAGAGAAATGCGACTGGCTCCAGATGAACTGAAGAACTGTACTATATACCAAGTGAGTGTGCTCCAAGGGTTCGCTAGAGCGGCTGGAGTCAAGCTTCAACATGTGAAACCTCACGGAGCCCTCTATAACATGGCTGCAGAAGACGAGAAAACCTCTGAGACGATAGTTGACGCTGTGAAAACGCTTGACTCTAGTTTGATAATCTTTGCGCCACCCGACTCGGCACTTGCCAAAGCCGCCATCAAAGCCAGAATAAGAGTGGCACATGAGTTTTTTGCAGATAGAGCATACAATTCTGACGGAAGCCTCGTTTCAAGGAAAAAGCCAAATGCGATTATTCATGACGCACGTCAGGTTGTTAGAAGAACGGTCAAAATGGTCACAGAGGGAGCGGTGCTAGCCCTTAATGGTGAATCTGTGAGCTTAGGCGAGATACAAACGGTTTGTGTGCATGGCGACAATCCCGCGGCAGTGAAGCTGACTGAAGCGTTGCACAAGGGATTGATGCGAGCAGGTATAGAAGTGAAATCGGTGGGCAACTTCCTTTGATTGGGGCACGTTTTTTCCATGAAACCTAGACCAAAGTCCGCACGATACCTGCCCTTCGGCGACTCTGCTTTGCTGATCGAGTTTGGCGATACGATAGATTTGGAAGTGAATCGCAGAGTCACTGCCTTAGCTGAAGCCATTAGTGTGGCTCAGATTCAGGTTGAAGAGGTTGTGCCGACTTACAGATCATTGTTGGTTTGTTATGACCCCATGAAGATCACCTATGAACAGCTGGCGTTTCGAATAAAAGACGTTGAAGAGAGCTTGGAAAGGACAATCAAGGAAAAAAGGGGGCGACGATTTGTCGTGCCAGTGATCTATGGTGGAGAATATGGGCCGGACCTTGACTTCGTGGCCAAATCCCACGGGTTGACTCATGAGCAAGTAGTGAAATTGCATTCCAGTAGGGAGTATAGAGTGTACATGATAGGATTTGTCGCTGGCTTTCCCTACTTGGGCGAAGTTGCAGATGAAATCGCAACACCGCGTCTTGAAACGCCACGGCTAAAAGTGCCAGCAGGCTCGGTAGGCATCGCAGAAAAACAGACAGGAATATACCCATGCGAAGCACCAGGCGGATGGCGAATAATCGGCAAGACCTCAATCAAACTCTTCGACCCACAGGAACAGCCGCCAACACCGTTGAAAGCCGGAGACATCGTCAAGTTCAAAACTGTTTCGGAAGAGGAATTCAGAACAACAGAAGGGAAAAGCCTGAGCATTTCAACAAGGAACACGAAAGAATGAAAGTTTTCCAAACGCTCAAACCTGGGCTGTTCACAACCGTCCAAGACATAGGAAGACACGGTTATCTCAAATATGGTGTTCCCATTTCAGGTGCGATGGACCAATTCTCCCTTACCGTGGCCAATCTTCTGGTCGCAAATAACGAGAATGACGCATGCCTCGAAACAACCCTAATCGGTCCGGAATTGCAGGCCTTAGCTGAAGTGCAAATAGCCATAACTGGAGGCAACTGCACACCAGAGATTAATAACCATACGGCGCCGATGTGGCAGACGCTGACTATACAGGAGGGCGATGTGCTCTCTTTCGGAAAGATGGAAAGCGGATGCCGGGCGTACATTGCAGTAAGAGGCGGAATGGATGTACCGGTGGTGCTTGGAAGCAGGTCAACCTATGCCCGCGGTGGGTTCGGAGGAAACCGTGGTAGACAACTGAAAGCTGGAGACGTGATTAACGGATTTGATGCCAAACCTTTACTGAACGAACACAGATTGCCGAAAGAGTTGGTACCACGATTTTCTGACTATTTCAAGGCAAACGTGATTCTTGGTCCCCAAGCAGAAATGTTCACAGAGAAAGGAACAGAGACATTTCTTTCAAACCAGTACAGAGTCACGTTGGAAGCTGATCGTATGGGTTACCGACTTGAAGGCTCAACGATAGAACACAAGGGAAAGGCGGACATTGTATCAGATGCTCTCTTGCCAGGTGCGATTCAGGTTCCGAAAAACGGCAAGCCGATCCTAATCATGAAAGATGCCCAAACAACCGGCGGATACCCCAAAATCGCCGTAGTGGTTGCCTCTGACCTCTCCAGTCTCGGACAAGCCAAGCCAAGCGATGATATAGAATTCTCAAAGACAACGATAAGCCAAGCTTACGAGAAATCGCTTCAGTTGTGGAGATCACTTGAAAACTTGAAAAGATCCATGAAGAATACTTGATTCAGAAAAAAAGAAAAAAAGGGAACTTATGGCTCTGTCTTTCCGAAGTTCTTAGTCGTGGCGTAGTAGTCTTTGAGGTCTATTTTGTCGTCGTCGTTCACGTCTAGGTTGGGGCTGTAGACGCGGCCTGGAGGGTTGGGTCCTTGCCGGGTAGTGCCGAAAGCCTTGCCGACTGCGTAGACATCTTTCAGGTCGACTTTTTTGTCACCGTTCACGTCGCCGATTAGGCATACTCGAATCGTACCGTCTGTGAACGTGTTGTCCAAGGTATCGGTTTCTCCTGCAACTATGTCTGCCTGAGCGCTGATGGTGCGATTGCCAAAGGAATAGCCAGTCGTGTCCCAAGTGAACGTTATGATCGTAGACGAGCCGCTTCCTAGTGTGACCAATTGTGATCCTATAATAGTGGTGTTTGCGTATGCTGCGACGTTGAAGGTCTCAGCGAAGTCTCCTTGGTTTTCCACAGTCACGTTTATACGACAAGTCTTGCTTTCGCCCACAGTTTCCATAGGTAGGCATCCGCTCTTGGATGTGGTCACATTTGTTACTGCCACATCATGGATTCCGAGGGGTGACGTTACAACTGCGGATTCTATGACAGCGAAGAATGGCGGGGGCGGTCCCCAGCTTGCAAAGTTCACGAGGTGGTAGTTGCCGCCAGGGCATGGTGGCCACGGAGGAAAGATCTGTGCTACGCTGTATATGTCTTGAGAAACCAGTGCTGCGTCATTGTGAGTGGTGTACGGAGGCTCTGGCGGCATGTGCCCATGGGGAACGGGTATTCGCCCTTCGGGAATCAATCCGCTTTCAAAGGCATCTACGACTGGGTCGCTGATCGCTATCTTCGTTTCCAATGAGTTGACCCCAGCCACTGTCACGTAGTGTCCTCCCGGTTCTCGATACCATGTTTCCTGGTTGAATACCCAGTATCCGACCAGCAGGACAACGTCTTGGCATTTTTCGACCTCCGTCCTTATGTAGTCAAAGTCTGGCTGCATGTAGGTGTGTTCGTAGAAAAGGCCCTTCAAACCCAGGTTCATCCCGACGAGGCTCAAGTCGTTCATGTCGATTACGTTGTCCGCAAATGGAGGATATGTCATGGATGCTGGGAATATGTCTGCCGCAAGGTCCCAGTTTGGCATTCCTGGAACAGTACCAAAGGCCAAGGTTACGATGTTCAAGTCAGTGGCGTTGACCTCGCCGTCACCGTTTGCATCACCCATTGGGTTGACTCCGGTCCAAGATAGGTATTGGGCAAGTCCTGCTTCCATGTCATATACGTTCGTGCCTGAGTGTATGAGGCCAGTTCTTATGCCGTCTGTATCCATGAGATAAGCCAGGTGCTCGACTAGAGGTTGGACGTTGGATGGGTGATGGTCGTCCCATTGTCCATAGGTTCGAACTAGCGGATAGTTGTCATTCACTATCGGCGGAGGAATCGGGTTGGGTTCGAACTCTGAATCAAGCCACCAGAGGGAGTTAGCAACTGCGACAGGCCCACAGTGGCTCCATGCACCGAACTGATCTCTCCACTGGTAGGTTCCCCCTTGTCTCTGGTCAAAGTCCGGCACACCACTAGGAGCATAGTCGGGGTACGCCCGTTTCCAATACCATGCATCGAATGATTCTGCTGTTACGTTCCATGGCGGAGGCGTGGGTCCTGGCGGAAGGCCATCGGCTAAGTCAATGTGGAACTTGCTTGTCTGGTCGTTCGCGTCTACATGGAACCTTACTCCTGCCCACTCTATCGGCCTGACTATTCGCCACCAAGAGCTTATTGACGGTACCCATGGTGACGGTGGGTCGACTACGTTGAACCAGTCACATGGTTCAATGTGCTGAATTTTCTTCTCGGCGGTGATTGTGGGCATTGGTGGGTTTATCGGAATAGCAGGAGGAGGATAGGCTTCGTCTATGTGGAACGTCCCATCTTGGCTGTTTGAATAGTCAACATGGAACTCGGCGTCGCCGATGCTTGGACTTGTCACTTTCCACCATGTACACGGTTCAGGAGTTGTGGATAAATCATCCACTTTGAAGCTTCCGCACGGAGCTAGCGTGCTGATTTTCCTTCTGGCCACTGTGGGGTAAGCTGGCGGTATCGGTATTTTCAAGGGGTCAGGCCGCACTTGGTCGACGTGGAACATTGAAGTCCCAGGGTTATAACTGTCAACGTGGAATTCTAGACCAGTCAGTGCGCCTTGGTGTATTATTTCCCACCAACTGCATGGGTCAGGTGCGAATCCAGATGGATCTACGACAATGTAGTAGTCGCAGGGTCTGATTTGAGTGATCTTTTGTCTTGCCTCTATCTCGTACCATGGGAAGGGCAGAACGTATGGTCCAGGAATGACTTCGTCTACGTGAAATTCGCAGCTTTCGTTGGTCCAGTCTACGTGGAACTCGTATCCTGATGGTCTGCCGGTTTCTGGGTCTATTATCTCCCACCATGAGCATGGGGTAGGATACCAGTGGGCGGGCCAATGAACAGTGTAGTATCTGCATGGCTCTATCACGTCCACCTTCATTTCGGCCCAGAAGGGCGCGCCTGGAGGAAATATCGGGATTGGCCCTGGGATGACGATATCAACGTGGAATCTGTATGGTTGGTCAACTGCGTCTACGTGGAATTCACCAATAGGATTGCCCATTGCGTCGAATACCTCCCACCATGAACAGACAGGTGGGATATATCCAGCAGGCCATAGCACCTGCAACCAGTCGCACTGTTCGAGCATTCCGTTGCCATTCAACATTTCCATGAACTGCATTCGGATTCCCGTCCCGAACCTCATCGAAACGTTTGATGTGAAGGACATTTCTGTAGTGCTACTGAACTGGATACTCTGGCCCGTCGTGAACGTCATCGAACTGGGCGAGGCAAAGGTTATGCTGGGCAACATCAAGCTTATTGAACCTGTTAGAAGCAATGTTGCAAAGATCGTAGAAACAGCGTATAGTCTAAGAGATTTTTTCAATTCTCCTTTCTCCTTTCTAGTTTGACAAGATAATAAGCTTGTTTCTGGGTTAAAAGATTTTTGGGATAGAGTTCTATTTCGTTTTCTAACTCAACCATCGCATGCAGTATCCTATGAAACAAACTGGACGTGTTTTTGACACTGCGCGGAAAGGACATGATAGCTTTGGCAAGTGATTCATCACTCTGAGAACAAAACGCGATCAGCGATTATGCATATTGAGGCTGCAAATAGACAGAATTCCACTCAGTCTGTACGCAATCCATTGCTCGACAAACCGTTTTGCGGCGTAACAACAAACGTGCTATTTTCCGTAGTTTCTCCAAAACACATAGCAGTCTAGGAGATCGATTTTGCCGTCCTTGTTAACGTCACAGAGGAGATTCCATCGACGATCACCGGAGTGCGAACCGAAAGCCTTGCCCAATATGTAGACATCTATAAGATCGACTTTTCCATCGTTATTCACGTCGGATGTGCGCCTGTTCTTTATGACTATTTCATGCGCTGATTGTCGGTAGGTGAAGTATATCCATCTGCGCAAACCATCATCTCGAACGGTGTAGTTTGCATGAAGCACTTCTGTCGATCCGTTGTCAATGATTACATTGATGTCTGGTTCAATAAGAGAATGAGGGATGCAGATACGACAGTATCCATAGGTTCCATCTGGCCCATGTGTCCCTAAGCTTATGGTCATGCTGTCTCTCTCATAAACAAGACTAAGCAGGCTGGAGTTGCTTATCACTTCAACGCAGTAGGTGTTGCCATCAAGCTGAACTCTTGTCTTGGAAAAGACTCCCAAGAGAGGATACAGGTCTGTGTTGGCGTCATCAATTTCTTCTGGGAAGTCACCCAGTCCATCATTATTTAGATCAGATCCGTTATAGGTGCTCCAATAATTGCCTTCAAACCCATTGTCCCAGCTGTTCTGGTAGGAAAACAGGAGGTCGACCTGTTCATCATTCTGGACAAAATTGTTATGGAACACCCTGTTGAAGTTCGAAGAGGAAACACGGATGCCATACAGTGTGTGCAGAACGCTGTTTCCTTCCAATGTGTTGTTGCTGGATTCGACAAGGGAAAATCCCTTTTCGCCCCATTCTATTCTGTTGCTCTCAAAGAGGTTGTTTCTCGAGTCTTGGACACAGATGCCAACCCAATTGCTCCGGCAATAGCTGTAAGATACCACGTTTTGTTCTGAGCTTTGAAGACATATTCCATAGTTGTTTTCGATGGCCGTGACGTTCTCCACTCTTGAGCCCGTTACGTTGTAGAAGTGAATGCCGTGTCCGTTCTTCGTTACGTTAAGGTTTCGCACAGTTATGTTGTGGCAGTTCACAAGATAGAGAACGCCGACCTCTTCCGAGTTGTCGATAGTCCTGTTCTCTAACCCTATTCTGTAGCAGATCGGTTTTCCATCAACGGTGTTGCTCTCATCAACTGAATTGTTGAAGTCTGGAAAAGCATTGCCGAAGACTCCGAAATTGTATTCATTGCTATGGATCTCGTTTCCTATTAGGACGTTGTTGCTTGAACGCCATAACCAGATGCCTTCGTAATTGGACCATGCGATATTGTGTTCGATCTTGCTTTCTTCTGAGAGATACAGGTAAAGACCGATTCTATTGTTCACGATCAGACTGTGGCTGATGTTTGCTCCTACGCAGTGGTCCAGAAAGATGCCGCAGTCGTCTCCATATGGTGGAGAGTTCGAGCCGCTGTTCTGAATAGTGAACCCAGTAACCACGACAGTGCTGGCTTGCACGTAGAAGACAGTTCCTGTGTGTTCTCCATCTATGATCGTAGTTGTTCTGTTCTCGCCTACGATTGAAAGCGTACTACGCAAGACTATGTGCTCCTTGTAGATACCGCTCTTGACAAAAATGGTATGGCCGTTGAGTGTTTCAGGCGCGTCGATAGCCGCTTGAATTGTCAGGTAGGTTAGGTCTGTGTTGATGTTGTGTACGGAACCATATGAATGCATAAGAGGGTACCTATCTCTGTCAAAGACGTTTACAGCGTACTGCACGTCTCCGATGCCATCGCTGCCAGTTTCATTTTGGAAAAGGCCTTTTCGCACATCTGTACCATTGTAACGGCTCCAGTAGTTTCCGCCAGAAGGATAGCCATCGTCCCATGTCGTGCCTTGCAGATTGTAGATGAATGGGTATTTGTTGTCGACAAAATTGTTGTGGAAGATTGTGTTGCCCAGGATGGTTGTGTTTCCGGGCATTGCTTCAATCATACCGTCATAGGTATTGTTGCGTACGGTGTTTTCATAGATTCTGTTGTAGGTGCATGGCGAGTAAAGGCGGATTCCTTGACTATTTCTTGTGAGATTGTTCTTGGCCACGGTGCAGTTTGTTGCATATTCCAGATGGACCCCTCCGATGCAGTTGGACACACTATTTCCTATTGCCGCGCAGTTCTCGGAATGGAGCAACCTAATGCCGTAACCGTTACCATCTATGACGTTTCCCTCGACCCTCGATTCTCGAGAGTAGTTCAGCCTAATGTTGTGACAGTTTACAAACAGGTAATTGTCTCTTATCTCACACCTATCGGCAAAATGCACGTAGATTCCGTTGTTTGTCCAGCCCCAACCACTGTACCGTACAGTAAAGCCAGCTATTGTCACGTTGTCAGCCACAATTGTGACGACAGTTCCGGCGTTACTCCCATCGATGATTGTTGTTGAAACATTCTCTCCGATCAGCGAGAGAGTCTTGTTGATAACAATACGTTCATGATACACTCCAGAAGGAACCAAGATCGTTGACCCATTTTCCGCATCGTTTATGGCTTGTTGTATGGAGATAAAACCCTCAGAAATTTCTCCTTTGGAAACCAAAGATGGAGAACCGACCACTGAAGGAGAATCGTGCTTGAGGCTTGTTTTTGAGTAAACAGGAAATAGAATGATTAGAGCAAACACTAAAGTAAAAAATACCCTAGAGTAGATAGGACTGTTGTTTTTGCGTCCCGTTCTTCCCTCTCTCCTTCTACTAAGCATATATCAAGACGACGTTTTAATACGTAACTAAGAAGCTTCTGGAGTTTTGTTCTATGTCTGGAAGGCATTTTCGGATTTCAACACGCGTTCTCGTCCTCGATATTTGAGATTGTAGCCTATGCAACGGGAGTTTGAAAATATCTTTGTATTAGCTCTCAAGCGGAAGTTCGCCTCAACCATTAAGTGCTAATCGAAGCAAAAGATACCAGCTAGATTGTCTTGCTCGCTTCCCTAGCTCGGTTGATGATGTCTTCAAAAAAGGCTTCAAAACAGTTCTCGACAAGACGAACGCTTATAGAAAGCATCCCACAACAATGCCTATCAACGGTGATATTGGTGTCAATACGAACTGGCGTCCACAGAAAAGCTTCTCTATCACTCCCGGATATTGTAGCTAATGTCAAGAACAGAAAGGATTTTTCAAAAGCTGGCGCAATCGCCATGTTCATTGGCGTAGTTCGCGGCGAGAGCGACAAACACGAAAAAGTTGGGAATCTCTTGTTGGAGGCTTATGAAGAGAAAGCAGATGAAGTCTTAGCAGGGATTTGTGACGATTTGAGGCAGAAACCAGGCGTTGTGGATGTTCAGATACATCATTTGCTGGGCGAGTTCGAAGTTGGCGAGGATCTTGTGTATGTGTTGGTTGCTGGCTCTCATCGAAAGAATGTTTTCTCGGTCTTGGAAGAGGCCGTGGAACGGTATAAGAAGGAAGCGCCGATCTTCAAAAAGGAGTCAACCGTAACTGAGAAGGGTGAGGCCAAGACAAGCTGGGTAACAGAAAGATAGGAGCCCCCTTCGCTTAAGAGTTATAAATACATGCCTGCTAGAGTAATATTGATGGGAGAGGCGGAAGTTGGAAAAGCGAAGTTATGCCTGGTTTGAGCGACGTCGCAGGACTAAGGCGTTGGATTTAGCTCAGGAGCAGATATCGAAAGCCCTTGACACGGTGACGCTGCTTCATCAAGCGACGAAAAGCATGTCCGAAGGAAAGAAGAAGGAAGGGTTGCAGCGCATAGAGAACCTTTTCAAGGCAGAGGAAGAAGTGGACAGGTTGCGAATGGAGGTTTTCAAGGAGCTGACAAAGGGTGCAGCTCTCTTCGCCGACTACCGAGAAGACCTGCTACATCTTGTAAAAAGGTTGGACACGCTTGCAGATCACGTGAAGGACGCGGCAAGATGCATGGAAATGCTTGCAGACGTGAAGATCCCAAAAGAACTTGCCGACAACACAGTATGCATGACCGCCTTGCTTGTTGATTGCGCCCAAACATTACGAGGCAGCA
>Ga0299915_10004276_pt1 | contig 10409 bp, 6 predicted proteins | sample RVTome_13_FD_200263 | JGI IMG/M metagenome (GOLD analysis project Ga0299915, IMG submission 200263) | Soil microbial communities from uranium-contaminated site in the Upper Colorado River Basin, Wyoming, United States - RVT92D227 (version 2) ... | reverse complement strand
ACATGCTGGCCTACCTCCGGGTCATTTACAACCCGGAGGATGACATCGCGCTCCTGCGCATCATCAACACTCCGCCGCGCGGGATCGGCGCGAGCACGGTCGAAGCGCTGACCCATAACGCCCTGCAAGCCGGAGCGCCCCTGACGCACGCGCTGGCAGAGCTGGCGAAGGATCCGCAGCGCGCCGGAAGAAGCCACCGCGCGCTCGCCGCCTTCCAAAAACTGCTGCAGGATTGGAAGTCGATCCGAGATGAGGTCCCCGCCGCCGAGCTTCTGACCCGCATCATCGAAGCCACTGGTTACAGGAAGAAGCTCGAACGGCAGGAAAGCCGGGAGGAGGCCGCCAACCGGCTGGCGAATATCGACGAGCTGATCCGCGCCTGCGAGGAGTCGGAAGACCGCAGCGAGACCATCTTTGAGTTTTTGGACCGTGCCGCGCTCTCATCCGAGCTCGACCACCTGGACCCGAACGCCAGGGTGACGCTGATGACCGTGCACAGCGCCAAGGGGCTCGAGTTCGACGCCGTATTCCTGGTGGGAATGGAAGACGGGCTGTTCCCGCATGCGCTCTCCTGCAACTCGCCGGAGGACCTGGAGGAGGAGCGCAGGCTGTGCTACGTTGGCATCACCCGGGCGCGGCGGCGGCTGTTTCTGACCTGGACCCCGTTTCGCCGTTCCTTCGGCCGCGACCGCGACGGGCCTGCCCTGCCGTCACGCTTCCTGGGCGAAATGCCGCCCGAGCTGGTGGAGGGGCCGGAATTGAAATCCGACTATGCATATGAGGAGGACGAGGAGTACGAGACTGTCCCGAGAGAGCTCAGGCGCGGATCGCCGCGGCGCGACGGCGAGCCGCGCGGCAGTAAGACAGAGGGCGAGGAAGCGCCGTCCACGATCGCCGAGCTGCGCGCCTATCTGGAACAACAGCGCGCCGCATCGGCCCAGGCGGATGCGGGAGCGGCTTTCAAGGCGGGTACGAGGGTCAGGCACGCCCAGTTCGGAGACGGCATTATCCTGAAGCGAGAGCGGAGCGGAAACGACATGAAGCTCACCATAACGTTCAGCCGCGTCGGGCGAAAAACATTGATCGAGCGCTATGCCAAGCTGGAGGCGCTGTAGCGCGATGCGCGGCGCCGGCCTGCTCCCGGACTTGTGAGCCTGGAGGGAAATGTGCGCCAGGCAATCCAGAACTACAAGGCGGAGGCGATATTGCGCGACGGCAGCTCCGTGTGCCTGCGCGCGTTGCGGAGCGATGACAAGGAACGGCTGCTCCAGCTCTTCAGCCGCTTGGGCCGGCGCTCCGTCTATTTTCGGTTCTTCCGCCACAAGGAATGGCTGAGCCTGGACGAACTGGCCCGTTTCACCGAGTTGGATTTCGACCGGGACGTCGCGCTGGTCGCCGTCCGCCGGGAGGCGGATGCGGAACTGATACTGGGCGTCGGGCGCTATTCGGTAATCGAAGAGGAAGGCTTGCCGCCCACCCGCGCCGAGCTCGCATTTGCGGTCGCCGATGCGTATCAGGGCATCGGCATCGGAACGCTGCTGCTCGAGCACCTGACGCCGATTGCGCGCGCCCGCGGCATCACGGAGTTCCAAGCCGACGTGCTGGGCGAAAACAACCGCATGATGACGCTCTTTGCCACCAGCGGCTTCAAGGCAAAGCGTTCGCTTGAATCGGGGGTTTTTCATGTCGAGCTGGCCACCGAGGAGACCGAAGAACTGGTGGAGGCCCGGTACGGCCGCGAGCGGCACGCAGCGGCGCAGAGCATCCGTTCCATCTTCAGCCCCAAATCGATCGCCGTCGTGGGCGCCTCGCGGCAGGCTGGATCGATCGGAGCGGCGCTCGTGGGCAATCTGAAGCGCTGCGGTTTCCAGGGCAGACTCTACCCCGTCAATCCCAAAGCCGGGGAAGTCGACGGTTTCCCGGCCTTCCCCAGCGTGAGCGCGATCGGCGCGCCGGTCGACCTCGCCTTCATTCTGGTGCCCGCGCCGTATGTCGAGGATGCAGTCAGGGACTGCGCGCGCGCCGAGGTCCGCGCCGTGGTGGTCATCTCGGCCGGTTTCGGCGAGGTCTCGCCCGAAGGCCGCCAGACCGAGCGGCGGCTGCGGGAGCTGGTGCGCGCCTCCGGCATGCGGATGGTCGGCCCCAACTGCATGGGTGTCATCAACACCGATCCGCAGGTGTCGATCAATGGGACCTTTGTACCCGTGTGGCCGCCGCCGGGCCGCGTGGGAATACTCTCGCAGAGCGGGGCGCTCGGCTATGCCATGATCGACCGCATGCAGGCGCTGAACCTGGGCGTTTCCACTTTCATTTCGGTCGGCAACAAGGCCGATGTTTCGGGGAACGACGTGCTCGCGTATTGGTCCGAAGATCCCAACACGGATGTCATCGTCCTCTACCTGGAGAGCTTCGGAAATCCGCGCAAGTTCGGGCGCATCACCGCCGAGGTCGCCCGGCGCAAGCCGATCGTGGCGGTCAAGGCGGGGAGGTCGGCAGCCGGCACCCGGGCCGCCTCCAGTCATTCGGCCGCCCTGGCCAACCTGGATGTCGCGGTGGATGCGCTTTTCGAGCAGGCCGGAGTGATGCGCACCAACACGCTGGAACAGCTGCTGGACGTCACCATGCTTCTTTCCACCCAGCCCATTCCGGCCGGACCGAGGGTGGGCGTGATCACCAATGCCGGCGGACCCGGGATCCTGCTTGCCGACGCCTGCGAGGCGCACGGTCTTGTGCTCCCCGAGTTCGAGCCGCAGACGATTGCAGCCCTCCGTTCGTTCCTGCCTGCCCATGCGGGGCTTTCCAATCCCATCGACATGATCGCATCCGCCACCCCGGAACAGTATGGGCGCGCGCTCGAGGCGGCCGGGGCGGATGCGAACATCGATTCCGTGATCGTGATTTACCTGCCGCCGCTGCTGCACCCGCCCGCAGAGGTGCCCAAAGCGCTCGCCGTATCCGCTGCCAGAGTCCCGCCTCACAAGCCGGTGCTCACGGTATTCATGTCCTCCTACAAGATCCCCCCGGTGATCGCCGAAGGCGTTCGCGGCCGACTCCCCAGCTACAGCTTCCCTGAGAACGCGGCACTGGCGCTCGCGGCCGCGGAGCGCTATCGGAAATGGCGCGAGCGCCCGGGCGGCAGCATGATTACCCTGGATGCCTTCGCCAGAACGGCCATCCGTGCGGTGATCGATCGCGTGCTGGACGGACCGCAGCAGTCGGTCTGGCTCGATCCTTATGACCTGGCCTCGATCCTGCGGGCAGCCGGAATAGAATTCGCGGCGCTGGAGCTGGCCGAGATCGAGAATGCCGCATCGGCCGCCGATCGCATGGGATACCCGCTGGTGATCAAGGCCGCAGCCGAAACCTTGCTGCACAAGAGCGATGCGGGCGGGGTCATCCTGGGCATCAACTCGCGCGCACAGCTCATCGCTGCCGTCAACGCGCTCACCGGCCGGATGAAGGCGATCGGCATCGACCTGCGCAGGGTGATGCTGCAGCGGGAAATTCGGGGCGGGATTGAAGCCCTGGTAGGCGTGACTGCGGATCCCACCTTTGGCCCGCTGGTCGTCTGCGGGCTGGGCGGCGTTCTGGTCGAGTTGCTGAAAGACGTGTCGTTCCGGCTGCCGCCCGTGAGCGACACCGGCGCTCGCGAAATGATCGCCAGGCTGCACGCCCACACAATGCTGGATGGATACCGCGGCCAGCCCCCCGGCGATCGGGAGGCCCTGGTCGGCATCATTCAGAAGGTCTCGGCGCTGGTGGAGCTGATTCCCGAAATGAGAGAACTGGACCTCAACCCAGTCAAGGTGCTGGAACCGGGCCGCGGCGCAATCGTTGTCGACGGCCGGATGCGTCTCGAGCGCACTGATTAGTGCCTGACAGCACGTTTTGTGTGCCATAAGGTGCTAAATCTGAGTGGGTGGGTATAGAATGACCACAAAGCTATCAGCCATCAGCAGTCAGCTGTCAGATCTCTGATAAGGAGGCACAGCTTCGCCGCCACCGGGGCGAGCTGAATGCTGATGGCTGATGGCTTTAAAGCCATTCTATACCGACCGACTCGGATTGCGTGCCTTACGGCACACAAAACGTGCCGTAAGGCGCTAGGGATTATCGCGAGATTTTCAGGCTGCGCAGCATTTGCAGATTCATCACGTCATTTGAAAGGTTGGGACCTTTGGGAGTCTCCAATATCTTGGGCACAGCGGCAAAGCGGCGGTCGTTGATCAGGCAGCGAAAAGCCTCGCATCCTATGAGCCCGCGGCCAATGATCAACTTGCTCCCCATCAATTCACCTCCGCATTATGGTATCATTCGCCCTGCAATCCCCAAGACTCTTGGAACCCATGGCTGGAACCTTGAATATCATGCTGGTCGGCCTCCCCGAAGGCGACCAGGAGCTTGCATTGCAACATTTGCGCGCCGCGGGTCATACCGCGCGCACGGCGGCCGTCTTGCCTCCAGGGGGCTTCGTGCACCCGCACGTGGCGGCGGACCTTATATTTCTGCACGCCTCCCCGCCTTCCCAGGCTCTCGAGCAGTTGCGCCAGTTGAAAATGCAGGAAAATCCTCGACCTGCGGTCCTCGTGGTCCAGGAAGCATCCGCCAGCCTGGCGCTCCAGGCCTGGCACGGGGGCGCGGCTGACCTCCTGATTCTCCCCCTGACACCTCAGGCGCTGGACGAGAGCCTGAAACGGAGCGAGCATCTTCTGCCGGATCGAGAAACGGATGGCGCAACCGAGGTGCGCGCCCGCCTGCGCTACCTGGACTCCACCGGAAAGGAACACTGGGCGGCCCTTATTCCACCCCGCTTCACAATCGGCCGCTCTACCGACAGCGACCTCGTGTTCGGTCAGATGCACATATCGCGCCAGCACGCCGAGATAATGGTCGAGGGGGACGACTACATCCTGCGCGACTTGAGCAGTAAGCACGGCTGCTTTGTGAACGGCGTGCCTGTGGAGCAGAAAAGGCTGGTCAACGGGGATCGCATCCAGTTGGGCGGCACGCACGGACAGTCGCTGACCTTCCACCACGGCGACCTGCTGCGGTCGCTGTTGAGCATCAGCGAGAGCAACTCGCAGGCCGGACTGTCCATCCGAGGATTCCGGGAAATGGGCCTCCTGTTTCAAACCTTGCGGGCGCTCAGCTCGATTCCCCTGCTGGATGACTTGCTGAGCCTGGTGGTGGACACCGCAATCGCCATTACCGGCGCCGAGCGCGGCTTCATCATGCTGAAGGAGCCGGACGGCGACCTGAGCTTTCGCTGCGCGCGCAACAACTACAAGCAGCCCCTGGACGGCATTCTGTTCCAGACCAGCCGCCGCGTCCCCAACGAAGTCTTCGAAACCAGCCGGCGCATCATCATTAACGACCTGGACATCGGCGATCTGGGCGACCATTCGTCCACGCGCCAGCTCGGCGTGCGCAGCATCGTGTGCGTGCCCCTGCGATATTGGGCATTCCGCGATGCCTACAGCGATCCCGCAACCGGAAAGGTGGAGACTATCGGCGTGCTTTACATCGACAGTCCCAGCATCGCCGAAAGGCTGTCCGAGACCCAGACCGACGCTCTGGACACGCTGGCATCCGAAGCCGCGATGGCCATCCACAACGCGCGTTTGTACAAGGAATCACTGGAGAAGCGCAAGCTGGAGGAGGAGCTGGCGATTGCCCGCGAAATTCAGCAGGCCCTGCTCCCCGCGCCGGATCGGACCCTGCCCTTCGTCAACGCATTCAGCCATAACCTGCCCTGCCGGGAGGTGGGGGGTGATTACTTCGATTATTTCGAGCTGGAAGGAGGAAAGCTGGGCTTCGCTGTCGGAGATGTCGCGGGCAAGGGAATTGCCGCCGCGCTGACGACCTCCATGCTCCAGGGCATCTTTTCCGCGCAGGCGCAGCTGGAACTGCCCCTGGCCACCCTCATTTCCAACGTAAACAAAAACCTGGTCAAGCGCGGCCCGGGCAACCGCTTTGTAACCCTCTTTTTCGGCATTCTCGATCCCGAGGGTCGGGTCACCTATACCAATGCCGGCCATAATCCGCCGTTCGTCGTCGGTCGGGACGGTTCGATCCGGGAGCTGACCGAAGGCGGGATGGTGCTCGGGCTGTTTCCTGAAGCGGCCTATGAATCGCAAACGGTACGGCTGAATGCCGGCGATCACCTGGTGCTCTTTACGGACGGCGTACTGGAGGCGCGCAATCGCTCCGGCGAGGAATTCGGCGACGAGCGCCTGCGTCCGCTGTTGCGTGCCCATGCCGCGTCATCCGCTTCCGAGATCCTGAAGGTCATCAACAAGTCGCTCTCCGAATTTTCGGTCGACGCGCCCCAGCACGACGACATCACAATGATGGTGCTCGGCTTCCGCGAAGACCCCGCACGGAACTGTCATGCCTCATAAAGAACCGTTCGTCTTCAACACCGAGCGCCGGCTGGTTGAGCTGTGCGGCATCAAGGCCACCAACCTCAAGAGCCTGGCCCAGGCGCTGTACCAGGTGCCGGGGTCGTCGATCTTTTACCATACCCACCATCTCTACCTCGAACACCACTTTGAAAAGCCCGTCTTCTACAATCAATTCGCCCTCTGGGTCCACGACGCTCTGCAGGAAGAGGCCCTCGCCGAGGGACTGGGAACCATCGACCTGCTGGCTTTCACCTCGATTCGCCAATTACGCAAAGCCATTGTCGACAAGATCGAGCCCTATCTGAGCGCATCCGACCGGCCCTCCCGCGAATGCCCTCCCTGGGATGAGTTCCATTTCTGCAAGTCGAAAAGCTTCATCATGTCCACCGGAATCGTGGCAAAAGATGTGCCCGATTTTGTTCAGAAACTGCCCTCCGTCACCAACTCATCCCTTTATTTCCACTTCTTCGAGGCCCGGCTGCGCCTGGAGAGGCCGACAAACGATTTCTCACTCTGGCTTTTGGGGCGAGGCGAGGAGGGCCTGGCCATTGCCATCGATCAGCTCAATCCCTACAGCATGACGCTGGATGAGCTGAAAAGGGATATCGTCGATTTGTGCGCCCAATTACACTCGAGGCTGACATGATCCCCACTCTGTCGGATTACCAGGAAGTGGTCGGCGCCGAGGCAATCGAGGAGCTTCGCCTGCTCGCCGCTCTGGTGCACAACCAGCGCTGCCAGCACATCAATTCCACCCCGGTGGGAGGGGGTGTGGCCGAGCTGCTGACCCGCCTGGTGCCCTTGATGCAGGAGCTCGGCATTGAGACCACCTGGAATGTGATCAAAGGAGACGACCAGTTTTCTGTTGTGACGAAGGCATTGGACCAGGCGCTGCTGGGAAAAGCCAATGCGTTATCAGAGGCAATGCTGGAGAGTTACCGGGCGACAATCGAAATGAACCTTCGCGATCTCGTTTTCACCGGTGATGTCATTTTCGTGCATGACCCGGAGCCGGCCGGCCTTGTCGCCCACCGCAAAGCAGACGGCCGCCGATGGATATGGCACTACCATCTGGACCTCTCGACCCCCGGCCAGGCCGCCTGGCAAATCCTCCGCTCGCTGGCTGAAAAATATGACGCCGCCATATGCTCGATCCCCGAGTTCGCCCAGCCTTTGTCCATTCCCCAGTACGTCATCCCGCCGTCCATCGATCCGTTGAACGACCGCAACAAAGATATCGACGGTGGCTGGATGCTTGAGGTCCTGGCGAAGTACAAGATAGATCCGGAGCGGCCTATCATCATCCAGACCGGACGCTTCGACCGCGCTGCGGATCCCCTGGGCGTCATCACCGCGTACCGATTGACCAAAAAACAGCACAACTGCCAGCTGGTGCTGGCCGGTGACGGCACGATCGACGATCCGGACAACCTTACCCTGGTAAGCGACATCCAGGCGCAGGCCGCATCCGATCCGGACCTCCATGCAATACTGCTCCCGCCCTTCAGCGACATGGAGATCAACGCGCTCGTGCGGGCTTCAACCGTCGTGATGCAAAAGCCGCTCAGGGAGGACTTCGGGCTTTCAGTGGCCGAGGCCATGTGGAAACGAAAACCGGTGATCGGCGGCGCGGTCGGCGGCATCCGGCGGCAGATCGTCAACGGCTTTACCGGATTCCTGGTTCACTCGCCGGAGGGAGCGGCCCGGCGCGCGGCGCAGCTGCTGGCCGATGCCGACATGTGCCGGAGCATGGGCGACAACGGACGCATGTACGTCATGCAAAATTTCCTTTTTACCAGGCAGGTCCGAGATCATCTGCTGGTGCTTCTCGCCCAGAACCATCCTGAACCGGACGTCACCTTCCTCGCCTGAGGGGATCCATCCTGTGCTGGTGGGTCTCCAGACCCACCCCCCGAGTCCTGCACTCTGCTGCTACCTCAATCGCAGATCAAGGCAGTGTCGATCTAAGATGAATGCTGTTATCCTATGCGATTCAGATAGCCGTTCTTATGAAACGACGCGCCTGGTCGAGGAGATGACGAAGCGATGGCCATGAAATCGATCTGGATATTGTTCATCGCAGTCGGGGGTTGTTTGCTGGCAGAAAACGTGGCGCAGGCAGCCGCGGGAGCGGGTCATGCCGATCCAGTGGGACGCGTCCTTATCGCGCTCATCATTATTCTGGCGGGCGCAAAGCTGGGGAGCGAGCTGTTCGAGCGGCTCGGGCAGCCTGCCGTCCTGGGCGAGCTGATCGCCGGCATCGTTCTGGGCAACCTCGTCCTGATCAATCCCCAGTGGAGCTTCTTCGAATCCCTGCGCGCGGCCCAGATTGAAGAGCAGTGGGCCGTCGTGATCGATCACCTGGCGCGGATAGGCGTATTGGTTCTGCTCTTTGAGGTCGGGCTGGAATCGACGGTCGCGGGCATGCGGCAGGTGGGCGCCTCTTCATTCGTGGTCGCACTTTTGGGCGTTATCGCACCCTTCATCCTCGGATACGGCAGCAGCATGCTGTTCATCAGGCAGATTCCCGCCGACCTGGCCGCTGTCGTGCCCGCCGGATTCAGCCTCGCCTATATCCACATGTTTGTGGGCGCCGTATTGTGCGCGACGAGCGTGGGAATTACGGCGCGCGTGTTCAAAGACCTCGGCAAGCTGCAGACACGAGAGGCCCAGATTATCCTGGGGGCCGCCGTGATCGATGACGTGCTCGGCCTGGTAGTGCTGGCGCTGGTTTCCGGCATCGTCTCGGCCGCAGAGATGGGGCAGGCCATAGAATTCAGGGCTATTTTCCGCCTGGTGACCATCGCTTTCCTTTTTCTGTTCGGCGCTCTTCTGGTCGGCAGGCTTCTGGTGCCCCGGGCCATGAAGCACATTGCCCGACTGCGCACCTCCGGAATGATGTTGATATCGGCGCTGCTTTTTGCGTTTTTGCTCTCCTACCTGGCCATCGAAGCCGGACTGGCAGGGATCGTCGGCGCCTTCGCCGCCGGCCTCCTGCTCGAGGATGTCCACTTCACCGCATTCCGGGAGGAGACCAGTATTCACCAGCTTATCAAACCGATCGCGGCCGTACTGGTTCCCGTTTTCTTCGTGCTGATGGGAATCCAGGTGCGCCTCGAAACATTCCTGAACCTGTCCGTGCTCGGCGTGGCTGCCGGCCTCACGCTCGCGGCCATCATCGGGAAGCAGGTCTGCGGCCTGGGGGTTCTGGAAACGGGGATCGACCGCATCACGGTCGGGGTCGGCATGATCCCGCGCGGCGAGGTCGGGCTCATCTTCAACGCCATCGGGAAAAACCTGGGCGTGATCGACGATGGCACCTATTCCGCAGTCGTGATCATGGTGGTCCTGACCACCATTGCCGCTCCGCCGCTGCTCAAGATAACCATATCCCGATGGGACAGGCGCCCAGCCGCGCAATAGCCGCAGCCCAAAAGAACCTCACCGCAGCGACGGAAATACTGACAAGAAAAAGAAGCCACGAATTACCTGGAGCGGCATAGGCGCAACCACAGAAAAAGCAAACCGCAGCGGCGCAGAGCGCGCAGAGAAAACACAGAGATTTGGGACACGGAAAAACGCGAGTGGATTGCACGAGCTTTTGCTGCCCCCGAAGGGTGCCCCGCGGCGCGGGGCGCAAAAGCTCGTGCCATCCACTCGCCGGCCTTGCGGCTCCAGCAGAATCCGCGTCCGTCGGTGTTCTTCCGCGTCCTGATTTCCTCGGTGCGCTCCGTGAAACTGCGTTTTGGCGGTGGAAAAAATCCTTTCCCAGCGGGCAAGGATTTGCGCGTTAGTAGTACGAATTTTTCGGTCGCATCCTGCCGAATTTGTGTAATTCGTAAAATTCGTGGCGGCTGTTTTTCTTTTCAAACTCGCAGTCTCTGCGCACTCTATACTACTAAGCCCAAATTTCTTGCCGTTTTGGAAAGAATTTTTCACCGCGGAGACGCAGAGCACGCAGAGACTGAAAACGCAGAAACCACTGATTTCACGGATGGGCTCCAG
>Ga0299915_10004275_pt1 | contig 10413 bp, 7 predicted proteins | sample RVTome_13_FD_200263 | JGI IMG/M metagenome (GOLD analysis project Ga0299915, IMG submission 200263) | Soil microbial communities from uranium-contaminated site in the Upper Colorado River Basin, Wyoming, United States - RVT92D227 (version 2) ... | reverse complement strand
CCGCTCAAGGTTGTTATCGACAATTACCCGCAAGGGCAAGTCGAGCAGCTCGACGCCGTCAACAATCCTGAAGACCCGGCCGCCGGGACGCGAAAGGTTCCTTTCTCGCGCCAGCTGTATATCGAGCAGGAGGATTTTATGGAAGAGCCTCCCAAAAAATTCTTCCGCTTGGCCCCCGGCCGGGAGGTCCGCCTGCGCTACGCATATTTCATTACGTGCACGAACATTGTCAAGGACAACGCGGGCAACACAGCCGAGGTGCACTGCACATACGACCCTGCCACGCGGGGCGGCGACGCGCCGGATGGCCGAAAGGTCAAATCAACGCTGCATTGGGTCTCAGCGGACACGGCGCTCGAAGCCGAGGTCCGCCTCTACGACAATCTCTTCACAAAGGAGAATCCCGACGATACCCCCGAAGGCGAGGACTTCACCTCGAATCTCAACCCTAAGTCGCTCGAAGTCCTCAGCGGCTGCAAAGTCGAGCCGTCTTTGGCGCAGGCAAAGCCGCTCGAGCGATTTCAGTTCGAGAGATTGGGCTATTTCTGCGTTGATGCAGACAGTTCGCCTGGCAGGCTCGTATTCAACCGCACCGTGACCCTCCGCGACGAATGGGCACGAATCCAAAAAGCACAGGGCGCAAGATAATCAGCTCGACGCGCTTTAAAACAAGAGCTTGACGGATTGTAGTGCGGATTGACACTGCTCTGAGTGTTCCGGATTCCCGCTTGCGCGGTAATGACAGTTGGGCATTTGGTATCTGTCTTGTGTCTGAATACATTCTCATAGTCGTGTGGCAATACTTATGAGTCAATATTGATATAAAGCAGCGGCTGGATAAGACCGATATTCTCCCAGACGGCGCGCTTGTGGTCTAAGTGGCCTTTGCCACCTGGGAGGCGGTCATCCCTGCAAGACCCCGCACAAGCGGTCCTGGAGGCTTGCCTCCTTGTGGACGGCCGCCAATTAGACCTTCGATGAAGAGCTGGAGCGAAAGATTGCGATATGGACAGTCGTGGAGCAACAGGCAGGCCCTCAGGGCCTCCGGCGGGGCAAGCTAATCCCACAGCAAGCCTCTATACACGAATAGTCGGCTTGATGACAGCCGGGCTATTCCTATTGCTGCTGCTTGCCGTGGCTGGGATATTCTTTAGGCCCGGCTGGCGAGCATGGCAGTCGTACCAGCAGGTCAAGACCACCGGCGCTTTGCTGCGGCAACTTGCCGGCGCGGAAGGGTCCATTCTGCATCGGGATGAAGTCCTTACTATGTCGGCGATGATGGCCGCAGCCGCCGGAGAAACCCCTCCGCCAGAGGCCCCTGGGACAGGCCCCTCCGCTGGGAGTCCCAAGTGGGACGTGGGGGAGAAGTGGATTACCCGCTACGAGGAATTCGGTCCGCGAATAAATCCCGCTATCAAGAACATTGTGAGCATGTACGAGGACGATGCCGTCAGCGCCGGCGCAGTCCTGGCGACTCTTGCGAGCACCAAGCTCGACAAGATGGAGAATGAGGCTCTTGATCTTGTGCGCCGGGGAGACGGAAAGGCCGCCACAGCTTTGCTTTGCAGCCCGGAGTACGAAGAGCAAAGGCAGGTATATCAAAAGGGGATGACGGGGTTTGTCGGCAATGCGCGCAGCGCCTTAGAGAGCCGGCGCGATAAGGATATCGCCGGGATTGTGCGCACCCTGGCGGAAATCGGCGGCACCTTGATGCTTCTGATATTTGTGTGGCTGGCGGCACAACGGTTGCGAAGGCGGCTTGCCGACCGCATGCGGACCGAGCAGAAGATCACCGCCTTTGCTCAGGAATGGCAGGAGACTTTCAACGCGATTACCGACGGCGTCTGCATAATCGACAAGGCGACAGGCAGGATACTGCAATGCAACAGGGGCATGACCGGCCTGTTGAAGAAGTCTTATGGCGAGATAGTAGGCAGGAGCTGTTGCGAGCTGGTGCACGGCTCAGTGGAACCCGTAAAGAAGTGCCCGCTCGTGCGGATGTGGAATACCCGCCGCAGTGAGACGGCGGTTGTGCAGATGGGAGAGAAATGGCTTCAAATCAAGGTGGATCCCGTGATAAACAACAAGGGGCAGCTTGTGGGCGCCGTGCACGTCGCATCGGATATTACCGAGCGCAAGAACGCGGACGAGGCGCTGCAGGAAAGCGAGAAGAAATTCAGGCTGGCGTTCGCCAATGCACAAGACGCCATACTCTGGACCGATATAGAGAGCGGCGCTATCATAAACTGTAATAAGGCGGCGGAGGAGCTCTTCGGAAAAACGAGAGTTCAGATCGTAGGGCGGCAGTACACGGCGCTTGGGTTTGACGCCAAATCGCAGCGTGTTCGCGCTTTATTCACAGAGCCGGGCGCGGATCAGAAAAACAGCGTTGAGGTGGAGATACCAACCACATCGGGAGAAAAGAAAACGGTAACTATTGCGGTCTCCACAATGCTGGTCGAGCGCAAAGAGATTGTCCAGGCAATAATCCGAGACGTAACCGAGAGCAAGAGGGCGATTGAAGAGGTCAAGAACCTGGCCAAATTCCCAAGCGAAGACCCGAATCCTGTTCTGAGGATATCGAGGGATTGCAGGATCCTCTACGCCAACGACGCAAGCTCGCCTGTGCTCGAGACATGGCGGGTCCAAAGAGGCCAGCCCGCCAGTGCTTGGGCGAGCCAGCCCCCAGGGGGCCAGTGTCTAAGCGAGCCGTGGTGCGGGAAGATACAGGAGGCGTGCGCCTCCGGCGAAAGCTCTGCGTTCGAGCTGACCTGCGATGACGGACGGGTATTCTTTATAACGCTGCAGCCCATAGCCGGGCAGGATTACGCCAATGCCTACGGCCTTGACATTACAAGGCGCAAGAAAGCTGAAAAAGAAAAGATAGACCTGGAAGTTCAGCTCAGCCAGAAGCAGAAGATGGAAGCCATCGGAACCCTGGCGGGAGGCATCGCCCACGATTTCAACAACATCCTGGCGGCAATGCAGGGCTACGTGGAATTGTCGCTTGAGGACCTCCCGGAGGACGCCGCGGTAAGAGACAATCTTGAGCAGGTGCTTTCCTGCGGCAACCGCGCCGCAAAGCTCGTCAGGCAAATCCTGACCTTCAGTCGAAAAGACCAGCAGGAAAAAGGGGTGCTGCAGATTAGCTCCGTTGTCAAAGAAGTCCTCAAAATGCTCAGGTCGTCGCTGCCTGCAACAATAAAGATTCGTCGCAAGATAGAGGCGGATTCGAGTCTGGTAATGGCCGACCCGACTCAGCTCCACCAGGTGCTGGTGAATCTCTGCACGAATGCCTCACACGCAATGCGTGAGGCGGGCGGCCTGTTGGAAGTGAGTCTGACGGATGTCAATTTCGAATCGGAGACTAAAGTCGGTGATGAATCTTTGCCGCCAGGTCCTTACGTGAAGCTCAGCGTGAGCGATACCGGCTGTGGGATGGAGAAAGAAGTGATGGACCGAATCTTTGAGCCGTTCTTCACCACAAAGAAGGTCAACGAGGGGACCGGGTTGGGGCTTTCTGTAGTCCACGGGATCGTCAAGAGCCATAACGGATCCATCGCCGTTGACAGTACGCCGGGCAAGGGGAGCACCTTCGATATACTCTTTCCTAAAGTCGAAAGCAACGAGGTTCAACCACCCGACGCTTCAGAGCCGGCCGCGAGGAAACAAGAGGTGATACTCTTAGTCGATGATGAGAAGCTGATGGTTGACGTGACCAAACAGATTCTGGAACGACTCGGATATTCCGTCGTTGCCACGACGAGCAGCATCGTTGCCTTGGAAGCGTTTCAGGAGGAGCCGGAAGAGTTTGACCTTGTCATCACCGACCAGACTATGCCGAATATGACCGGCACGCAGTTGGCCAGAGAGCTCATCGCCATCAAGCCAGATATTCCGGTTATTCTTTGCTCCGGTTATCCAGAAAACGTCAACTTGGAGGAGGTCCGGAGCATAGGAATCAAGAAGTTCATTACGAAGCCCATCAGCAAGCAGGACATAGCCGCGCTTATCCGGGAGGTTCTGGATAGAGAGCGGGTAACGGCGTGACATACTTGCTTATAGTCAACCCCACGTCAGCCAGAATTCTCCATATCCAACCATAGAACTGAGTTCTGCAAAATTGCAGGTTAGGCCTACTACTACAGCGCGAACAGAGCTCAAGAAAACGAGATGGTGACGTCGATAACTTTCTATAAGCGCAATGCTTATAAGGAAAAACGATATGGATATTACACAAATCAAAGGTATTGGTAAGGCTGATGAACACGCCCATCCATCGGCTGTCGGAATCGTCGAAGTAAATGCCTTCGTGCCTGCCTTCTTTGAGGCCCGCAGCCTTCTCGAAGTTTCTGATTCGCCCGGTCTCTTCGCATTTATCGAAGGCGTAGGGGATAGTGACCTTTCGGCTGGTCTCGAGGCGGGGAGTCCAGAAATCGTCGCCGACACGCACCTCGCTGAAAGGCACCGGCTTGACGTTGTAATCGCGTTTCAATTCCGCCCTTTTTTCCTGGGCCGGGCACAACATCGTGCACAGGCCGATCATTGCCATGGCCGTTAGGACGACCGAGAGTATTCGCCTTTGATTTGCCATTTGGAATCCACCGTTCACTAAGAGCACCTAACAAAAAAACGCCCCTCTGTGTCATTCCCGCGAAGGCGGGAATCCAGAAGTCTTGGTTTTCTGGAGAAACCCATTTTGTTACGGCCTCTAAATCCTGTTTTTGATAAAAAGCTATCCTGTCAATGCTTCGCGCACCGCCTGATACTATCACTTCAACCGCCATCATCAAGCCCGTTCTTCCCGCCGTGTGTAGCCGTTGAGCCTGCGGAGATGTCAGGTTGCCAGAGGAAGCAGAAGAGGTGGGTGTTTCGTTTAGGGTTGCAGGTGGGGCTGAATGCAAGCTATAATGGCTGTCATGTCAAGTCGGCCGAGACAGTGTTAGGCTGATACGAAGGATTTGAAAATGAGTTCTGCAATTTTGCAGAAGCTTTTGGATTTGTAAGGATAAGGAGTTCATTATGAAGAGGCGGTCTTTTTTGAAGGCGGGGGCGGCGGTGGCCGGGGGCTGCGCCCTTGGGATGGGGACGGCGATGAGTGCGGACAGTTCAGCCAAGCAGGGCGGCGAAGACAAGGTGGATGGGCTGCCCCGGCGGGTGCTCGGGCGGACCGAGCGGAAGGTCTCGATTGTGGGATTTCCGGGCTTGGCGCTTGCGAATTATGACCAGAACCGCGGCACCGAAGGGCTGCACAACGCCTTCGAGCGGGGCGTCAACTATTTCGACGTGGCGCCGGCTTACGGCAACGGCGACGCGGAGATTAAGATGGGGATCGGCCTACAGGGCATTGAGCGCAGCGAGATATTCCTGGCCTGCAAGACGAGGATGCGGGACAAGGGCGGGGCGCGCCAGGAGCTCGAACGGTCGCTGACCCGGCTCAAGACGGAGTATTTCGACCTGTACCAGTTGCACCATATACGAACTGAGGACGAGGTCAAGCAGGCCCTGGGTACGGGCGGGGCGATAGAGACACTGCTGGAGACCAAGAAGGAAGGGAAGGTCCGGCATCTTGGCTTCTCGGCGCATACCACGAGGGGCGCGCTGGCGGCGATGAAGGGGTTCGATTTCGATACGGTGATGTTCCCGATCAATTTTGTGGAGATGTTCAAGATGGGGTTCGGCGAGCCGGTGCTCGAGCTTGCCAAGAAGCAGGGGGCGGGCGTGCTGGCGATGAAGGCGTTGTCAATGGGCGCCTGGCCGAACGGGGTGGAAAGGACGCGCAAGTGGTGGTACCGCACGGCTGAGAGCCAGCGGGAGGTGAGCCTGGCGGTGCGATATGCGCTATCGCAGAAGGGCGTCGCGGCGGCGATACCGCCTTCGTTTCTCGACCTGCTCGACAAGGCAATCGAAGCGGCCAAATTGTACGAGCCGATCAACAAGGCCGAGGCCCAGGAGCTGCAGGCGGCGGCGGAGTCGTGCGAATCGTTATTCCGCAAGGAAGAGATGGCCCGCGGCGGAGCGCCGAGCGGACCTTTCTATCCCGACAGCCCGCACGAATGTTGCTGCGCCTATGCCTGAGAAATCTTTGTGCAGGGGCGTGGTTCCGCAATAGTGCCCCATAACATTTGAATTTCTGGCCTGTCATTCCCGCGAAAGCGGGAATCCAGATTGTAAAGAAGCGGATTCCGCATCAAGCTCCGCCCTGAGCGCAGCCGAACGGGTGCGGAATGACAACTCATAGATTAAATTGTCACGGAGTAATAGGACATTCACGGAGAAAAGCCAACGGTCGGATTCGAACCGACAACCCCTGGTTTACAAAACCAGAGCTCTGCCGTTGAGCTACGTTGGCGTAAGTTTTGGTATCGAAAGTGGTTGCAACCCTTCGATCCATAGACGGCTTTCGGCTTATTGCAGCCGTTGCTTAAATGATAATCGAGCCGGGCCGGCTCTGCAAGCACAAAGAGGGGGCGGACCATTCGATAGAAGCTGCGCCGCGAGGCGGTGCAGGAGAATCAGCAACGATACGCGAGGCCTCGCGCACCCGGTTCATGGCCAAAGACACACGTGGTAACTACGGGATTTTGGCCAAGATTGACCATTTTAGAGGGGTTTTTCTTGACTTGCCGGCGGCAAAGATGTACTCTAACGTCTATCGTTTCGTACGGCTTTGAAGTTGTCTAAGGAGCAGGTGATGTGCGGTTCTCCTTGGCTGTATGCGGTGTTGTTCTGCGGGTATCCATAAATGGGCGCAGAGTCTGCGCCGTTAAAGCGTCAACTGTTTTGAAAGGAGATGGAAAATGAAACCTAAGAAAACGAGAACAATTCTGGCAATGGGCGTGGTCCTGACACTGTGCTTTGTAGGATTGAGTACCGCCGAGCCTATCGGCACAGTATTTACCTACCAGGGGCGTCTTATAGATGCCAACCAAGCGGCAGACGGATCTTACGACTTCTACTTTTGGTTGTTCGACGGCCCGGGTATCTTCGCGGATCCGGTCAGCGGCGTCATTCTGCTCGAGGACGTGGAGGCGATGGATGGGTATTTTACTGCTGAACTTGACTTCGGCGGCGGTATATTTGACGGCAACGACCGCTGGATACAGATTGGAGTGAGGCCGGGAGACAGCAACGATCTTGATGATTTTGTGCCTTTGAGCCCGCGCCAGCGAATCACGGCAGCACCGTACGCCCTATACGCCAAATCCGGCACACCGGGGCCGAAGGGAGACAAGGGCGACACAGGGGCGATGGGGCCGGGCGGGCCACAAGGGCCTGCGGGGCCACAAGGTGAGGAGGGAATCCCCGGACCGCAAGGACCTAAAGGTGACAAGGGCGATCCAGGACCACCGGGACTGACCGGGACCGAAGGGCCGCAAGGTATTCAGGGCGAGCAGGGAATTCCCGGGGCGCAAGGAGCCAAAGGCGACAAAGGTGATACCGGCGACACTGGTTCGCAAGGGCCGATAGGACTGACGGGGCCACAGGGCCCGCAAGGACCAGCGGGTCCAACCCTTGGGATTTACGATTCGTTAGGATTGACAAGCTCCGGAGGCCGCCTCGCCGGCGACGCCGGCGCGAGGACGCTTTACAACTTAGGCAATGTCGGCATCGGAACGACCAATCCTGCCGAGAAGCTCGAAGTCCAGGGAAATACGCATATAACAGGAAACCTGACCGTAGATGGCTCGGTATCCTGGGGAACAGGTGGTCCGCATGGCTCACAAGTGTTTACTACGAGTGGGACGTTTACTGTGCCCAGCGGAATTGGCAGAATCTGGGTGACCATTGTCGGCGGAGGTGGGGGAGGTTGCGCTGGGCATCCGGATGGTTATGCAGATTATGAAGGTGGTGGAGGTGGTGGGGGAGGTGCAATCACTCTCCATCAAATAGAAGTAACTCAATCAGAAATATTCAGCATCACAATTGGCGCAGGTGGTACATCCGGATATGGATTACTTGGTGGTGCTGGGGGTGATAGTAAGTTTGATGACGGAGGAGATGAAGAGATTATCGCCGAAGGGGGCAGTGGTGGCAGATATATGACAGGAGGTGCAGGTGGTTCGTATGGGCCCAAGGTTGCTGACAGCCTAGATGCCAATGCCTCTACCCCGGGTTCGCCGGGGGCAATAAATCCAGTATTAGCAGGAATTGACGGTGGCAGAGGCTCAGATGGAGGATCTGCCACGAATGACGGTGGAGCAGGTGGCGGTTCTATTTGGGGAACTGGTGGAAGGGGTGCTCCTTGGCATCAATCAGCCGGTGACCTTGCAAGCGGCTACGGCTCCGCAGGGGGCGGTGGAGGTGCTGAGAATGCTGGTAGAACCGGAGGTGCGCCAGGAAAACCAGGAAAATGTATAGTCTACTGGTAACATTATATTTGCCCAAAGGAATAAATAATGGGAGTTGGAGCAACGTATAGATTTCGCTCGGCTGAACAGGTTGCCAAAACACCTTCCACGATCCGGTTGATCCCGATTGTCTTGCTCCAACTGAGCACAATAGCTCAGAGGTGTCAGGAAGTCTTGCCGGTCCTGATGATCTTGATACTGGTGGTGCAAATCGGGCAGATGGGACTTGTATCGTCAGTGGTAACGTACATGCCGGGCTCAATTATGAGGTAGTGCTGTGGCTAAATACATCATACAATTGACATTCGTTTTCGTTGTTCTATCAATGGTATGCTCGAGCGCAGAGCAGACAAGGGCCGAGTATGAATTGAGCTGGTACACACTTGACACCGGGGGCGGGACGAGCCGCGGCGGGCAGTATGTGCTAACGGGAACGATAGGTCAGCCGGATGCGAGTTACAGTGCTGCCGGCGGGTATGAGCTTTTAGGCGGGTTCTGGCCTGGCGGGCCGTTGTGCTTTGTCGATTTCGATGACTTTGCGGTGTTCGCAGAGTTGTGGCTTCTCGGCGACGTGAGCGGCGATTTGGACAGTGACGAGGATATTGACTTTGGCGACCTGCACTCGCTCACGGACTACTGGCTGTTGGATTGTCCGTACAAGTGGCCGTTGAGATAAGGGGTGCGTCAGACCTTTTCGTTCAGCGCGATCATATTCTCTGCGACGTTCAGGAGCCTTTTTCGCAGCGCGCGTGGCGCGAGGACCTGAACTTGGTCGCCGTAGCCGAGAATCCACCAGGTGATTTCGCCCAGGCCGTCCACGCGGAACTCGATGGTGGCTGAGCCGTCGTCGTTGAAAGCGACTTGCTGGGTGCTGTGCCACCTTACCTCGGCGACGTTTTGGGCCACTTTGGGCAGGAATCGGAGCTTGATGTCGTAGATTCGGCCTTCCGGTATCATCGACCAGGCCCTGCCGAAGTGCTGCTGCGGGTCGAACTTCTCGCCGTCGGTGAAGCATTTGTCCGTGATCTGCAGCGCCTTGATGCGGTTGAGCTTGAAGGTGCGGATACTCTTGTGCATACTGGAGTGGCCGAGGACGTACCAGGCCCGCTGATTGTAGAAGAGGTGATAAGGCGAGAGTTCGACGTCGATGACTTTGCGTTCGGCCAGTGAATGGTAGCGGATGTTGACCTTGCATTTCCTGGTGAGGGCGTTTTGGAGTTGCGTGAAGACGGTGTCGAGTCCGCCGGGACGCTCGAAGGCGGCCTGGGCGCCGGCTCTGGCGGAGATGTTTCGCAGGGCCGCATTGCAGTAGCGCCTGATATTGGGCGGGAGGTTGTTCTCTATCTTCAGGGCGGCCAGCAGCGCGGACTTGGTGAACGGCAATTGTATCTGGTCGCCCACCTTGTGGGCCAGCAGCAGCAGGCTAAGGGCCTCTTTGAGGTCGAGGTCCACGGGCGGCAGGAAAAACTCCGGCTCAATGACGTAACCGCCGGTGTCGGGGTCGTAGCGATACGGCACTCCGATTGTCTGAAGCTCTTTGAGGTCGCGGAAGATCGTTCGCCGGCTGGTCCCGAATATTTTCGAGAGGTCCGAGACGGCGTAGCTCTTTCCCGCCTGCATCGTTGTCAGGATATGTATTATCCTGCTGATTCTGCTGTGTTTCATAGCGTCCTCCCCCACCCAGCTTTATTGTTCCGGCATGTTATCTCCTGCAAAGTCCGAATCAGAACGCAACATCGGCCCCTGTCACTCCGGTAACTGCCGGGAAAATTCCGGCTATTAGTCTGTCAAAGTCAAATCTGTAGGTTGTCATTCCGCACCCGTTCGGCTGCGCTCAGGGCGGAGCTTGATGCGGAATCCAGATCGTTAAGACCACTGGATTCCTGCTTTCGCAGGAATGACAACGCGTAAATTCAATCTTGACAGAGTACTAGGCCTTATACAAGCGTGACTTTTTTGATTTTGTCACAGTTGGATTTATGAAAAAACTCGAAATGCCCCTTTGGGTTGTGTATAATGCCTCTGTACAAAACAGAGCAAGAAGCAGCAGTCACATGCAAAA
>Ga0299915_10004273_pt1 | contig 10415 bp, 8 predicted proteins | sample RVTome_13_FD_200263 | JGI IMG/M metagenome (GOLD analysis project Ga0299915, IMG submission 200263) | Soil microbial communities from uranium-contaminated site in the Upper Colorado River Basin, Wyoming, United States - RVT92D227 (version 2) ... | reverse complement strand
ATGTACGGGTTGTGGCCTTTGTGTAATTGATTGTCCAACAAAGGCATTAACCCTTTCCCAAAACAATGAAAGAGGTTCCTATCAACTTCTATTTCAACAAAAGGCATGTAATGCTTGTGGTGATTGCCAAAAAACATGCCCGGAGCATTGCCTTCAATTAGTAGAAAAAGAACCTCAAAAGGATAAAACAGGAAAGGAAGCGGAAGCTATTTTTGAGGATGAAATTTCCAGGTGTATGGAGTGTGGTGTTCCCCTATTCCCTCAGTCCATGGTAAAAAAATTAAAAACTAAAATCTTTATGACGAAAGAACCCACCTGGTCGTTTAACCTCTGCCCTTCCTGCAGAATTAAAATCCAGTTTACCCCCCCCACCCATCCCTCCCCTTCAAGGGGGGAGGGCGAGGGTGGGGGTGAAAAAATGAGGGCATAAAAACAATTCGATTTTGAGGAACAGGTTATGGAAAGCTCATTGAGACCAGTAGCGATTATTGTGGAAGTCATCGTTTTAATGGGAGTCATCTACTCCCTATTTCTTGGCGTAAAACTGTCAGCATTTGACTTTGGATTAGAAGAGAAATACCAAAGATTCATTGATTGGGTATTTATGATCGTGGGTTGTATAGCACTCGTTTTCTTCGTCGCCCATTTGTTTTCATTCTATCCTCGTATATCACTATAATATCCCCTCACCTCCTCCCTCTTCCCATAGGGGAGAGGGCTTCGTCGTGAGCTCAGCCAAACGGGAAGGATGAGGGGGGATTTAGGAAGGCAAAATGGATTCTTTAACTCGTTTCTGGACAGCTCAAGAAGTTTATATCATGAAGGTCTTTTTACCGATCATCCTTGGCTTTCTTGTTATTTTTATTGGCCTTCTGGCGATTTCTGTCCTAAGCTTTTGGTGGCGACACTATCGGCTTTGGTTTCTCGGGAAAGAGGAGAACCGTTCCGATCAAAGAGCCACCAGGCTTAAAACTCTTTTGGCGGTTACGTTTGGCCACTTCCGATTCTGGAAGGAACTCTATCCCGGCACCATGCATTTTCTAATCTTTTGGGGTGCCATCCTAATTTTTCTAGGTAAGATTGTTAGACTCTTCTCGTATCCTGTAGGACTCACGAATCCTCCTCAAAACATTTTTAAGTATGCCTCTTTCGTTTCGGAAATCGGCGGCCTTCTTGTTATTATTGGCGGATGTATGGCCGTCTATCGAAGATATATCGTCAAGCCTTCCCGTTTGGAAACAAAGCCTACCAACACATTAATCTATTCTTGGGGGGCTGTGCTTTTATTGACTGGCTATTTCGTTAAAGGCTACCGGATAGCCCTCATCGGATCGGGTGTCGTTCCGGATTGGCTTTCTTGGGCGCCGGTCAGTTATTTCATTTCTCGTTTCTTTCTAATCCTGCCGAACGAACCTTTGAATGAACTTCTGGTCTGGCATCGAGTTTTAATCCATGCTCTGCCTGCCTTTCTATTCTTTGCTTATGTCTTTATCACACGTACTCCTTTACAACACTTTTTCTTATCACCCATCAATGTCTATTTCCGTAACCTTAAGCCAAAAGGGGTTCTTGCCCCTATTCCTAATTTTGAAGAAGCAGAAACCTTTGGGGTAAAGGAAGTCTCTGAATTAACCTGGAAGCAGTTGTTAGATCTCGAGGCCTGCACCAATTGCGGTCGATGCCAAGATGTCTGCCCAGCACACTTATCACAAAAACCGCTTTCTCCAAGACGGATGACCCAGAACCTGAAGGACCACCTGAGACGAGAGGGGCCGAAACTGCTTTCTACTCCTCCGGATCAGCATCAGCCAGAAGCTATCATGGAAAAAACAGTGGGGGAAGACGAGCTCTGGGCTTGTACTGCCTGTATGGCCTGTGAAGAGGCATGCCCTGTATATGTAGAACAAATCATTCGGAACATTGATCTCCGCCGTTATTTAGTCCTTGTGGAAACAAAGTACTCCTCCGAAGTACGGTTGACTTTAAAGAATCTGGAAAAGAGTAATAATCCATGGGGAGCGAGTCGAGGGACTCGAGCAGAATGGGCCAAAGACTTAGGAGTGAAAAACTTTGCTGAAGTAGAAAATCCAGAGTTTCTCTTCTGGGTAGGATGTGTTGGAAGTTTTGATGCCAGAAATCAAAAAGTAGCTACGTCGATGGTGAAAATCCTCCGAGCCAGCGGTATTTCATTCGGAATTTTGGGCAACAATGAAGGATGTTGCGGAGACCCGGCACGAAGGATCGGCAATGAATACCTGTTTCAGACAATGGCGGAGGCCAATATCGAGCTCTTAAAACAATCCGGTGTTAAAAAGATTCTTACCCTATGCCCTCATTGTTTCCATACTTTGAAAAATGAATATCCGCAATTTGGCGGAGAGTTTCAAGTCATTCACCATACCCAATTCTTAACAGAGCTGATCTCAAGTGGAAAGCTAAAGCCCACCAAACCTCTCAATAAAGTGATCACCTACCATGACTCTTGCTACCTCGGAAGGGCCAACCAGATTTACGAACCCCCCCGAAAGATTTTAAACTCTATCCCTGGCTTGAAGTTGGTAGAGATGGAGCGACATCATCAGCGGAGCTTCTGCTGTGGCGCTGGCGGGGGAAGAATGTGGATGGAAGAACATATTGGAACACGAATTAACCAAATGCGAACCGATCAAGCCATCGAGACAAAGGCTGAATTAATAGGTACAGCCTGCCCTTACTGCCTTACGATGTTATTTGATGGAATTAAAGAGAAGGGGAAGGCAGAAACCATGGCCGCCTACGATCTGAGCGAGCTTGTGGAAAAATCCATCTAGACCCCTTAAAGACGAAAAAAACCTATCGAGCAACTCTTCCCACCCAGGAGCTTGAATAAACTGCCCCACATTAGAGCTGCGGGGCATTAAATTCAAAGCCTATTTCCATGTTGTCATTCCTGCCCCGTTATGCATTTGTTGAATGGATATAACCCATTGAAATTTATAAATTATTATATCAATCGATTAAAAAATGAATAAATAAATGGATTGCTATTGACAAAACAAAATAATTTGTATTATAGTTTGTGAAATATTGCTCAAGGGCTATTTTATGGCGCACACACTGACGACCTGTACGTTTTGTGGTGTAGGCTGCGGGATTTACCTGGAAACATCAGGTAATGAAATCATCGGTACTTACCCGAGTATGTCCCACCCAGCAAACTGCGGGCGCATTTGCCTTCGTGGGTGGCATGTCCATGAAGTTGCAAGCGCCACTGACCGCCTGAAGCAACCCCTCATCAAAAAGAATAATACTTTTCAGCCAGTGTCCTGGAGTGAGGCCTACGATTTCATTGCCAAGCGCCTCACAGATATAAAATCGAAATACGGACCTGATGCCATCGGGTTTTTGAATTCTTCCCATTGTGGCAATGAAGATGGCTATATCCTCCAGAAAATCGCCCGTGCTGTGATTGGTACGAACAACGTGGATCAGGGGACGGCACTGTACCACTCCAATAGCATCAGAGCGCTGAGCGCCACCTTAGGGGTGGCGGCGGCAACCAATTCGATAGCCGAATTGATGAAGAGTGACGTGATCATCGTCAGCCAGATTGATCTGGGACGTCAATTGCCCACGATTGGTGGATGGGTGATTCGTGCGAAACTCGGCGGCGCGAAGCTCATTGTGATCGGCTCGCGTCGAAACCGCGTGGCAGAGCATGCCGATTATTTCCTCCAAACCACGCCGTTCACAGAAGCCTTTCTCTATGGTGCGTTAGCCAAGGTGATTGTGGACCGTGGACTGATGGACCTGGACTTTGTACGTCAGCGATGCAATGCCTATGAACTATTTTTAAAAAACACCGAGTCATTCGATGTGCTTCAGGCCGCCTCACTCTGCGGTCTTTCGCCTGACCTGATTGAACAAGCCGCCATAACCTATGCGAAGGCTTCCAACGCGATGATCCTCTACTCCACGGGCGCAGAGGCAAGCGGCAGGGATTTGCTCCATTCCATGGCGAATCTGGCCCTGCTCACCGGCAATATCGGCAAGCCAGGAGCTGGTATCATGCCCCTGACCGAACACAACAATTTGCAGGGCGCCTGTGACTTAGGGATGATTCCGAGCTACCTGCCCGGATACGTTCCCATTCGGAATCTGGAGGAACGAAAACGTTTCGAAAAGTTCTGGGACCGACCATTACCCGACCGGAGAGGAATGGATACCAGCATGATGCTCGGTACCCGAGGAAACTTGAAGGCCATTTGGCTTGACCGCCATAACCCAGTGGTTTCTGCCACACAATGTGATGCCAGTGTTGCACTGCAAAAAATGGAATTCGTTGTCCTCCAGAATCTCTTCATGACGCCTACCGCGCAGTATGCGCACGTCATCCTGCCAACGGCAGCCTATGGAGAAGAAACGGTTACTTTCACAAGTTTAGAGCGTCGCATACAACTAGCCCAGAAGGCAGTTGAGCCACCCTCTGGTCTCACCTCTGCTTGGTGTCAGGTAGTAGAGATAGCTGGGCGTCTGGGGGTAGAATGGCGCTATGACACCTCTTCTGATGTGATGAATGAGATCGGACGGATTGTCCCCTTTTACGAAGGGGCCAATTATGAGAACTTAGCACAGCACTACGGCAGGCAGTGGCCGTGTACCCATGATCGTCCCTTGGGCACACCGTACCTATTTGCCGATCAGAGCGGAGTGAGGCAATTCTCCTTTGTTCCGATCAACCAGTTGCCACCGGCCACCCGCACTACAGCGGAATTTCCCTTCGTGCTCATGTTCGGCCGTTCTCTCTATTACTGGCACCAGAATACAATGGTGCAGCACAGTGAAACGCTGAAGCGAGAATACGGAATCCTCCTACTCGACTACCCCGAGGGATTTGTAGATATAAACCCGGAGGATGCCGAAGCTCTGAAGATTCGTGATGGTATGAAGATTCGCCTGATATCCGGCGTCGGTTCTGCCACCACCTATGCCCGAGTGACAAACGAAATCCGCCAGGGAACGATCTATGTCCCCTTTTTCCTACAGGATATCGCCAAGCAGATTCTCGGCCCTGCAGGCACGGAATATCGAGCTGGCAGCCGCACCATATATGTGAAGGTGGAAAAGGCATAACATGCGTGCACGACTGATACACAAAAATGATCTCCTGAACGTGGTCGATGTGCTCCGGAAAGAGTATGAGGTTTATGCCCCCTTTTATGGCCGAGATCGTGACACCTACTTCGAGAGGGTGACCGACGCTAACCGTGATAACGTACAAATCCACTTGCCAAATCCCTACTATCCGCCCAAGCGGTATGTGTTTCCCCACATCCAGCATCTCTTTACGATCCATACTGGCGAACATCCTACCATTGAGCCGGTAAAGGGAGTGAAGAAACAGGCTGTGTTTGGTATTCGGTCCTGCGATGTGGCCGGCATTTTCCACCAGGATCGGTTCTACCTGGGAAATGCCTTCAAAGATAACTACTACGAGGAGTTTAGAAATAATACCTTCCTTGTCAATGTCGTTTGTTCGGATGCCAAGGTGGACGTGGATGACGATTGCTTCTGTGTCTGTGCTGATACCGGCCCGGCTGCCCGGGAGAATTTTGACCTCCAGCTCATGGACATGCACAATGAGCGGGGCGAGTTTCTCGCAGTTGCCGGTACACCTCGAGGCGAAGCCCTGTTTGCCCTGCCCTTCTTCACCAAGGCAAAACCGGAACACGTGATCCGACGTCGCGAGATCCTCAACGAAGTCCGCAAGCGCTTCAAGCTAGCGACGAGTTGGTACTCTGCCGCTACCCGCTTCATCACACAGGGAGGAATCACCGAAGACACGTGGAAAAAGGTGGGGGACCGCTGTCTGGAGTGTGGTGGCTGTAGTTACGTATGCCCCACATGTACCTGCTTTACCGTAACTGACCGCTCAACGGGTCCGAATGAAACGGAGAGGGTTCGGATATGGGATGCCTGTGCACTGAGCGGGTTTACCCGGATGGCGGGCGGTCATAACCCACGCCAAACTGTTCACGATCGTCGTAACCGCCGTTTCTTCCGCAAGCTTGGATACTATTTCATCCAACGTGAGCTGATGCCGTCCTGCGTGGGATGCGGGCGCTGTGTCAGCGTTTGCCACGGCGACATCGGTATGCCACACGTCGTAGAGATTCTGCGCCGGGAAACGGCAGCAACAGAGAGGAAATGAGATGACGCAACAGTCCCGGAATCTCTACGAACCGAAGATAGCCGTCCTGGAGGAAGTGCGGGATGAAATCCAAGACGTTAAAACCTTTTACTGGCACTTTGAGGATCAGAATGATCAGGAGACGTTCCGTGCCTTCATGCCGGGTCAGTTTGCCCAGGTTTCGATTTTCGGAGTTGGGGAGATTCCCTTGTCTCTGCCGCCCAGCCCGACAGAAGACCGACTGTTCTTTACTACTCGAAAGGTGGGGAATGTGACAGCGGCGATGCACCAGTTAAAGCCTGGCGACCGCTTCGGAGTCCGGGGACCATACGGTAATGGGTTTCCGATGAAGGAGTACGCCAGCCGGAACTTGATCATCGTCGCAGGCGGTATCGGGCTCATCCCACTCCGCTCCGTGATCATCTACGCCCTTCACCACCGCGACCAATACGAAAAGATTCAGGTGTTCTACGGCGCACGCACACCGAGGGACCTGATGTACGTGGAAAACCTGAACGAGTGGCAGCAGGACAAAGGATTTGAGTGCTACCTGACGGTGGACCAAGGTGACCACAACTGGAAAGGTCATACCGGCGTAGTCGGCACCCTTTTCAAGAGGCCTGGCGTTGAAATGCCCTTGGAGAAAACAACGGTCTTCATCTGCGGACCGCCAATTATGTTCCGGTTTGTGCTGGCTGACCTCAAAAGCATGGGGTATGACGACAAAAACATGGTTTCAACCCTCGAACGGTACATGAAATGTGGTGTGGGGAAGTGCGGTCACTGCTGTATTGGTCTGGCCTATGTGTGCACGGATGGGCCTGTATTCACGCTGGAACAGATCAAGAGACTGGGGGAAGAGATTTGAAGCAATGTCAAATGTTAAAGCTCAAAGTTTCAAATTAAATCCAATGTCCAAACACTCATGCCCAACAAGGGCACCACGAAGGATGAAAATAAGACTGAGCACCCCCACCCCGCCCCTCCCCCCTCAGAGGGGGAGGGTGAGGGTGGGGGGTGGTTTATTTACGTGTTAAAGTGGAAAAGAATACCACATTCAACTTTTTGTTAGAAAATGGAAATATTTTTAAATCATTTGAGCTTCATTTGACATTTGAGTTTTGACATTTGGATTTTAAGAATTCAGATTTCAAATTGGATAAGATGGAAAAGAACTTTCAAACAACACTCAAGGAAGCCCTAACCGGTCGAACAGCGCTCGTCGGCATCGGGAATGCGGACCTTAGCGATGACGGGTTTGGCGTGCGCCTGGCAGAGACATTGGCTGGTTCTGGACTGGCTAATGTCTGGATCACACACACGGTGCCGGAAAATCACGTTGTAACCCTGGCTCATGGAGGATTTGATAACGTGGTTTTCCTGGATGCTGTGAGCACCGGTTCTGAACCCGGTTCAGTGGTATTCCTCGATGCAGGTGAGATAAAAAACCGTTTCCCCCAGGTATCTACGCACAAGTTCGCACTCGGCACGCTTGCAGGACTGATTGAAGCGGAAAGTTCCGCCCGAGTCTGGCTCCTGGGCGCTCAGCCGGCAACTCTACGGCAAGGCAACGGTCTGAGCAAACCCGTGGAAACAACCCTGGAAATCCTGAAAGTACTCCTTATGGATACCCTCCATCATAGGAGATCGTCAGAAGTGGAGTGTATGGTCTCATGACACCAGCAGAAATGATCCTCTATTCCATTGGAATAAGCTGCGCTGGAGGCCTTCTGGTTGGGCTCTTCTCTCGTAATAAGGTACTGGCCGGCTGGATCAACTTCCTGATCACCGCTGCCTCCGGCACTTTAGCCCTATATGGGGCTGCGATGGCTCTGCTACACGGTCCGGGCCCTGCAACAACGATCTACGCCCTGCCTCAGTATGGATCTGCCCTGCGAATCTCTGTAGATGGCTTGAGCGCGGTATTTCTGGGGCTGATTGCCACGATCGCAATCTTCTCCTCATTTTACGCCATCCGTTATATGACCCACTACCACGACTATGGCGTCGGTCGCTTCTATCCTTACTTTCAGTTCTTCGTCGCCGGCATGTATGGCATTGTAGCTACGACTGACCTCATGGTCTTCTTTTGCTTCTTCTGGCAGCTGATGACCCTGCCATCCTATGCGCTGATCCGTTACGAATTCAAACAGCGCGACAATGTTCGTGCTGCCATTAAATACCTGGTGATGATGGAGATATCCTGCGTGCTCGTCATGCTGGGATCATATATGCTGGCCGGGACGGCGCCGGTGACCATAGCCGGGGAGACGCTCATGCGCTTTGACTTCGATGCGATTCGCGAACATGCAAGTATGCTGGGGGCTCTTCCCGCCGGGGCCGGACCATTCGCACTGCTCCTGTTCCTGATCGGTTTTGGAATCAAAGCCGGCATGTGGCCCTTTGGCCAGATGTGGCTGCCTGATGCCCACCCAGCAGCCCCCTCACCGGTCAGTGCGCTTCTTTCCGGTGTCATGATCAAAACAGGTATCTACGGCCTGATGCGTTCCTTCATCTGGCTGATTCCTTCACAAGGGAGCGACTGGTATTCACCCTCAATGTGGGGTGGGGTACTCGCCTTTCTCGGTACCGTTACCCTGTTCTTCGGCACCATGCAAGCACTGAAGCAGGAACAGAGCAAACGTCTGCTGGCCTTTCACAGCATCGGACAGATTGGATATATTATTCTCGGCCTTGGTGCTTGTCTGGCGCTGTTGCCAATAGGAACAGGCTACGCGGGCCTGGCGGCATTAGCTGCCATCGGTTTTTACGGCGCGTTGTTCCACACAATAAACCATGGCCTCTTTAAGAGCCTCCTGTTCCTGAACGCCGGCTCTATGCTCTACGCAACCGGAACCCAAGACCTCAATCGGCTGGGTGGATTGATGAAATACATGCCATTGACCGCAATCACCGCACTGGTGGCCTCCTTCTCGATCGCAGGTGTGCCGTTGTTCAATGGATTCGCCAGCAAGTGGAGCATCTACGTCGCAACGATCCTTGGCAGCTCCTCAGAGGGCAGCCGTCATGTGGGCTATCTGGCCTTCTGTGGTATCTTCGGTATCGTCACCAGCGCCCTAACATTGGCATCATTCATGAAGTTCTTCGGCGTGAGTTTCCTCTCCCGCGCGAGCAAGCTGGTAAAGGAAAAGGCGGCCAGGCATACATCCCTGGAGGTAAAGCCCACCATGCAGATCCCTCAGGTCTTGCTCGCTCTGCTCTGCATCTTGCTGGGTCTCGTGCCAGGACTGGCGTATCGTCTCATCCATCTGTCTCTGGCAGGCAGCAATCAGGGCCTAGCTGAAAAGCTGCTGAGCGCCGCACCAGCACAGACAGACCTTGTGATCGCACTTCCTGCTGGTAGCAACGCTGCTATCCTGGCACCCTTGGCAGTGGGAGCCGTCCTGCTGCTCATGTTCCTGATCGCTAAATTCATTTCCCGGCTGGGGGCGGCAGAGAGACGTCAAGCGGACCTCTGGCTCTGTGGCTATGTCCGTGAGGCTGACGCGTATCGCTATAGCGCTCATAATCTCTACACTGAAGTGAAGCGTTACTTTCGCTGGGTTGGCGGGATGCCGCGCCACCCCCATGAAAGAACACCCGAAACCAAAACCCAAAAGTCGATTCCTGGGAAGTCTTAACTATGGCAGCACGTGATGTACTAAGCAGTATCAAGAAACGTTTTGACGGCGCCATCCAGCGGGTGGATGTACCGGCGGATAACCGACTCTATCTCTATGTCCTGCCTGAGATGATCAAAGAGGTCTGCCGGTATGTGTTCCGCGACCTCGATGCCAGGTATGTCATCAGCATCGGCATGGATGACCGGCAGCGCTCCAATGTTTTTACCGTCGCACACGACTTCTCCTTTGACCGAGAGAATGTGCTGGTTAGCATCATGGTTCACCTTCCAGCAAGCCAGCCCAGGGTGGATTGTATCTCCGACGTGGTGCCTGCTGCGAACTGGGCTGAGCGGGAAATGCGCGATCTCTTAGGGATTGAATCCATTGGCTGTCCTAATCCTAAGAGGCTGGTTCTCCCGGATGGCTGGCCAGAGGGAGTCCACCCCCTGCGGAAAGATGTGCCATGGAATTATGTCCCGCCGAATTTCGACGAAAACAAAGAATACGATTTTGACGAGGCCCCGGAGGGGTGCGTGGTCGTTCCCTTTGGCCCCTTTCACCCTACCCTGGATGAACCAGCTCACTTCCGCCTCTATGTAGAAGGTGAAATCGTCCGCGGGTGC
>Ga0299915_10004272_pt1 | contig 10416 bp, 11 predicted proteins | sample RVTome_13_FD_200263 | JGI IMG/M metagenome (GOLD analysis project Ga0299915, IMG submission 200263) | Soil microbial communities from uranium-contaminated site in the Upper Colorado River Basin, Wyoming, United States - RVT92D227 (version 2) ... | reverse complement strand
GGCATAATTGTCGCATTAGATTCCGACGATGCCCTTGAAGCTCTGGCAATTGCCAAAATGGCTTTGAAGGAGGACTTGGAGCCCGTTGCAATTCCGTCAAAACCCTACGACGTTTTGGCACATCAGATTGCGGGTTTGTTGATTAAGAACAAGCGGCTTGCGTTTACTGAAATCCTGAACATATTCAACAATGCGTACCCTTATGAAAATCTGAACGAGGAAGACATTGCCCAAGTAATGAAATACATGCACGGGCGTTTTCCTCGATTGGCATGGGTCTCGTTCGAAGACAAGATGATCCTAAGACCTCGACAAACGAAAGCACTCTTCGAGTATTACTTCAACAATCTGTCAATGATCCCTGAAGAGAAGCAGTTCCTTGTCATAGACGAATCAAACGACCAAGCAGTCGGGGTCCTGGACGAAGCATTCATGGCAGAGTTCGGCAAACCGGGGACTAAATTTATCATAAGGGGATCACCTTGGATAATTCAACATGTTGATGAGAAGAAAGTGCATGTCAGACCAATTGAGGATCCCACTGGAGCCATTCCAAGCTGGATTGGAGAAGAGATTCCTGTTCCGTTCACGGTCTCTCAAGAAGTTGGAAGGATAAGGAGCTTCGTTGAGAAACAGTTCCACAAGGGTGTTACGACCGATGAGATCGCCTCCAAGCTGAGTAAACAATATCCAGCGGATCCAGACGCGATTCTACGCGCCGTGTCTGAAACTATTGAGCATGTGAACGCCGGGTTTCCGGCTCCTACAGATAAACGAATCATCGTGGAAGACTGGAAGGAGTTCGTTCTCATTCACGTCAACTTCGGTTCGCTTACAAACAGGGCTCTTGCGTTGTTAATTGGTGAGTTGCTTTCTGACAAGATGGGTTTTACCGCAGTAGTTCAACATGATCCCTACCGAATTTTCGTGCAGACTATGGGAAACGTCAACTCTGGTCAGATCGTGGATTTGTTGAATGATGTTCAGAGTCTGTCGGGGATTGCGATTCGGGATCATTTGAAAAACGCGGTTGTAAAAACCGGGCTGTTCAAACGACGTATGATTCACGTGGCCCACAGGTTTGGTGCGCTGGAAAAATGGGCTGACTTCAGCAGTGTGAGCCTTCAGCGGCTGGTGAAAAGTTTTGAGGAGACGCCGATTTATGAAGAGGCTCTGAAGGAAGTCTTCACGAAAGATGTCGACTTGGACAACCTGATCTGTGTCCTTAACACAATGCGGCAGGGCGAGATTGCAGTCGAAAGAGTTGAGACTGGGGGAGCTGCGACTCCTGTCGCCCGTTTAGGCATCGAAAGGATCAGTATGAAAACGGACCTGATCCCCCCTGAACGCATGCGGGCAGTGCTCGTTGAATCGGCAAAGGCAAGACTATTGGGTGAGACGAACAGTTTTCTCTGTACGAATTGTTGGAGTTATTCTGAAACACTAAAGATTAAGGACTTACCAGACTGGCCAAAGTGTCCAGGGTGCGGTTCGGGGGCCTTGGGCCTCCTTAAGGTTGAGGAGGAAAAAGTGACGCCGATTGCTGAGAAGAAGGGTCAAAAGCTAACGAAGACCGAAGAGAAGCTTCATGAGAGCGCAATGCAGACAGGTAAGTTGATTGAACAGTTCGGCAAACCTGCGGCCATTGCACTGTCCGCGCGAAGAGTCTCGCCCGGCGAGGTCAAGATTATTCTCGAAAAGCAACATGAAGCAAATGGTATTTTTTACGAGTTGGTGCTTGAAGCTGAGCGCAAAGCGTTGAGCAGACACTTCTGGTAGATGCGCGCGCGCTGAAAAACTAGGCTATTACTTAGTTATAGTTTCTGCCTCTTGACCCTGATGCAAAACACATTCATCAGTATCTGTAGTAAACAACGTTTAAATGAAGCTGGCAGCTAAATGTGCTTCAGCGTTTATCATCATCCAAAAGAGGCAGAGCTATTGGAAATAAGCCGAAAGAACCTGCGTGCTGAGATACTTGAAAGAATAAAGTATGTCAGAGCATGTGTATTGGCAAGGGAAGTGTGCCTGCTCGTGCGAACAAACCGTGCAGTGCTTGAGCCAAAGGACGTGGAAGACATCTGCCTGTCAATCTCAAAGCTGTGCAAGGAAGAGAAATGTGATGAAGCGAGCGAGATGTGCAAAAAAGCTGCGGATGCCATTGGAACGGGTGATGAAACAAAATACCTCGAGATGTGCGCTCAAAGCTGTCTGAAGTGTGGTGAAGCGAGGCAGCCGCAGCCCAAGAAGGCTACATACGTAGCCTGATAGACAGGAAAAATCTTAAGAGATAAAGCCTGATTGGCTCAACAGTGAATCACACAATAAATAAAGGAGGGCGATTCGTCTGTTCGTAGCGCCATTCGTTCCTAGCCCAGTACAAGTCATCCGCCAAATGCTAGTCCTAGCTGAACTGAGGGCGGGCGAAATCTTCTTCGATTTGGGCGCGGGCGATGGCAGAACTGTTGTAATGGCGGCGAAAGAGTACGGCGCAAGAGCTGTAGGAGTTGAGCTCAGAGAGGACCTTGCTAAGAAGGCACTGAGCACCATTTACGAACAGGGTTTGCAGGATCGGATAACCATCGTTAACGGTGACATGTTCAACGTGGATTTGACGTCGGCTGACGTCATTTTTCTGTATTTGACGACAAGTGCGAATGAAAAAGTCAAACCAAAACTTGAGAACGAGCTCAGACAAGGCACTCGCATTATCAGTCATGACTACGAGATTGTCGGTTGGAAGCCTGTCAAAGTCGTCAATTTCTGTGAAAATCAGACGCTTGGCTTCCCCTCGCACACGATTTATCTTTACAAAATACCTTAGTGAACAAGCATGTCTCAGAATTCTTTCAATACTTCTTTCAGGGTCACGTGGGTTGACACTGACGCTGCAGGTGTTGTACACTATAGCAATTATTTCAGGTTTTTTGAAAGAGCCGAAGAGGAGTTCTATAGGCATCTGGGTTTTGATTTCACGAATTTCAGGGAAAGAGGACTCTGGTTTCCGAGAGCAGAAGCCTCATGTCAATACAAGAAGCCTGCAAGGTACAGTGATCTGCTTGTAATCGAGGTTTCTGTTGAAGAGTTGAAGGAGAAATCGGTGAAGTTGGGTTTCAAAGTCGTGAATGAAAAGACTGATGATTTGCTTGCCTTTGGGCATCTCGTCATCGTTGCTGCGGACAAACAGACAGGTCGGGCGACAAGGATCCCAGTGGACATAGTTGATAAGTTGAAGCCTTTTGCGAAGCAGATTTTATAAGCCACGCTCAGCGATTTTTGTTCAGTGAAACATGTTGGATTTTGTTCCATGGCGGTACATCGCGGACTGGAAATGTATACGGTGTGGAGACTGCTGCAGACTTTACAGTGTGGTCATCAATTTTCACGAATGGTTGAGAATCGTCAAGAACTATGGCGTCGAACACACGACTTCGGGTTTGGACAAATTGTACATTAGGCGAAGAAGCGACGGCGCTTGCGCCTTCCTTGGAAGCAGCCCGTATGCCACTATGTGTACGCTGCAGAGCGCAAAGCCGCGCGCATGTCAGTTATGGCCGTTCAAAGTATTGATGAAGCCTCAGTACGGTTTTGCCAGAGAGGCGGCGTTTCCGATTGGTGAAAACAACGTGTTTGTCTATGCTGATACGATGTGCAATGGGTTGACGTTGGGGCTGCCAACTTTGAATTTTGCCAATTACACTGTTAGAGAGTTCGTTGAAATTGCAGCAGGCCTAAGTAATCGTCAGTTGAAAACGACCTCTAACATGAGTCTTCGGCCAGTTAGACAGTTTTAGGAAATTCGGGTCAGTAAGACATGATTCCATTCGCTGAACTATTGCAGCATGCGTTCGTCTACAATGGCCAACAATGACGCAGCGTCGTTCGTTGCAGCAGATCACGTTATTAATGCGAGAATCGTGAAGTAAAGCCGAAAAAGGAGATTGCTCGTGACAAGAACAAGGATCGGCGTGTCAATGCTTTACACGTTAGGTCAGCCCTTTGAAAAAATGGTGGAGCAGATCCCGAATACAAGAGCCAACTACGTGGAACTTGTCGATGATGGCGGTCACGAGCTTGACAAGAACCGAGTTGCACAGCTGAAAAGTGTTGCCAACTCGTACAACGTCCAGTTCACGGTACATGCCCCTTTTGCCGGGATGAACATTGCTCTCGAATCTAAACGTCTTTTGAACGCTATGTTGAAACGTCTGAAGGAGTCCATAATGAACGCTGCTGCTTTGGAGTGCAAAATGTGGGTTTTTCATCCAGGGTTGAGGTCCGCAATCAGCGTTTTCTATCCTGGCGAAGACTGGGCGAGGAATCAGGAAAGCAGCACGATGTTGTTCAGGTTTGCCGAAGAGCATGGCGTAAGGGTCGGCGTCGAAAACATTATGGGATCTTTTGTTTTGAAGAGCGTCGCTGATTTTGAAAGGTTCTATGCCGAGCTTGATGATAAGATTGGTTTGGCCTTGGACACTGGACATGCGAATCTTGGCGGGGAGGTCGATGGTTTTTTGAAAGCGTTCCCAGACAAGCTCGTGCATGTACATGCGCATGATAATTATGGACAGAGCGATCAGCACTTAGGAATCGGTTTTGGCAACATCAACTGGAAGAGTTTTGGAGAACTTTTCAAGAAGACCAGTTTTGATGGAATCGTTATTGTTGAGTCGGTTGAGCATCTGGATGAAAGCGTGGAAAAACTGAAGAAACTACTCCGATAATTGAACTTCTATTTTCATAAAATCTTCTGCAACAACTGTGTTCTCGAATATTCTCTGCGCCTGTTTCACCCATTTTGTCATATCTTTGTATCTTTGGCTTATGTGTGAAAGGACAAGTTTTTTGACCATTGCGTTCTTCGCGGTTTTCGCTGCCTGGTCGACGGTTGAATGCCCGTATTCCTGCGCTCTTTTCACAAGCTCATCGCCTAACGTGCTGTCGTGTATTAATACGTCTGCTCCGAAAGCGAATTTTCCGAGAAGTTTGAACGGTCTTGTGTCTCCAGTATACACGATTTTTCTTCCTTGCCGTGAAGAACCCATAACATCTTCGGGTTTTACTACTTCTCCGTTTGCCAGTTTGATTTCGATTCCTTGTTGGAGCTTTGACCACAAAGGTCCTTTGGGAACATTTTGAGCTTTCGCCTTTTCTGGGTAAAACGTTCCGGGTCGCGGTTTTTCAATGTAAGCGTATGCGTAGCTCGTTATCACGTGCTTCGATCGGATTGCCCGCACTGAATATTGATTTTCAATGCATATGTTGCCTGCCGTCTCTATTTCATGAATTTCAACGGGAAAAGTTAAGACGAATTGGACGGTCTCGCTAATTCCTTTGAGGAATTTCCTGATCTCCGGTGGTCCATATATGTCGAGTTTTCTTTCTCGGTTCATCAGGGCCATTGTCTGAAGAAGCCCCGGTAACCCCATAACGTGGTCACCGTGCATGTGTGTGATGAAGATTTTTGTTATCTTATTGAAGTTGCTTTTGGCCAGGAGTATTTGTCGTTGGATGCCTTCGCCGCAATCAAACAGGAGCTGTTCGCCTTCGCGTTGTAGCAGTATTCCGGGTAGACTTCTCCTTCGCGTTGGAACTCCTGCGGCTGTGCCCAGAAACATGATGAGGAGGCTCAATAAGCGTCACTTCTTTTGGAACACGACGATCTCACGTATTAGGCTTCTGTGAACATAAACGAAATGGGACTCTATATGCTTATAGCCTAGCCGTGTTCCGGATTGGACGATGCTGAGTCTTCTGGGCGCTGCGATGCAGATTCTTCTTCCCTCGTTCAGTATTTCATGCACGCTTGTGAGTATCTCCTCGATGATTTGTTTGGTCGTGCGCCTTAATGTTGTCGAAGAAGTGCCGTAAGGCGGGTCTGTAACTACGACGTCGGCCCTCCGTATTGGAAGAGTTCTCGCATCTGTGACGACCACCGCTTCAGGTTTGACTTTGAAGTGTGCCATATTCCTGAGAGTTCCTCTTGCCATCCGTCTCTGCACGTCTAGGCCCACGGTGCGACAGCCGATGAGGGTTGCTTCGATTAGCATGGTTCCTGTTCCGCAGAACGGGTCGAGAACTATTTCGCCTGCTCTTGGATGTGCCAGGTTGACCATGCATCTGGCAAGCTTCGCCTGCATGGCTGAAGGATGGAAGAACGGTCTTTTTCGAGGGCGTCTCTCGACGAATGGTTTGGCAGAAATCTCTGCGAGGGTTATTCCGAAGATAAATCTGTTGTTGGTCAAAATTCCTGTGAAGGTTACGTTGGGGTCTCTGAGCTTGACCTTAGATTCCGGAGCGATACTGAGGATGTGTTCGCCGAGTTTCTGTTCGAGAAGCATTCCGTTAATTTCGGCGGAATAGTTGCCCACGTGCTTGACCCGCACGACAAAGCTTTCGTTTTCTTTTAAGGCTTCATTGACATGGGCAGCGTACAGGGTTTTGATTATGTTTGGTGTTGTGGATGGGCAATTGAAGAGTTCCATTGCGCAGAGGCGAGTGAACGCTGCACGTTGTTTTAAAGCCTCTACGCATTCGGGGTCTGCTTCGAGTCTTAGAACTTGATCGAGTTTCTCGTTGATTTTGTATGCGAACCCTTCGGTTTCAAGTATCGCTTCCAGCTCTGCGACGGGCAGGTCTTTATGTTCACCCGAGAGAAAGAAGAAGAGGTTGGGCACGCTCAGGCATCTCGTTGAGTGAGCGTTTTGCCTATGAGGGGGGCGATTGACACTTTGCTAACTGGGCTTTCGACTGCGTCTGTGCCGATTATGTCTTCGGCTCCGTTTTCTATGATGTGTTTCTGTGAGTCCCCGATGAGAAGTGGGTGGACGCAGGCGCTGTAGACTTTCCGTGCTCCTTTATCTTTAATCATTTTGACGGCTTTGGCCATGGTGCCGCCGCTGCTTATTATGTCGTCGAAGATTATTATGTCACGGTTTTTGACTGGCAACGGTTTGTCTTCGAGAGTGACGTTGCCGGTCGTTATGTCTCTTCGTGATGTCAGGTAATCGTATCCGCCGTGGAGTACGTTGTCGGCTTCTCGGGCCACGTAGAGTGCCTTCTTACCCATTGAGAGTGAAAGAGGGTTTTCGACGAGTTTGTTTGTCTTGAAGTATTGGGCGAGGAGAGGTACTGCGGATAGATCGATCACTGGGATGTCGAAGTTTTTGAGAACGGTGGGGCTGTGCGCGTTTACGGTGATTATCTTGGTTACTCCGCAGTGCTGGAGGAGTTTTATTATGGTTTTTACGCTGAAGGCTTCGCCTGGGATGAAGCGTTTGTCTTGGCGGCTGTAGGCAAAGTAGGGCAAAACCGCGGTTATAGTGCGAGCTCCCATGTCTTTTGCGTTGTCGGCCATGAGCATGAGCTGTATTAGTCTTTGGTCTTGGGGTGGGCTGGTGGTTTGGACTATTGCAACATCTTCGTTTCTTAGTGATGTGGATTCGAAGCGGATGTAGGATTCGCCGTCTGGGAATGTTTTGAGGGAAACGGGTGTGGGAGAGATGTTTAGGTATTCTGCTATTTTTTGGCCGAGTTCCTTTGATGCTGGCCCGGGGATTATTTTCACGTTCTATCGCCGTGTATGTGCGGTTCGCTGTGCTTTTTAGATTTTTCCAGTGGTTTTCAATTTGTCGAGGAGTTCCTTGGCTCGGTCTACGCGTATTTTTCTCTCTTCAACCATTTTGGCTGAGATGGTGTCGATTTGTTCCCCTGTGGCTCCTGCCATTACGGCGATATTTCTTGCGTGGAGTGACATGTGTCCTCGTTGTATTCCTTCGTTTGCGAGTGCGCGAAGGGCTGCGAGGTTTTGGGCTAGGCCGACGGCTGTGCAGACTTCGCCGAATTCGTTGGCGGTCCTGACGCCTAGGATTTTGATGGCTATGCGGGCGATCGGGTGGGTTTTCACTGCTCCGCCTATTAAGCCTACGGCCATTGGGAGTTCGAGTGTGCCTGTGAGGTCGCCGTTCTCGTTTTTTTCCCATGTTGATAATGAGGTGTAGTGTCCTGTTCGCGCTGCGTAGGCGTGGGCTCCGGCTTCGATGGCGCGGTGGTCGTTGCCTGTTGCGATTATCACAGCGATGGTGCCGTTCATTATGCCTTTGTTGTGGGTTGCGGCGCGGTAGGGGTCGGCTGCTGCGAAGGCGTATGCGTTGACTATGCCGTCTACGATTTTTTCCCCGCCGATTGATTCTTTTGGTATGGTGCACGATGCCCGGGCGAGGCGTTTTACTGCAAGGTTGCTGATTATGCGTAGGAGTGAGTGCCCTCCGGTTATGCGTTCGATGAGCGGTGCTATTGCTTCGTTCATGGTGTTTACGGCGTTGGCGCCCATGGCGTCGCGGCAGTCGACATGTAGTTCCGTGATGAGCATTGGGCCTTGGGTTGTATGGATTATTTTGGTGTCGAGGTCTTTTGCTCCGCCGCCTGCGTTTATGAGGACGGGGTCTTGGTCGTTGGCTTTTTGGAGGATTTCGTCTTTAGCTTGCAGTACTTGCATTCGTGCGTGGTACGGGTCTTTTATGTTGATGGTTTGGATTTGTCCGATCATTATTGGCGGTGTGCTGGTGGTGTGGAAGCCTCCGCCGTCGCGGACCATTTTTGCGGCGTAGCTGGCTGCGGCGATTACGGATGGTTCTTCGATGGCCATGGGGATTAGGTAGTCGTGGTTGTTGATTAGGAAGTTGACGGCGATGCCAAGTGGGACGGGGAATGTGCCGACGACGTTTTCAATCATTCGGTCGGCTTGGTCTAAAGGCAGTGAGCCCGTGTTTTGGAGGGTGTTGGCTTCTTCGTCGGTTAGGTTGGCGAATTCTTTGATGAGGGCTAAGCGTTGTTTGGGGGTTAGCTTGTAGAAGCCTGAGAGTTGGGATGTTTTGGTCATGTGGATTCCTTCTTCACGTTCTTAACATCGTTGATTTCACGGGTTTTTAAGTCTGTTGTGAGTATGCGATCTTGCACAGTATACACCAAGGAACCGTTCAACATGTTTAATCGTTCTTTGACGATTAACGGCCTACCCCCTCCCCCCTAGGTTTTTTTCGTGCACAGGTATGGAGGTGGGTTCTTATCAGGTGCTCTTATTGGTGATTTGGGTAGTCTGGAGCCATCGAGCGATGTTGCCTTTGGTGTCTTATGCGCGTGCACCGAGACGACTCATTAATAAGAAAAAAGTTGGGGATGCCGAATTGTCTAAACGTATTTTTGTTCTTTGTCGCAGTACCATCTTTGATACTGTTGTATGTATCGCAGTGGACTGCCGCATGTTGGGCATGTTGTCGTTGCAGGAGCGGGTGTAGGTGATGGAGCTGTGGGCTGAGGGCTGGTCCCTCCCATATGTCGGTTGAGTGCAGCGATTTCTTCGTAGATCCTGAACTGGACAATCCAGTATTCGCAGAGTATTCGCCAAGCAAGGTTTCCGAAGATCAGCATGATGAAACCTAATATGACAGCGACTCCAGCGCCGAACACCATTAACAGAATAGACCCGATTGTTAAAACCAAAGCGCCGAGAATGTAGATTATCATTATGAACGTGGGTGTTATGAATCTCTTGAAGCTAAGGTATTCACTCATTTTCATCTTTCTCCCTCCGAAATACGATTCGTTCTCAATATAAGCTTTGACTTCATCTGCATAAGCGTGCACAGTCTTTATTGTTTCAATTGAGTTGTGGTGGGTGTGAATTGAAAATACCCCTCGTCTTCTACGTTTTTCCGAGACCCCAACCCAAATCCTACTAGTCACATTATGTGAGTATTCTCCGTGTATTCGGCACGTGCGTCGACCCTTATAGGCACTTCAGCGTTCGCTCTTGTATGAGGTGAAGAAACGTGCCGAAAGAACATGAAACAGAGAAAGCATGGATGCAAGCGTACGAGAAAGAGATACGTCTGCTCCCAGCCTGAACAACCACCTTTTTTCTTTTCTTGCTTTCAACTTGTCAGAACGTTGCACTTTCCAATTCTGCACGACCGGGTCAGAATGCGTCGCTACTGGTGATGATTCACTTGAGCGCCCACCATATCCACATTACAGCGATGATAGCGATTACGACAGCTCCAGACGCTATGAACACGGCGAGCGACTGCCAAAAAGTAAAATTCCCACCGTAAAATGCCAAGTACAGCACGATGAAAGCCAACCAACCTAGGAAGGCAACTACTGTGCCAGCGATCTTTGCGCCCAAATGGTTCATAAAAGCAATTCTGATTTACAGCGTTAAAAACCTAACGGAAACACAACCTAACGGGAATACCCAAAAACTGTTTTTCTGAATAGCCAGAGAGACTTAAGCGTTACTCCAGGACGATTACCTTGATCAATGTCACCGGTTCTAGTGGCCTATCGTTGCTGTCAACCTGCACCGTGCCGATCGCTGCAACCGCTTCCATCCCACCAACTACTTTCCCAAAAACC
>Ga0299915_10004271_pt1 | contig 10416 bp, 11 predicted proteins | sample RVTome_13_FD_200263 | JGI IMG/M metagenome (GOLD analysis project Ga0299915, IMG submission 200263) | Soil microbial communities from uranium-contaminated site in the Upper Colorado River Basin, Wyoming, United States - RVT92D227 (version 2) ... | reverse complement strand
TAGCAGTACAGATGAAACGGCAAAGAATACGATTAAAAGAAGGTGTAGCCCGGTGACCGTATCGGCCAGAAACTTCCACATTATCGGTTATTCGAACGCGTTGCCTAGTCTTGTACTGGTGCTCCTATTAGTTCGGTAGTAGCCTGCTTTTGTATTTGCATCAGTCCCGGCAGGTCAGTCTTACCGGTTATAACAGTACGTATCAGGATGATGCCGGTATCGGTCGGCGCAACTATGACGTGCGTTTTCCCGGTGGTGTCGGTATACGACATGTCATTGCCAATCACGACCACATCAATGGGATTAGACTCGGCCTGCTTATCATTTATGGTAAAGAAGTTATCCGTATTCATGGCAAAACCGGATATGGACCAGTAGTTATCGGGTATGCTTGCCGTCAGGTGGAGCGGATATTCGCTCACATCGTAGAGCAGGAGAGAGTAAAGCAGGTCGGGCGATGGTCGGACGATGGCCCTGCGCTCATGCGTGGTAGGCGGAGCAAAAACCCACTGGTTGCTGGGATAATTAAACCTCTCGGTCATGGTAACATTCATGATATCGTTGGGAATCCTGAGTATCTGTACGAAATTTACGATTACGGCTACGACAATGGTAGCTGCCAGCGTCAATCCTATCCATAGAATCCATTTCTTCATTGGCAGCCCTCCTTTATGATGTGAGGTAGCTCTACTGTTTTCAGATTTTCCTTATCGTAGTAAACGCTTCCGGGATTATACAGGCGAAGCGACAGAGACAGTCCTTCGGCATCACCGGCCGGCAACCAGTTGCCTTCTTTCGGTGTCTTCGATAGATAGATGATGAAGCGACCGTCCGGGCCCAGCTCTAATTCGCTGCTGCTCCATGAGTAGCGGCGTTGGTCGTTGGGAATTAAAAAATCATCCTCGGCGTAAGCGGTTATCGACCACCACCGGGCGTCCGGAGCCTTACCCTCTATCCTGTAGTCACAATTTCCCACGAGTCGCTCACCGTTATCATCGAAATAGGCGTGAAAGTAGAGGGTCTCCGACTGGGACAGAGCCAGTAGCCCGTGTTCGGCAACCCAGGCTCTAACATATGGATTGGCCGCGGTGCTGCCGGCGGCAAGGTTAGTGCCCCAGGCTCCGTTCTGGACACCGCTCATGTCGGTAAGCATATTTAGAACGGGCTCAACGGTAAAGTAGCCTATGGTGCCGCCCACAACCAGAGCAATAACGGCTGCTATTAGAAACTTGTACGGTGTCTTCATCTGCACCCCCTGATTGGTATAAAAATGTGGAACCAAAAAGATTATAGCTGAAAATATAGTTTATTACACCCTCACCTGACCTCTCCCGTCGAGGGAGAAGGTAGACGGGTTTTCTGGAGGGGCTGTGCCCCTCTTAAACTTCACTTTATAAAAAGGTGAAGCCGGCACAGGGGTGCTGTGCCGGCTTCTGAGGTGAACATAAATGGAATTATCTAGGACTTGAAGGTCAGTGTAACGACTCCCGCGAGCCTTATTTTGTCACCGTGACGCAGCAGGTACTTGCCTTCGTTATCTATCTTAGACCCGTTGAGCTTGGTGCCGTTGGTGCTGCCGTGGTCCTCGATGAAGCAGTCATCGCCTTTACAGGTGAACTTCAGGTGATTCCGGGAAATAAGGTCGGCCTTTTCTGGCTTCAACAGGGAACTGAAATCGCCCCTGCCCAGTGACCCTTTTCCTGACAGAGAAAGGTGCTCCCCGTTCGACATTTCTAATCTTGGCCCGTCGGCCGGTGTAGTAGACCAGGCTCTGTCTGCTGTCTGCGTGGCAACTGCGTATGCAGCTCTCCGGCCGGAAGCAGCGGGAGCCAGGGTCGGCCTTCGGACGAAGAGTACTACGGCCGCAACGATGGCTACAGCCAGAAGACCCAGCAGCGTGATGACCATGCACAGGTTGTCCTTAACTCCGGTGAGACCACTGGTAAGTACGCTGGAGGTGGCAGCAGGCGGATCTGCAACGGTAACTACCGGCGTGCTGCTGCTCGTGTAGCTGTAAACGTATGGAGCCACTGTCACCGTGGTGCTGGCGCTGGCGGTGCCGCCGCTACTGGTGGTCGTTAAAGTGTATGTTGTGGTGAAACTCGGGCTCAGGTTATACGAGCCGGAGGCCTGAACGGTACCGATGCCGGGGGATATGGTAGCCGAGGTGGCATTGGTGGTCGTCCAGCTCAACATAATGCCCTGGCCAGGTTGAATATAAGACGGGCTGGCGGTGAAGGAGCTGATTACCGGCACGTAGACCGGAGGCTGGTATGGCTGCGAGTACGGGTATGAGTACGAGTAGTGATATGGGGGCATGATTAACCAGCTAGATACATACGGAGGCCACCTCAAACCATACGGGTAGTGGTAGTAATCCCAGTCAGTCGGTGTATGGTGCCACGGCCAGTGCCAGCCATCATCCGGAGGGGGATATGGTGGAGATGGCGGAGATGGCGGGACCGGTGGGTATGGTGGTGGCCCGATAAGTATCATGTCCTCTGTGACATTGTCGGACGCAAATACTTGCGAGACTGGGAGCAATTGCACGGAGAACAGCAGTAGCGCTGCTGTTACCGCCATGATGAGAAGCCCTTTTTTAGAATTCATTTAGCCCTCCCGAAATTTTATTTCTTCAGTTTCAATATCAGCACCGAGCACAGGACCAGTGCTGCCGTCATGAGGAAAATCGTTTTTTTCAATTTCGCTTCTCTCCTTAATTATTATTTTGTTTCTGGAAACTCAGGCTGAGCTTTCCGGCCAGCTCGATGACGTCGCCGTCCTCGAGCGCGTGGCGGCCGGTGCCCTTGATATCCATACCGTTGACCCTGGTGCCGTTGGTGCTGCTGCGGTCCTCGATGTAGTACCGGCCTTTTTCGGTCCAGATATTTATGTGCTGCCGGGATATATATGAGACCTGTGAAACAGGTATTAATTCTTCGAAGTCGCGACGGCCGAACGACCTGGAGTTACCGGCCAGCAATATGTCGTTGCCGTTTTTTAGCTTGAGCTTGGCCGGTGCCGCCTCGGCCACGGCCACGGGTGTGGTGGCCAGCTCCGTATCCTCGGTATCGGTATCCCCGGTATCGGTGTCCGCGCTAGCGGTTGCCCGGGCTGCCCCGGTGGCCGGCTGGCGTACCGGACGAGCCCTTGACTGTCGGGTGGCGAGGATAATGGCGATGGCGATTACGGCCAGGGCCAGCAGGGCTATAAGTCCCCACAGTAGATAGGGCGGCTGCTCCACGTTGACCGTTACCGAGCTGGACTGGGAGCTGCCGTCCAGGTAACTGGCAGTCAGTGTGTATGTAGTGGTCTGTTCCGGAGTTACCTGCGTGGTGCCGCTGGTGTTGACACTGCCGATGCCGGAGATATAGACGCTGACAGCTCCGGGAGCGTTCCACGTCAGCGATGCCGCCTGACCGCTCTTTATGCTGGGTTGGCTGATGCTCATGGTGGGCGATATCCTGGGCATTACGGTTACGGTGGCAGTCGATGTCACCGCGCTCCCCGATTGACCGGTGGCCGATAACGTATAGGTAGTAGTGGTCGAGGGAGTGACCGTGGTCGAGCCCGAGGTGGCTACCGAGCCTACACCGGGTGAAATGTTCACGCTGGTAGCGTTGGTGGTCGTCCAGGTAAGGACGACAGTCTCGCCGCCCTGAATGGCGGACTTGCTGGAGGTGAACGAGCTAATCGTGGCCGGGTTATAGACCGGCGAGGGTGTGTAGCCTGGTATATCCGGCGGGTAGTAGCCACGGATGTAGTTGAAGCTGAGCATGCGCGTCGACCAAGAACCGCCGGAAAGGTACCACATCCTCCAGGTGTAGCGGCCCGAGGGATCAAACGACTGGGCGACGAAAGGCCCTATTCTCCAGGTACCGCCGTAAGGTCTATACCATTTGTAGCACAGCCAGTGTCCGTAGGGCGAAGCCGGGTAAGGGTAGTATTCCCAGAGATAGAAATAGCCGGGACCGGTGAAGGACACCACCAGATAGATGGCCTGGTTGCCGTACATGTTGGTAATAATTTGACCATAGCTATTGACCAGGTAAGCGTTGTATATAGAACCTGCGTAACCGGGTGGGTAGGGTGGTTGCGGGTACATTTGCAGATTAGAAGAGGGATCATCGAACTGTTCCACCGGGACTGGTGGCTCCAGAGCCTGTCCGGCTTCATCCGGCGGCTGCCATGATTCCTCGGGGCTTACCGGTGGTGCCGGGTTGTCATCTGCCAGCACCGGCGAGATTCCTACCAGCACCATCGAGAAGGCGAGGACGATAACTGTCAGGGTGGTTATTATCTTTTTCATGTGTGACTCTCCAAACAAATATATTTAACTAGTTTAAATATACGTTCGTAGAGCGACGCGTGCTTGACGCCGTGCTGACAGGTCACTGACAGTTAGCTGACAAAGTGGGAAACGGGATTATCCGTGGGATTAAAGAACGTGAAACTTTAAGGATATCGCGCCGGCGGGTTCGATGAGGTCGCCGTCAGTAAGGCCGACCGGACCCTTGCCTTTGATGTCCTTACCGTTAAGCAGAGTGCCGTTGGCAGAGCCGAGATCTTCGATGTAGAAATGCTCGTCATCAGCTTTTACCTGGAAATGCTTTCTGGAGATGAGTGTCAGGTCATCAAGGCCTAGTGCCCTGGCCAGGTCGGCGCGCCCTATTGTCCGATTGTCACCAGGCAGACGTATAGCGGTGCCATCAGGCAGCGCGATTTTGGCCCGCGCAGGTGCCAACGGCATGGTATCAGAAGATGTCGCCGGCGTCTCGCCTTCCGTGGATAACCGGCTTCGGCGCCGCCATATAAAAATCAGGACTAGGGCCAGCCCGATTAATAATGCCGCGAGGCAGACTCCGAGAACGAGCGGCGTGGCGAAAAACTCGTATAATTTGGCGGTGAATCCAGGTTCTTCTACCGGAGGTGGTGTTGCCGGTGGTTCCGCGGGTTTGGCTGGTGAATAAGTAAAATAAATTGTGTGGCTTGTCGAAGAATTTACGGCTGCCCACTGGTCATTGCCGTAAAACCCTAACCAGTATATATGACGTCCCTCGGTTTCGGTATCACTGGAAGTGAATGGGCCGAGCCGCCACAGGCCGCTCTCGGGCAACTGCCATTTGTAAGCCAACCAGTGCCCCGGTGCCTGAGTGCCAGGCTTCTGTTTATAGATATAAATCCAGCCCGGGGTATTGATGTCCAGGTCCAGATACCAGTTTTCGCTGCCGAAGACGACAGGTTCATCTCCTCCTGATGATGTCATGATGCGTGCTACCAAGTGGGGAGGCTCACTTTCAGACTGCGACGTTTGCCCGAGTAAAACGTATTCTACCGGTGGTTTGATTTCATTTTGTGGTTGTTCTTCGGCTGGAGAACCAGGGACAGTAGTATTGTCGCTGGGCGCTCCCAGGGCTATTACATTGGCAGCCGGTAAAATCGTTGCTGCGACAGTGGCTAAGGTCAGAGCCAGTGCCAGTAAAAGTAGCTTATTTTTCATTTTTTGACCGGGTTACGACAGATTTAATCGGGTAGCCTTCGGCTGACGATAAGGCTGCCCGGAAAGCTTTGGCATCGGCGAACCTGCGGTCGGCCGAGAACAATATGCCCTGAGCCAGGCATTTAGCCGTGCGCTTTGATATGCCGCGGGAAACCAGGTAATCGGCGACCGCGCCGGCTTCGGCATATGACCGTGGCCAGTTCGACTTGAACAGGTCGAGGCAGATTTCGTTCGGGTGCTTTAGGGTGAGCATATAGATGCAGGTCTGTGCCAGCCCGAAGAGGTCACAGCGTTGGTCGGCGTCGCCACCGATGAACAGCTCCGGAATATCGAATCCTTTGTTGGTTATCTTAGTGAATGGGTCCTGGCCGGCCTTGTCTTTGCCGTTCAGGTTCTTGGCGGTACCGAAATCAATGAGCTTGACCGTGCCGTTGGCGCCAAGCATGATATTCTTGGGATTGACGTCGCGATGGATCACGCCGTGGTCATGAATATAGGCCAGGGCATCGAGTAGCTGGCATGCCCAGGCGATAACCTGTGGCTCCAGGTATGGAGTCCGGGGTGACGCCGCCATGATGGTCTCTCCGTTCACGTATTCCATGACTAGGTGAAATTCACCCTTGTAATAGAAGTTATCGATATATTTAACGATGGCGGGGTGTTTCAACCGCTTCAAGTAGCTGGATTCGAGCATCAGCTTGTCCAGGTAGACGTTGTCCATGGCGGTTCCACGGCGGGGGGTCTTGATGATGCAGGGTTTGCCGGTCTTGCGGTCGCGGCTGAACCAGATTGTGGCCATACCGCCCTGTTTGTGGGCTGGCGTTACCAGTTCGTAGCGGCTGTTGACCACATAGACGTTGTTGGTCGCGTGCACAGGCGTCTGCGGTTTGGCTGGTAAATGACTCTGGCGACGGCGCACCACCAGCAGCACAATCACCACCACCGCCAGGGTGCCCAAGACCATAATCATCAGCATAAAGGTGTCATCAGGCCACATTATGTTCTCCTCAGGCTGGTCTCGGCGGCAGTCATAGCCTGCCACGAAGGCAGGTTGTCGGGTTTAACGATTATTACCGATATATTGTCCGGTCCGCCGGCCAGATTAGCCTGAGCCGTCAGGTCGATGCAGGCCTGGTCGGCACTGGCAGCCCCATTAACCGTGGCTGCGATTTCGGACGAAGGCAGCACACCGCATAGACCATCGGAACAGAGCAGTATATTGTCGCCGGCGTACAGCTTTACATAATATAGGTCAGGGGTGACGTTCCGGGTGTAACCGAGTACCCGTGTTATTTCGTGCTTATGAGGGTGGTTCCTGGCCTCTTCCGGCGTGATAACACCGGCATCTATGAGTTCCTGGACAACGGAGTGGTCGCGGGTGACCTGGATGGTCTCGCGGCGGTTAATGACGTAGCACCTGGAATCACCGACATGAGCCACGTAAAGGTCGCCGCCTATTATCAAAGTGGCGGTCAGGGTGGTGCCCATTCCCTTGAGTTCGGCTTCAGTGGCGGAATCAAGCACCTTACGGTTAGCTTTCTTGAAAGCGGCGGCTAAAACAGAGAGGGGAGGAGCTACTGCTTTGGAGTGCAGGCCTGAGATACATTCGACGTGCAGCGTCTTTGTGGCCAGGTCGCTGGCGATTTCGCCGGCGTTGTGACCGCCCATACCGTCGGCCACGGAAAACAGGCCGGCCGACACGGTACCCAGGTGCGTTCTGAGGGCGAAGGTAGTGCATAAAACACTGTCTTCGTTGAGCTCTCTAAGAAGTCCAGTGTCCCAGCTATAACCTGTTTCCAATTAATCTACCGCCTTATCTTGACCCTTTGGGCAACATAAAAGTCAGTGTAAATTCGGGTTGTCCGGCCAGCTCGATCTTATCGCCGTCTTTCAGTGCCTTCCTGGTCTTGCCGTGTATATCGATGCCGTTTAGTCGAGTGTGGTTGGTGCTACCCGTGCCGTCGCGTCCGTAGTCCTTGATGTAGTATTTGCCTCTATCGCAGGTAATCAGAATGTGCTGCCGGGAGACCTTCATAAGCAGGTCCGGCGATGTGGTGCCGTTAAAATCACTGCGCTCGATGAACGTTGGGTCGCCGCTGAGAGTGATTATCGAGCCCCCAGGCATGATAATCCTGGCCCTGGGCGTCGACGGACGCTGGTTGCCTTTTTTAGTCGCTAAGGAACGGTTTATCTTGGTCGGCTCTACTTCGGCGAAATATTTGCCACAGGCGTAACAGAAGAAGCTGGCCGCGTTATTGGAATGCTGGCACCTGGGGCAGATTATCTTGCGATCGGGCTCGTCCTGTGCCGTAGACAGGGGCAACCCGCATTTATGGCAGACTTTTTCATGTGCCTCATTCCTGGCGCGGCAGGCCTTGCATACTATTTTGGCTCTTTTAGTCATCGTTTTGGGCAGTTTACGGCCTCACAGACAGTGTAGATGATGGGCAGGGACCTTGCTTGACAGCTTTCTGACAAATACCTAATATAAATCTGATATACTCACAGTTCCTGTATGGTTGATCGCATGTATTATACTACACTGAATAATTACCAGCCCAAACTTCAGGAGGTCACGTGGCTTCGTTAATTGTGAGGCGGGGGAGCTCCGAGGACTTAGGTAAAATCTTCAGTCTGGACAGGCAGCGTACAGTGGTGGGCAGACTGACGCTGCAGAATAAACCCGATATAGAATTGAGCGCCGATGTCATTTCCAGGCAGCATCTGGAAATTGTGAAGCAGGATGACAAATACTGGATCAAGGACCTGGGCAGCACCAACGGCACAACGCTTAACGACGACCGCATAATCGCCGGAAATCTGTACGAACTCAAGCATAATGCCAGAATAGGGTTGGGGGTGGAAGGGACTTCGGCACAAACGGTATTGGTATTCAAGGAGTCCGAGGATACAAACATCATGCGGGCGAAAGAACCAAGCGTTTCAGCATCGGTGTTGTGGCTGAAGATAGATGAAGGCAAAAAGGAAGCTGTGGTGGACGGCAAGCCAGAGAAGCTGTCAAAAAAGGAATATGACCTGCTGCTGTTGCTGTACCGGAACGCTGGTAATATCTGCTCCCGCGACGAGATAATAGAAGCCGTATGGCCGGAAACCAGGGACGCCTCGGCGATATCTGATGCCACCATTGACCAGCTGATTCACCGGCTGCGGGAAAAGGTGGAGCCAAAGCCAGCCAGCCCATCGCGGATAATCAGCAAAAAAGCCTTCGGATATATGCTGGTGTAGCTGCTAGAAGCTCCTCTGTTTGAAGGCCTCATACATCACCAGGGCGGCAGCGACGGAAGCATTGAGCGAGTTGATTTCGCCTCGCATGGGGATGTGCGCTAGAAAATCACACCGTTTTTTAACCAGCTCGGATAAGCCTTTGCTTTCGCTACCGATGACGAAGGCCGCCGGCGACTTGAAGTCCATTTTAGTATATTCATCTTTGCCGCTGCTTTCGATGCCGATAACCCAGACCTCCTTCTTCTTTAATCTCTCTATGGCGTCGGCGATGCTGGAAACGGCAGCTACGGGAACATACCACATAGCGCCGGCGGATGCCCTGGCTACGGCGGCAGTGAGGCCGGCAGCCCTTCTCTCCTTGACAACCACGCCGTGAATGCCGCTAGCGCAAGCGGTCCTCAATATTGAGCCCAGGTTCTGAGGATCTTCGATACCATCCAGAATTACATATAGCGGCGGCTCATTCTTGCCTTTGGAGATAGCCAGTAAGTCATCGAGACCGATGTATTGTGTAGGGGTTGCGTAAGCGATAATGCCCTGATTGACATCTGTGGTGCTCTGGCTGTCTATGATGTGGCGGGGGACGCGTTCCACCGATACATTTTTAGTATTGGCCAGGCGGACGATTTCGGTTACAGCGTCTCCGGGTCTGGTGCCTTCGGCGATTAGTATCTTGTTGACCCGATGTCCGGACCTGAGCAGTTCGATTACCGGGTTTCTGCCTTCTACGATGAATGGCATGGTTAGGGTTTTTCTCCCTCTAACTCTCTCCTAGGGGAGAGAGAATTAGGTTCTGACTAGTCAGTGAAGACGTAGCTGCCCTTTTTGAGGTAGGAGTAAAAGGTGAGGATGGTGGAGATAATTGCCAGATACATCAGGGTGGCCAAAAGCCAGGCCGGTCCGATATCGAAAACGGCGACTACCAGCGGCGCCAGCCAGAACCAGAAGTTGATCTTGGCGATGCCGGTTGGGGTAGGAAACTCGATAGCCTGTTTACGGCGCTTGAACAGATAGGAGCCTATACCGACGAATACGGCAACCCCGCCGGCCAGCGCCGGTATGGCGTAAGGGTAAGGATTAAAAGGCATCAGGCTGTCAACTTTGGAGAATAGCCCCAGGATTACAGCTATAATCAGGCTGGGCATAAAAAGAAGCTGGTCGGCAATCATATCATATATGGACCCCACCAGGCTCGATTGGTGCAGCTGACGGGCTACAAAACCGTCGATACCATCAGTGCAGGCGGCGATTATAATGAGAATGCCTGCTGCCAGGAATTGCTGCTGGAGCAAGAGATAGCAGACGAAACCGGCCATAACCACGCGTACGGTGGTTATGATGTTTGGTACATTGAGGTCGAACGTAAGTTCCGGGTTCAGTGCCTGACTGGCTGCCTGTTTTGATTTCATAGTGATATTTCCCCCAATCCGGTTTAACGTGCAGGATAGCATTGTGGGGGATGGCTGTCAATCGAATCAATCCTATCGCACTTAAGAGGCATAACCGGAAACCAGCATTGGACTGCCAAACGTAAGCTAAACTTTTTATGGACGGCGACGTTCTACATATATAGGGAGGTCAAATTTCTCCAAGGAGGAACTATGATTCAAGTTGAGCCGCTTACTATTAGAGAAAAAGAGATGCTGCGCCTCATCGCCAACGGGTATTTC
>Ga0299915_10004270_pt1 | contig 10416 bp, 7 predicted proteins | sample RVTome_13_FD_200263 | JGI IMG/M metagenome (GOLD analysis project Ga0299915, IMG submission 200263) | Soil microbial communities from uranium-contaminated site in the Upper Colorado River Basin, Wyoming, United States - RVT92D227 (version 2) ... | reverse complement strand
GGCGGGCAACGCGCCGCTCGCCACGGGGCGATAGCGTTTCGTCGGGTGCCGGCGGTCCGATTCCGCGTCGCACACGTCGTTGAGGAGGTAGGTGGCGCTCGAGGCCGCGCAGAAGAGCGCGAACGCCGCCAGGCTGAGGAGGATGGAGGAGGGGTCGAGGAACCTCTTGGCGAAGACTAGCGCGGCGAAGACCAACAGGTTCTTCGTCCACTGGTCCGGGCGCACCGCGACCGCGAGAGCGCGGACGAGGCCGCCCCGATCAGCAACTGCCGCCTGGTCGCTCATCCTGGTCCCTTCCCGCCATCGCTGCGGCCCACGTGCCTGGGTGCGGTTCGCCGCGTGGCGGCCCTGGGGCGGCGCGAGCTCGACGGGCGCAGAGCGCACCAACCCCGTCCTCCTATTATAAGCAAAAAGGATGCCAACCCGCCAGTCGATCTCGCGAATAGTGCCAGACGTAAGCCGATGGCTCTCAACCACATGCAGGAGCGCCCGAAACCCAGCCCTCCCAAGTTGTCGCCGGCTCAGGACTTCCGTCCGCTTTTGGCGACACGGGCGGGGCGGCCAGCGGCGTAAGCCGTTCGCCCGCAATCAGCTACGCCTATCCAGCGGACAGGGCCGCCCTGTCGCGTTTTGAGCCCCGGGGACGGATTTCGCGTGGCTCCGGGGCCGCTACCGCCTGGCCGCGACGACCCAGCGCGAGTCCCCTCGCCCCGTCAGCCGCGCCGCGGCGCCCGCCAGGCCAACCACCGTCCACGCCAGAGCGCGGACGCACAGCCGTGGCAAGCCGCGAATCAGCGAGGCCCTCGGTCTCGCCCCTCCGGCCTCCGGCCTTGCCCCTCCGGCCTCCGGCCTCCGGCCTCTGTGCCGCCCCGCCAGCACGTCCATCACGGCGTTCTCGAGCTTGCCCGCGCTGTAGGCCACGGGGATGTGCTCGGAGCGCTCGCGAAGCAGCGCAAATCCTGAGCTCTCAAGCATCTGCCGCAGCGTCCGACGCGAGAACTCGACGAGATGCCCCGGCGGCGTCGGATGCCCCCAGGCCCCAATCGTGCGCCCGAGGAGCCAATACGTGACCCACGGCACGAGGCCGCCGACGTCGGGCGTCGTCACCACGAGCAGGCCCTCGGGGCGGAGCAGCCTGTGGCAGACGGCCAGCGTGGCCCGCGGCTCGCGCGCGTGCTCGATGAGGTCGAAGAGCGTCACGGCGTCGAAGCTGGCCTCCGCGAAGTCCTGCTCCGCGAGGTCGCCGCGGCGCACGCCGAGGCCGCGCGCCGCGGCCTCGGCGGCGGCGTTCGCGTTCAGCTCCACGCCCATCGCCTCCCAGCCCGCGTCGCGTGCCGCCTCGAGGAAGTAGCCCTTCGAGCAGCCGACGTCCAGGATGCGCCCGCGCTCCGGGACGAGGGCCTCGATCTCGCGGAGGCGGCGGGCGAACGTGCGGCGGCGCTCCGCCTCGTCGACCGCCGCGTGGTAGCCGCCCGAGGAGTAGAGCGCGGCGAGTTCCGCGGGCGTCGGCTGCGGCCAGACGTAGATCAGGCCGCACGCGGTGCAGCGGACGACGCCGACGCCGCGGCGCATCACGAGGCGCCGCCGCGAGAGGCCCCCGCACAGCGGGCAGGCGCCGTCAGGCGGTGAGGTCATTGGCCTTCACCTTCCCCGTTCGCAGCGCGTCCCGGAGCAGCCCCACGATGTCCCGGAAGAGCGCTCGCTCGAACAGATAGACGCTCGCGGCGTAGGCGAGCGCGCCCAGCGCGATGAGGGCGGCCAGGGCGAGCCAGCCCACGCCGCCCCAGAGCCGATAAGCGGCAAGCTGCCCGGCATAGAGCACGAGCGCCATCCCGGCCGCCGCCTTCAGCGAAGGCGTCACGATCCGAGCGAGGCGCGCCAGCCGACACTCGAGCAGCCGGCGGAGCACCACGGTGTTGCACACGAGCGTCACCACGCGAGCAACGAGCAGGCAGGCGGCCGCGCCCACCGCCCCCCACCAGAGGACGAAGGGCACGACCGTCACCGCCATCGCCACCAGGTTCACGATGCCCAGGTTCATGTTGTACTTCGGCTTGCCGACCGCGACGTAGAGCTGGCCCGTCGTGGTGTCCACCGCCCGCACGAGGTAGAAGAGGCCGAGCATCTGGAAGATGGGCGCGGAGGGCAGCCACCGCGGCGGGAAGGCCAGCGCCAGCGCCTCGGGCACCAGGATCGCCATCCCCGCCAGCAGCCCGGTGGAGACCAGCGCCGAATAGCCGACGATGCGGCAGAAGCTGTCGCGCAGCCCCTTCACGTCGCCCTGGAGCTTCGCGTAGACCGGGATCGCCACGCTGCCGAAGATCGCCTCGCTCACCAGGCCGATGTTGACGACCCAGGCCGACGCGAAGTGGTAGAGGCCGAGCGCGGCCAGCGGCAGCAGCTCCATGATGGCCAGCCGCTCGATGTTCCCGTAGAGCACCATCACCACGGCGCTGGCCCAGAGGAACTTGCCGTAGTGGATCAGCTCCCAGGCCACGGCGCGGTCGAAGCGCAGCTTCGGGCGCATCGGGGTGAAGGCCCAGCCCGCGGCGGACCGTAGCCCCTCGCGTGCGAGGCCCCCCGCGGCCAGCGCCCAGCAGCCCTGCCCCTTCGGCAGCACGGCCGCCAGCACGATCGCCAGGCCCGAGCTCAGCACGACGCTCGAGAACTCGACGACGAAGAGGCGCCGGAAATGGAAGTCGCGATGAAACGAGCCCTCCGTCACCACGCCCAGCGGCCGCAGGAAGAACAGCAGCCCCAACACCCACGTGAGCCTCGGGGCCGCCGCGTACCCCGCGGTGAACGGCGCCACGAGGGCCAGGATCAGGTAGCTCAGCGCGGCCATCGCCAGCAGGAGCACGAAGCCTGTGTGGACCGCCTCCTCGACGCGGTCGCGGCGCTGGACGATGGCGTAGTTCATCCCCAGGCTGGTGCAGCCTCGGATGACGGTCACGGCCACCATCGCGGCGGCCACCAGGCCGTAGTCCTCCGGCCCGAGCAGCCAGCCGAGGACCACGGAGGCCACGAGCTGAACGCCCTGGGTCAGGTAGGTGGCGATGAAGCGCCACTTCGCCCCGCTGATGGCCTTGCCGCGAAGATCGCTCGCCATGCTGGCCGCCCTATGCCCGTTCGTCGCAACCTGCGCGCCTTGCGCTACGTTGCGCGGAGGAAAACCCGGGTTGGGCACACCTTACTGAGCCGAGCGGCTCTGTGGTCGGTTCAGTAAGCGGTCTCCGGCGCGTGGTTGCCGGTGCGGGCCCAAGGGAAGAGGAAAACAAACCCAGCCAAGCTGGCTTTGTTTCCCATATAGTTCGCCACGATTCTGAATCAAGCGGCGCGGCCGGCGGCCAGGGATTGTAGGCGGGCCGTCTCTGGCCCGCGAAGACTGGGGACGCGGGGCAGGGACGCCCCGCCTACACTCCGGGAATTGATGCAGAATCGTGGTGACCTATTTGGTGTGCCCAACCCGGATTTTCCTCCTTTCGTCGTAGCCAACGCCGCCTTGAGCGTCTGAGGAAATGAACCCCTGGCCCCCGGGGTGTCATTCCAAGCTTGTCGAGGAACCTTTCAAGGGAGTGCCCGCCATGGTGGATTCCGCCTCGATTACCGCATCAAGCCCTTGAAAGATCGTTCGACAGGCTCACGATGACACTTCATGCAGGTGGTCCATTGTCCTACACGCTCCTAAGAAGACCGGGCTCGCCGGCCGAGCCTCGACAGGATTCGCAGGACGCGGTCGCCGCAGGCCCACGCTCCGGGCGGCAGGATCGCGTGCGGCGCCCAGAGCCAGCGCACCGCGCGCCCCACGATCGCCACGCGGCGCCAACCAAAGACGAGCTGCCAGCGCGCCCGCGCCTCGTCCACTCGCCCGTCCGCCAGCGCCTCGCGGGCATCGATCGCGGCCTGACTGAGAGTCGAGAGGGCGACGCCGGGCCTCTGGCGGCACCACGAGAGGAGCGCGCCCAGCTCGCCGAGGCTCATCTGCGCGTAATGCCGCGCCAGCGGGTCGGGGCTGTCGCTGAAGCTGAAATGGTGGAACATGCAGACGAGCACCGAGAGGCCGCCGCGCCGCGTCAGCCGCACCAGCACGCGCCGCATCTCCCGCAGGCCGCACGTGTGGGGCAGCGACACGAGCGGCCCGGGCACCGCCGGCTCGGAGAGCGCCGCCGAAAGGGCCGTGAAGCCCTCCGCGGCCAGGGCGGCCACGGTCGCCGCGTCGTAGGTGTTCCACGGCGGGATGAAGCTGGCCACGGGCTTGCCCAGCCAGTCCTCGACCATCGCCTTCCCCGTTCGGAGCCGCTCGGCCTGCTGCTCCTGGGGCTGGCCGGCGAACTCGGAGTCGCGCACGCCCTGGGGCGTGAGCGATTCGTGGGTGAGGCCGTGGAGCGCGGCCTCGCCCCTCCCCTCCCCCACGAAGCGGCGGAGGGCATCGAGCTTCGCCGCATCGGCGGCGAGCGACCGACGCCGCTCGTAGTCTGGCACGACGCCCAGCGTGAGGGGCACGCCGTGCTCCGCGAAGGCGTCGAGGAAGCGGCGCTCGATGGCGTCCTTCGCCTCGGTCTCGGGCCCGAGGCTCGCGTGGTAGTCGTCGTAGCGGAAGACGACGATGGCCCTGCTCTCCATCAGGGGCGCCCTCCGCCGCGCAGCCGCTCGGCCAGGCCCTCGAACTCCGCGATGCGATGCGCCCACGAGAAGCGCTCGACCGACGGCCTCGCCGCGCGGCTCATGCGGTCGAGCAGGTCTGAGTCGCCGAGCACCTCGCAGATGGCCTCGGCCAGCGCCGCGCTGTCGCCTGCGGGCACGAGGCGGCCGGCCGTCCCCTCCTCCAGGGTCTGGCGCAGCCCAGGGAGGTCGCTCGCGATCACGGGCGTGCCGCAGGCCAGGCACTCGAGGGGCGCGAGCGGATGCCCCTCCGCCAGCGAAGGCACCGCCAACACGTCGGCCGCGGCGTAGATCTGCGGCAGGGCCTCGCGCGGGACCACGCCGCCGAAGTCCACGCGGTCGGCCACGCCGAGGCGGCGGGCCATCTCGTGGAACTCGCCGTCCTGCGCCTCGGCGCCGCCGACGAGGAGCGCCCGCGCGTTCGGCAGGCGCGCGACGACCGCGGGCAGGGCCTCCAGCAGGTAGCGGAGGCCCTTCTCGGGCGAGAATCGCCCGACGAAGAGCACCTGGCGATCGGCCCGCCGATGCGCGCCGTCCTTCCCGGTCGTCCAGGCATCGAGGTCGACGCAGTTGGGCGCGAGCCAGAGGCGCTCGGGCCGCGCGCCGCGGGCGCGCAGGCCGTCGCAGATCTCGCGGCTGATGCAGGCGATCATCGGCGCCCAACGCGCGCAGAAGTGCACCGAAAGCTTGTAGAGCCACGTGACGGTCCTGGGATACAGCCCTCGCTTGCCAGGGCTGTAGACCCAGCCCTGGAAGGCCATGATGGCGGGCACCCCGAGCCGCCGGGACGCCTGCCACGCGCCGAAATAGGCCGTCGAGTCCGTGCAGAGCAAGACATCGAATTGCCGATTGCCAATTGCCGATTGCCGATTGGGGAGATCGGAAATCGGAAATCGGAAATCGGAAATCTGCCGCCGGAGGCGCCAGGCGAAGGCGAAGCCGGCCAGGTCGAACGCCCTGATCCGTCCCAGGCGCACGGGCACGTAGGTGCGCCGCGAGGTGCTCGCCGCCGCGTCGACGTCGCCCGCGAAGACGGCCACCTCATGCCCGGCCGCCTCGAGCTGGTCGGCCCATTCGCGCACCACGCTCGGCACGGCGCCCGGGCGATGGAAAAAGCGGTTGACCAGGGCGACCCTCATTCCGCCTCCTCCCCGCTCTTCGCGGCCGCTCGGCGGCGGCGGAGCCGCTCCTGGAGGCCGCGCTTGAGCCGCAGCAGCGGCGCCGGCGTGAGCGATCGCGCCCGCTCGCGCAGCCGCTCGCCGAGGCCCGGCAGCCACAAGTGCAGCCGCCTGCGGAGGCCAGGCCGCGCGAGGGAGAGGAACGTGCACCAGGTCTGCCGCGTGCCCCATTTCTCCTTGTAGGGCGCGTTGCCGCCCAGGAAGTCGTACTCGCGCGCGCCCCGCTCGATGCTCTCGCGGATCACGTGGGCCTTCAGCGCGGTGCCGACGTTGAGGCTGGTGAGCTCGGTGTCGAAGCCCTGCTGGAGGAAGTGCACCCGCCCCTGGTGCTCGAAGCTGAACTCGTGGGCGACGAAGCGGCCGCCGATGCGCATCGCGTGGAAGCGGAGCCAGCCCCGGCGGAGGAACGCCTCGGCCATCTCGCGGTAGAAGGCGCGGCGCTCGGGCGAGGCGAAGCTGCCCGGCTGGCCCTCGGCCCGCCAGCGCTGCTGATGCAGCTCGAAGAGCGATTCGAGGCGCTCGGGCAGCTCGGCGGGATCGGCGCACGGCTCGAACGTGGCGCCCTGCTCGGCCGGGAGCCGCCGCAGGAGCGAGCGCAGCTTGCCGCGGAAGCGCGACTGGAGGGTCTTCAGATACGCCTCCCAGTCCCCGGGCAGCTCGATGGCCAGGCAGGGCCAGTCCTTCGCGGCCTCCAGGCAGCCGCGCTCGGCGGCCAGGCTCCGCAGGAGCGCGTGGTTCGGCGAGGCCTTCGGCAGGAGCCACAGCTCGATCAGGTCCCAGGCGGGGTCGGCGTCCAGATGGTCGAAGAAGGCGCGGAGAAGCTCCGCCTCGCGAGCGGGCTGGAGGATGAAGTCGAGGTACTCGGAGTCGCCGGAGCGGTCGCCGATGAAGCCAAGGCGCCGGAGCGAGCCGACGCGATACGCCGCCCGGACGCGGCTGCGGTAGAGCGGCGCCAGGCCGATGAGGGCGCCGCCCTCGCGGGCGGCGAGGATGCGCAGCTCGTCGCCCGTGCGGCGGTAGTGGCGCCACCAGGGGCGCAGCCACTCCCAGGTGAGAAAAATCGTCGAGCTGGCCGAACGCTCGACGAGGGCGTCCCACTCGGGCTCGAGCGCGTCCCAGGCTTCTTCGGTGGTGATGGCTTCCAGGTCCATGGATGCTATTGCCGATTTCCGATTCCCGATTTGCGATTTCGGCCCGGTGCCCTCCGCCCTCTTCTCCGCTGCCTCTGCTGCCTCTGCGTGAGACTCTTCCGACTGCGGGGGACGGGGAGCGGATACGCCGGGGGATGAGCCGAACTCTCGCGCGGCGCGGCCCGAAGAGACGGTCACGAGGCGTCCTTGCGATGGTAGACCATCAGCGCATAGGGCACCGCATCCCACGTCTTCTCCAGGCCGTATCGCGCGAGCAGGTACTGCTTGAAGGCCGGGAAGTACCTGTCCAGGTGCTTGTAGGCCTCGTCCACGACCACGATGTAGGGCGGCTTGTGCTCCTCGAGGGCGGCCATGATCGCCCTGAGCTTCTCGGGCTTGTAGTGATACGCCTTCTCCGGAGGGAGGTAGTAGTAGAAGTCGTACATGTAGGGGCAGATGTTGCGGCGGCCCGAGAGGATGTAGACCTGCATGCGCCCGCCGCGCATGTAGATGCGGTCGGCCGGCTTCGTCTTCTGCGCCAGGTCGGCGGCCACGCGGGCCATGACGGCGTCGGTCTCCTTGGGGTTCGTCCTGAGGATGAGGAAGCCTTGTGCGCGCCGCGCTGCCAGCGCCAGGAGGCAGAGCAGCACCAGGCCGCTCGGGGCGGCGACCAGGAGCCGCATCCTGCTGTCGTGCACGAGCCGCCACAGCTCGGCGAGCGCCAGCGCCGTGCCCACCGCGAGCGGCGCCACCGCCGGGATGTAGTAGTAGAAGGCGAACTGGCCCGGCAGCACGAGGGCCAGGAACGCGGCCGCGGCCCACAGGACGAGGAGCAGGCCGCCGCTCCGGCTGCGCCGCCGCGCCAGCGCCGCCACCATGCCGACGCCGCCCGCCAGCCACAGGAAGGCGTGGTCGTAGCCCATCGTGCGCACCAGGCTCACGACGCCGTGGAGCAGCGAGCCCTTGCGCTGCTCGCTGGCGTAGAAGACGTTGAAGGTGTAGGTGCACTCCCAGAAGTTGGCGAACGCCCCGCGGGCGGCGAAGTAGCCGGCGGCCAGCGCCCAGGGCAGCACCGCCCCGACGGCCAGCAGCACGGAATGGGCGGCGACCCGTCTCAGCGCGGCCTTGCCCTCGGCGCGGAACGCCTCCCAGGTGAGCCACGTCCAGACCGCCACGCCCACGGGCGCCGCGATCTGCTTCGCGACCAGCGCCAGCCCGAAGAGCAGCCCGCTCAGCGCCGCGTAGCGATACCGGCGCGCCTGCGCATAGACCACCGCCGCCAGCACCCCGGCCACCGTGAAGAGCACGGTGAGGTGCTCGGGCTGAAATGCCTCGAGTTGGAGCACCGTCGCGCCGGTGAAGACGCCGTAGACCAGCCCCGCCGCGACGCCGACGCCAAAGCCGAACAGCCGCCGGGCCAGGAGGAACAGGAGCAGCGCCGTCGCCGCGTCGCACAGCGCCGAGCCGACCCGCAGCGTGGCGTTGACGGTCGCGCCCGTGGGCGGGACGACGGCGAAGAGCGCCCGATAGGCCAGGTAGATCAGCGGGGGCTTGTGGTCCCAGACGTCGCGGTAGGGCAGCCCGCCATCGGCCCAGACGACCGCGGCGTAGGCGAACACCGAGCCGTCCTGGTCCAGCGGCAGGCGGAAGCTCGGGACACGGACGACGAGCGTCGCCAGGACGATGCCTGCGAGCCACAAGCCCATGCGGCGAGGACGAGGGACGAGGACGAAGGACGAGGACGATGGGAGGCGTGGGATATGGACTGACTGCTCCTCGCGCCGAGTCGGCTCCGCGGCTGGAGCTTCCGCACCCGTCATTGGGTTCTCCGGCGAGGCCCGGATGAGAGAGAGGCTGTCCGTGACACCCCCTCCGTCGCTGGGGGCCAGGCACAGCAACCGTAGCATACCACGCCGCGCGGGCTTTCGCAAGTCTCGGCCATGCCCGAGGTTGACATCGGTGCGGGGGGCGCGTATCCTGAGTCCGAGGCGTCCTCGGGCCTTCGCTTCGTGGCACGGACAACTGGCACAACCCTCGTCGGCATGGAAGAGTCTCACGCAGAGGCAGCAGAGGCAGCGGAGAAGAGGGCGGAGGGCACCGGGCCGGAATCGCAAGTCGGAAATCGGAAATCGGCAATCGAGACATGGAACTCTCCGACCTCCTCCGCTGCCCCGCCTGCGGCGGGCCGCTCGACCACTCGCCAGCTCGCGGCGCCCGGTCGCCCGACGCCCTCTCGTGCCCGCCGTGCGGACGGCGCTACGAGGTCGTCCACGGCATCCCCGACTTCCGCCCCGATCCCCCCGATGGCCCTCGGCACGGGGAGCTGTGCCTCGAGGTGATGCGGCGGTGGCCGCACAGCTCCTACCGCGAGCTCTGGGCGCTCTGCCATCCCGCCGAGGCCGACGCCCTTCGCCGCCTCTGGCTCGAGCACGAGGAGCGGGCGCCCGAACGCGGCGAACGCCGCTGGGACCAGATCGCCCTCAGCATCCAGGCCGCCGGGCGCCCCTTGCCGGCCGACGGCGTGGCCCTCGACGTCGGCTGCGGGATGGGCAGCGCCCTGTTCGCCCTCGCCCGGCGGGCACGCCTGGCCGTGGGGCTCGACATCCTGCTCACCGATCTCCTCCTGGCGAAGAAGCGCTTCGCCGAGGCGGGGATCGGCAACGCCGCCTTCGTCTGCGGCTCGGCCCTCGAGCTGCCGTTCGGCGGCGAGCGCTTCGACCTCCTCAACGCGACGGACGTGGTGGAGCACTTGCCGGACCAGGCCAGGTTCCTCGCCGAGGCGCGGCGGGTGCTGCGCCCCGGGGGGAGCTTCTTCTTCAACTCGCCGAACCGCTTCACGCTGCTCACGCGCGAGCCGCACGTGCGGCTCTGGGGGGTCGGCTGGCTGCCGCGCCGCTGGATGGAGCCCTACGTGCGCTGGCGGCTCGGCAAGCCCTACCGCAGCAAGCGCCTGCTGTCGGTCTTCGAGCTGCGGCGGCTGCTGCGGGCGCAGTTCGGGCGCGACTTCGCCATTCGCGCGTTCCTGCCCCGCTGTCCCGTCGCCCGCGCGATGACGCGGCCGCTCGAGGCGCTCGCACGGCCCCTCCTCCCGCAGCACAACGTCCTGGCCTGGAAGCCGCGCCCGTCGCCAGCTCCGGGCACCCGCCCGGGCGCGGGTTTGACACCACCTCCGGGCGGCGGTAGACTTTAGCCCGTGGACCGGGCGCTAGCGGGGCAACCAGCCGTGATCCGACTGACGATTCCATCGATCGAAGAGGACGACCTGGCGGCGGTTGCCGGAGTCCTCGCCTCCGGCTTCCTCGTCCAGGGCAAACACGTCGCCGCCTTCGAGCAGGCCGTGGCCGACTACGTCGGGGCGAGGCACGCCGTGGCCGTCAGCAGCGGCACCGCCGCCCTCCACCTGAGCCTGCTCGCCCTGGGCGTGCGGCCCGGCGACCTGGTGGCCG
>Ga0299915_10004266_pt1 | contig 10419 bp, 9 predicted proteins | sample RVTome_13_FD_200263 | JGI IMG/M metagenome (GOLD analysis project Ga0299915, IMG submission 200263) | Soil microbial communities from uranium-contaminated site in the Upper Colorado River Basin, Wyoming, United States - RVT92D227 (version 2) ... | reverse complement strand
TCCTTCCCCAGAGCCTGGGCGTGAATGGTTGGTTCCGACATCCTGGGGAATTCTAGCACGCTGATCGGGGGCGCAACATGAACCGCCCTTCCCAGGCCGGGAAAGGCGGCAATGTTGCCCGGAAACTCGAGGCGTTCAGGCTGCGGCGTCGCGGCTAGGGGCATCCTGGGAGGGCCGGTGGCGCCAGTAAAGCGCCATGGCACTCGCCAACGCCACGAGCCCCATCAGCGTCTGGTTCAGGTTGAGCCCCCAGCGCGAGACCACATCCAGGCGCAGGAACTCCAGCAAGAACCGGCCGGCCGGGTATGTGATGAGGTAGACCAGAAAGAGATCGCCGCCTTTCAGGCGACTGCCAAAGCGTCTCCCCAGCCAGAGCAGGAGACCGAAGTTCGCCAGGTTCCAGAGCGACTCATACAGGAAGAGCGGGTGGAATCGCTCGATGAGCTCGTATCCGGCGAGACGGTTTTCCGGCCGGATGAAGATCCCCCAGGGGAGATCGGTCGGCGGACCGTAGAGCTCCTGATTGACGAAATTGCCCCAGCGGCCGATCGCCTGCGCCAGTGCGACCGCCGGCGCGGCGGCATCCAACAGGATCGTGAGTGTGAGCTTCCTCCGCCGGCTGAAGAGCGCCAGCGCCAAGACGCCGCCGATGATCGCCCCCGGCATCCCCAGCCCGCCCTGGCGCGTGTCAATCAGATCCAGTGGATGGGTCAGATAGTATCCAGTCGTGACTCCCGAGCTGGCTGCCGGCGTCAGGATGTGATACAGCCGGGCGCCGATGATGCCGCCCACCAGCGCCCAGAGCAGCGCGTCCCACACCAGGTCCGGGTCCTGCTCCTTTTGCCGGCTCAGGATCCCACGGGCGACGAAGGCTCCCGCCACGGCCCCGAGCATGATGATCAACCCGTAGAATCGGAAATACAGCGGACCGAGATGGAGACCGTACGCGTCGAGGCTCATCGCAAGCCCTTCTGCTGGCGCGCTTGCCGGCGCACACCCAGGATGCGCTGCAAAGCCGTGAGGTTGGCCAGCACGGCGATCACGCCCAACCCGACCAGCGTCACAACCGGGAACCATGCACCAATCAGCAGCGATGGGCCAAGGATCAGGTAGCGTTCAAAGCGCGTCAAGACCCCGCCGCGTGCCTCAAATCCCAGTCCTTCGGCCTTTGCCCGCACATAGGAGACCAGGACAGCCCCAGCCGCCGCGGCGTAGGCCAGGAGCAGCCCCAGAGTCTCGCCGATGCTGGCGTAATAGAAGGCAAGTGCACCGTAGGTCAGGAGCTCGCTGTATCGATCGGTCACCGAATCGACAAATGCCCCGAAGTCGCTGCGCTCGCCGCGCAGGCGGGCCATCGTCCCGTCCAGCGCGTCGACGGGCGCCATGACGAAGATCAGGAGCGCCCCAGGCAGAAGCCTGCCCTGCGCCAGCAGAACGCCGCCGACCGATGTCCCTGCCAGGCCGATCAGGGTCACCGTGTTGGGCATGAGGCCCAGGCGATTCAAGAAGCCTGCAACCGGATCGAGCACGCCCTTGAACCATATGCGCATCATGTCCGATAGCGTCGGCTTGACCTGCACCTGCTGTTCTACCTGCATCGATGCCACCTCACCCTCTTCGATGGAATGCTAACCTTACCGCCGAACATCGTCAAGCATCGTCCAGACCCTCGGCTTCGTCGCCCTCGTCATCCAGTGCCTCACCCCGCAGGACCTCGCGCGTCCGTCCCCCGGACTGAGCCCGGCCGACCAATCCCAGCTCTTCCAGCTCATCCATCAGCCGAGCGGCGCGTGGGTAGCCGATGCGCAGACGTCGCTGAAGCATGGAGGCGCTGGCGTGGCCCGATTTCTTGACCAGCTCGATGGCCTGCTGCAAGACATCGTCACCCTCCCCGCTGGCCTCCTGCCGCGTCAGCAGATCTTCCCATGGCGCGCGCCGAATGGCGGCCTCCGGCTCGCCTTCCTCCTCACGCCAGAAGGACACCAGCCGATCGACCTCGGCGTCGGTCACCAAGGCCCCCTGCAGCCTGGCCGGCGCGGAGGCTTCCGGCGAGAGGAAGAGCATGTCGCCGCGTCCGAGGAGAGTCTCGGCGCCCTGTCCATCCAGAATGACGCGCGAGTCGACGCCCGACGCAACGGCGAAAGACAAGCGTGCCGGGAAGTTGGCCTTGATCAACCCGGTCACGATGTCGGTGCTCGGCCGCTGGGTGGCCACTACCAGATGGATTCCCACGGCGCGCGCCATCTGCGCCAGCCGGACCAATGTCCGCTCGGTCTGATCCGGCGCCATCATCATCAGATCGGCCAGTTCGTCGATGAAGACCACAATGCGCGGCAGCCGTTCGAGGTCCTTGCGCTTTCCGGCCTTGCGATTGAAGACCTCGATGTCGCGTGCTCTCGCCTGCTCCAAGAGCCGGTAGCGCCGATCCATCTCCACTGTGCACCAGCGCAGCACACCGATGATCCTCTCCAGCTGCGTCTCGACTTTCCCAAGCAGGTGAGGCAGGCCGTTGAAGCGCACCAGTTCCACCATCTTCGGATCGATCATTACCAGTCGCAGTTCGTCGGGGGCGTTGTTGAACACCAGGCAGGCAGCCAGGGCCGTGATACAGACCGATTTCCCCGAGCCGGTGGTGCCGGCGATCAAGAGGTGCGGCATGGCCGCCAGATCCGCGGCGATCGGTGCCCCCGCCACGTCTCTGCCCAAAGCAATCGCCAGGGGCGAGGCGATCGTCTGAAACGCCTCGGATTCGAGAATCGGCGCCAGGCGCACGATGGCTGCCCGTCGATTCGGAACTTCGATGCCTACATACGCCTGCCCCGGGACGGGCGCTTCGATTCGCAGGGAAGGGCTGGAAAGTGCCAACGCCAGGTCATTCGCCAGCGCCGAGATCTGAGAAACCCGCACCTTCTGTTTGCGGGGTTCCCCATCCGGCCCTTCGTGCTCAATGAACCCAGGTTCAACGGCGAACTGCGTGACGGCCGGCCCGGTCTTGAAGTCCACCACTCTCGCCGGCAAGCCGAAATCCGCCAGCGTCTTCTCGATCAGCCCGGCAGCCAGGTTGATCTCCCTGGACGTGATACGCGGCGGCTCGCTCGATTCAAGGAGAGACAGGGGAGGCAGCCGGTCGTCGCGTCGCTTCGGGCGCCCGGCCTTATCCACCGCCGCGTCTTCCACACGGAACGACTTGCGGAACTGTCGGGGCACCGAGCGGGCAGGCTTCGCTTTCTGCTCTTCCGAGCCTGCCTGCGCCGGCGCCATCTCCGGACTCGTCTCCACTCGCAGTGACGCCTTTGCCTCCTGAGGTCTGCGCCGAGGGGACTCCACCACGGCGATCCTTGCCGCACCCAGGAATCCGCGCAGCGCCACCAAAGCGGGCCACGCCGTCACAACTACCAGGACCGCCGTCCCGAGGACTGCGCCGAGTACATCTCGCAACAATCGGGCGATCCCCCAGCCCACCACTCCCCCGCCGGCCCCGGCCTCGGCCGCCGGCAGATTCAATCCTTGCATGACGCCCAACAGACCCAGCGCGCCTACGAGCGAGATCTCGAGGGCGATCACGGCGTCCCAGGGGATCCTCCAGGGTTTCCCCAACGACATGCGCAGCAGGCCAAAGCCCGCCAAACCCAGGGCCAGGGGAACCAGCCACGCCCCCCAGCCCACGAGACGCCGCAGCACGTAAACCCACCAATCGACGGCCGAGCCGTGTGTCAGGCCGACAAGACCGAGGAGACTGACCAGTCCGAGGACAAAGAGCAGCACCGCACCGAAGTCCTCCAGCAAGGCGAATCCGCCCGCCGCCACATCCAACCACGACCCGCGGTTGGGCTCGGGCTTGCGGCCCGCCGATTGCGAGCGCTCGCTCTTCCTGCGACTGGCCATTCCGTTCCTTCACCTGCTGGCAAGCAATTGCCGGGCGCGAGACACGCGCGCCCGGCACGCGTCTCCACATTGCCCTCTCAAGCTGAAGTCAGTGCCTCCGGCTCCCCAGCCGGTCGTTCCTCTGCGCCCGTGCCTTCCGGTACCTGACGCAGGCTCAAGCCCAGGCGTCGCTCCCCTGGCACGACATGCAGAATGCGCACTCGAACGCGCTCTCCCTCCTGCAGTTCCCCGCGAGCAGAGGTCGTGACGCACTCGCCGAGCTCGGACACATGAATCAAGCCCTCCAGGCCTTCTTCCAGGCCAATGAACGCCCCGAAGCGCACGACGTTCGTCACCGTCCCGTCCACCACCTGGCCGACATGATAGCGCTCCCCTACGGTCACCCAGGGGTCGGGGAGCAGCTCCTTCAGACTGAGGGCAACCCGGCCGTTGTCGCGATCGACCGACAATACCTCAACATCCAGGGCCTGGCCGCATTGCACCACATCCGCCGGATGGCGGACCCGCCCCCATGAGAGTTCCGAGACATGGATCAAACCCTCGATCCCGCCGAGGTCTAGAAAGACGCCGAAGCGCGTGATGTTGGTGACCAGGCCGTGCACATGGTCGCCGGGCTGCAGGCTGGTCAGCAGTTCAGTGCGCCGCCCGGGGCCGGCCACCGCCGCCCGCTCGGAGAAGACAAGGCGCCCACGCTCCGGGTCGAATTCGATGACCTTGACGCACAGCCGCCGTCCGACCAGCGTGGCCAGCACCGCCGCACGATCCGGGCTCTCAGGCCCGACGACAACACTGACGAGGTGCGAAATCGGGATGAAACCGCGCAGGCTCCGCGCCTCCAACAGCAACCCGCCCCGGTTGAAACCTGCCACCGGGAGCTCGATCGTGGCGTCGGTCTCGTAGAGCTCGCGAGCCCAGCACCAGTCTTCGGCCGAGCCGTTCATCTGCGGCCGTTCGCTGCCGCGCCCCCTGGCGGGGTACGCCAGACGTTCCTCGTCCTTCATGACGGCCGCCCACCAGGACTCTTCCATCGGCGGCGGGAGGGCCGCTGGTCCGCTTCCCGATCCATTCTCATTCGACATGTCCGGCCTCGATGCGCAGAGCTACCACACCCCTTCGTCAAGGATAGCCCAATCGCCCGCCGACGCAAGCACTCAGCCTCGCCCGGCGGCCCCGTCCGCCTGAGAGGCCTCGCGCTCCATCCTGGCAATGGCGCCTGCCACGGCTTCGATCGCCACACGCTGCTTCCGATAGAGATCCGCCTCCGACATGGCCAGGCGCAACGCGACGTCTCTCACCTTGCGTCCTTCGAGGAACTTCATCTCCAGGATGTTGTAGAGCATCCAATCGGCGGTGAATCGCCGCTCGCCCTCCGGCCGGACGCGCTCGATCCCCTCGCGCAAGATAGAACGCAGTCCATTCACGGCGCTGCCTCCCTGCTCGACGGCCGCCAATCGGACTACACGCAGGCCAAGTAAGGGACTCTTGGCCAATCGCGGCCCGCCCCAGTAGTGGCCCAGCGCCTCCCTGACCATGTTGACAAGGTCGGCTTCACTGCGGACGACGTCAAAACCTTCGCTGAAGGCCTGCGTGCCCTCGTAGCGCGCCGCCGCGCGCAGGCGTTGAATCTCGTCCACCTGCGGCACCAAGCGGTCAACCGCGCCGAACACCTCACGCTGGAGCAATCGGTCTGTCAGCGCCACCTCCGCACGGTTCGCCAGACGGCCCAGCGCGGCAGCCTGCTCGCCGCTCAACTGCTCCGCCCGGCCATCCGACCACAGCCCGAAGAGGCCGATCAGGCGCTCGCTGCCCTGGCCGCGCAGCGGGACCAGCAGGTAGTGATCCCAGCGGAAGTAGCTCCCCAGACCCTCGAGCTCCCGGCGCTGCTGGGCAACCAGCATGTGGGGGAGTTCCTCCCCCCCGCGCAGCGGGTCATCCGGACCGACGGCGACCTCCAGGTCGAGACCTTCCGCCCCGACCGCGGCAACGAAGGCCGAACGGGCGCCGGTCACGTCACAGGCCGCGTTCAGGACGGCCTCCAGGAACTGACGCAGGTCACCTGTGGTCAACAAACGCTCTTCGAGCAGGTGGAGACGGGAGACGTCCTCGCGGTCTTCTCCGTAGAACAGCCAGCGCTCGACCGGCAGACGGATCAGCGTGATGAGATACTGGAGCAGTAACAGACTGCTCACCATGGCGAAGGGCACCGCCCGGCTGTTCTCCAATCCCAGGAAGACGCCGAGTCGATTGACCACCACTGTCACGGCCAGGACACTCGAAGCGACGACCGGACCGCGCAGGATCCACTGGAACAGCCGGCTCTTGACCACACGATCCGGGTAGCTCACTCCGAAGAACGCCACAGAGTAGGCCATCAGCACCAGCAGGACTGCCACCGTCACGTTGACCAGGGATTGGGCCGCCCACCACAACTTAGGCGCAGCCACTGCCACACCGGGCAGGACCAGGATGAAGGGGAAGCTCCCCAGAATCGGCGCCACTGCCCCCGCCAGCAGGTAGCGCATGCGCCGACGACTCGCCCGAGTGAGGCAGCGCTTGTAGGCACGCACCAGGTTGTAAGCCGTCATGCTCAGGGTCGCAGCCAGGAAAAGCAGATAGACCGGCAGGAAGGGACCGGGCAGCAGATAGGAGGTCACCTCGGTTACCGTCAAGGGGCCCACGACGAGGGACGAGAAGCCCACAGCCAGGATGAAGCTGCCGGACACCAGGTAGGCAAGGCGAATGACCAGGTGCCGCCGGCCGCGCGACGGCCGCCCGGTGGCGGCCAGGAGCGCGTCGGAGAGATGCAGGTATGCGGAAGGAAGCAGGCTGATGCCGACCCAGACGAGTCGGAGCCAGCTGGCATGTTCCGGCGATCCCCCGGCCAGGCTGGCCATCACATCGCCAAAATAGATCAGCGCCAGGCACGCCAGAAGCAGAGCAAAGGTCCGCGCCGCCCGTTCACGCAGGTTGAAGGTCAGCGCATAGAGCAGCAGGGAGAACGCCGTGATGGCGTTTCCCGCATCCAGGATCTGGGTCAGGAGCCGCAGCCCCAAGAGGCCGATATCGATCATGGCCAGGCGTCGTACTCAGCGCAGTTCGAGACAGAAGAATAGCGCGATATCTTGATCGCGGTAGTAGCGATCACTGTACCCGGCAAAAGCGAAGCCCATCTTCTGGGCGAGACGAATCGCCGGGTAATTCTTGCTCTGCATCTCCAGGAAGACCTGCTTGAGTCCCTGCGCCTTACACCAGGCGCACCCCCGCCCGAGGAGAGCCAGGCCGATTCCCTGTCGCCGATGCTTTCCGCCCACGACCAGGTCGGTCATCCAGCCTGACCCTTCCGCCGGACCATCGACGAGCGCCAGGTAGCCGAGGCGCTGTTGCTCTCTTTCGGCCATGAGCAGGACGGCCTTCTTCGTCCATTCATCCACGAGCACACTCGGGGCGCGCGGATAGCTTACCCGCATCGGCCTGGGAAGGCGGACCTCGCGGAAGACGATGCTCACCTCATCGGTCTGCCGCTGAAACGCCATCTGCCAAACATGATCTGTGCTGTAGTCGTGATCCAGCGCGGCGAGATCCCGAATATCACCGGAGACGGATGGACGAATGATCAGACCCTCGAGCACAATGCGCACTCCTTCTCAGGCTGGTGGACGGACTTGCAGGCGGATGGCGCACGGCAACGGGGCGTTGCCGGCGGAGTCCGTCACCACCAGCCGAAATCCGTAGTCGCCTGGCAGCACCAGGCTCGTGTCCCAGGAACCGAGGCGATCCTCCACGACGGGTGTCGTTCCGGCGGAAACCGCCCTCCACACCGAGCCCGACGTCAGCCGGATGTACTCCAACTTGTAGAATGCGAAATTCGAGATCCGGGCGGTCCCCAGGAAATCCACCACGCCGGTGATCGAATCCCCGTCTGCCGGAGATGTGATCGTCGCCTGCGGATTCTGACAACCGCTGGCGTCGAGGATGGCAACCGGAAAAGGCGTCGACGTGACGAGAGCCGTTTCTCCGCTGACTGCCGGCAGGGTCGGTGTGTTGAGAAGCGAGATGGTCGGGATGGCTGTCGGCCGGGCAGAGGCCGGGACGGCTGGAACAGCGAAGGTGGTGATCAGAAAGTTGGCCACGGACAGCGCGCAGACGGCGCCCAGCAGCACACCGGCCCGGATCAGACTTGCCCGGGCACGCTCGCGCTCCAGGGCGAAGATCGAGCTGCGGTACGCCCCCAGCCAGCGCGCCGCCAGACGCAGATAAGCCAAGCCCGCCAATCCAAGCAACAGGTAGACCCAGGCAGCATACGTGTCGAGGAAGAGCAGGGCTTCATGCATTCGATCGTTCGGTTACAGCCCCCCGCAGAATGGCACGCAGCAGCCCTTCGAGCTTCGGCACAATGAGCCTCCCGGCGGCCAGCACCTCTTCATGCGTCGTGGTCGTTGCGCCGTCCAGGTTGGCTTTGTTGCTGATGCCGGAAATCCCGAGAACGCGCGTGCCGCCCTGGCGGGCGACGGTCACTTCGGGCACGGTCGACATGCCGACGGCATCCGCGCCGATTCCGCGCAGGAAGCGCAGGTCCGCCGGCGTCTCAAACGATGGCCCGGCCAGGCAGATGTACACGCCGCTGCGGAGCAGGATGCCCTGCTCGCGTGCCTGGAGCTGCGCCAGAGCCTGCAGTTCGCGATCGTAGGCTTGACTCATATCCGGGAAGCGCGGCCCCAAGGCATCCAGGTTCGGCCCTCGCAACGGCGAGAGTCCGGCCATGCCCATGAAGTTGATGTGATCGGTGATCAGCATCAGATCGCCGGGTTCGAATTCCGGATTCACCGCGCCGGCAGCGTTTGTTACGACCAGTATCTCAGTACCCATGCGCTGCATCACCCGGACCGGCAATCCGAGCCGGGAGATACTGTGGCCCTCGTAGTAGTGGGCACGCCCGCGCAACGCTAGGACTTGCCTGCCTTCCAACTCGCCTAAGACCAGCACCCCGGCATGCCCCTCGACCGTCGAGCGCGGCCAGCCGGGGATCTCCTCCACCGCAATCGTCGTCGCGTTTCCAATCGAGTCGGCCAGGCCACCCAAACCGGAGCCAAGGATCAAGCCGATCTCGGGCTTCACATCCGCGCGGCGGCGAATCGCCTCGACTGCGCCATCGATCTCGGACAGCGTCACGGGTTGCTCATTCATGCTCGGACGCCTCTCGTTCCGCGCCGGATTCGCGCCGCACCCGAATCGCGTTGGGGCTGCTCAGGCCGAGCAGCTGCTGCACCTCTCGCCGCGACTTCCCCTGGTCCAGCATGTGGTGGGCCATCGAGTGGCGGAGCGAGTGGGGTGAGACATCCACTCCGAGCCCGCACGCCGCCGACCAGCGCTTCACCACCAGCCAGAGACCCTGGCGGCTCAACTCCTGGCCGCGCTGATTCAGGAACAAGGCGCGCTCCTCGGGCCCACGCGCCAGATGAGGCCGGCCGTGGTTGACATATTCCCGCACCGGTGCGGCCGCCATGCCCATCGCCAACGGCGCGTCCGGCCTGCCCGGGCGGCGGACGCTGCCCTGCTGGGTGTCGACATCCTCCAGCCGCAGCCCGACCAGATCGGTGGCCCGCAAGCCGGTGCTGTAGAGCAGCGAAAGGATGGCGCTATCGCGCAACCCTCTGGCCGTCCCGCTCCTGGCCGCCGCCGCCAACAGCGAGGCCACCTCGTCCTGGGCCAGGATGCGCGGCGGCCGCCGCGGCGCCGCCGGCGCGTGGAGTTCCGCGGCCAGCGTAGGATTCAGGGCGATTTCGTGGCTGCCCAGGTAGTCCAGAAACGAACGGGTGGCTGCCATCTTGCGCGAAAGCGTCGCCGGCCGATAGCCCTGCCCCTCGAGCCAATCTACGTAGGCGGCAATCGCCGCAGGCGTGAGGTCCCGAGGCGTTGCCGTAACCCCCACCTGCTTGGCAACCACACGCGTGAACTGATTCAGGTCTGCACGGTAGGCAAGAATGGTGTTCGCCGCCCGCCCTTGATCGTTCTCAAGGAATGCCAGGAAGCGGCGCGTCGCCTGTTCCATGGGAGTGCTCCAGCGGCATGTTACCGACGCCTTGAGTATATCATTTTGGGGCTTTACTTTCCATAAGTGCAAGCGGCGGAGGTGGCTTTGCTCGAAAGTGCCACGACTTCGTCGTGAGTCCCTCCTGCCTTGAGATCTCGTCGCCCGGGGGGATCCGACTTCTCCCCACGAGGTGCTCGCAGGACTGGCGGCCGGCCACCTGGCATCTCCGGCAATCCGCCGCCCAGTCCCCGGCCGTGAGCGGCGTCATGGCCCGTGCCCTTCGGGGGAGGGCCGCCCAACCCTGATAGTCATCTCGGAACACCCAGCAGACCCCGGCCCTGCAAGGATGACTCCCGGCGGCGGGCTCACACTGTCCGACCCCCTTCGCATCGCCTGCCTTCGCGCCTCCCGGCTCAGCCCGCCGTGGATCCGGGGACCGGAACTTGTCCGAGACTCAACCGGCGTCGGTCAAGCCATTGGCAGCCAGATTCCTCGACCTGCTC
>Ga0299915_10004261_pt1 | contig 10422 bp, 10 predicted proteins | sample RVTome_13_FD_200263 | JGI IMG/M metagenome (GOLD analysis project Ga0299915, IMG submission 200263) | Soil microbial communities from uranium-contaminated site in the Upper Colorado River Basin, Wyoming, United States - RVT92D227 (version 2) ... | reverse complement strand
CACTAGTACTTACGACAGTGGCCTTCTGGATGTATTGATCCCTGCTTTTGAAGAGGAAACCGGTTATAAAGTAAAACCAATAGCAGTTGGTACCGGAGAAGCTATTACCTTGGGTGAGAGAGGAGAGACAGATATTATACTGGTTCATTCAAGAGAGGCAGAAGATAAGTTTGTTGAAGAAGGCTACGGAATAGACAGAAGAGATGTAATGCATAATGATTATGTAATAATAGGTCTGAAAGCCGATCCAGCAAATATTAAGGGACTTACAGCAGTAGAGGCTTACAGAGCTATTTCTGAAAATGAAGCTCTATTTGTTTCAAGAAGTGATGATTCCGGTACCAATAAAAAGGAAATAGAAATCTGGGAAGAAGCCGGAATCGCCCCTCAGGGTGACTGGTATGTAGAAAGCGGTCAGGGAATGGGCGAAACCTTAAGGATTGCTGATGAAAAACAAGCTTATACTATGAGCGACAGGGGAACTTATCTATCCATGCAAAATAGTCTTGAACTGGTTATTTTAGTGGATGGTGATGATATACTCTTTAATCCTTATGGAGTAATAGCGGTAAACCCGGAAAGGCATAAAGACATAGATATAAATTATGAAGGAGCCCAGGCCTTTGCAGATTTTATAACTGGAGAGAAAGGTCAGGCTATAATTAAAGAATTTGGCATGGAAAAATATGGTCAGCCATTATTTTACCCGGATGTAATTAAATAATTTTATGGATATTATCTGGCAGGGAATAAAACGAGCAGCAATTTTAATTTTCACCGGAAATCGGGAGATATATGAGATTTTGTTTATGACCTTGAAAGTTTCCGGAAGTGCGGTATTTTTCTCTATGCTTCTGGGGATACCGGTAGGAGTGCTTGTAGGATTAAATAAATTCACTCTAAAGAGATTAGTTATAGCAATAATAAATACCGGAATGGGATTGCCACCAGTGGCAGCAGGTCTTATAGTTGCATTGTTTATATGGAGAAGTGGACCGTTTGGATTTTTAGAGCTAATGTATACTCCTGCTGCCATGGTGATAGCCCAGGTGCTTATTGCCACCCCTATAATTGCAGGTATAACTCTGGCGGCTGTCCAGCAGATTGACCCCAAGCTCAGGCAGCAGGCATTATCACTGGGGGCAAATAGATTTCAGGTATTCTGGATCCTGATAAGAGAAGCAAGATTGCCTGCCCTGGCAGCAATTATGGCCGGTTTTGGAGGAATAATATCGGAAGTAGGAGCGGTGACCATGGTGGGCGGAAATATTAAGGGGGAAACCAGGGTTCTTACTACTGCTACCGTTCAGATGGTCAGAATGGGTAATTTCGCTGTAGCAATCGCTCTGGTGGTAATACTGCTGATTCTTGCATTCGGAGTAAATTTTCTACTTACTTTAATACAGCAAAAGGAAAGTGTAGGATGGTTCAGGAGATTTTAAGAATTACCGGATTAAAAAAAAGATATAATATTAAATTCTGTTTGACTGTCGATGATCTTTATACAGAAAAGGGAAAGATTCTTACCATAATCGGACCAAATGGCTCTGGTAAATCTACTTTAATAAGACTTATTAATCTTCTGGAGAAGCCGGATAGCGGGAAAATATATTTTAACAATTGTGAAATAAGCGATAGAGGTGTCAAATCTATAGAAGTAAGGAAAAAAATGGCAGTAGTTTTTCAGGAACCCCTTCTTTTCAATACATCGGTTTACAACAATATAATAATGGGATTGAAAATAAGAAAAATAAAATTATCAGAAGTCAGGGATAGAGTTGATTATTTTATCAATAAATTAAAAATCGAAAGTCTACTTAACCGGAGCACCAGGAATCTTTCCGGTGGTGAAAAGCAGAGGGTGTCACTGGCCAGAGCTATGGTTCTTGATCCTGAACTGCTGCTCCTGGATGAACCTCTGGCAAATATTGACCAGAGTTCACGCGAAAGTTTACGTCTGGATTTATTTGAAGTGCTGAAGAGTTACGGTAAATCGGTAGTGTATGTCACCCACGACCGTAACGAAGCTATGGTGCTGGCAGATGATATCGCAGTAATGGATAAGGGGAAAATATTACAGTTCGCCGGGAAGGAAGAAGTGTTCAGGAAGCCTAAAAATGAGTTTATAGCCAGATTTGTGGGAGTTGAGACGATAGTAAACGGGATTATCCTTGAAAGCAGAAGAAATGTCTGTCGAGTTGGAACAGGTGAAGAAAATAACAATAATGAAATATTTGTAGTTGGCAGTGAAAAAAAGAATAATGCAGTTACTCTGGCTATAAGACCAGAAGATGTAACATTGTATAATACAGATATATCTTCCAATGAATCTTCTGCCATGAATCTTTTTAAAGGGAACATAATAGAAATTAAGGATATTGGAATATTTAAAAGAGTAGAAATAGACTGTGGTTTTACATTGAGCTCTTTTGTTACCCAGGATTCCATCAGCAGACTAAATCTGTCTGTGGGAAGGAAAATTTTTGCAGCGGTAAAGGCAAGTTCCATACATATGTTTAAGAGATAAGGAAATAAGGGATAATATTTATTTAATGGAGTATCGTGGATAATAAGTAGAGTTATGAAAGAACAATTGATAGATAATTATAATAGAGAGATTGATTACCTAAGACTCTCAGTTACCGACCGTTGTAATTTAAGGTGCATATACTGTATGCCTGAAAAAGGAATCAATCTGATGGATAGAAGAGAGCTTTTAACTTTTGAAGAAATATTGGAAGTGGTAAGGATACTGTCTGAACTGGGAATAAAGAAAATAAGACTTACCGGGGGAGAACCACTTCTCAGAGATAATATACTGGATTTGATCCAAAGTATAAGAAGCATTCCGAAAATTGAAGACATTTCCCTGACCACTAATGGGACATTGTTGGATAGATTTTTAAAAGATATTTACAGGGCTGGTATAAGAAGAATCAATATAAGTATGGATAGTTTGGATCCAAAAAAATATAGGGAGATTACCAGGGGAGGAGATCTTAGTAAAGTCCTAGCAGTTGTAAAAAGATCTATCCATATGGGTTTTGAATCTGTGAAAATAAATGTGGTGCTCACCAGTTTATTTGACTGCGAAGATTCTTTAGAATTTATTAAGCTTGCTATGGAAAAACCTGTAAGTGTTCGGTTTATAGAAATGATGCCTATATCAGGCTTGGATGCAGTGGAATGCAGCAGCAATATGGTTGATGCAGACAGGCCGGAAATAAGTATAAACGATATTCTTGGATATATAGGTAAATATGGAGATTACGGGCGAGTAAAAGAGTTTAACAGGTATGGTCCAGCAATCTATTATAAGATCGAAGGAAGCAAGGGAAGAATCGGATTTATTGTGAATAAAAGAGACTCTTGTTTTTACTGCAACAGGATAAGACTTACCCCCAGCGGAAACATAAAATTATGTTTGTTTTCCAGTTCAGAACTTGATATAAAAAAAGAGCTTAGAGGTGGCTCTGATAGTGATAGAATGAAAAAAATTATTAGAGATTTTGTAAGGGAAAAACCAAAGGACAGAAATCACAATATAAGTTGGAAAAGAAAAAGTGATCTGCAAATTGGCAGTTCCATGAATAAAATTGGAGGGTAGATAAAAATGAAAGATTCGGAAAACTTTACTCATATAGATGAGCAGGGCAGGGCTAAAATGGTTGATGTGAGTAATAAAAAGATAACTTTAAGGACTGCTAAAGCCAGGGGATATATTATTTTGAATAAAGATATCATCGGTAAGATTAAAGATAACCAATTAGAAAAAGGCGATGTCTTAACTGTAGCAAAAATTGCCGGGATGAATGCGGCAAAAAAGAACTGGGAACTGATTCCACTCTGTCACCAGATAAAGCTTACGGATGTAAACACAGATTTCAGGATACTAGAAAGAGGAAATAAAATAGAAGTGATAGCAAAGGTAAAAGGTTTTGATGTTACCGGAGTGGAAATGGAAGCTCTTATGGCTGTAAGCATCAGTCTGCTGACTATTTATGATATGTGTAAGGCAGTTTCAAAAGAAATGAGAATAGAGGGTATAGAACTTCTGGAAAAAACCGGAGGAAAAACCAATTATTTTAAAAAGTCCTGAAGATGGAGAGCGCTGTATTTTGAAAAATAAGGGTGAAATAATTTCTATAAATATAAGTAAAAATAAAGGTAGCAAAAAGAAACCTGTAGATGAAGTTACCATAAATGAATATGGTATAGAAGGAGACGGGCACAGCGGAAACTGGCACCGTCAGGTAAGCCTGCTTTCATATGAGAGTATTAAGGATATTAACAGCAAGGGCATTGATGCCAGTCCTGGAGATTTTGCTGAAAATATAACTACGTCGGGTATAGATTTAAAGAGACTGCAAATCGGAGATATTTTGACAGTAGGAGAAGAAGATGGAGTAATGCTTGAAGTTACCCAGATCGGAAAGGAGTGCCCCAAACCCTGTAGTATTTATTATTTAATGGGCTCATGTATAATGCCGCAAGAAGGGGTATTCTGTAGGGTCCTGCAGCCGGGTAAGATAAAGGTTGGAAATAAAATTACACACGTCTTGTAAGAAAGACTTTTAAAAATAAGGAATAAAAATATTTTTTTATATTTTTTAAAAAATTATAATCGTAAAATTTAAAAGGAAAAATTTTATGAAAAAACTATTAAGAGTAGCAATCATCACTGTTAGTGATAAAGGACACCGGGGAGAGCGTGAAGACAGAAGCGGTAAATATTTAATGCAATATTTCAAAGAAAAAGGATGGGAGATTGCTGATTACGAAATAGTACCTGATGAGAAAGATATGATAAGTAAAAAACTTAAAGATATCTCAGATAACAAAAAAGCAGATCTGATCTTAACCACCGGGGGCACCGGGTTTTCACCCAGAGATGTAACTCCTGAGGCAACTGATGGGATTATTGAGAAAAAGGTTCCCGGGTTTAGTGAGATAATAAGGATTGGAGGTCAGAAAAAAACTCCCAGAGCTATTCTTTCAAGGGGAGTAAGCGGGATAAGGAAAAAAACTTTAATAATAAACCTGCCCGGTAGTATAAAAGGAGTAAAAGATAGCCTGGAGTTGATATATCGTCCACTACCTCATGGTATTGATATATTGACCGGTAGTGATACGGAATGCGGTCAGTAATAATAGATAGAGAGCCTATGAAAACTTTTGATCGGCCACTATTATTTCCTCCTATTATAAATTTTAATCACTAATCTGCGGAATTCTCTCCATTCCATAATTGGAAGGAAATACCCCGGTTGGACATATATCCATACATTCCATACAGTTTTCACAATATTTAAAATAAGCAGAATCAGGAATAAACACAACCTTTTTATTTATTCCTCTTCCCACAAACCCTATAGCATTATTTTTTTCACTTCTATTCATATATCAGTACTTTTACCCCTAAAGGAAGCATTTCATACAGCCATTTTGCTTCTTCAAGTTCCAGTCTTATGCATCCGTGGCTGGCGGGAGTGCCCAGTTTCTCATATTCCTCTATTATTATTTCACCATTTTCATCAAAAGGGACACTATGAAAAAGATATTCATTATAGAACCGGACCCAGTAATAAGCCCCCATATTATATTTTGATACCCATGAATATTCGATTTTTTCATAAGTCTCAAACTCACCTATGGGAGTTGGCTTCTCTTCGGTTCCCCCCGAGCATACCATTTCTTTTATCTGGTTATCTTTATAATATATAAAGACCCTTTGCCTGGAGAGATCTACTTCGATTCTAAAATCATCACTGTTACTGAAATCGATATTCTGGTCTTCATTCTGGCCGGAGCTATTATTTTCATCCTTTATTTCTTCGCCGTCTGCTGATCCCTGTTTCTCTCCAGTTTCTTCTTTAAAGGTATCTTCGTCTTCTCCCGACTCCTCCACTAAAGTATTCATACTGCTATCTTCTTCAGAAATGTTTACTTTTTCAACTCTTTCAGTTTCTAATTGCGTTTGCACAGCTTCCAGAACATCTTCCGGCAATATAATTATCCTGCCAGTAGATATTAAAGCAAAGAAAACAGAAATTATAGTTATTATGCCTATCCAATTTGTTAGAAATTTAAACAACTGTTCCTCATCTATTTATATAAAAAAAACATTAAAAATTATTATGATAACCCTTAAATAATATCAAAATAAAATATCATCGTAAACGTTCCCACGATATCTTACTCTAACTATCAAGATTTTCAATTCACTGCTTCTAATAGTATAGATTATTCTAAAAATTGATAAAAAACTATTCAGTCAGGTAGAATTCGAATTTTTTTAATCTCTTTGGTTATTCTAACTTTACAAATTTTAGTATAAAATGTTTCCAATGGAGTGGGCCAACTCCGAAGTTAAAATGACTAAAGGTTGTAGTGACCGAAAAAAAGTCAGAAAAAACTACTAATTTACTTTGTAGGGTTATTTCAATCGTAAATCAAAAAGGCGGTGTAGGAAAGAGTACTACTGCAATAAACTTATCCGCATATTTAAGCCACTTTGGATATAGAACCCTTCTTATTGACCTGGATCCTCAGGGAAATTCCACAAGCGGACTGGGCATCAACTTTAAAGACAATAATAGTACCATTTATGATGTTCTTATTAATTATTATGAACCCAATACCGTGATAAGATCAACTCAATATAAATATCTAAATATTTTGCCTTCCTCAACAAGATTGGCCGGCGCTGAAATAGAATTAGTATCCAGCTTTAAAAGAGAATACAGATTAAAAAATGCGATTGATAATATTCTGGATCTCTATGATTATATTATTATAGACTGTTCACCTGCCCTGGGACTTTTAACCTTGAATGCACTCACTGCTTCCAGGGAAGTGGTAATCCCCCTTCAGTGCGAATATTATGCCCTTGAAGGTGTTGCAAGACTAATAGAAACAATAAACCTGGTCAAGAAAAATTTGAATTTTGAACTGGAAATATCAGGAGTAGTTTTAACCATGTACAGCAAGACAAGACTGGCAAACCAGGCAATTAAAGAAATTCATAAATATCTTACCAAAAAAGTATATAAAACAATTATTCCAAGAAACGTAAGGCTGGCAGAATCACCCAGTTACGGAAAATCAATCTTAACATATGATCCTAAATGTGCCGGAGCCGTAGCATACAGTAAGTTAGCAAAGGAAATAATAAATAACTATAATCATAACAACCGTAATATTGAAATAGGTTCCGTACCTGAAAGAATTAAAAATTTCTGGAATAGTGGCCAGTCACCCCGCCATGCCGTAAAAAATAGAAAATACCCTCACCAAAAATCCTAATTAAAAAGTTAACCATTATAAAAAAACGATAATTTTAGAAGGAAATAAGTTTAATACTCCAGAAGCATTCCATCAATGTAGTCCCAATAAAATAAAAGGCTTTCGTCTTTTCTGAAAGCAGGAAGGCTTCCATCATTTTTTATCTCAATTTTTATTTTCCCCAGCTCTTTTGAATCAACTTCAAGTCTTATGTCAGGTCCTTCAAATGTAGTTGACTTTACTCTTCCCTCAAAGCAGTTTTTATTTTCCTGAAATTTTTTTGTTATTCTTATTTTTTCAGGTCTTACAAAAAAGACGGGGGGAGTTTTTTCCCTTTTATACACTGCAGTTTTTATCTTTTTTGAAATATAGTTACAATTTTTTTTAAAATCGTCCCTTAAAAATATTTTACTGCCGCTTTCAGTTTCCAGTATAAAAATATGATTGTCCTTTCTCACCAGGGAAAGAGGTATAAAATTACCTGCCCCGATAAAATCCGCTGTAAATATGCTCTGGGGACAGTTATAAATGGAGTCAGGGCTTCCTGTCTGAATTATATGGCCTTCATCCATAACCGCGATATTATCCGACATTGTAAGAGCTTCACCCTGGTCATGAGTCACGTACAGGAAGGTAGTTCCGATTTTCCTCTGAATTCCTTTTAGTTCTCCCTGCATTGAGATTCTTAGTTTTTTATCCAGTGAAGCCAGAGGCTCATCCAAAAGAAGCATCCTTGGTCTTACTATTAGAGATCTTGCCAGTGCCACCCTCTGCTGCTGGCCTCCTGAAAGTTCCGGGACCGATCTTGATTCAAACCCTTTAAGGTTAATTATATCCAGAATACCGCCAAGCTCCTTTTCAATCTTATAGTTAGGAACTCTTCTTTTTTTAAGACCATAGATTATATTTTCCCGGACATTCATATGAGGAAAGAGAGCAAGATTCTGAAAAACCATAGCGGTGTCTCTCCTGTTAGGAGGAATACCTTTCATATCTTTACCGTCAATTATAACTGTCCCTCTATCCTGCTCGATAAACCCTCCCAGAATTCTTAAAATCGTTGTTTTACCGCATCCTGACGGGCCAAGAAGAGAAAAGAATTCTCCCTCTTTTACCTTGAAACTGACCTCATCAATTGCAAGTATATTACCGTAACTTTTCGTTATATCCTCTACCTCAACAATATATTCCATAAGATTTAAAAATATTTAATTAATATTTTATTCTCAATCTACAGTTGAAAGTTCTTCCCAGAAATTATTGTAAGCTTCGACTACTTCCCCGGGAAGATTTAACTGCCATACCAGCTCTGCCAGTTCTTCATCCGTATATACATAAAGGTCTTTATTTATCCCTTCTGCCAGATCTATTGAGCCGTCTACCGTGGTAGTATAGTTACCCTCGCTTACTACCATAGCGGCAATGTCTGTTCTGAGCATAAAATCAATAAATTTATGTGCCCCTTCGGAATTTAACGCACTGGCAGGAATCATAAAAGTATCCGTCCAGCCGAAACCACCTGTCAAGGGCAATAGATACCTGAATTTTGGATTAGAAAATTCGAGTTTTCTACCCCCGCCATCCCAGATATGGCTAACCCATACTTCTTCATTGTTCAGAAGATCCAGCACTTCTGCACCGGTATCATAAAACTTGAGCACATTATTTTTTAAATCAATAGCCCTGTCCCTTATACTTTCCAGTGTGACTTCAGTATCAGTCAAAAGATTTACTCTGGGTATTCCCATAAGGTCCAGGCATATCATCAGAGACTCTGCAGAATTTTTGGAAGATACCCTCCCTTTAAGGGCGGGGTCGAATAATATATTCCAGCCAATGCCATCCAGCGAATCTGTATATTTCTCGGTATTTACCACAATACCGCTGGTTCCAAATACATAGGCAATAACATAGGTATCTCCGGAACCCATCTGCTGCCCATCCCACATACTCCAATCCTTACCTTTAAAGGAATCAGTTACATTTGCATAATTAGAAATTTTATCCAGATTAAGAGGCTGTGCCAGACCTTCAGTATAGAACCGGTTTACCTGATTCTGGGTTGGCATAATAATATCTGCCTGACCCCCGCCTTTGAGCATGGTAAAAATCTCATCATTTCCTGTTATCAGGTTAACATTTAATTTTATTCCGGTTTCCTGCTCAAACATTTCCGCCACTTTTTCAGGTAAATATCCTTCCCATACATAGACAACAAGTTCTTCCGGGGTTTGTTCCTTCTTGCAGGCTGGAATAAACAGGGTAAATAAAAGAATTGTGACCAGTAAAACCATAATAAATTTTCTAAATTTCATAATATTCTCCTTATTTTATTTTATTATTATACTCTACCAGTGAATTTAAAATAAACCGGCTACCGCCTTTCTTTAATCAAGATTTTATTATATATTTTTCTGCTGGCAAGCAGAACCGCGATCATGCTTAATGTAAATAAAGTAATCAGAACCGATATCACATTCACTTTTGGTGAGATGCCAAACCTGAGTTGTGAAAATATGTAGACAGGAAGGGTCAGATTACCGCCAATCAAGAAATAGGTCACTATAAACTCATTCCAGCTAATCATAAAAGCAAACAGCCACCCGGCTATAATAGCCGGTATAAGGATAGGAAATACTATATCCTTCATACTCGAAAACCAGGTCGCTCCGAGGTCAACCGAAGCTTCCTGCAGGTCCAGGGACATTCCTTCAATTCTGCCCATAAGTATTAAAAAAACGTAACTCATGCTTATAGAAACATGGGAAATAATAACAATGGGTATTCCCAGAGGAATATTTATGGTTTTGAAAAATACGAGTGCGGATAAACCAATAGTCAGACTGGGCATTAGCACAGGAAGCAGAAGCAGTATTAAAAAAATACCGGGTTTTCTTGCCAGGCCTTTTAAAAGTCCTATAGATAAAAAAGTTGCCAGTATAGTGGAAATGGTAGCCGAAGATATGGCAATAATGACGCTGTTTCTAATTGCCTCCTTAGCCAGACGGTCACTGGCAAGTTCCACAAACCATTTCCAGGTAAAACCTTTCAAGGGAAAACTGTAGCCTTCACCGCTGTTCCAGGCAAATATAAAAATGAGTATGATAGGGATGAAGATATACATGAAAAAAAGCGCGG
>Ga0299915_10004258_pt1 | contig 10423 bp, 5 predicted proteins | sample RVTome_13_FD_200263 | JGI IMG/M metagenome (GOLD analysis project Ga0299915, IMG submission 200263) | Soil microbial communities from uranium-contaminated site in the Upper Colorado River Basin, Wyoming, United States - RVT92D227 (version 2) ... | reverse complement strand
TCGGGGCTGGACGTTCGCACCCTGGCGGCGCCGGGCGAAGCGGACGGCAGGCCTCACTCGCGGCCGCTGGGCATCACCGCGCGGGTCGCCGTCCACATCCTCCACGAGCGCGCGCAGACCGCCAATGTCGTCGCGATCCTGCCTGGCAGGGATCCCGTCACCGCCGGCGAATGCGTGGTGGTGGGCGCGCACCACGATCATCTCGGCCTGGGCGGCGACGCTTCGCTCGCACCGGAGCGGGTCGGCACGGTTCATCCCGGCGCCGACGACAACGCGAGCGGCGTCGCAACGCTCCTCGCGGTGGCGCGGTCCTTTGCGGTGGACGGCGCCCCCAGGCGCACCGTCCTCTTCGCCGCGTTCGGGGCCGAGGAGCTCGGCCTCCTCGGCTCCGCCCACCTCATGAAGAACCCGCCCGCGGCGTGCCCGCCCGCGAGGATGCAGCTCATGGTCAACCTCGACATGGTGGGCCGCCCGCGAGGCAGGAAGGTGTACGTGGACGGCACGGGTACGGCGGGCGGCCTGAGCGCGCTCGTGACCGGGCTCGCGGCACGCGCCCCTCCTCTGCCGCTCGTGCTCGCGTTCGGCGGCGACGGATACGGCCCGTCCGACCACACGAGCTTCTACGCCCGCGGCGTGCCGGTGTTGTTTCTCTTCACCGGCGCGCACGCGGACTACCACCGCCCGACGGACACCGCCGAGAAGATCGACGGCGCAGGGCTGGCTGCCGTCGCGTCGCTCGCCTATCGCGTCGCGCGCGAGGCCGCCGAGCGGGGCGACCGCCTCGAGGTGGTCCGCGCCGCCGCGCCGCCACCCAGCGAGCGAGGCGAGCGCGGCTACCGGACCTACCTCGGCGCCATCCCCGACTTCGCCGAGCGGGCCGAGCCGGGCGTTCAGCTCACCGGCGTCCGGGCGGGCAGTCCGGCCGAGCGTGCCGGGCTCGCCGCCGGCGACGTGATCCTGCGCCTCGGATCCTCGCGGATCCTCAACCTGCAGGACCTCGCCTTAGCGCTCCGCTCTCACCGGCCCGGCGACGAGGTCGAGGTCGAGTGGACGCGCCAGGGCGAGCGCCGCACCGCGCCCGTGAAGCTGGAGGAGCGGAGATAGAGAAGCCCCACGTGAACGCACGTGCAGGCAAGCGCGGGATCGACAGCGAGGCCACGCTCGCCCGCCCGCGCCCGGCTCGCTCTCGTGGAGTGAGGTTTTACGCGAAGGTCACACGGCCGCCACGGGCGGAGTCCATCCTGACCCGGCGGGGCCCCCCCTTCTCTGAAGCGTCATTTTCGTCTATGAATGCGCGCCCCGCAGGTGGAGGACGAAGTGGACACAGACTTCTCAAAGCTCAGGAACATCGGTATCTCGGCCCACATCGACAGCGGCAAGACCACGCTGACCGAGCGGATCCTCTTCTACACGAACCGGATCCACGCCATCCACGAGGTCAAGGGCAAGGATGGCGTCGGGGCCAAGATGGACTCGATGGAGCTCGAGCGCGAGCGCGGCATCACCATCGCCTCCGCCGCAACGCACTGTGAGTGGAAAGGCCTCCACTTCAACATCATCGACACCCCCGGACACGTCGACTTCACCATCGAGGTCGAGCGCTCGCTGCGGGTGCTCGACGGCGCCATCCTGGTCCTGTGCGCGGTGGCCGGCGTGCAGAGCCAGTCGCTCACCGTCGATCGCCAGATGCGCCGCTACAAGGTCCCGCGCGTCGCCTTCGTCAACAAGTGCGACCGGACCGGCGCGAACCCCCTGCGCGTGCGGGATCAGCTCCGCGAGAAGCTCCTGCACAATCCGGTGCTGATGCAGCTCCCCATCGGCATCGAGGACAAGTTCGAGGGCGTCGTCGATCTCGTCACGATGAAGGCCTTCCGCTTCATCGGGAACGACGGCGAGGAGATCCTCGAGTCGGAGATCCCGGCCGAGATGGTGGCCGACGCGCAGAAGGCGCGCGAGGAGCTGCTCGACGCCGCGTCGATGTACTCCGACGAGCTGACCGAGGCGATCCTCGAGGAGCGCGTGACCGACGAGCTCATCAAGGCGGCGGTCCGCAAGGGGACCATCGACCTCAAGCTGACCCCGGTCTTCATGGGCTCGGCCTACAAGAACAAGGCGGTCCAGAAGCTGCTCGACGGCGTGGTCGACTTCCTGCCCGACCCGACCGAGGTGGTCAACGAGGCCCACGATCTCGCCGCCGACGAGAAGAAGGTCGTGCTCTCGATCGACAACGGCAAGCCCACCGTGGCGCTCGCGTTCAAGCTCGAGGACGGCCGGTACGGCCAGCTCACCTACCTGCGCGTCTACCAGGGCAAGCTGTCCCGCGACATGTTCATCACCAACATGCGGACGGGCAAGGACCACCGGATCGGCCGGCTGGTGCGCATGCACTCCGACGAGATGGAGGACATCAGCGCCGCGGGCGCGGGCGACATCGTCGCGATGTTCGGCGTCGACTGCAACTCGGGCGACACCTTCACCGACGGCACGGTCAAGCTGAACATGACCTCCATGCACGTCCCCGAGCCGGTCATCTCGCTCTCGATCAAGCCGGTCGACAGCAAGAGCGAGAACAACATGACGAAGGCCCTCCGGCGCTTCACCCGCGAGGACCCGACCTTCCGCGCCGGCATCGACGAGGACAGCAACCAGACCATCATCCGCGGGATGGGCGAGCTGCACCTCGAGGTTTACATCGAGCGGATGAAGCGGGAGTACAACGCGGTGGTCGAGGTCTCGCAGCCGCAGGTCGCCTACCGCGAGACGGTGAGCCAGCGCGCCGAGTTCGCCTACACGCACAAGAAGCAGACCGGCGGCTCGGGCCAGTTCGGCCGGGTGTGCGGCCACCTCGAGCCGTGCGAGCAGGACTTCGAGTTCGTCGACGACGTGGTGGGCGGCGCCATCCCGCGCGAGTTCATCGGCGCGGTGCAGAAGGGCTTCCGCTCCTGTCTGGGCAAGGGCAGGCTGCTCGGCTACCCGGTGGTGAACGTCCGGGTGGTGATCGACGACGGCGCGAGCCACGCGGTGGACTCCTCGGACATCGCCTTCCAGGAGGCCGCGCGCGGCGCCTGGCGCGAGGCGTTCGACCGCGCCAAGCCGCGGCTGCTCGAGCCCATCATGAAGGTGGTGGCGGAGGGCCCGGCGGAGTTCTCGGGCGCCATCCTCGGCACGCTCATGCAGCGGCGCGCGATGATCATCGGCTCGCAGGAGGACGGCGGGCTGGCCCGGATCGAGGCCGAGGTGCCCCTGGCCGAGATGTTCGGCTACTCCACCACGCTCCGCTCTTCGACGCAGGGCAAGGCGGAGTTCAGCATGGAGTTCTCCCGCTACCTGCCGGTCCCGGCGGCCCTCTCCGAGGAGCTCATCGCGAAGGCGCTGGGCAAGGACAAGGTCAAGGTCGCGCAGGCTGGCAAGAAGTAGCCGTCTGCGGTTTACCGTGGCGCCCGCCGTCGAGGCGCGGAGTCGAAGCGCGGCGGCGCACGGAGGCGCATGGTCCGGAAGGAAGTGACCCTGCAGAGCCCGCTGCGGATCCTCGATCGCTCGATCCGGGGCGGGCTGGGCAAGGGGAACCTGGGCGCGGTCATGGCGCCGGCGGGCGTGGGGAAGAGCGCCTGCCTGGTGCAGATCGGCCTCGATGACCTGATGCGCGAGCGGCCCGTCCTGCACGTCGCGATCGGCCAGACGGTGGAGCACGTCTCGGCCTGGTACGACGCGCTCTTCGACGACCTGGCCGAGCTCGTCGACCTGGCGAATCGCGTGGGCGTGCGCGAGAGCGTCGGGCGCCGCCGGCTCATCCAGTCCTTCGCGGAGGGGGCCTTCGGCCCGCAGGGGCTCACGGACGCGCTGGCGTCGTTCGAGGCGTACCTCGGGCTCGCCCCGTCGGCCATCCTCATCGACGGCTTCGACTGGAGCGGGCCCGGCTGCACCGCGGCGCTCGCGGCGATCAAGAGGAGCGCGGGCCGCGCGGGCGCCGAGCTCTGGATGACCGCGCAGACCGGGCGCCGCACCATCGCGCCGCCGTGCGAAGGCTGCGCCGCGCTGATCGACGTGGGGCTCTTCCTCGAGCCGCGAGGCAGCCACGTCAAGCTGCGGCTGGTGAAGGACTTCGACGGCGCCTCGCTGGTGGACGTCCACCTCTCCCTCCACAGCGACACGATGCGGTTGGTGAAGGACGGCGAGCGAGCGGCGCCCGTGCCGCTCCCGGCCGAATCCTTCACGCTGCTGGCCAGCGGCGCGGCCGGCTCCGAGGCGGAGTTCGGGGCCTGCGCCGAGCGCTGGGGGCTGCAGGAGGTGAACTTCACGTTCGAGGGGCGTGACCCGATCGCTCGGAGCCGCGGCCTGGTGGAGCTCTGCGAGGACGACCTCAAGCTGGGCGACGTGAGCGCGGCGTATCTGAAGGTCCACATGCACCGGTCCTACCCGGACACGAAGGCCTTCAAGCGCGTGCTCCAGGCCATCTGGCACCAGGTGAGCACCGCGGGCGAGGTCTTCTCGGTCGGCACGATCTTGCCCGACAAGACCGCGCACGGCGGGACGGGCTGGGCGGTCGAGCTGGCGCGCCACTGGGGAAAGCCGGTTCACGTCTTCGACCAGGAGCGGGATCGCTGGCTCACCTGGGACGGCCGCGAGTGGATCGAGGAGCCGCCGCCCTGCATCACGCGCGAGCGGTTCGCCGGCGCGGGCACGCGATCCCTGTCGGAGGGCGGCAGGGCGGCCATCCACGCGCTGTTTGAGCGCAGCTTCGGGCGGTAGGCCGGCGCGATGTTGGCGTGGCGGTTTACCGGATGGCCGCCACGGCGCTGGACATCACGGCGTAGTGGCAGCCGGCGGCCACGATGACGAGGGCATGGAAGATCTCGTGGTAGCCGAATACGGCGGGCGAGGGGTCAGGACGCTTGAGGACATAGACGAGCGCGCCCACGCTATAGGCGAGACCGCCGGCCAGGAGCAGTACCAGCGCGCCGGCGCCCACCGCGCTGCGCAGCCGTGGCAGCACGGGGACGACGACCAAGCCGAGGCCGACGGCCAGCGCCGCCATGAGCGGCCGGGGCGCGCTCTGCCAGAACACGGACTTGAGGACGCCGAGCGCTGCGCCGGCCCAGGCCACGGCCAGCACGACGTACCCGAGCCGCCCGCCGAGTACGAGACAGAGCGGCGTGTAGCTGCCTGCGATGAGAAGGAAGATGGCCGAGTGATCGAAGCGGCGCATGAGGAGGTACGCTGGGCGCGACCACGTGCGCCGGTGGTACAGTGCGCTCAAGGTGAATAGCGTCGTGAGCGTCGCGCCATAGACGCCGGCGGCGACGGCCGCGCGCGGGTTCGGAGCGGCGCTCACGAGCACGATGGCACCCAGGGCGGCGATGAAGGCGGCGATCTCGTGCGAGACGCCTCGCAGGAGCGGCTTCTGACGGAGGCAGGCGGCGGACGAGGTCATGCCTCGCATGCTGCGCCGCGCTCGTCACGCCCTTGTCACCGCCGAGATCGGCCCGACCCTCGGGGCAGCGGTGGGCATCGAATGAAAGGTGCCAGTTGGACATCCCGCCGCGATGTGGTTCGCTGGCGGGAGCCGTGAGTCCACGCTGGCGCATCCCGATGCTCGCCGCCCTGCTGGCCCTCTCCGGTCCGGCTGCCTCCGCCCAGGTCGACGCGGGCGACCACAGGACCGTTGTGGTGGGAGGGGATCGCAGCTATCCGCCGTACGAGTTCCTGGACCAGGACGGGCGCCCTGCCGGCTACAACGTCGAGCTGACGCGCGCGATCGCAAGGACGATGGGGCTGCGGGTCGAGATCCGGCTGGGCCACTGGGCAGAGATGCGCCGGGCGCTGGAGACAGGGGAGATCCAGGCCCTGCAGGGGATGTCGTTCTCCGAGCAGCGGGCTCGCGAGGTCGACTTCACCCCGCCGCACACCATCGTCCACCACTCCGTCTTCGCGCGCCGCGGATCGCCGCCGGTGGCGTCTCTCGCCGACCTCAAGGGCAAGGAAGTGCTCGTGCTGCGCGGCGGCATCATGCACGACACCCTCCTCCGGCTCCACTCCGAGGTGCTCCCGATTCCCGTCGACACGCACGCTGGCGCGTTGCTCGCCCTCGCCGCCGGAAAGCGCGACTACGCCCTCATGGCGAAGCTGCCCGGCCTCTATCTCATCCGGGAGCTGCGCCTCTCCAACCTCTCTCCCGTCGGGAACCCCGTCTCGGCCGAACGGTACGGCTTCGCGGTGACCCGCGGGGACGCCGCCCTGGCCGCGCGCCTCAGCGAGGGGCTGGCCATCCTCAAGAACACGGGCGAGTACCAGGCCGTCTACGACAAGTGGCTCGGTGTCCTCGATCCCCCCGGCATGTCGTGGCGGCAGGTCTTCCGGTACGGCGCCATCGTGGTCGCGCCGCTCGTGGTGCTCCTGGGAGGAATGGCGATCTGGTCGAGGACCCTTCGCCGGGAGGTGTCGCTGCGCACCGCCGAGCTGACGCGGGAGATCGCCGAGCGCCGGCACACCGAGGAGGAGCTCCGGAGGAACCAGCAGCAGCTCATCCAGGCGGACAAGATGGCAGCGCTGGGCGTGCTCGTCTCGGGAGTGGCCCACGAGATCAACAATCCGAATGGCCTCCTGCTCATGGACGTGCAGCTCCTCACCGACGTCCTCGCGGACGCGGAGCCGGTCTTCGAGGAGCACAGCCAGCGGCACGGCGACTTCACGCTGGGTAGCCTGCGCTACTCGCGGCTGCGGGAGGCGGTCCCGCGCATGATGTCCGAGATGCTGGGCGCCGCGCGCCGCGTGAAGCGCATCGTGGAGGATCTGAAGGACTTCGCCCGCCGGGGCGATCCTGACCTGCGGGACGGTGTTTCGCTCAACGAGGTGGTCGGGACCGCGCTGCGACTCGTCGACAACCTCGTCCGGAAGAGCACGTCCCGCTTCGCGCTCGACTGTGCCCCGGACCTGCCGTCCGTACGGGCGAATCCCCAGCGCATCGAGCAGGTGGTCATCAACCTCGTGATGAACGCCTGCCAGGCGCTGCCCGATCCCGGGCGCGGCATCGCGCTGCGCACCTACCTCGATGCCGGGCGGAAGGCGGTCTGCCTCGAGGTGCGCGACGAGGGGGCGGGCATCCTCCCCGAGCACCTCCCGCGGCTCACGGACCCCTTCTTCACGACGAAGCGGGAGAGCGGCGGCACCGGGCTCGGCCTGGCCGTCTCGGCGGGCATCGTCAAGGAGCACGGGGGCACGCTGACCTTCGAGTCGACGCCGGGACGCGGCACCACCGCGCGGATGTCGCTGCCCCTCGCGCGTAGCGAGGTGCCCTGATGACCCAGGCGCTCCACCCATCGTTCGCCGTGCTGCTCGTCGACGACGAGGCGGGCTGGCTGCACACCATGTCCCTCAGCCTCGAGCGCTCCGCGGGCGTGACGAACGTCCTCACCTGCCAGGACAGCCGGGAGGTGATGGGCCTGCTCGCCCGGCAGGAGGTGGGGCTCGTCCTGCTCGACCTCACGATGCCTCACGTGTCGGGGGAGGAGCTGCTCGGGCAGATCGCCGAGGAGCACCCGGAGGTGGCGGTCATCATCATCAGCGGCCTCAACCAGCTGGAGACCGCCGTGCGCTGCATGCAGGCGGGCGCGTTCGACTACTTCGTGAAGACGGGGGAGGAAGATCGCATCGCGAAGGGCGTGCGGCGCGCCATCCGGATGCAGGAGCTGCAGCGCGAGAACCGGGAGATGCGCCGCCGCTTCCTCGACGACCGGCTCGATCACCCCGAGGCCTTCGCCGCCGTGATCACCGAGGACAAGGGGATGCGCTCCGTCTTCCACTACGTGGAGGCGGTCGCCAAGGGCAACCAGCCCGTGCTCGTCACCGGCGAGAGCGGCAGCGGGAAGGAGCTCATCGCCCGGGCCCTCCACGTCCTCAGCCGGCGCGCGGGCGAGCTCGTCGCCGTGAACGTCGCGGGCCTCGACGACACGATGTTCGCCGACACGCTCTTCGGGCACGTGCGCGGCGCCTTCACCGGCGCCACCGAGGTCCGGAGCGGCATGGTCGAGCGGGCGGCCGAGGGGACGCTGTTCCTCGACGAGATCGGCGACCTGAGCCTGGCCTCCCAGGTGAAGCTCCTCCGGCTCCTCCAGGAGGGCGAGTACTATCCCCTGGGCAGCGATCGGCCCCGCTGGATACGGGCCCGGGTGGTGGTGGCCACGCACCAGGACCTCATGGCCCGCCAGGCGTCCGGCGCGTTCCGTAAGGACCTCTACTACCGGCTCCGCTCGCACCACGTGCACATCCCGCCGCTGCGGGAGCGCCGCGGGGACATCCCGCTGCTCCTCGATGCCTTCCTCGCGGAGGCGGCGCGCGAGTTCGGCAAGAAGAAGCCGACGCCTCCCAAGGCGCTCGCGGTGCTGCTCGCAAACCATGCCTTCCCGGGGAACGTCCGGGAGCTCCGGGCGATGGTCTACGACGCCGTGGGCGCCCACCAGGGCAGGCTCCTCTCCATGGACGCGTTCAAGCAGGCCATCGGCGAGGGAGAGGCGGGACGGATTGCCGCACGAGGCGCCGAGGCGCCGGGCAATCCATTCCTCCCGCTCGAGCGGCTACCCACGCTCGGGGAGTCGCGCCAGCTCCTGGTCGAGGAGGCCCTCCGCCGCGCCGAAGGAAATCAGTCCATCGCCGCGCGGCTGCTGGGGATCTCCCAGTCGGCGCTGAGCAAGTGGCTGAAGTCGAAGAAGTAGCCGCGGGGCTTGTCCCCCGGCCGTGTGAATCGCGGCGGGTCGCGAGGCCCCACGCCCTGCGGGATGCGCTCGCCAGTTGCGGCTGATCTGCGCAGCAAAATGCCATGAGCCATCTCAAGGTGTTGGCTTTTGTCACGGCCGTTCCACCGCGGCGTAATCGTTGACGTACGCGCCAGTTCCCCGATCCGCTCGTTCCTTTTCTCATGGCCTTTCGCAAAGGGGCGACGGCCGCCGCGCGCGCCGGATAGGCCTGTCCTTTCAACTGCTCCGCGCCCTCCCCCGCATCTGGCACCGATGTTGATGAGAAGGACAGGCGTGCCCGCTTGAGGAGCGGCGACCCGCTCGCCCCGGGGGCGCCGGATGGACCCATGTTCTGGCTCGAACTCGTCGTGGTCCTGGCCGCCATCTTCGTCGGCGCGCGGCTGGGAGGAATAGGACTAGGAGTGATGGGTGGGCTCGGCCTGGCCGTCCTCACCTTCGTCTTCCACCTGCAGCCGACCTCGCCGCCCATCGACGTGATGCTGATGATCGCCGCGGTCGTCACCGCGGCCGGCGTGCTCCAGGGAGCCGGGGGCCTCGACTACCTGGTCGGCCTGGCCGAGCGGATCCTGCGCAGCAAGCCGGACGCCATCACCTTCCTCGGCCCGCTCGTGACCTACACGTTCACGCTCTTCGCGGGCACGGGCCACGTCGCCTACTCGGTCCTGCCCGTCATCGCCGAGGTGGCCCGCGAGACCGGCGTCCGGCCGGAGCGGCCCTTGTCGATCTCGGTCATCGCGTCGCAGCAAGCCATCACGGCGAGCCCCATCTCGGCCGCGACCGTCGCGCTCCTGGGCATGCTCGGGACCGGCGCAGCGGGCGCGGCCTTCCACATCGAGCTCATCGACATCCTCAAGGTCTGCATCCCGTCCACGCTCGTCGGAGTCCTGCTCGCCGCCTTCGTCTCGAACCGGATGGGCCGCGATCTCGCCGAGGACGCTGACTACCAGCACCGGGTCGACATCGGCGCCGCGCCCGCGCCCGGTCGCCACGAGCCGGCCCTGACCGACGGCCCCGTGCAGGCGTCCCCCGTCTCGACGCGCCTCGCCAAGGTCGCCGTGGTGATCTTTCTCCTGGCCGCGGTCTCGGTGGTGCTGTTCGGCTCGTTCCCGGCGCTGCGGCCGGAGTGGAAGACTGCGCAGGGTGTGGCGAAGCTCGGGATGCCGCACGTCATCGAGATGGTGATGCTCACCGCCGCGGGGCTGATGCTCCTCCTGTGCAGGGTGAACGTGAGCCGGGTGGTGAACGGGAGCGTCTTCATCGCCGGCGTGCAGGCCGTCATCGCCATCTTCGGCATCGCCTGGATGGGCGACACGTTCTTCCAGGGCAACATGGCCTTCCTCTCCGGCAACATCAAGGGCATGGTCACCTCGGCGCCCTGGCTCTTCGCCTTCGCGCTCTTTGCCCTGTCGGTGCTGCTCTACAGCCAGGCCGCCACGGTCCGGGCGCTCATGCCGCTCGGCATCAGTCTCGGCATCCCGGCGCCCGCCCTGATGGCCATGTTCCCGGCCGTGAACGGGTACTTCTTCATCCCGAACTACCCGACCATCGTCGCGGCCATCAACTTCGACCGCACCGGGACGACGCGCATCGGCAAGTACGTCTTGAACCACAGCTTCATGGTCCCCGGCCTCATCTCCACCGCGGGCGCCATCGCCACAGGGTTCCTGCTGGTG
>Ga0299915_10004257_pt1 | contig 10424 bp, 6 predicted proteins | sample RVTome_13_FD_200263 | JGI IMG/M metagenome (GOLD analysis project Ga0299915, IMG submission 200263) | Soil microbial communities from uranium-contaminated site in the Upper Colorado River Basin, Wyoming, United States - RVT92D227 (version 2) ... | reverse complement strand
TTTTGAGCCGGTCGAAATCCATTTTGTCATTGCCCAGGCTGTTGCAACTGATCCGACACCTGTTACAAGCAGCATTATTTCAATATTCCCAAGCAGCAATCCTTCCGTAATAGTTTTGATCCCCGGAATGCTCAGCAAAGTATCTGCCTCGGCCTGAGTAGCTGTTACAACAAAGATTCTTAAAGGCATATCTGTCAGAAACGATCCGTTTAGCAATTAACCACATAAATATATTGTTTTAAGATTGAAAAAGATCAACATTATTGGTTAATATTGCAACTTTAATAGCCTGATCCAATGATCTACATTACACGCAGAGAAATATTTAGCGCGGCTCACAGGATGTACAGGAATGATTGGACGGATGAAGAAAACCTGAGAGTTTTCGGGAAATGCTCCAATCCCAACTGGCACGGACATGATTATGTATTACAGGTAACTGTTAAAGGTATTGTCCCTGAAGAATTTGGTTTTTTCATGAATATAACCACTCTGAAACAGATAATTAAAGATAAGATCATTGACAAGGTAGATCATAAGAATCTGAATCTTGACGTAAGCTTCATGCGTGGCAAAATTGCCACAACCGAGAATCTGGCTATAGCAATATGGAATGAACTTAAACCGGCTATTGAGAAAGAAGGAGGTGTTCTTCATTGTGTAAAAATCGCAGAAACTGAAAATAATTCGATAGAATATTATGGGTAAGAAAATAGAATCAATAAATAACGGCAGCGGGATATTCTCAAATGGTTATAACAAAATAGAATCGTGGGATGCTGAAACAATAAGTGAATTATCATCTCTCTATTACAAAGTCCTTAAGCTTATTGGTGAAGATCCTGACCGTGAGGGTTTGAAAAGGACTCCCGTCAGGGTTGCCAAAGCCCTTAATTTCATGACTTTGGGATACGGCCAAAATCCCTGTGAAATAATTAATTCGGCGAAATTCAGAGAAGAATACAGCGAGATGATAATTGTTAAGGATATTGAACTCTACTCAATGTGCGAACACCATATGCTTCCATTTTTCGGCAAAGCTCATGTTGCCTATATACCAAATGGCCATATTACAGGTTTGAGCAAGATTGCCAGAGTGGTTGAGGCGTTTGCCCGCCGGCTTCAGGTTCAGGAAAGGCTCACCATGCAGATAAGAGATTGCCTTCAGGATTGTCTTGATCCCATGGGAGTGGCCGTTGTTATCGAAGCCCAGCATATGTGCATGCAGATCAGAGGAATACAGAAGCAGAATTCAGTTACCACAACGTCAGCCTTCACAGGTATTTTTCTTGATAATCTGAACACGCGCGAAGAATTTGTCCATCTTATAGGATCAAAACTTCATTAAAAATTTTTCCCGCAGATAGCGCTATCTGCGGGAAAAAAATATTGTTTTATGAAAGCTTATGTTTTCCCCGGTCAGGGGGCGCAATACCCTGGAATGGGTAAAGATCTGTATAATAACTCCCTCCTGGCTAAGGAGATGTTTGAAATAGCAAACTCAATACTGGGATTCAGAATCACCGATCGGATGTTCACCGGAACTGATGAGGACCTGAAGCAGACAAAAACAACTCAGCCTGCAATTTTTCTTCACTCAACAATTTTTGCTGCTGTCATGGGAGAGTCCTTTAAACCTGAAATGGTCGCAGGACATTCACTTGGAGAATTTTCAGCCCTTGTTGCCAACAGGACACTCTCTTTCGAAGACGGACTTATCCTTGTTTCAAAAAGAGCGGATGCAATGCAAAAAGCCTGCGAAATATCACCTTCCGCCATGGCGGCAATTATAGGATTGGACGACACGGTGGTTGAAGAGGCCTGCTCAAGCATCAACGAGATAGTAATCCCGGCAAATTATAACTGTCCGGGGCAGATAGTTATATCAGGTTCGAACGAAGGAATAGAAAGAGCAGTTGAAATGCTTAAGGCAAAAGGGGCCAAAATGACTGTTATGCTGGCAGTGGGCGGTGCTTTTCATTCACCCCTGATGGAATCCGCACGTATTGAACTTGAAGCAGCAATCAAAAATACATATTTTCATCAGCCACTCTGTCCTGTATATCAAAATGTTAATGCCTCTCCATCGACAGATCCTGATGAGATCAGGACTAATCTCGTCGCTCAGTTGACTTCACCGGTCAGATGGACCCAGACAATCAGGAATATGATTTCAGACGGAGCAACTTCATTTACTGAAGTCGGCCCTGGCAAGGTTCTTCAGGGCCTTATTAAAAAGATTGACAAGAATGTGGCTGCAGATGGAGTTACACTTCAGGCAATCTAAGCACTTCTTACTGGTTTCATGATCACTCCCTTGTGTGTTTTGCCGTCAACCATGATCTCCAGCGGCTTTTCGAACCTGATATGTCGCAGGTGCTCATCTTCATATGAGACATGCATACTATTCAGCAGATCCACATCATAGAAGCCTTCGTTGATGTAAGGATTAATGGTAAAATAGCCTATCCGGAACGAAGTAAGGTTTTGAAAGAAATGTGTTCCCTGGCTGGGATCGATCCTGTAATTTTTCAGACCTGATTCAATGATTATCCTGGCCGCTGATATCTGGGGCCATCTTACGGGAATTCCAAGCCATGGATCAGCTGATCCCCACCGGCCGGGACCAATAAGTACATAACCTGCACCATGCTTTACGAATTCACTGTTAATCCGTTCAATATCAAGAGCAATATCCTTGTTTTTTGCCGGATTAAACGATTCAGGCTTCACATACACAAGGTCGCATATACCTTTGAACATCCCATTTCCAAGCGCCGATTCCGAGTAGATTATTGTCTCTTCAGGCTTAATGTTCCCCAGATTGATAATCGAGGTCTCATCAGTACGGACGACCGGCCTTATTTGGAGAAAGTTGAATATTTTGGGGGCACCCGGAGGTGTTTCGAGATTGGCCGCAAATTCTATTTCAATAGGATTATTCATCTCCTTCTGCCCGAGATCGAGCAGGGTGCTTAAAATTTCAGCGAGAGGGAAGAGCCGGTGCTGAAGCACGTTGGCGAAAGTTATAATCCTTTTACCGGGATAATTTATTCCATCCCGGAGAATATTATTGTTGTAATCGTATGTTGACGCAACATACTTCATTGCACCCTCATTGGTGACATCATTTATTCCTAACCTGAGAATATTGACTCCGTCGTCGGTTGAAGGAACAAAACTGTCTATCTTAAGGTCAAGAGCACGAAATTCTTTCTGAGTATCCCTGAGAGCTGCTTCAATTGAGGAGAGCTGAAGAATCTTTTTGTAGTGCCTGGGTGAAAACCTGAGTGACAGTCCTCCTTCCACGATCAGTTTACCGAGTCCAAAAGCAATGTTTGCAATGCCATCTTCAGCTTTTTCGGATCCTATCGGATAATAATTGATCGACTGGGCAACTCCTGATAAAGTCGGATAAAACATGTCGCCATGCCTGTTCCCGCATATTTCCTGCAGAATAATACCCATCTTCTCCTCGTCGATAACGTTTGCTGTTGCAGTCATATATGCTTTACTTCCCTTATAATAGACTGAGGCATATACTTCTTTTATGGCATCTGAAATCATTTTCACCATCATCTTGTTATCAGGATGCCGGGGAATCATATATGTTGAGTAAATACCTGCAAAAGGCTGATAATGTGAATCCTCAAGTTTACTTGATGATCTCACTGCAATCGGATGACTTCTTGAGACAGCAAGAATAGAGTAAAAATCCTGGTAAACCCTGCCCGGAAGTTCAGCATTAAGAAATCTGTTAAGTATTTCTTCGTCCGGAACATCGGATAGAGCAACCGAGTAGAGATTATTATGATCCATGAACTCATCAAAGATATCGGTGCTCAGGACGACTGTCCTCGGTATGGTGATCAGAACATCAGGAAATTTGTTGAAAAGCTTATGGATTTTAATTATCCTGTTAATAAATGCGAGTCCGCGTGCTTTGCCTCCGATTGATGCATCCCCGATCCGTGAAAATACCTGGTATTCATCATAGCTGCTCTTATCAAATTTGGCGATGACGCCCCGTCCTTTACCCAACCTGAAGCTCGAGATTGCAACATAGAGGAACCGCCTCATCTCATCCATAGTCTCAAAATCTTCCTTCCGGATATACTTGAACATCTGGGCTACAGGGAAAAGAGCCCTTGCATTCAGCCATTTGGAGAAATGGTTTCTGGTCGCATGAAATTCAAGGGTCTTATCGGGTATGGTAAGGAGCTTCTGCTGCAAACTTTGCAGATCGGTGGCGATTGCGATTGGCTCCATGGTATCGGGGTTCTTGAAAACAAAAGGGCCGAAAGCAAGGTTCTGGATTATAAAGTTCCTCAGCTCAAGTGACAGCGATTTCGAATATTTGTTAATAAAGCCTGCGCCAAGTTCCTCAGCAATTTTTTTATGCACCGAGCTTGAGGATTGTATCAGAAAAGGCACCTTGTCATCATCGGCCATTATAGCTTTACACAACTCGATCCCGGCATTTTCATCACTTACATTGTCTTTCTTATAGCTGATATCGGATATTACACCAAGTACATTGTATTTATACTTTTTGTAAAGATCGAGAGCATCATTGTAGTTATTAGCAAGAAGAATCTTCGGCCGGCCCCTCCTTTTCAGCATCCTTTGATGTTCATTAAGAGCTTCGCGCTGGAAATCGAGCGATTGCAAAAGAACGATCCTGTAGATATTAGGAAGATATGATGAGATATACCTGATTGAGTTTTCGACAAGAATGATTGCCTGTACTCCAATATTTTCAATATCAAATTCGGCATTCATCTTATCCTCAATCAGTTTTATGATGGCAAGAATCAGTGACGCATCCCCAAGCCAGCAAAAAACATAGTCAATTGCACTGAGATCCTCTCCCTCGAGCCTGAGCGAAACTTCCCGTGAAAAGTATGTAAGAACAACTATTGGTATATGCTCGTACCTGGCCTTGATCATCTTGGCAAAGGCAAATACATCAGTTCCTCTCAGGCTGAGCATAGAAATTACCAGATCGATATTCCCTTCCTGCAATATTCTGAATGCATCCTCGGCGTTATCTGTCTGGATAAAGGAAGGCGGGTGCCTCAGATTAAGAGAGACATACTCATTGAATATCTGCTCATCAATTCTCCCGTCTTCTTCGAGCATGTAATTGTCATAATTACTGCATATTAACAGCACACGATGAATCCTCTTCTGCATCAGAAGGTCAAAGGATGTATCAGTGAAATCGTACTTCTGCAGATCGAGTATCCCTTCAATGATCGTCATATGTCACAGCTTTTTTTGATTCATTGAGATTACAGCCATTCCTTTTTTCCCATCCATCCGGACAAGCAATGGTTCTTCAAACCTGACATGTTTGAAGAATTCACCTTTCTCCACAACCTGCTGGCTACTTATATTTTCCCAGCAGATCCTGTCCTGATCAGAATCCTGATTGATTGAAAAATAACCGACATTCATCGATGTCACATTATGAAAAAAGTGGGAGCCAAGAGAAGCATCAGGGTGAAAATCAGGCAAAGAGACCTCAACAATAACTTTTGCTCCGGATATCTGTGGCCAGGCTACCGGGATGCCAAGAAACCTGTCGCGTGTGCCCCATCGACCCGGGCCGATCAGTATAAACTTGCGGCCATCCCTGACCATTTTTTCATTCATAACCGCAATCTCAGCTGCCATTTCAACAGTCAGCTTATTATCAAATTTTTCAGGTTCCAGATATATTATATCCGTGATATAATCCAATATCCCGTTGCCCATGCTTTTCCCTGTTAAAAGGATCAGTTCTTTTTCATCTATTGTATCACGATCAATATTATAGCCCGCTCCGGTTCCCAGCAATGGTTTTATCTGAAGAAGATAAAATGAAGCATTTCCGTTTTCATCTTTTGTAAGGTCAGCCGCGAATTCTATTTCAACCGGAGTTCCGCAGGCTTCAGTAACAACATCCAGCACAGTTTTAAGAGTTGGGGCAAGCGGAATATAGTTATATTTAAGTATATCAGCGAAATTAATTACCCGTGGACCCTGAGCATCGAGACCAGGAGTAATCGTGTCATTGTCGGGATTAAGAACCGATGCAATGTGATTCAATGTCCCGTGATCTTCCGCAAAGCTGATATCCAGCATTTTAAGGCCGGCGTTCTCTCCCTCCAGAAGGTTGAGGTCTTTCTTTGCCATATCGATGGCATAGAACCTGACCTGTGAGTTTTTGTAAAGATCTTTTTGGGAGATGATCTCCAGAGCAGGATATGAAGGAGAAAACCTGTATGTCAGATTACCTTCCATGACATACTGGCCAAGTCCTACTGCTGCCACGGCAAATCCTTCTTTCGGCGTCATATGGGAAACAGGATAGAAATTGAATGATTGCGCAGATCCGCTTATATGCGGATAAAAAGTATCATCATACCTGTTCCCGACAACTTCCTGGATCACGACTGCCATTTTCTCGAGCTCTATTTTATAATTAATAGCCTCAAAATAAGCCCGTGCGTTTTTTGAATAAATAGATGCAAACACAAGTTTTATTGCTTCAGACAACTGTTTCAGCCTGACATCTGTATCAGGATTGTTATTAGGGACAAGGTATGTTCCGAAAATGCCTGAAAATGGCTGACTCAATGAATCTTCGAAAAGACTTGATGACCTGATAGCCAGTGGTCTGGTGATTTTTTCAAGAAAGATCCGCAACTTCTTTTCCAGGGTATAAGTCAGGCTTCCTTCTATAAAAGCTTTCTGAATCACATTTACATTCTTCTCCTCTTTTACAAAATTCCACAGATGATTCCTTTCCATGAACATATCAAATTCATCTGTCCCTATAATTGCAGTAACCGGCGTATTGATATTTATTCCGGGGATCAGTCTGCCAAGCTCGAAACTGTAGATCAGGGTATTGATGAATGCGAGTCCTCTTCCTTTTCCACCAAGCGACCCGGCAGAAAGACTCACTACATTGGTTTCATCGATCACTGATGATTCTTCAAAATTGATCACCCTGCCTTTGTTCAGTTCCTGTCTTCGTCTGCGTATTATACTGAGTAAAAATTCTCTTAGTTCCTTAAGACTGTTAAAATCTGATACTTTAATAGGATTGATAAGTTTGGCGATCTTTACTTCTCCCCTTGCCATAAGCCATTGCGAGAAATGATTTCTCATGGCATGATAAGAAAGGGAATCCTCAGGCACAGTCTCAAGGTAGGCTTCAAACTCCTTCATTGATTTTGCCACAGCAATCTGCCGTCCATGGTTATCCCTGTATACAAAATGACCAAATCCGAGATAATAGTTGATGAAGGATTTCAGATCCTGAAGCAGGCTTTCAGAATTTTTGTTTATGAAATTTGACTTCAGGGTAAAGGCATATTTCGCGTTCTCACGATCAGATGACTGTAGCACAGTCGGAAGATTTGGCAGGTCTGTTTTAATGAACTGGATAAGTTCAAAGCCTGCTTTTTCGTTCATTTCTCCATTTCGTGGAAACCTCATATCGGAAATGACACATAACAGGTTGTTCCTGTAATTATTAAAGATATTTATAGCACTTTCCCAGTCTGAGGCAAGAAGAATTTTCGGTCTTGCCCTGAGTTTCAACACTTTATAGAGCTCATCTGTTGAAACATCCTCAATCAGGCTCTTTGTCTGGTCCATGACCAGGTTGTAAAGCATGGGAAGATAGCTTGAATAATAATCAGCCGAATCTTCAACAAGCAGAATCACTCCTGTCAGTCCCTTCATCGTATCATTTTCAACATTCACCCTGTCCTCAAGAAGGGAAACCATTGCAAAAAACACCTTGGATTCACCCGTCCATACAAAGTAATTATCAAAAGGCACTTTCATGGCTTTCTGCTTCTTTACAAAAGCCATATCCGATGGATTATTAAGAAGGAGGTAAGTAGGAAGATAAGGATATTTGTATTTTATTTTCCTGCACATGTCCAAAGGGCTCTCCTTATCCACTCCGATCATAATAATGACCATATCATAATGCCTGGCTTTCAGCCTGTTAAAAGCTTCTTCCTCACTCGAAACCCCTGTAACCCTTGGAATTGAGGTAAGGCTCATCTGGTAATACTCTCCAAGAATATGATCAGCAAACCGTCCTTCACCTTCAATCGAATAAGCGTCATAAAGGTTTGCAACAAGAAGAATCTCTTTTACCTTAAAAGGCTGGAGGTCATGGAAGACATCCCTTTCTGCGTTATGCCGGTCAAGGAATTTTTGCAAAAGCTTTTTACTTGGAATATTTGTAAAATCATACTCCTCTTTCCTGGGAACAGCTGTTGTACGAATAATATCCCTGGCTTTGTAACTGTTAATATATCCGGTTATGAGACTGGCAATATTCTGAATGAGATCTCTTTCTTCCTTCAGGAAAGGACCTTCATTTTCTTCTCTGAACTCTTTTGTATAGAAAATTTCAATAGACCCTGTTTCATCATCAATTGTGTTGAATTCCTGAACCATTTTCCATCTGGTTTCCTGAAATTCCAGAGATTCAAATTTATTCAGCATAAAGGATATCCTGGCAACAGTATATTCAGGATATTGCCAGGCTGCCGGTAAAAGCAGCACAATTTGCTGGAGCGTCTCCTCTATTGGCTTACCCTCCTTAAGAATATAAGTAGTCTGGTTTATGCAGGATAGTTCCTTTACCCTTTCCCGTTGCTCATGTAACAGACGGCTGAATTCAGGTGTTATATGGTTACTGGTATCCATCAGACAGAAATATAAAGGATAAGAATTCGAAATTACTAAAATTCTGTTATCCGTATTAATAAATGATGATGGAAGCTCTCCGGAACCATTCTTACCAGCCCTGATGGCTGGCTTTCCGGCAGTTTATTCTACTTTCCATACCGATCCGCTGTTCAGCAGATCATCCATGCATTTGATCTTAGAAGAATTCTTAATCTCATTTATCTGGGAAACAACATCATTTTCATATGTCGGACCAGGGACCTCCCTTATGACACCGAGAGCTAACGGATATGCGGGATACCTCATGTTTGCAAGCATATACTGGATACCGGGATTGGGTTCGAAAGCATCATGAACGAGAATATTCTTTTCACTGATTCCATTTTCCCCAAGTTTAACTACCCTGAGCTTCATTCCGTCAAGGATAAGTCCTTTCTCATTCTCTTTTCCAAAAATCATGGGCTCACCATGCTTAAGGATCAGTGTCCTGTCATCCCTGACATCCCTTCCTGTCACTGTTTCATGAATTCCATCGTTGAAAATTACGCAGTTCTGGAGCACTTCAACGACCGAGGTTCCCTTATGTTTTGCAGCTTCAGCATATATCTGGGTTGAAAGCGAAACGTTAGAATCGATAGTTCGCGCAAAGAACTTGCCTTTAGCACCAATTACAAGTTCGCCGACCGAAAATGGCTCTTCTACCGTTCCATACGGGGAGGTTTTTGTGATAATACCCTTTTCGGACGTCGGGGAGTACTGACCTTTTGTAAGGCCATAGATTTCATTATTGAAGAGAATGATATTTATATCAATATTCCGGCGTACTAAATGGATGAAATGATTACCTCCAATGGCAAGTGCATCACCATCACCTGTTATCTGCCATACCGAAAGTTCCGGATTTGCAATTTTTACACCGCTGGCAATAGCCGAAGCGCGGCCATGGATCCCGTGAAATCCGTAAGTATTCATATAATAAGGGAATCTGGATGAGCAGCCAATACCTGAAATAAAGGCAAATTTTTCTCTGGGGATGCCCAGTTCTGATAGTGCTTTCTGAACCGCATTCAGTACGGCGTGATCGCCGCACCCGGGGCACCATCTTACTTCCTGATCGCTCTTAAAATCCCTGGGGGTTAACTGATTTGATGTAACTTCGGTCATAGCTTTATCCTTCAAGTATTTCTATACATTTCTCCTTAATCTCTTTGATTGTAAAGGGAAGTCCCTGAATTTTGTTGATCTGTTCATAATGGAATTCCGGGAACTTCATCCGAAGATAGTTTGCGAACTGTCCCATATTGAGTTCACATACAACTATCTTCTTGAACCTGCTGAAAACCTCCCGTACATTCCGGGGCAGAGGATTGATATAATTGAAAGTGACATTGCTGATCTTATATCCTTCATTCTGCAATTCACGAACAGCAATAAAGCGATATCCGGATGAACCGCCCCAGCCGACTGCCAGGAGTTCGCCGGAACTTTCCCCAGTAACTTCCAGATCAGGAACTTTTTCCACAACACGGGCGACTTTCTCATCCCTTATATGTACCATCAGTTCATGGTTCTCAGGAGTATATGAGACTGTGCCCTTCACTGTCTTTTCAAGTCCTCCGATACGATGTTCCAGACCCGGTGTGCCAGGAATAGCCCAGAATCTTGCGAGTTTCGCAGTGTCCCTTTTGTATGGCAGATAAGGAAGCTCCTTTTGACTG
>Ga0299915_10004255_pt1 | contig 10425 bp, 8 predicted proteins | sample RVTome_13_FD_200263 | JGI IMG/M metagenome (GOLD analysis project Ga0299915, IMG submission 200263) | Soil microbial communities from uranium-contaminated site in the Upper Colorado River Basin, Wyoming, United States - RVT92D227 (version 2) ... | reverse complement strand
GCATAGATATTACAGAGAAGCGAGACCAAGGGACTAGTTTTTGAAAAAGGCTGAAGGAAAGGTCTTTTCCCAATAAAGAAAGTACAAAAGTCCAGCATTTCTACAACATGACGCATCTCCTCTGATAGCCAGGGGGCTCCTTGGGTGAGATTCCGATAATTAAAAGAGACCCAATCTTCTATACATTCTGGAACACGCAGTCCATGTTTTACTGTAATATCAAAGAGCTCAGTGCCAGGGAAAGGAGTATAGATATTAAAGGAAGTCTCAGCTTTACGATTTTCATCGAGGAGCCTGAAGGCAAGCGAAACGGATTCGGTGAGGTCTTCTTTTGTTTCTGTCGGAAGCCCCATCATAAAAAGGTAAACAGGGGACATATCAAACTTTTTCATTAGATTGTTTACTTCGAGAAGGCGCTGCACATCAACAGGTTTTTTCAGTAAGGCCTGAATCTTTTCTGAACCGGACTCGACAGCTATAGGAAGGCGTCGGCAGCCAGCTCTTTGGAGCAACTCAAAGTCCATTTCGTCCATCTGTAAAATAGAACGAATATCAATATTGATTTTTGAGATGAGGACATTTAAGTTTTCCCTTATAATCCCTTCCAGGATCAGTCGTCCACGACGGAAGTCAACAAAGAAGTTACTATCATTAAAAGTCAGCCCCCTGATGTTATATCTCTGCACAACATATTTTATCCTCTGAACAACAAGGTCAGGGTCCATTGGCCGCCATTTTCTTTGATCAATGGCGACATTGTAACAGAATGTACACTGATGTGGGCAACCACGGCTTGTAAAAAAATAGATGTGCTCAATGCCAAACATCGTCCTGGCATATTTCCTTGGCTCAATAAGGTGATATGGAAGAGGAGGCTGTTTATTGAGATCTATAAAAGGCCGTATGCCTGTATCTTTAATATGACCATTATCTTTGTACCATATCCCTCTGATTGTACTAAGAGATCGTTTACCTTCGAGGGCTTGAACAAGTTCCAAGAGGGTCTCTTCCCCTTCACCCTGAACAACAATATCTATATTTTCGTTCTGGAGTGTTTGAGCAGGTAGGAGACTGGGATGTATTCCCCCCCAGATGACTGGTGAATTTCCATATTCCTTGACTATTTTCGAGATTTCCAAGGCATGCCGAAGTTGAGGTCCTGTCATGGATGAAACACCAACACAGATAGGGTCTTTGTGAAGTTCCTGTTTCAGAATAGATCGCCATCGCGGTTCAACCCTCTGGTCAATGATCTTAACATCGTATCCTGCATTCATTACAGGTGGAGCAATACAGAGTAGACTCATCGGGATCGCTATTCTGGGCTGGGCCTGCCAGCCCCTAATGATGTATGGATATACAAGGAGAACACGTTTACTCATCTCTCAATTCTCCTGCTGATCCCTTTCCTTCCCATGATTCATTGATGCAAAATGTGAGAGCCATTTAAATAGACGATATACACGCATATTATCATGAGTATAACCACAGAAGTTGCAATCAGAGTGTTCAGCAATGGAGGCCAGCCCCCTGCGCGTCATCGTCCTTCTACGGAACGTGCGAAAGCCCGAGTTATTCCACATCTCCCGGAGCCCCTCTTCATTGAGATTGCCCATTGTAAGAGCACACCGATGGCAGGGCAAAACATTACCATTAACCCTGACACGAGCATGAAGCCATGCAATATAGCATGGCGTCTTCTGCCATACAGAATAGCCTATCTTATAACGTCGGATGGTATCTCCGATGTTATGCTTTAAAGAAAGGGAATTCAACCTTTTTTCCATCTGTATTAGGGAATGGAGCAAAAGCTTTTCTTCATCCTGAGAAAGCGATATTGATGCCAATGAGTCCCACCAGCACTTAAAGGGAGAAAAAGTCAGGGCGTCACACCCAGTGTCATGGGTGAAATCTACCATCGTATCAATATTTTTAAAATTGTCCCGGTTGATAGGAAAATGAAGGACGACAGAAGGAATATTACTGTTCTGCTCAGCCTTGAGGCGTGTCAGGAATTTGAGACCTTCTATAATCTTTGTAAAATTTGTTGGATTACTTCCGGGGTAGTTCTTTTCGTATTCCTCAGGTGAACTGGCCCAGAGAGTCACTCTTAGAGTATTAGGGTGAGAGTCCATAAGGGATTTTATTCTTATTTCGTCAAGCAGGGTACCGTTCGTTAAGAGAATAACGTGAAGTCCTACTCCTTTGGCTGCTGAAATCATATCGAAGATACGGGGGTGAAGAAGAGGTTCTCCTTCTCCTGTAAGATGTATGGTGTTTGTACCCATTGTCTTGAGATCATCACATAATTTCTTGTACAGATCGAAAGGGATATCCATGATGGTATCACCTACAAATGGTGACTTCTTTGATATAGGGGAGTGGAAGCGGCAACCGATGCACTGCAGATTGCACCGCCGGGTTGTATCAACTGTTACATAGAAGGGTCCCGAATAGGCGATATCGCCTTTAATTAATCCTTCAAGAAGTTTTATTTTTTGATAGAGTGTTGCCATGGTTACTTTATTCCGGCATGGGGACCAATGCTCATAGCATCATTTCGCATCGTCATCATCTATAGCTTTAAGCAAGAAGACATTCACATCGCCAAATAGATTGTTACCTGGAAGGAGCCTTGCCAGGAGGTGAAAAACCCAGGAGTATCTCTTACGGCTCACTTTATATCCCTTCATTGGAAACAAAAGATGCTCGACCAGCTTGAGGCCCGCCTGCAGCAGGTACTGACGGATGAACAGGTCATAGAAGATAGGCGAAATATGGTTGGGTACTTTTTCATCCATCATATGTAATTTCCCGGTGAGTAAAAATCTGAAACGGGAGGGTGCACTGTCCATATTGGGCGTTGTAACCAAAGCGATCCCGTCTGGTTTAAGCAAGGAGCGAACATAACGCAGAAAGGCAATAGGACTTTCGAGATGTTCGATCACCTCCACTGCAGTAACAAAATCAAATCCCCTGTCTTCCAAGGAACAGGGAATTGGGTTATTCAGATTCATTTGAACGAAGGGGATATCGGCTTTGAACCTCTCATTGCTTACATCAACGGCAATCACTTCAAACCCCAGTTCACGGAGACGTACTGCAAGCGCACCACTTCCCGCTCCGAGGTCAATGGCACGGCCTCCCCGAAGGGCATAGCGCTTAAGGATGGAGTCAAGGAAACCGTGAAGCCCCCTGATCGTATGTTCTTTCAGATACACGGATCATTCACCAAGATAACTGCATAGAAAATCCCCCTCACCCTCCCCTCTCCCCCAAATTTGGGGAGAGGATAAAGGTGAGAGGACACAAGATAAATTAAATCTTCATTCCATTGTCTATAAAATTTAATAATTTAGTCTTGTCTTCCAAATAATCCAAGCCCCTTTACCAGTTTGGTTTCGATGGGAAATCGTGCATCAAGATTTGTAACACGGTATCGAGCGATGGGATAATACAGTCTTGATAAAGCCACCACGAAGGGATTCGTTTTCTTATAAGGAGTAACAAAATGCCCTTTTCCCAGGAACATCAATGGGAAGTCTAACCCCGTAATCAATTTTCTCATTTCCGGTTTAATCCATTCAGATTCCTTTGGAATGTTTCGGAAGTTAAAACAAGCCCAGTCTTCCAAGCATTGAGGTTCTTTTAATCCAAGCTGAACGGTAAAGTCAAAGAGCTCGGTTCCTGGATACGGTGTATAAATATTAAACGTCTTGACGGCTCGGGGATTTTCATCTGTAAGCTGGACAGCCAAACGGATGCTTTGAGCCAATTCGTCAGGGGTTTCAGTGGGCAGCCCCATCATAAAAAGATAGAGTGGGACGATCGGAAAAGGTGTAAGTTTCCTGTTTGCTTCGATGACCTTTCCCACGGTTTCGCCCTTCTTAATAAGATCTAATATTCGCTGACTTCCTGACTCGACCCCCACGTGGATTCGTTTGACCCCTGAATTTACCAGCAACTCAAGAAAATCCCGGTCCATCCTGCAGATTTCATCTGCCCGTATCTGTAGTTTCCCAATGGTGATTTTTAGGCCAGCCCGGGCAATCCTGGAAAGAATGTCGTAAGCCCGGTTCATATCGATAAAGAAATTGTCATCCGTGAAGAGAAACCCCCGTATGTTGTAATCACGGATGATATGTTTGATCCGATCAAAAACGGTTTCAGCTTTCATAGCCCGCCATTTTCTTTTGTGAAAGACAGGTTCCCAGCAAAAAGCGCAACCAAATGTGCATCCTCGACTGGAATTGAGGCTGATGTGATCGTTGCCGAAAAGACGACGTCGGTAGTGGTCTATATTAATAAGGTGATAGGAGAGAGGGGACTGTTCGTCGAGGTTCACAAAAGGACGATTGCCAGTATAAAGGACCTTGCCGTTTTCCTTGTAGCAGATACCAGAAACCTCGCTTAAAGATCTACCCGATTCTAATGCTTTTACAAGCTCCGGAAATGTTTCTTCTCCCTCTCCAACCACTATAATGTCTATGTAGGGATTTTCAAGAGTCTGTTCAGGAAGTAGGCTTGCATGAATGCCACCCCAAACAATAGGTACGTCTGGATAGATTTTCCTTACTAACCTGCAGATGGCCAGCCCATGCAGGATCTGGGGTCCTGTCATGCAGGTCACTCCGAAACAGATCGGCTTTTGGGATAAAGCCTGTAGAAGCTCTCTTTTCCAATTGGGATTTGCAAATTCGTCTATGATTTTAATACGGTATCCCTGGCGATCAAGAGGGGTAGCAGGGCAGAGGAGGCTTAAAGGAAGTTCCACTCGCCTTTGTACTTGCTTCCCACTACGTGGGGCAGGATTGAATAACACAATGTCCATGGTTGACCTTTGCAGTCCGCTACCCCCCACCCTAACCCTCCCCCTCAAGGGGGGAGGGTTAGGGTGGGGGTGATATCATTTATTTATTTAGCTCTCTTTTAGAACCAACGAGTTGAGGGTCGAAGGCTTCAAATAATTCAGGGCATTCCAGATGGCCGGGTGATTTATGAGTAAAGATGTATTCTCCGACAACTGGAGCGAGCTTAGAGACCCCAATGCCACTTACCTCTTCAACCGTTTTTGATAGTCGCTTCAAGTCTTTGAGTGAAATGCCCGTATCAAAACCCTTCAGATATAGGCTCAAAGCTAACTGCTCAAGCGAAGCATTTCCTGCCCTGTCCCCAAGCCCATTAATCGTTACATCCAAACCATCAGCACCAGCATAAATGGCAGATAGAGAATTAGCTGTTGCCAGCCCTAAATCATTATGCCCGTGAAAAAAAAGTGGAACTTCCAAATTATCTTTTAGTCGTTTCACCAAATCATAAATTTCAAAAGGATCGGAGCTTCCATTCGTATCATAAATAGTTAGTCGCCTGGCACCGCCGTTCCCAGATTCTCTTGCTATTTCAAGTAAAAAATCAATTTCTGTTTGTGTGGAGTGGGGAAAACCCACACCCACTTCTGATAGGTATTGTAAAGAAAAAGCAAGCGCCTCTAAAAGGTGCCTTATCTTAACGCTTTTTTCATAAGGTTTTCTTTTGGGAGAAACAGGCATCAAGAGATCAAATCGATTCAAGTATCTGCTGGCTTCTTTTATTTCTTCCCGATACCCCGGGTTATCAACATATATCAGCCCTGATGTTCTTATCTGTAATTTTTCTTCGCTCAGCCTTTTAACAAATTCTAAATCTTCAAAAACTTTCCCTGGTGCGACCACTTCAATTTCGGGGACTTGTGCTTGATCAAGTAATCTAACTATTTTAAGTTTTTGCTCTATTGTCAAATTCACATTAGGGACATCCAACCCTTCCCTCAGGGTAGAGTCTTTGATGATTATTTTTTTAGAAGAGTTGACCTTCTTCATTGTTGGTCAATTTTTTTACATAATGCTGTTATGATTGGACACCCCTTACAAAACATGAAAATTATCAAGTGTTATCCTCCCCCTTGATGGGGGAGGATTAAGGTGGGGGATATTCATGGTATATTCCCCCCTCACCCCCGCCCTCTCCCACCTGGGGGAGAGGGGGATAAGTTGCTATTTTCTGAGTTATAATTCGCCTATTTCATCTAATTTTGAAATTCTGAATTCAGGTTTTGCTTTGCCATCTGCCTCACTGATACCACTGGTGAGACAGCATAATACTTTACTCCCCTTTGCGATTTTACCTCTGTTGATTTCTTTCAAAGTCCCTGCCAAAGCGATCAAACCCGTTTTTTCAATTACTCCTCCATTGTTTAAGGTAATTTCAATTCCGTGATCTTTCAGTAAGTCCAAAACCCTTTCCCCATAGAAATCTTTTTCCAAAAATTCGGTAAATTCCTGATGATTGATTATGGTCAGTTCTCCCGCAGTATGAACGAGAATCTTTGTAAGGTCTTCATAAGTGCCATATGTTTGTGGTTTAGCGTCATACATCACCCTTGTCAGTAATGCTTTCATAGAATCTATTTCGGCTGAGTCTATCTCGACCTTCTTTGTTTTCCAGGCCCTAAACATGGGAGAATTGGCTTCTTGCTGGACACCCAGAAACCGTGGGAGTTCATTTAATTCTTGTTTAAAATTTCTCAATACCCGGTAGATACCAATGGGCCCAAAAGCCGCACTAATAGTTTGTGTTAACCAATCAAACTTCTCCTTTTCCAATATATGTTCAATAATAAAAAAACCTCTAAACATGGAGGCCTCGTAACGCCAAGCTTTCTCAGGAATATGTTTCAGTCCATTTAATTTTCCAAGCAAATGGGCTGCTTCTTTAACCATTCCGGGTTTTTCAACAGAAAAGAGATGGGCTTTTTTTGATTTGAATATTTCACTGTTTAACAGGAATAGATTTTCTTCTGGCATAAACATAAACGTCTCTAACCCTGCCTTCACACCATATTGGGTTAAAGCTGTTCCAGTATTGCCACCGGACTCGAATACCACCTTTTCATAACCATTTAATTTACATTTGGCTATGGTAATGCATCCATCAATGGACTTTAATGTTTTTGTATGCATTAAAGAGGTTTCATCTAAGATAAAGATTTCTACTCCTTTATAGATCAACAAGGGGAAGATCCTCGCCCCTTCCCTTATGCTTGTCCTTTTCAGCCATTCTTTATATTCCGAATCTTCCTCAACAGTCATTCCAAACTGAAATGCATTCCTGTATCTGAGAACAATGCTTTTTTCTGTTTTGTATTTTGGATCAATTGCTCTATTGAGGTCTATCTTATTCCCTGTTAAAAGTTTCATAAGAGATCATGTCCTTTAAGGGGCTTAAAATCTTAGGTTTAGGAATTTCATCTGGATAGCCTAATGGGACGATGGTGATCGGATCTATGGTTTGAGGAATATCCAAAACCTGTCTCACCTCTTGTGAAATTCTTGGTTCCCCCATTCGGTAAGCCGACAGGTAAACGCTCCCCAACCCCCTGCTATATGCTCCCAGTATTAAATTTGCCGTGGCCAATACTCCATTTTCAATTTCTCGCTCATAGGATTTCTGTTTATCCACACAAACGACAATAATCACAGGGGCCTTCCACAAAAAATCGGCTTTATAATCTTGTTTTTCTACCGGACAATACCTATTTTTGATTTCTACAAGCTGTTCTTTTATTTTCCCCTCTCTGATCACAATAAAATACCATGGTTGCCCGTTCATCGATGAAGGTGCTTGTATGGCAAAATCAAGCAAATCTTTAATGACAGAATCCGGGATTCCCCTGTTCTGATATTTTCTGATCGATCTTCTCCCTTTAATGGCTTCGTCTATTTCCATTTTTATACTCCCTGAACTCTCCCCTCTCCTTTGATCAATCGAGTTTATTATAATTGGTTGTCAAAATCCAGAAAATTTCAAATTTTTGTTACCCTGATAGCAACAAAGTAGCCAGTGAAAAAACGTGTTGGCAAACATGACAGACACTCAAAGGCCCGGAGAAAACGTAGGAAGTACCCTTGTGTCTTTGGTCTGGTATGTTTTTCCGTCCAACGAGCTACTACGACAGCCAACACACGGGGGCAGTGCATAATGGCATCCACTTCAAGAACATTGAATCCGACCTCTTTTAGGAGATGTTGTAGGCTATTTTGTCCCAAGGTGACGCCGACATAATAAGGGACAATCTTAAGACGTTGCAACAAACGAAAAGGAAGCCAATTACGCAAAAGGACGATTGGATTCGATAGATTGTCGAGGGTAATAATCATTTGCTTACCTGGCCGAAGCACTCGATGGAGTTCCCGCAAGCTTACAGTTATTTCTTTAGCTGATTCAAAATGATCTAAAGTCGAATTGGAGACGATGAAGTCAAATGAGTTATCCATAAATGGGAGACATCGGACATCTCCCCCAATAGTTCGAAAACTCGGGTAACGTAACCGGGCTTGATAGGCCACTAGAAAAGAAATATCCATGCCAATAACATGTTTGACACGAGCAGCCAGTAACGGATGTAATCCATCATTGACAGCCTCGTCGAATAAATCGGTTTTGAGCAGATGGTCAACCCTACCGACTGGCCACCATCGAAGCACCAGAGCCTTGTTGATCGAGTCACTATGGGTACGCCATAAATCCCGCAAACGATTTTTGGGGAATGTGAGTTTTTCTTCTTTAGCGATCAAAATACTCTTCTCTCATGTTCTTCGACCAGTCGAATCCCCCACTCTTTGAGCGAAAGGCTCGCCACACAGTAACCACTTCAGATAATTTTACAAACTTAAAAAGGAATAAGAGGAAGCAGTAACCCATTACGAAGATGGCATAAAGTATTAAATTAACTGACCAGGAAGACCGCAGCCACGCTAAAGGAAGAAAAAGTAATCCCAAAACAATGACCCCTATCCACTTTTTTAATGAATAGTTAACCACCCCTTGCATTTGCCATGTTAAATAACCCGAATAGATTGCCGATGCTGACAGAACGGTAATACAACCCCCCAGGCTTCCCCATTTGACAATAAGGAATGGTCCAAAACCCCAGATTAAAGCAAGCCGTATTACAGCCGCTAATACCGCTTTCTTAGGACGGTTATAAACAATGGTGAGAAGTATGGCCACATTACTCAAAACATGAGCCCACAACGTCATGGAGAGAGGTAATAAATTGGTCGCCACAGGCTGATAAGAAGCACCCAGTACCAGAGGCACAAGATCATTTCCGAGAAGGAGCACGCCAAACACCACGAACACCACGCCCACGGTCAACCAATTGATCAAATGCTCCATCCATTGCTTAAGGATTTCGGTTTCTCCTTGAGCTTGTAGGGTCATCATCAATGGGGCGAAGGCAATCGTAAATTGGTGAATGGCTGGTGAAATCGTGGAGTAAATATTATTGGCCAATCCAAAGTACCCCACCTGCACATAATCAGGATAGAATAATCGTACCAACACCTCTCCGCTATATTGAAAGGCAGAGGAGAGCAAGTTGAAAATGAGAAAGATAAAACCAAATCGGAGATAAGGGGTGAGGTAATGTATATCCAAACGTAATTCCTTCAAAGAGAAATAGGACTTCCCCCACCAAACCCCAATGAAGAGCACTATCCATTCCGTTATGAATAGTCCCATCAAAGCCCCTCGAAGACCGCCAAGATAAAAACCGATGATGACCAAGACAACTAAAAACCAATGGCGAAGGGTTTCGCCCATTCCCCAACGTGATGCCTGGTTGAGACCTAAGAAGAGGGTGAAAAAAGGACGGTTGCCTGCTCGAATCAATAGAGTACTTGCCATGATGATGAGCAGAAATCGGTCAAGGTCAGTTAACCACAAGGAGGTGAGCCATAAATATAAAATTGCGCCAATCGCACCACTCAAGAGACTCACCATCCATAAGTTGCTAAAGAGCTTTTGAAGTCTTTCTTTCTCTCCTTGAAACATAAAATTGGGGACATATCGCCCCATGATTTGGGTGAAGCCAAGATCACTACCCAACAGAAACCAGAGGTAAAGAGAGGTGACCAGCGCATATCGCCCATAGTCACTGGGACCCATCATTCGAGGCACCCAGACAGCAAATAAGAGACCGGCGATGATATGGAATCCTCTTTGAGCCAGAAGAAATCCGGCGTTTCGAATGGTGATTTGAGCTTCGTCAATCATGATATTTCAGGGACTATTCTCAGATTGTTCAACTCTCTTTTTCTATCAAAATCTTTTCCTATTTTGTTTTATCCATTCCCACAAAAAACCAGCCGCATTTGCCACTTGCGATATCACCAATAGCACTTTCACCAAAAAGGCTCGTTGCACCTGCTCTCGCCTTAACGGATAAAAAATTAAACCTATATAAAATTTGGGGTCTGGTCTGAAACTTCCCCAACCCTGTTGGGCTCTTTTTCGATGGAAACGAAAAGCACCGCGACCATATCCCCAATGTTGTCTGCAGAATCGGTAAAAGGTAAGGTCATTAGAATGGTAAACGATAGCCTC
>Ga0299915_10004254_pt1 | contig 10426 bp, 2 predicted proteins | sample RVTome_13_FD_200263 | JGI IMG/M metagenome (GOLD analysis project Ga0299915, IMG submission 200263) | Soil microbial communities from uranium-contaminated site in the Upper Colorado River Basin, Wyoming, United States - RVT92D227 (version 2) ... | reverse complement strand
TTGATGTATGTGGGGGAGTATGCGCAGTCCCTGCCCTACCTGGCGGAAGCGGAGGGGCTGGCAAACCGGGTGCAGTCGATCGATCAGATTGCCAATGTGCTGACCGTCCAGGCGCAATGCCTGTTCAGGACGGACCGTTGGGACGAGGTGCTGGGGCTGGAGGCGAAGTGGCGCGAACTCGAACGGCGCCATCCTCGCGAACGGGTGGGCGCGACCTGCTTCCTGGTCGCGCTGAGCGCCAGCGTGCATGCGCTGCGGGGAAACATCGACCTGGGGAGTTCCTACGCCCAGGAGTCCTATGAATATATGCTCTCGATTTCCGGCAAACCGGAGCAATGGCAGCGCAATCAGTTCTATTGAAGATCGCTGCCGCTGTTGGCACAGGGCGAGTTCGCCCTGCTCCGTGAGAGTCTAGAGCCGGCGCTCCACTTGTCCGGGCAGCCTGTGCAGCGAGGCACCATGGCGCACGAGCATGCCGTGTGCATGATGCTGGTGGAGGCTGCGACGATGGCCGCAGACGAGGCTGTCCTGGGGAGGTACGCGCCCAAGCTGGAGGAGCTGGCCCAGCGCGACGGGCACCTCCCCTACCTGGCGGTCGCCCATCGAGCATTGGGCGTAGCGCATCGGCTGGCCGGGGAGCCCGCCGAGGCGGAGGCGCGGCTGAAGCAGGCCCTGGAACTGTTCCAGGGGATGCAGGCCGGCTGGCAAGTCGGTCGGACGCTGTGCGAACTGGCGGAGTTGGATCTGGCCAGGTCCGATCGCACGGCCGCCCTCGAGCACTTCGGCCGGGCCCTGGAGGCCTTCGAAGCGCTGGGGGCGGCCCCCGACGCGGAGCGCACGAGGCAGGCGCTGGCGGCGATCTCCTAGCCCTCCTGAGGCGGCCCCTCGGCCAACCCCCGCGGGTCGACGTCCTCGATCCGAACCCCAGATCCCATCAGAACCCGCACCCTATGCTTGACCAGCTCTGACTCCAGCGGGACCGCCCGCTCGGCAAGCTCGCGCCCATCCAGTTCTACCTTGCGCACGCCCTGCGCCAAGCCGTCCGGGTTCTCCACTTCAATCTCATACATCGCTTGACCATGACGTAACTGCAGGCTGAACCGGTCCCACGAAGATGGTATGACGGGATCGATCATCAACCGATCCCCGCGAATCTTCACGCCCAGGACTTCCTCGATCCAGGCCCGGTACATCCATGCCGCAGAGCCGGTGTACCAGGTCCAACCCCCCTGGCCTTCCCGCCCGGCCAGTCGGTAGACGTCCGCCGCCACGGCGTAGGGCTCGACGCCGTACCTCCAAACCTCTGCTGCATTCCTGGCGTGCTCGATCGGGTTGAGCATCCTCAGCAGTCGGACGGCGCGATCCCCGTCGCCGCTGCGCGCAAAGGCCATGGCAAGCCAGAGCGCGGCATGGGTGTACTGGCCGCCGTTCTCCCGCACTCCCGGGGGGTAGCCCTGGATATAGCCGGGGGAGGGAGACGCCTTCTCAAACGGCGGCTTGAACAGCAGAACCAGCCTCTGGTCCTCGAGCACCAGATGCTTCCAGGCCGATTCGATGGCAGTTCTCGCTCGTTCACGGTCGCCGGCTCCACACAGCCAGGCCCAGGACTGGGGGAGGGAATCGATCTTGGCTTCCTCGCTGGCGGCCGAACCGATGGGAGAGCCGTCATCAAAGGTCGCCCGCAAGTACCACTCCCCATCCCAGGCCTGGCGTTCTACCCGAGCGGCCAACTCGCTCCCCCGCGCCCGGTACTCTCGCATGAGCTCGGTCTCTCCCATCCGGCCGGCCAATTCCGCCATGCCGGACAGCACCTCCACCAGAAACCAGGCCAACCACACGCTCTCTCCTTTGCCCTCCACGCCCACCCGGTTCATGGCGTCGTTCCAGTCACCGGTTCCGATCAGGGGCAGCCCGTGCGGCCCGGCCGTCAGCCCGCGCTCGACCGCCCGGCGGCAGTGCTCGAATAGCGAGGCATGCTCGTGCGCAACCGCAGGCTCCAAGAAGAGCTCCTGTTGGTCGTCCTCCAGAAGCGGCGCCCTTACGAAGGGGATTCTCTCCTGTAGGATACCGGCATCGCCGGTCGCCCGGACGTACTGAGCGACCGCGTAGGGCAGCCAGAGCAGGTCATCCGAGACTCGGGTCCGTGTCCCGGAATCTGCTGGTGGGAGCCACCAGTGCAGCACGTCACCCTCGCTGAATTGGTGCCTGGCCGCGAGCAGAATATGCTCTCTGGCCAGTTCGGGCGCTGCCTGCAGCAGGGCCAGCACATCCTGCAGTTGGTCGCGGAAGCCGTACGCTCCGCCGGATTGGTAAAACGCCGATCGGCCCCAGATCCGGCAGCTCAGGGTCTGGTACAACAGCCACCGGTTGAGCAGCAGGTCCGCCGAGGGCTCCGGGGTCTTCACCTGGACCGCGCCAAGCAGCCGATCCCACCAGGACTGCGTTAGGCTGAGCGCCGCCTCCACGTTGAGCGCCTCCCCATACCTGTGGACGAGCTGCTGGGCCTGCTTGAGCGTGCTCGCCTGACCCAACATGCAGGTCAGCTGCACCTCTTCACCCGGGTCCAGCTCAACCCGGGCCTGCAGCGCTGCGCACGGATCCAGGCCGGCGCCCGTCCGTCCGGATAGCCCGGCGCGCTGCATGGCTGCGGGGTTCCGCAGGTTGCCGAGGCGGCCCAGGAATTCGGTCCGATCTCCACTGAATGAGTGCGCCGTCGGACTCATGGCGGCAAAGGCGACCCGATCTGGATAGTCCGGATGGTACCCGTTGGTGGCAAGCAGCGCGCCGGATTCCTCATCCCACTCCGTCACCGTATGCAGCTGGGAAGCCTCATGGCTCTCGCCCAGCGTCCAGGTCAGGTAGTACGTGACCGATAGGCGGCGGCGCCGGCTGGAGTCATTGCGCAGCCGAAGGCGCTGCAGTTTCACCGGCGCGCCCCCGGCCTCATCCATCGGGACGAATACAGTGAGGGTCTGCTCGATGGCATGACTGTTGTGCTCGAAGATCGTGTAGCCGGCGCCATGCCGGGCGCGGTAGGCACCCCGCTCGCGAATAGGCCTGGCGGTCGGAGTCCAGAAAGCGCCGGTCTCCTGGTCGCGGATGTAGATGGCTTCCGAGGGCGGATCCAGCACCGGATCGTTCGACCAATCCGTCAATCGATTGCGCTGGCTGTTGCCACACCAGGTGAGTCCGGATCCGGACTCGCTGACCAGCGTGCCGAAGCTGGGGTTGGAAATCACGTTCACCCAAGGGGCCGGCGTGTGGGTGCCGGGCCCGAGGTAGATGGCGTACTCGCGACCATCCGGCGTAAACCCCCCCAGGCTGTTGAAGTAGGGCAGCTCCATGAACGGGAGCGGCGCGGAGGGTTCTTCGGCGATCGTCCTGGTCCTGATTCGATCGGGGTATTCAGGCGTTTCCGAGTGCGTGGCAAGCTGCTGCGATAGTGGCCCACGGGCGGCGATCAGCGAGACGTGGGCGGCGGCCAGAAACAGGGCCAGATCCTGCGCGGGCAATTGATCGATGCTGAGCAGGAATACGCCGCCTGGCTGGTCGACCGCGGTGAACATGGCCCGCGCCTGGATCAGCCCCTCCAGCTGCTCCCGGAGGGGCTGGTCGTAACTGCTGGATTCCTCATTCAGGATCACCAGGTCTGCCATCAGCCCGTGCTGCCGCCAGTACGCATGCGCCTGCAGCAGCCGGCGCACCAGGCTGATGTCCCGGGCCTCACCGATGGTGACCAGCGCGATGGGGAGGTCCCCCGACACCCCGTAGGGCCACAACCCCACTTGGCCCCTCTGGTTTCCCCGCAGCCGATCCGCCGGCGGCCGCAGGCTTGGGTTCGGATACAAGAGGTGGCTGGCGAGCTGCTGGAACCGGCGCGCTTCATCGGGCTGAATGCGCAGCAGCCGCAGCTCCAGCTGGGCGGCTGCCCAGGCCAGCTCCATGGCCTGGTCGATGGCGGCCGGGTCGCTGTATTTTTCGAGCAGCGCCAGAACCCGTTCGCGGCTCTCTCCCGCCGCCAGGACCAGCGACAACTGCATACGCTCCAGGGGCCTCAGCCGCACTCTCCTGCGCAGGCTGAAAATCGGATCCAGCACGTACCCCTGGCTGTTGGTGAGCTGATCGGCGATGCGCAGCGGCCGTTCCATGGTTCCGCCTCGACCGATGAAGTGGCGCCGGTCGGTCTCGAATTCGAAGCGGTGCTCGGACTCCTGGTCGAGGGTCAGGCGATGTCCGGCGAAGATGGCAGGCTCGTCCGGGCTGCGTGGTCGGCGCCGGGCCAGAAGCGCTCCCAGTTCGCCGAGCGCCTCAGTCTGGATGAACAGCTTGCTGAATGCCGGATGCTGCCGGTCGGTGCGGTGGGGCGCCAGCGCCAATTCCACATAGCTGGTGAGTTCCAGGTTGCGGACCCGGGGGGAGTGATTCACCAGGCTGATCCGGCGGATCTCCACATCGTCCTCTGGGGAGACGATGATCTCACTGGTGGTCTCCATGTTGCCATCCTTGCGGCGGAGTACCGCCCGATCCAAGGTGAAACTGGCCGAGTAGTCTTTCACCTGGCCGCGCACCGGATGGTAGGCGTTGGACCACAGCCGATCCGAATCGGAATCTCGGATATAGCAGAATGTGCCCCAGGGATCACGGGTGGTGTCAGATCGCCAGCGGGTGATCTGGAACTCCTTCCACTGGCTGTAGCCCCCTCCGGCGTTGGTCACCATCACGCTCAAGGCGCCATTCGAAAGCAGCTGGGTCCTCGGAGTGGGGGTGTTGGGCGTGTCGAATCGCGATTCTGAGGGTGCCGCCTCCGCGGCGCCGATGCGGAAGGAGGCCCGTTCGCGGGTAGAAATCTGATGGATGGGCGGCGCGATCGGGATTCGCTCGAAGAGCAGCGGCTCGGCCGAGCGCACTCGAGGATCTGCATGAAAGCGCCGTTGCATCGGGCCGTCGTTGATGAAGTTGTCCAGGGCCACCAGGGCCATGCCTTGATGGTGGGCCATGTAGGCGCGTATGATGACGCCTCGCTCGCCTTCCCGCAGGGGCGAGGCGCTGAAATCGACGGCCTCGAAATACCCATAGTCACCGAGCAGCCCGATGCGGGTAAGCAGCTTGAGGTTCTCGACCGCAGGCCGAGGCGCCAGGCCCACCGCCAGCAGCGTGGCGTAGGGAGCCACGACCAGATCCTCCTCCAGACCTCGCTTCAATCCCAGCTCGGGCACGCCGAAGGCGCGGTATTGGTAAGTCCTGTTCAAGTCCAAATCACCAAAGGCGGACTCGGAGACCCCCCAGGGAACACCCCGGCGCCGGCCGTAGTCAATCTGGACTGCCACCGCCTCCTCGCAGGCTTTCTCGAGCAGCGAGTTGGAGTAAGTCCGCTGCAGGATCAGGGGCATCAGGTATTCGAACATCGTCCCCGTCCAGCTCAGAAGGACCCGCCGCCTCCCGATGGAGGTATACGGTCGGCTCATCGAGAGCCAATGCTCGACCGGGACGTCGCCGCGGGCGATAGCCACAAAGCTCCCCAGGCGCGCTTCGCTGGCCAGCAGGTCATAGTGGGCAGTGTCCAATCGTCCTTCGGAGACGTTGAACCCGACCGCGAAGAGCCGGCGTTGGGGCTCATAGAGGAAGGCCATGTTGATGTCATCCGCGAAGCGCCGGACCTCTCCGATGAGCCCCTCCACGGCCGCCAGCATTTCACCCGCCAACCACTGGGAGTCCTGGAAGGCCTGTATCAAACGCTCCAGCCAACCCAGAAGCAGCGGATCCGTGGGGTGGGAGTCCGCCATGGCTCTCTGGAGTCTCGGGATGCTTCCGGCAAGCCCTCCCGCCAGAGCGGCCAGCGAGGGCACCTGGTGCAGGTCAGCCTGCGCCGCCAGCGTGACCTCCGGTCCGAGCGAGGCCAACTCCGCCTCCGTCTTTTCGCCCAGGATCTCGACCCAGCGCAAGTAGCGATCGACGGTAAGCAGCCAGGCGGCAGTCTGGCGCTCGGCCTGCCGAGCCCACTCCGTGGACGGAGCATCCTCGCCGGCCCGCTCCAGCACACGCTGGCCGAGGGCCGCGGTGCGGCCGCTGAGCTCTCGCAGCCAGCGAATGCTGTCCAGCGCGCGATCGGGAACTCCCTCCCTTTGTGAGAGCAACTCGCCTGCCCAGGCGGGCTGCAGATCCTCCAGATCTTCCTTCTGGAGGCTCTCCGCCAGAATCCCCAAGGCGTCGCGCAGACCGGCCAGAGGCCTCCCATCCAGCAGAGGAGCGTGAGCAAGCTCCGTCAGGCCCTGCTCCAGGCCCCACAGGGCGGCGAGCAAGTTGCCGCTGTCAACCGAGGAGACGTAGCGGGGCTCCAACGGCTGCAGAGTCCGCAAGTCGTACCAATTAAGCAGGTGCCCTTCGTAGCGCGGTAGGGAACCCAAGGTCTGCATGGTTCGGCTGAGCCGCTCGATCACCTGGTCTCCGTTCAGGTAGCCGAGATCACAGGCCGCCAGGGCGCTGAGCGCCCACATCCCGATGTTGGTCGGGCTGGTTCGCAGGGTGAGCTGATCCCGGTGCGAGACCTGATAGTTATCGGGAGGCAGCCAGGAAGTCTCTTCGTTGACGAATTCGTCGAAGAAGCGCCAGGTCCGCCGGGCAACCCGCCGCAGCAGCCTGCGCTCATTCCCCGAGAGTTGGGCAGCCTTCGGCGCGGGGCGCGCTCGGATGCTCAGCTCCCACCCAGTCAGCGGTGTGAGTGCCCACAGGCCAAGCCAGGGCGCGGCCAGGGGGAGACTCTCCGGCCTGGCGAGGTAGACCACGGCGCCCAGCCCCAGGCTCAGCGCGGTCACCAGGCTCAGCTTGCGCACAAACGCGGCCAGGTTCCCCGCCGCAGCCCACTGGGCCATCTGCGCCGGGTTCCACTCCAGCAGCTTGCGTTTGGACACCCAGCGCCGGTACCAGACTGTGGCGATGGCCTCCACGGACAACCAGGCCTGGTGGGCGAGCAGGGCGGCCTCAACCAGCCCCCGCAGCAGATCATGTCTGACCTGCCTCAAGGAGAAGCCCCACAAGGCATGCGGAGTAGTCGCCCAGGTGAAGGGCTGCGCCAGCGGCCGGAAGAGAATCGTGGCGGCGACCAAGGCAGAGGAGGCCAGCGCTGCCTGCGGGCCTGCCAGCCAGGAGGCGACCAGCAGGCCAAGGCTGGCCGCCGGAAGCAGGCTTCGCCGCAAATTGTCGAAGATCTTCCAGCGGTTGAGCACCGACAGGGGATTGGGGCCGCGGGATCCCTCCGGCAAGGGCACGCCTGGCAGGATCCAATCGGCAATCTGCCAATCCCCCCGAATCCAGCGGTGTTGCCGGAGGGCGTAGGTGGCGTAGTCGGACGGGAATTCATCGAAGAGCTCGATGTCGCTCGCCAGCCCGACCCGGAGATAGGCGCCTTCGATCAGATCGTGGCTGAGCAGCCGCTGCTCTGGAAAGCGGCCGGAAAGCACCCGGCTGAATGCACGCGGATCGTAGATGCCTTTCCCATGGTAAGAGCCTTCGCCGGAAAGATCCTGGTAGACCTCCGATACGGCCTTGGTGTAGGGATCGATTCCGACCGGATCGGTGAACAGCCGACTGAAGGCCGTGGAGGTTGCGCTGGGAAGTGTGGGGCTGACGCGAGGCTGGATGATGGCGTAGCTGCCGGCTGCGATCCGCCCTCGCGAATCGAAGCGCGGCTGGTTGAGCGGATGCGCCAGGGTCTCAATCATGCGGCGGGCGCTGTCCCGTGGGAGCCCGGTGTCGCTATCCACGGTGATCACGAAGCGCACGTCGGCCAGCCCGTCAGCCTCGCCCACGTACACCAGCTGGGGGGCCTCCGGGGCCCGGGTGCCCGCGATCAGCTGGTTCAACTCTTCCAGCTTGCCCCGCTTGCGCTCCCAGCCGATGTACTTGGCCTCCGATTCGGCCCAGGTTCGACCCCGGTGAAGCAGGAAGAACCGTCCACTTCCGTAGCGCTGGTTGAGCGCCTGGATGCACTCGACTGCGGTCTCCAGCAGCGCTGCATCCCCGGGCAGGGATGGCTGGTCGGCATCGCCGAAATCGGTGAACAAGCTGAACAGCAAATTGGGTTCAGGATTGGCCAGGTAGCGGATTTCGAGCCGCTCGGCTTCCTCCTGAACCGTACTCTGGTCGGTCATCAAGATCGGAGCCACCACCAGTGTGCGGAATGCGTCGGGGATGCCCGTTCTCTGGAAGTCCATCTTGGGCAAAGTGCGAGGAGGCAGCAGCCGGGTCACCAGGTAGTTCACGATCTCCTGGGCGATCTGGGTGCTGGGCCCCAGCAGCAGGATTCCCAGGCAGACGCCCAGCCAGCCCGCCAGGCTGCGGCCGGCCAGGCGAACCCACAGTGTCAGACTGGATGCGGCAAGCAGGGCGACCGCCGACAGGTAGATGGCGGTATGGCGCCGGTAGACCCACTCCCGCATCCGCAATCCGTACGGCTCGCGACAGTTCAAAGCGGCCCTGAGCTCCGGCCTGCCTGCGCCGACCAGGTAATGACCCACGTGCCGCCGGAGCTCCGCCTTGTCTCCCAGCAGGGGTGGGCGGGAAGCGAGTTTGACGGCGATCCGCGCGATTTGCAGCTCATCGGTGCCGGAGGCCCGGGAGAGCTGTTCGACCGCCCGGCGGTAGGAATCGCGGGTTTCGAAGTCCATGGAGGCGAGCGCCCAGGCAGGCTCCAGGCGTAGGATGCGTTCGACCCGGCTCTGCGCCTCGAAGACCTCCCTCCAATCCAGCAGGGCCAGCTGCCTTAGGCTGGTGATGGCATTGCCGATCGAGACCTGATCGCGGCCCTGGCGGCTCTGCTCCCTCAAGTTGACCTCGGTGAGCGGTCTCCCCAGCGTGCGCTCCAGCCAGCTCTGTGCGGGCACCAAGGCGGACACTTCGTCGTAGAGGTGCCCGATGATCTGAGCCGCGAAGTATGGGGCCGGGTCCGGCACGTCTTCGGCCAGCTCCGCCAGCACGGCGAATAGTCGGTTGGGATCCCTCCGGGCCGTGGCGAGCAGCCGGTTTCCCCAGAAGTCCGCCAACTCGCGTTGGCGCAGCTCCGCCATGGCCTGCACCGCCATGACGTGGATTCTCTCGATGAGCACCACCCGCAGCATCATCGGGAGGGCCCAGAGCTCGGCGATGGTCAGCGGCTTGACATCTTGATAGCTCTCCAAGAACTCGAGGATGATCTGGCGCTCCAGGCGCATCTGTGCCTGCGCCGCCAGTTCTCTGGCCAGACCATACACGCGGGGATGGCCTCGGTCAGGGCCGTTCGCCAGGGTCGGGAGCAGGCGGTAGAAGCGGTCAGGGAGGTTGGTCTGTATCTCCAGGGCATGGCTTTGGACGAGATACTCGTTGTCCAGGAGCCATTCCGACGCCCCTCCGACCATCTGGTCGAGGTACACCCCGTCCTGCAGGCCCTCGACGATGGTGTGGATCGAACTCCTGGCCGCTTCCAACCGATCCAGCAGGGCACGCTCCCCGGGCACGGCCGGCCCGGTTTGGTGCTCCGAAGCCAGCGTGGCTGCGTCCAGTTGGATCTGGGTGGCCTGCAGCGTCTGGCGCACAGAATCCAGAAATCCTCCCGGGGGCTGACGCTCGGGGTGCAGCACGAACACCGCCGGCGGCGTCTCACCCGAGCCGCGCAGGATGGGGATCGCCCAGCGCAGCCGGGCCAGAGGGCCCTGCAAGATCAGCAGCGTTTCCTCAGCAACCATCCACCTGGCGTGCTTCTGCAGCAGCATGCGGTCGACGCTGGGCCTGAGGCGTCCGGCCAGCAGCCAGCCGACCAGCAGGCCGATCCCGGTGCTCAGAATCGAGATGAGCGTGGCGAGCAAGGCGCTTCCCGATGCCGACGGCGGGATACTCAGACGGGAGCTGAGTGCGGCCGAGGTTCCACCCAACAGCAAGCCGGAGAGCAAGATGAAGGCAGCCCGCGTCTGCCTGGGGGGGTCGATCAGTCGGACCTTCCCTTCTGCGGGGCGGTGCAGCAAGGCCAAGCGTAGGTAGCTCTTTCGGCGCAGCGCCCGAAGCGCCGACCTGGCATCCTGCCTCCTTGCGTAGTAGCCGAGCAACAATCCTGCGGTTTTCATGGGATTCAGCCAGCCGGTCCCCCCTGCCCGGTACGTGGAGCAAGATGGGCTCCCGCCCCCATGATACTCGGACTGCCGGAGGCGAGTGGACCCTGCTGGGCAGTATAATGGCCGGCTTGTCCAACGAGGCCCTGTTCTTTCGGGCACGCCGCCACCGGGGACCCCAGATGATCGATGCCGTCCTGAACGAAGACCTGACCACATTAAACCGTATTGCAGAGACGCTCAACCGCTCGACGGACGTGGAGGGCGCGCTGAATTCGGCCCTGGCGCAACTGGTTCGGCTGATGGGGCTCGAGAGCGGTTGGATCACGCGGGTCAAGCCCTCTCCGCTG
>Ga0299915_10004253_pt1 | contig 10427 bp, 9 predicted proteins | sample RVTome_13_FD_200263 | JGI IMG/M metagenome (GOLD analysis project Ga0299915, IMG submission 200263) | Soil microbial communities from uranium-contaminated site in the Upper Colorado River Basin, Wyoming, United States - RVT92D227 (version 2) ... | reverse complement strand
TAATTCCAAAGGCGGCCCAAAGGATGTTGGAGAGAACCTCTATGGGCAACGGTTCCGGGCTAAATTCCCGTGAAGACTTCCTCTTCCATAATAACTGCATTAAGGAATTACCACTGCCCATTTGGGGTTTCGAAAGCTGAATCGGCTTTGGTTCCTGAGCTAAAGATATATTCGGCGTCATGGACAAGATGGCGCCTGTAGCTGCTGACGTCTTTAAAAACTCTCTTCGACTCATCTTGTTTTTCATCATCATTATCTCCTTCTCAGACCATTTTCGCTTTGATGCCATCCATCTCAGGGACATTTTCCGCCTTAAAAAGAATCTGAGATAGATCAGAGACACCCAAACCAATCTCGATTCCACGGACAATCATATGTTGTTTCCAGACGCTCACATTCTGAATTCGATCTTCAGTGCCGTAATGTTTTAAGATGCCAAGGCCTGTCACATCCGTCGCGATCCGATCTCTTGACGCTACGATCAACTTCGGTTCAACAATATCTCCTCTGCTTGGGCCTTCGCTGACAAAGGCTTTCGTTCCATCCATAATGTTCAGGGCAGGATTGACGATCAGACCCAACTCCGCAATCATCTTAGCAAAGAGTGGATAATCGGACTTGGGCTGTTGCTCTGCAATTTTTGAGCTTTCTCGTCCAGTGCCCAGTTTGCTATGCATCAAATTGCGGTCCTTGGCGGGAATGATACCAACTAAATTTTTTAAAGACATCGTAAACCACGCCAGGCGGTGGGTTTTGATCACAGGCACATTAATAATATGGTCAACCTGGAAAATAGTTTCAGCCACATGGTAGCCGGTTTCCCAATTGACGGATTTGTTTGGACTCATAAACCTCCAACTCATATCATCAAAAGCGATCAACTCCGCCTTCATATCGAGGGTCGCTTTGTCGATCCCAGCTCGTTTCATCTCTTCCATGGTGTTTCTGCGGTAATTTGATCGATCTCCCACGATGACCCGCTTTGGGTCTCGCTCCCAAACTAACTTGATGACCTCGTATAGGACTTCAGGGTTTGTGGAGGCTGGATAAGGGTCCCCTGTGTTTACATTAGGTTTTATCAGGACCGTTTGCCCGCCCCTGATAAAATTCATGCCGCCTGCTAGCTCAACAGCCTTGCGGACCGCAGCACCGACTGTTTCTCCCCTGGCAACACCAACGGCGGCCGGGGCTTTCACAGCGGCAGAGATTTCTCCTGCGAAAGGTTCCATTCCTACAAAGGCGCCCGTTCCCAAAACGATCCCTGTCTTTTTTAGAAAATCTCTCCGTGACAATTCATTTTTGTTATTCATGCGTAACCCTCCATTTGATAATGGTGATTTGTAATTCGGGGCTATAAGTTATTACATTCAACGATCTGTCCAGGTGACCATCTTTTTTTCCCCTTCGGGGGGATTGAGATGGATTTCGAAAGTGATCGATTCGACCTTTTCCCTGGGGATGGGAAAACCAAAGATGAGGATTCGTCCTGTAAGAGGCGGGAGAGAAAGATGAAGGGAAGCTTCCTGCGGGGGTGGGGAAAACTCTTCGATCGGTTTTTGATCTAAATAGTTCACCTCTTTTTGAGTCACCACAACGCGGATAGAATTGGGCGGAGCGGCCTTCTTCTTGCTTCGATTCAATACTTCGATATTCAATTCGATCAACTTAAGGGAATAGGGAGGAGGCTCCTCTCGAACCCGGAAGCCGATCTCCCCCAGACGGATCTCCGGAGATTCTTCTTCCGAACGAACGGGCTGAGAAAACCCCTTACCTACCTCCAGGGGGCATAAGAGCATGAAAAGTAACAGGCTAAAGATAAATTTCCTTCCCATATGGTAAGCCATTTTATATATTTCTCAAAAAATTATCAAGCTTTAATGTGTAGAAAGTTACTAAGGAGTCCGTAATTAAGAAGACATACTCTTTTGAAAATCTCCCCTAACCCCCCTTCATCCCCCCTTAATTTAAGGGGGGAATAGAGGGGGGTTATAAGAGGGGTAATTCCGTCCGGCGCCAGAGTCCCAATGCCGGCCTTGGAGTAAGTAATGCGGCTCTGGACGGCGGCGCCTCCCTTTGGCAAATGGAGGAAAGGAGGGATTTATCTTCAATGTCTATACAATTATCAACTGACTCATAGCAGTGTTTCATTGTATGAAATCTACAGTTGTTTTATAATGATTTTCAACTGTTTGGGAAAGTGAACCATGAAGCCTATCCTTGCCATTGTTGGAAGACCGAATGTGGGGAAATCCACTCTGTTTAACCGGATCGCAGGGGGAAAGAAGGCGATCGTCTATAATGAGCCCGGCGTCACACGGGATCGGAACTATGCGGATGTCCTATGGGAAGACCGTTCTTTTACGTTGATCGATACCGGTGGGTTCGAACCCATTTCAGACGACCGGATGTTTATCCAGATGCGTGAACAATGTCAGTTGGCGATGGAGGAGGCAGATGTCATTCTTTTTGTCGTCGATGGGAAGGAGGGCCTGACTCCGTCCGACAGAGAAATCGCCGACATCCTGAGACGTTTGAATAAACCTGTTTATTACATCGTCAATAAGATTGATGGGACTAAAGATGAGGAGAAGGTATTTGAATTTTATGGGTTGGGTGTGGAACGCATCTTCTCCATTTCAGCGGAGCACCGGTATGGGTTGGGTGAGCTCATGGATGCGGTGCTGAAAGTCCTTCCAGGGAGGGAGGATGGGGATGGAGAGGGGGAGGGGGAGGTAACCCGAGTGGCCTTGCTGGGAAGACCGAATGTGGGCAAATCATCCCTGATTAATCGCATCTTAGGGTATAAACGGGTGATTGTGGACGAGGCCCCTGGCACCACACGGGATTCCATTGACACCTTTTTTGAGAAGGACGGAAAGAGGTATGCCCTCATCGATACAGCAGGCATCCGGCGAAAAAGCCGGATCAGTTTAAGACTCGAAAAGTACAGTATCGTTGAAGCGCTTCGAACCATTGATCGCTCTGATGTCGTCCTGTTCATCCTTGATTCGAAAGAGGAAGTGACCGATCAGGATGCCCGCATCGGTGGTTTCATCCATGAAAAGGGGAAGGGATGCATCCTTGTGGTGAACAAATGGGACCTGATCGAGAAGGATTCAAAGACGATCGACAGGGTCCAGAAAAGGATTCAGGAGAATCTCAAATATCTTTCTTACGCCCCCATCCTTTTCATCTCCGCCCAGACGGGCCAGAGGGTAAATAGGATCCTCGATCTGGTTGACCAGGTGGCAGAGCAGGCAAAGAAGAGAATTTCCACCTCCCCCTTAAATAATTATTTTGGCCAGTGGGTTGAAAATATCCATCCTCCCCTGTATAAAAACAGAAGGGTGAAGTTGAACTATATCACACAGGTCACTACAGCGCCTCCCACTTTTGTCATCTATACCAACATTCCGGAGGGCATCCATTTTTCTTACGAACGCTATCTGGTGAACCGGATGCGGGAGGCCTTTGGTTTTGATGGAGTCCCGATCCGGCTCCAGTTCCGAAAGAAAAGAAAGGATTAGACAGATGAAAGGACGGAGTAAAAAATATCTGATTTCGATCGTCATGCTCCTCGCAGTCATTTTAATCGGGAGATTTTTAATCTATCCCATGATCGAGCAGAAAGGTTCGAATCAGAAATTCAGGACGCTCAGAGTGGAACGGGGGGAGATCAACTCGATCGTGACAGCAACCGGAACGATCAATCCGGTGACCACGGTCTTGGTAGGGAGTCAGATATCAGGGACGATCAAGGCCCTCTATGCTGATTTTAATTCCCGTGTTAAGGAAGGGGAGTTGATTGCCCAGATTGATCCAGCGATCTTCGAAGCCCAGGTCGAACAGGGAAAAGCCAATGTTCTGAACGCCAAGGCCAATCTAATAAGTGCCCAGGCCAATCTCGAAAATAGCAAGGCTAATCTTGCCAAAACAGAAGTCACTGTCCTGGATACGAAGAGGAATCTGGATCGTAACCGGTCCCTCTTGGAGAGAAATATCATTGCCCAGGCCACTCTTGATACTGCTCAGGCCAATTACGATACGGCCCTGGCTCAAAGGGATGTAGCCAAAGCTCAGGTGGAGTCGGCAAAGGCCCAGGTGGATTCTTCAAAGGCGCAAGTCGCACAAGCAGAGGCAGGCTTGAAGGTGCCCGAGACGAATTTGAGATATGCCACGATCCGATCACCGGTCAATGGGACCGTGATTTCGAGGAATGTCGATGTGGGACAAACTGTCGCTGCCAGCCTCCAGGCTCCCACCCTTTTTACGATTGCAAAAGACCTGACGAAGATGCAGGTGGACACCAATTTTAGTGAAGCGGATATCGGTCGCATTGAGAAAGGCCAGGAAGCAACCTTTACCGTTGATGCCTATCCGGAGAGAACCTTCCAAGGAAAGGTTTCCGAAGTTCGCAATGCGCCATTGACAGTTCAGAATGTCGTCACCTACGACGTCGTCATACAGGTAGACAACAAGGATTTGAGGCTTAAGCCAGGCATGACAGCCAATGTCACGATTATGGTTGCCCACCGGGAAAGGGTTTTAAAAATCCCTAATGCTGCTCTTCGGTATCAGCCTCAAACCGCAAGAAATGAAGCTGTTGTAAAAGGAAAGAAAGAAGAGGCCCCTGCAGCCCAGACAAAAGGCGGGGAGAGGTCTAGCGGTCGATTCACGGAAGGGCTGAACCTCACTCCTGAGCAACAATCGAAGGTGGACTCCATCATCAAGGCCTCGGAACAGGAGATCCAGGAGATTCGTGAAAAGTCGAAGCCGGGAGAGTCAAGGAGTAAGATTCAGAATTTGATACAACAAAAAATCATGGGGATCTTGACCGACGAACAGAAAAAGAAACTCTCCGAGTTGACTCCATCCCCTCAAACGGATCAGAGAAAACTAGCAAGGGTTTGGGTTCTCTCCGAAGAGAAGAAGCCTGTCCCTGTCTCTGTATTTTTAGGGATTACTAATGGGTCTTTCAGTGAGCTTGTATCCGGGGACCTCAAAGAGGGAGCTGAATTGATCGTCGAAGAGGCGGGAGCGGCTATAGGGCAAAACCGAAGCACGCCTTCACCTTTCGGACGGGGTGGAATACGGAAATAATCCGGTGTTTCGAGAAGGCCTGAAATTTGATGGATCATTCAAAAACGAACAGAGATTCATTGATTCAAGTTCAAGACTTGACCAAAATCTATCGATTTGCCGAAATAGAGGTTCATGCACTGCGTGGCGTTTCCCTGGAGATTCAACGGGGGGAATTTGTGGCCATCATGGGGCCTTCCGGTTCTGGGAAATCGACTTTTATGAACGTCCTCGGATTTTTAGACCAACCCACCGGTGGAAAATACTTGCTGGAAGGGATCAACGGAGAAAATCTCTCAAGAGATGAACTGGCAGAGATTCGAAACCGGAAGATCGGTTTTGTTTTCCAGGGATTCAACCTTTTAGCCAGGACATCGGCCTTTGAGAATGTTGAGCTCCCCATGATCTATGCAAGAACGTCAACACCCAAACGGAAGGAGATGGCCAGGAAGGCCCTGGTCGAGGTCGGTCTTGGAGACAGGGGCCACCATCATCCCAGTCAGCTTTCCGGAGGGGAACAGCAGCGGGTGGCCATTGCCCGGGCACTGGTTAACCAACCCTCGATCATTCTAGCAGACGAGCCGACCGGAAATCTTGATTCGAAAACAAGTGTCGAGATCATGGCCATTTTTCAACGCCTCAATCGAGATTTGGGGATTACCATTATTATGATTACCCACGAGACGGATATCTCCCTTTATGCAAAGCGGAGTATTCACTTCAAAGATGGTTTGGTGATCAAAGATCGGGAGAACCCTTCTCCTCTCACAGCGATCGAGGTAGAACAAGCATGAGACGTCTCTTTGCCAGTCTTCGCATCGCCTTGAGAGCCCTTGTCGCCAACAAGATGCGCTCCGGTCTGACCATGCTCGGGATCATTATCGGAGTAGGAGCGGTGATCACCATGGTTGCTGTGGGTTCAGGAGCTAAGGCACGGATTGAAGAACAGATTGCCAGCATGGGATCCAACCTATTAATGGTCGATTCTGGAAGTTCGGCAAGCGGTGGGTTTCGACTCGGAGCAGGGACCACTCCCACACTCACGGTCGACGATGCAAAAGCGATCGAGACAGAAATCCCGGGGGTCAAGTATGTTGCCCCGAGTATCCGAGGGGCGGCTCAAGTGGTCTATGGAAATCAGAATTGGTCTACCGGCATCACCGCAACAGCCCCTGAAATGATCGACATCAGGGGATGGACCCTCTCTTCGGGTCGTCCCTTCACTGAACAGGAGCTTGCAGGGGCTGCGAAAGTTTGCGTTTTGGGAAAGACCGTTGTGGATAGCCTATTCGGAGGGATCGATCCAATTGGCCAGATCGTCCGGATCAAGAAGATCCCCTTCATCGTCGTCGGAGTTCTTTCACCTAAGGGCCAGACCACGTGGGGTCAGGACCAGGATGATATCATCTTTGTTCCTCTGACCACCGGACAGAAACAGCTTTTCGGGCAGACCTTTCCGGGGATGGTCAGGAGCATTGCGGTCCAGGCCTGGGGGCCTGAGGACGTGAAGGAGGTAGAAACGCAGATCACTGAGCTCCTCCGGCAGAGACACCGAATCCAGCCAAACCAGGACAATGATTTTTCAGTGAGGAACCTGACAGAAGTGATGTCGAGTGCGGAGGAGTCGGCCAATGTCATGTCTCTTCTGCTGGGCTCCATTGCTTCTATCTCTCTCATTGTTGGAGGGATCGGGATCATGAATATCATGCTCGTTTCGGTCACGGAGAGGACAAGAGAGATCGGAATTCGAATTGCCGTGGGCGCTAAAGGCCGGGACATCTTACTCCAATTCCTCATCGAATCCCTGGTGCTAAGCCTGATGGGAGGGATATTGGGAATCGGCATCGGGATGATTGGAACAGTGATCCTTTCCCATCTTACCCAGTGGCCGACCCTTTTCTCGCCCAAGGCGATTCTCTTGGCCTTTTTCTTCTCAGGGTCGGTGGGCGTATTTTTTGGCTTCTACCCGGCCAGAAAAGCTTCGTTATTGAACCCCATTGAGGCATTGAGATATGAATAAGGCATGGAAGAAAGCGCATAGAGCATAGCGTAAATCAGGTTAAGGTTGAGGTTAAGGTTAAGAAATCTCAACCTCAGCCTCGACCTTAGCCTATATGATATGACGTTGGTCGAATTTTTAATCTTTGTTGCAATGGGGTGTGGGGTAGGGTTCCTCGGCGGCCTATTGGGTATCGGCGGGGGATTTATTTTGGTCCCCATTTTGATATTCAGTTATGAGCATTCAGGTGTCTCTCCCTCCGTACTGACTCATATTGCTATTGGCACCAGTCTCTTTGTCATTCTTTTTTCATCCCTCTCAAGTAGTTATCAACAAAGCAAACAGAGGAATATTGATTGGCGCACAGTCTTTATAACCGGGTTTTCGAGCGCCTTTTCAGCTTTTGCTACGACGAGATTAGCGGCAGCATTAAGTGGTCAATATCTACAAATTGCTTTTATTTCAATTGTCCTTTTTGTTGCGGTACGAATGTTGGCAGAAGGCAAAGTACAGGATCAAAAGAGACTTGAGTTACCTTCCAAGAGTAGTCCGATTCGCCTTTTAGGGGTTGGGTTTACTACTGGAATTGCTTCGGCTTTAGCCGGTATCGGAGGGGGAGTGATCATCATACCGATGATGTATTACTTTCTCCATATGCCTCTGAGATTAGTTGTGGGGACATCGAGCGCCACCGTGGTCATCACAGCCTTATTCTCAGTTGCCGGCTATGTCTTTAATGGTTTGGGTCGGGCTCATTTACCTGAGTGGAGTTTTGGGTTTGTTGATCTTTGGCATGGAGCGGCTCTTGCCCTCGGCTCGCTCCTTATGGCAAGGATTGGAGCTTATGTCTCTTTTAGGACACATCCACCCCATCTTAGAAAAATATTTGCCATCTTCATCATCCTCATCTCAATCTATATGCTTGTGAAGTAAGCCATGATGCACTCGTCATTTTATCCCGACAATCAGAAGACCACGGCCTTGGCCATGGATGAATGCGCTAACGTGTGGTCGGGATGTCGCCCCACATGGGGGTCTGTTAGGGACCACGGGCTTGCCCGTGGGGCTCCATATCGTTATAACACCTGGCGATGGCCTCTTTTAACCTTTGGCGGGCGGTTCGATGTGAGAGGATGGATCGATAAACAAAAAGTCGTTCGGCCTTGTCTGTACTTAATTCCCAAATATCGGCTAAAAATGTTGGCCCTTTCCACTCAGCGGCAGGTAGCACTTCCAGGGGGGAAGAGGAATGGGTCACCTCGATGATCATTCGAACGACTTCCTCCCAGCTTAAAAAAAGGGTGGAGAGGTTAAATATTTCCCCAAAGGTCTTCGGTTTTTGTAAGGCCATCAGGAGGGCATGCGTTAGATCATCCAGATGGAGGAAGCTTCCACCAGCCTCTTTGGGAACCGTCAAAAGCTCCCCTGCCTGGGCAAGCTTGATCAAATCACGAAGATGTCTCCCGCCAATCTCCTCGCCGTAGGACCACCAGAACCGGAAAATCGTCGCAGGCAGTCCTTTGGTTGTGAAGTAAGCCAATGAAAGTTTTTCTGCCGCCAGTTTGGCAATTCCGTAAAAGGGTTTTCTTGCTTCTTCTACCAGACAGGAATCTTCTTCAGTCATAGGGGATTGGATAGGTTTGCCGTAGACTACCGCCGTGCTTGTATAAAAGAAGTGAGAGATTTTCTCGGCGACTGCTGCATCAAGCAATAAAATATGTCCCTTGAGGTCCCTGGTTAAAAGCTCCATTGGATCGTCAGAAAAAGACCAAGCCAAGTGGACGATGACATCGATACCCTTGACCGCTTCTTTTACGGTAAGTTGGTCCTCTATCTCTCCTGCTATCCATTCCAGGCTATTGTGTCCCAAAGATTGGAGTAGGTTAGCCCTCTTGTCCAAAACCCTCACCCTATGTCCCTTTTGCAAGAGAGATGAGGTGAGGGTTTGGCCTATTGATCCAGCCCCACCCGTGATCAAAAAGTTCATCATTGGACTCCCCTGAATTTAGCTTTGGGCCTCCTTTTTAGCAAATAATTTCCCTTTCCACTTGAAGAGGGTGGGTGAGAAGAAGAGGAAGAGAGCCAGCAACATCAGAGGGAGTGCGATCGGAGGCCTGAAGAAGATCAGCGGATTGCCGCGACCCATAATGAGGGCTTGCCTTACGGCTGACTCGGCCATATTTCCAAGAACCAAGGCCAGCACCATCGGAGCCATGGGGTAGTCGAGTTTCTTGAAAAGATACCCAACGACTCCAAAGATGATCATGTAGTAAATATCGATCATCCTGTTATTGACTGCAAAAGCACCAATGGCACAGACGTAAATGATGATCGGCATCAAAATGCTGAATTTAATCCTAAGAATCGCTGCAAAGGCCGGAGCAAAGGCCAAGACAAGGATGAGGCCTAAGAAATTAGCTACCCAGATGCTGCCGATAAACCCCCAGACGAAATCAGCGTGTTCTTTGAAAAGCATTGGTCCAGGTTGAAGGCCCATGATCATCAACCCCCCCATGATGACGGCCATGGTGGGTGAACCCGGAATTCCGAGGGTGATCATCGGAAGTGTCGCGGCGGTCCCGGCGCCATGGCCCGCTGCCTCTGGAGCAATGACACCGGATGAAGCTCCTTTCCCGAATTGGTCTTTGTCGGCTGCTGAACTTTTTGCAAAGCCATAAGCCATGAAAGAGGCCGGTGTTGCTCCGCCTGGCTGAATGCCCAGCCAACATCCGATCAGGGAACCCATTAGGAGTATTTTTCGGAATCGGAACAACTCCTGTAAACCCTCCCAAATGTCTTGGAACGTGACCTTGGCTTTGACCCCCTCCATCTTGAGGCCTTCTTCCACAGTGAGAAAAATTTCTCCAATACCAAATAGCCCGATGACGGCAACAATGAAGTGAAACCCTCCCATGAGAGGCACCGTGCCGAAAGTCATACGGAGTTTTCCACTCACGATGTCCATCCCCACAGCCGCCAGAATGAATCCGAGGAAAATGGCGACCAGGGACTTTAAGGCGGACTTTCCACCCAATCGGGTCATCGCACTAAACGTGAGGACCATCACCGCAGCGGTTTCAGGAGGCCCAAACTTCAAAGCAAACTCTGCAATGATCGGAGCAAAAAAGGTAAGCAAAATAACGCCTATAACCGCCCCCACGCCATGCGATAAGAAAGACAGGACAAGGGCCTTTCCTGCCCGTCCGGACTTGGCCATGGGGTATCCGTCAAAAGTAACCGCCACAGCCCAGGGTTCGCCAGGGATATTAAACAGGATGGAACAGATGCCCCCACCATAAAGCGCCCCCCAATAGATACATGCCAGCAAAATAACGGCCGACGTAGGACT